>Ga0308171_1000328_pt1 | contig 116283 bp, 106 predicted proteins | sample PhyGR1_FD_202135 | JGI IMG/M metagenome (GOLD analysis project Ga0308171, IMG submission 202135) | Phyllosphere microbial communities from UC Gill Tract Community Farm, Albany, California, United States - DLSLSG.R1 | ecosystem: Host-associated > Plants > Phyllosphere > Unclassified | place... | reverse complement strand
CGGCCTGGATCGATTCGACGACGCGGTCGGCGATCTCGGACGCGCAGACGACCTCGATCTTGATCTTGGGCACCATGTTGGTGCTGTATTCGGCCCCGCGATAGATTTCGGTCTGGCCCTTTTGCCGCCCGAAACCCTTCACCTCGGTCACCGTCATGCCCGCCACCCCGAGCGTGGTCAGCGCTTCGCGCACCTCGTCGAGCTTGAACGGCTTGATGATAGCGATGATCAGCTTCACCTGCGCCCCCTTTGCGTTTCCCACGGGCAGGCTTCGCAAGGTGTGTGCCAGTTTACGTTTTCGTGACTTTACGGGGATATGATGATGCGGCGCGGCGTAATCGGCGTGCGAGCCTGCATCGGTTTTAGGCATAGGGCCGGATATGCCCGATTTTTGGGCATCAATTCATTCCTCCCCTGCAAGGGGAGGTGGCAGCCCGAAGGGCTGACGGAGGGGTGTCACGGTCGGAAAGGTTGGGCGAAATCGCCAGCGGCGACACCCCTCCACCAGCTTCGCTGGTCCCCTCCCCTTAAAGGGTAGGAATTTGGATTACGCCGCCAGTGCGGTGCCGCCGACGGTCAGCCCTTCGACCAGCAGCGTCGGCTGGCCCACGCCCGCGGGCACGCTCTGCCCGCCCTTGCCGCACACGCCGACGCCCTCGTCCAGCGCGAAGTCGTTGCCGATGCCCTTCACCCGGGTCAACACGCTCGGTCCATCGCCGATCAGCGTCGCACCCTTGATCGGCGCGCCCAGCCTGCCGTTCTCGATCCGATAGGCCTCGGTGCAGGAGAAGACGAACTTGCCCGACACGATGTCCACCTGCCCGCCGCCGAACGACTTGGCGAAGATGCCATTCTTGACCCGCGACAGCAGCTCTGCGGGGTCGTCCTGCCCGCCCTTCATGAAGGTGTTGGTCATGCGCGGCATCGGCGCATGGGCAAAGCTCTCGCGGCGGCCGTTGCCGGTCGGCGCGACACCCATCAGCCGCGCGTTGAGCCGGTCCTGCATATAACCCTTCAGGATGCCGTCCTCGATCAGCACGACCTCGCGCGTCGGCGTGCCCTCGTCGTCGATCGACAGCGAACCACGCCGGTCGGCCAGGCTCCCGTCATCGACCACGGTCACGCCGGGCGCCGCGACCCTCTCGCCGATGCGCCCCGAAAAGGCCGAGGTGCCCTTGCGGTTGAAATCGCCCTCCAACCCGTGGCCGATCGCCTCGTGCAGCAATACGCCGGGCCAGCCGGGTCCGAGCAGCACAGTCATCTCACCGGCAGGGGCGGCGACCGAGTCCAGATTGACCAGCGCTTGGTTCAGCGCGACGTCGATGCCGCGCTCCCAGGTCTCGCGCGCCACCAGTCTGTCGTAGAGATAGCGCCCGCCGATACCGAAGCTGCCCGTCTCGCGCCGCCCATTCTGCTCGACCACCACCGAGATGTTGAGCCGGACGAGCGGCCGGACATCGGTGGCGACGAAGCCATCGGCGCGGACGATCTCGACCACGCTCCAACTACCCGACAGGCCGACCGACACCTGCACCACGCGCGGGTCACGCGCGCGGGCGGCGGCGTCGATCGTCTGGCAGAGCGACACCTTCTCGGCAAAGGGGATCAGGTCGAGCGGATCGGTCGCGGTGTAGAGATGCCGGTTGGTCCCCTGCGGCGGGGGCGCGGCGCCCCCCTTGGCGGGGTCGATCAGTGCCATGGTCTGCGCGGCGCGCTGGATCGCGGCCTCGGACAGTTCGTTGGCATGGGCGAAGGCGGTCATCTCGCCCGACACCGCGCGCAGGCCGAAACCCGAATGGGTGTCGTAGCTGGCCGTCTTCAGCCGCCCGTCGTCGAAGCCGAATGCTTCGGAGCGCTTATATTGCAGGTAGAGTTCGCCATCGTCCGCGCGGGACAGCGCACTGGCGGTGAGGCGCAGCGCGGCGTCGGGGTCCAGCGTGTCGCGGTACAGGAACGAGCGGGGGTCGGTGGCGGTCATCTTGGGGATATAGGACGCTGTGTGGAGGTTTGAAACTCCGCGCGACACACACCCTTCTTCTCCCCTCCCGCAGGCGGGGCTCCCTCTTCTTAAGCCCCTCCCGCAGGCGCGAGGGGTTTGGGGAGGGCAGGGAGTCTCACCGAGCCTGTCGCCCGTGGCCTTCCCTCCCCCATCCCGTCCCGCTTGCGGGAGGGGCGTGAGTCTCAGTTAACGCCCGGCGCCGTCGCCATGGTCGGGAAGCTGCGACTGGTCCACCCCATCCGCCGGGCCACCGATCAGCACGAAGCGGCGATCGCAATATCCGCAATCGACATAACCCGTCTCGTCGATCTGCAACCACACCCGCGGATGGCCGAGCGCGGCTCCGCCGGGGATGTCGGTGGCGCCGTCGCAGGCGACGCGGGTCTGGGTGACGCGGGTGGTTTCGGGCGGCGGCAACATAGTCCCGCGCGATAGCAAGGCGTGAAGCCCCGTGCAATTGCCGAAAACCGGCTTGGCCTGTCCGTCGTGCGGGCCTATCGCATGGCCCATGACCACTCCCACCGAAGCCGCCATCTCGATCCAGGGTATCGCCAAGACCTATCAGGGCGGTAAGCGCGCCCTCGACGGGGTCAGCTTCGACGTGCCGAGGGGGCAGATTTTCGGGCTGCTGGGGCCGAACGGCGCGGGCAAGTCGACGCTGATCAACATCCTGGCGGGGCTGGTGATGAAGACCGAGGGGTCGGCGTCGATCTGGGGCTTCGACATCGACCAGCATCCGCGCAACGCCAAGGCGTCGATCGGCATCGTCAACCAGGAGATATTGTTCGACCCCTTCTTCACGCCGCTGGAGACGCTGGAGATCCAGGGCGGCCTGTACGGCGTGCCCAAGGCGCAGCGGCGTTCGATGGAATTGCTGCGCGCGGTGCATCTGGAGGACAAGGCCAACGCCTATTCGCGGACCCTGTCGGGCGGCATGAAGCGCCGGCTGATGGTAGCGAAGGCGATGGTCCACTCGCCGCCGGTGCTGGTGCTGGACGAACCGACCGCGGGCGTCGATATCGAGCTTCGCCAGCAACTCTGGGCCTATGTCCGCCAGTTGAACGAGCAAGGCGTGACGGTGGTGCTGACGACGCATTACCTCGAAGAGGCCGAGGAACTGTGCGACCGGATCGCGATCATCAACCATGGCCGCCTGGTTGCCAACGAACCGACCCGCGAACTGGTCGGCAAGGCGCAGGAAAAGGTCGTGGCGGTGACCGTCGATCGCGATGTGGGCGCGGTGCCGGACCATGCCAGCTTCGGCAAGATCGTGCTGAAGGGCTCGCGCACGCTCGAGATCACCTATGCCAAGGACAAGGTGAACGCAGGCCAGGTGCTGGCGGCGGTCCAGGCGGACGGGTTTGGGATCGTCGACGTTTCGACCAAGGAGGCCGATCTGGAGGATGTGTTCCTGTCGTTGACGCGGAGTGTGGGGGTTTAAGGATTCCCTTGGGCTTCGACTTCGCTCAGCCTGAACGGGGTTTGGGAAGAAGAAATTGGTTCGCGCGGAGGCGGGGAGAACGCGGAGGGGTTCGGTGCGCGGATAGCGCATCCCTTACCTACCACGGCCTGTTGGGGCGGACCGTAGAACAAGCGGAGCGGTACACCTCCGCGCCTCCGCGCCTCCGCGCGAACCTGAAATATCCCGACCTCCGTTCAGGCTGAGCGAAGTCGAAGCCCACGCCCAGCGCTCCCCCCAAAGCCCGACCTATCGCCGCTCCGCAGGCAAGCGCTCCAGCACCCAGTCCTGATTCACCACGATGATCGACCGCACCGGTCGCCCATCGGCATCGCGGGACGGGTCGTAACGGTATCGCTGCTCGATCAACCGACAGGTCGTCTCGTCCAAAGCGGCGTTGCCGCTGCTGCGCGTCACGACGCAGCCGCTGACCCGGCCGTCGACATTGACGAAATAGCGGACCTGCACCGTGCCGCTCGCCCCCGCATCGGCGGCGGCTTCGGGATAGTCCGAAGCCTTGATCCGCCCCTTGATCCGGCGCGGCGGGGTTTCGTCGCCATAGCCGTCGCCGTCCCCCGATCCGCCGCTGCCCGTGCCGTTGCCGATCCCGCCCGCGCCGGTGCCGGGGCCGGGCCTGTCGGAGGCGCCCTGGCTGGGGTCCGCGCCCGTCCCCGCGACCGGGGCCACCACGACGGGCGAGACGGGCGGCAGCACCACCGCCGGCGGCGGCGCCACGACCTCGGTCGCCTGCGATCGGATATTGGGCGGTGCGGCGGCGCCGCGCGGGCGATGGGTTTCCACCTTCTTGGGCTGGACGCGCGGCGGCGGGGGCGGTGCGGGGGGCGCGACATCGAAACTGTCGAGCGCCGGTGAAACCAGGGGCGGGACCGGCGTGAAGCCCAGCCCCAGGATCAGGACATAGCCGCCCGCTCCCACGATCAGCCCCGTGGGGATCGCCGCGCGCAGACGGTCGCGCCAATCGGGCCGGGCCAGCGTCATGGGACGAAGGTGGGAAGGCCCACCGCCTCCGGCAAGCCGTTACCCCCTGTCCACCGCCCCCCGTCCGTGCCACAGGGCGTCCATGTCCCCCGCCACCGCGCCCGAAGGAGCCCGCGCATGACCGATTCCGATATCCTGATCGTCGGGTCGGGCGCGGCCGGGCTGACCGCGGCGCTGAACCTGGCCGACCGGTTCAAGGTGACGGTGCTGGCCAAGGGCAAGCTGAACGAGGGCTCGACCGCCTGGGCGCAAGGGGGGATCGCCGCCGTCCTCGAACCCGGCGACACGTTCGAGAGCCATATCGAGGACACGATGGTCGCGGGCGCAGGGCTGAACGACCGCGCCACCGTCGAGTTCGTGGTCGAGAACGCCCCCGCCGCGATCGAACGGCTCCAGAAACTCGGCGTCCCGTTCGCGACCGAGGGCAACATGCTCCACCTGACGCGCGAGGGCGGGCATTCGCACCGGCGGATCGTCCATGTCGCCGACGCGACCGGCTGGGCGGTGCTCGACGCGCTGCTCCGTGCGGCGGACGCGCATCCCAACATCACCATGGTGCCCGACCAGGTCGCGATCGACTTGGCGACCAGCCGCCACGAGATGCGCTATTCGGGCGCGGGCCATGTCTGGGGCATCTATGCCGTCGACCGGCGGACGGGGCGCGTGGTGCTGCACAAGGCGCGCGCGACGATCCTGGCGACCGGCGGAGCGGGCCGCACCTATCAATTCTCCACCGCGCCCAAGGGAGCGACCGGCGACGGCATCGCCATGGCCTGGCGCGCGGGGGCGCGGGTGTCGAACATGGAATTCATGCAGTTCCACCCGACCTGCCTCTATAACACCCAGGTCAAGAATTTCCTGATCACCGAGGCGGTTCGTGGCGAAGGCGGGCATCTGAAAATCCCCGAGACCGGCCACCGCTTCATGCCCGATCTCGACCCCCGCGCCGAACTCGCGCCGCGCGACATCGTGGCGCGCGCGATCGACCATGAGATCAAGCGGCTGGGCCTGGACTATGTCCATCTCGACATCAGCCACCAGTCGCCCGCTTTCGTCCGCGAGCATTTCCCCAATATCCACGAAAAGCTGCTGTCGCTCGGCATCGACATGACGGTGCAGCCGATCCCGGTCGTGCCCGCGCAGCATTATACCTGTGGCGGCGTCATCGTGGACCGCGACGGGCGCACCGACCTGCCCGGCCTCTATGCGGCGGGCGAGGTGACCCAGTCGGGGCTGCATGGCGCCAACCGGCTGGCGTCCAACTCGCTGCTCGAATGCTTCGTCTATGGCGAGGCGTGCGCCAACCATATCGCGGCGCATTGGGACGACCTGCCCCCGCCCCCCGACATCCGCCCCTGGGACGAAAGCCGCGTCACCGATTCGGACGAGGAGGTGGTCATCAAGCAGAACTGGACCGAAATCCGCCGCTTCATGTGGAATTATGTCGGCATCGTGCGCACCACCAAAAGGCTGGAGCGCGCGCAGCACCGCATCCGTATGCTGACCGACGAGATCAACGATTATTATGGCCATTTCCGCGTCACGCCCGACCTGATCGAGCTGCGCAACCTGCTCCAGACCGCCGAACTGATCGTCCGCTGCGCGCTGCATCGCAAGGAAAGCCGGGGGCTGCATTACACGCTGGATTATCCCCAGATGCAGGCCGAGGCGGTCGATACCATCCTGATCCCGTAACGCCCGGATTTGCGCGGGTTTCGCAGCTTGTCGCGCGCCGGCGACCGTTCATCGCAACCGCCCGATCAAGGGATTTCGCGCGACCGGGCAGTGCGTAAGGATCGCCAAGTGCAGCGGGGTATGGCGGTGACGAAGCGTATATCGATCGGTTGGCGGCGCAGTGTATCCGCCGCGACCCTTCTTGTCTCCCTGGCCGGATGCGGCGCCGATACTCGGCCCGGCAGCACCGCCCATGCCCCCAGCGTGCCCGATCCGGCGCCCGTCGTGTCGATGCCGCTTCCCCCGCCCCGCCCCAGCCGCGCCCCCGCCGCGCCCAGCGGGCTGGTCAGCGCGATCGATCGTCTGTCCGCCGGTTTCTCGGGCAAGAAGGGCATCGCGGTCCGTGCAGTCGACGATGGCTGGACGGTCGAATCGGGGGGGCGCCAGCGCCTGCCCCAGCAATCCGTGTCCAAGCTGTGGGTGGCGATCACCCTGCTCGACCTGCGCGATCAGGGCCGGGTGCGGCTGGATGAGCCGATCGTCGTGCGGCACGAGGACCTGACCCTGTTCCACCAGCCGATCGCGATGCTGGTGAAGGGCGATGGATATCATACCACGGTCGGCGAGCTGCTGACCCGCGCCCTGACCATGAGCGACAATACCGCCAATGACCGGCTGCTGACCCGGGTCGGCGGTCCGCAGGCGGTGCGCGCGATGATCGCCGACAAGCGGCTGGGCGATATCCGCTTCGGCCCCGGCGAGCGGCTGCTCCAGGCCAAGACCGCAGGGCTGACCTGGCAACCCGCCTTTGCGATGGCGGGCGCGTTCCAGGCGGCGCGCAACCGGCTCGATCCCTCGGCCCGGACGGCGGCGCTCGACGCCTATGTCGGCGATCCACCCGACGGTGCGGCACCGATCGCTATCGCCGATGCGCTTGCCCGGCTGGCGCGCGGCGAGTTGCTGTCGGAAACCTCGACGCGCATCCTGATCGACACGATGGAGGCCTCGCGCACCGGCCATGCCCGCCTGCGCGCCGCTGTGCCCGCCGGGTGGACGATCGCGCACAAGACCGGCACCGGCCAGGATCTGGGCCGCCGCAATGCGGGCTTCAACGATGTCGGCCTGCTGACCGCCCCCGATGGCCGCCGCTTCGCCATCGCGGTGATGATCGGCGATACGACCGAGGACATTCGCAAGCGGCAGCTGCTGATCCAGAATGTCGCGGCGGCGGTGGCCGATGCGGCGGGTCCGCCGAGAGGGCCGGTGGCGGTGGCGAACTGATTGGCGGAATGTATGGGCGGATGACGCGTTCGCCCAACAGCGGGTTCTCTCCGCTTCCCGGTCACAACGGGACCTCAGTCCGGCAAGTCGGCACCGTATATGTCAAAGTCAATGAGCAAGCCGCGCTCTCCAACGCGAACTAATGTGGATGAGTGCAAGGTAAATCCCTCGTTTCCACTCTCCAAAAACAATCCACAGAATATTCGACCACGATAGCGTCGAGCAAACCCCCGCCAAGCGGATAGGTCATCTGACAGGCTATCTAGTAGATCATTGATCTGCATTTCCACATTACCCGGCTGGCATCTATCAGCCTGCACAAGCCATGAGCCTTTCAGAGCAACTTTTTTTACTCCAGATCTTGTATGCCAGACTCCGCCCTTTCGAACTCCGACAGTCGGCTCCGAACCAAGCGCCCTTGTGATCTCATCCGGGTCAAGATCATCGCCATAGAAGCCGATTGAGGCCGCTGACTCGTGAAGAATGCCCATGGATGGCCAATCGCACAAACGCCCGAATCTGACAAATTGCCGCCATCGTCATACCCATCCCAACGTGGCCCATCCGCCACAAACCGGAAAAACCGCTACCATCAGGGGCTATTTCCCCTCCCCCGCATCCGCTAAACCGCGCGTATCATGCCCCATCTCTATCTCGTCGACGGCTCCGGCTATATCTTTCGCGCCTATCACCGCCTGCCGCCGCTGACGAACAAGCATGGCGAGCCGGTCGGGGCGGTCTATGGCTATACCACCATGCTGTGGAAGCTGGTGGACGAGGTCAACGCCGCCGACGGGCCGACCCATATGGCGGTGGTCCTCGACAAGTCGTCCAAGACCTTCCGCAACGAGATGTACGACCAGTATAAGGCGCACCGGCCCCCGCCCCCGCCCGATCTGGTGCCGCAATTCCCGATGATCCGCGACGCCACCCGAGCCTTCTCGCTGCCCTGTATCGAGGAAGCGGGGCTGGAGGCCGACGATCTGATCGCCTGCTATGCCCGCGCCGCCATGGCCGAGGGGTGGCAGGTCACCATCGTGTCGGGTGACAAGGACCTGATGCAGTTGGTCGAGGATGGCAGCCTCGACATGCTCGACACGATGAACAACCGGCGGCTGGGCGAGGCCTATGTCCAGGAGAAGTTCGGCGTCGGGCCGAAGCAGCTGGGCGATGTGCTCGCGCTGATGGGCGACAGCGTCGATAACGTGCCGGGCGTGCCGGGCGTCGGCCCCAAGACCGCCTCCAAGCTGATCGTCGAGCATGGCGACCTGGAATCCGTGCTCGCCGCCGCGCCCGAGATGAAGAAGGGCAAGCTGCGCGACAACCTCATCGAACATGCCGAGAATGCCCGGCTGTCGAAGCGGCTGGTCACTCTGGAATGCAACGCGCCGCTGCCGCAGCCGCTGGAGGAGCTGGCGCTCCATGCCAGCATTCCCGACGCACCGCTTCGCGCCTTTCTCGAGCATCACGGCTTCCGCTCGCTGATCGCCAAGATGGGGCAGATTACCGAGGACGCACCCGCGCCGACCGACGATACGGCTCCTGCCGCGCCGATGGACGATGACGAGCCGTGCCATCTCGACGGCTACACCACGGTGCAGGATCTGGAGGTACTCGACCAATGGGTCGCGGAGGCGCGTCACCAGGGTTTCGTCGCGATCGATACCGAGACCAGCTCGACCGATGCGACCCAGGCCGAACTGGTCGGGATCAGCCTGTGCCTCGCGCCCAACAAGGCGTGCTATATCCCGCTCGGCCATGGCGGCAACGACCTGCTTTCGGAAGTGCCGGTGCAGATTCCGGTTGGCCAAGCGCTCGAGCGGATCAAGGCTCTATGCGAAGACCCCTCGGTCCTGAAGATCGGCCAGAACCTCAAATTCGACATGATCGTACTGGGCGAGCGCGGCATCGCCATCGCGCCGCATGATGATACCATCGTGATGAGCTTCGACCTCGACGCAGGGCTTCACGGCCACGGCATGGACGAACTGGCGGCGACGCATCTGTCGCATACCTGCCTCGCCTTCAAGGAGGTGGTCGGCACCGGCAAGAAGCAGCTCGGCTTCCACGAGGTCGATCTCAAGACCGCCACCCGCTACGCCGCCGAGGATGCCGATGTCACGCTGCGGCTGTGGAAGCGGTTCAAGGCGCGGCTGCCCATGGAGCAGGCGACGCGGGTGTATGAGATGGTCGACCGGCCGCTGGTGCCGGTGATCGCGGGCATGGAGCGGCGCGGGATCAAGGTCGATCGCGAGCGTCTGTCGCAACTCTCGACCGAGTTCGCCGGACAGATCCTCGCGCTGGAAGGTGAGATCCATGCGATGGCGGGCACCCCCTTCACCATCGGCAGCCCCAAGCAGCTGGGCGAAATCCTGTTCGACCGACTGGGCCTGAAGGGCGGGCGCAAGGGCAAGTCCGGCGTTTACTCGACCGATGTGACCGAGCTGGAACGGCTCGCGCGCGACGGCGGCGAGGCGGCGGAGATCGTGCGCAAGATCCTGGAATGGCGCCAGCTTTCCAAGCTGAAGAGCACCTATACCGACGCGCTCCAGGCGCAGATCAATCCGAAGACCGGCCGCGTCCACACCAGCTACAGCCTAACCGGCGCACAGACCGGACGCCTGTCCTCGACCGAACCCAATCTCCAGAATATCCCGATTCGCACCGAGGTCGGGCGACAGTTGCGCGAGGCGTTCATCGCCGAGGACGGCAACGTCCTGATCGCCGCCGACTATTCGCAGATCGAATTGCGGCTGGCCGCGCATATGGCGGATGTCCCAGCGTTGCGCGACGCCTTCGCCAATGGCGACGACATCCACAGCCTCACCGCCAAGGAGCTGTTCGGCGAGGTCAATCGCGACACGCGCGGGCGGGCCAAGACGATCAACTTCGCCATCCTCTACGGCATTTCGCGCTGGGGCCTGGCCGGTCGGCTCGACGTGTCGGCGGACGAGGCGCAAGCCATGATCGACCGCTATTTCGAGCGTTTCCCGGGCATCAACCGCTATATCGCCGAAACGCTGTCGAGCGTGCGTGAGAAGGGCTTCACCACCACCCTGTTCGGTCGCAAGACGCATTTCCCCCGCATCGCCTCGCGCAACCAAGGCGAGCGCCAGGGAGCCGAGCGCGCCGCGATCAACGCGCCGATCCAGGGGACCAGCGCCGACATCATCAAGCGCGCCATGGTCCGCATGGAACCCGCCCTCGCTGCCGCCGGGCTCGGCCATGTGCGGATGCTGCTCCAGGTGCATGACGAACTGGTGTTCGAAGCGCCCGAGGCCGATGCCGAAGCGGCGGGCGCGGTCATTCGCGACGTGATGGCAGGCGCGGCCGAACCGGCGGTGACGCTGTCGGTGCCGCTGGGCGTCGAGATCGGCTTCGGCAAGAGCTGGGGCGCGGCGCATTAAAATGGCAAACCAATATCGAGAAAAGCTTCAGTTATGGGTCCGCGAGACGCTTGGCGATCTGGGTGGCGAGGGCAACATCAATCAGATCGCAAAGCATATTTGGGAAAAGCACGAAAACGATCTCCGTCAGGGCGGAGATGTGTTCTATTCGTGGCAATATGATATGCGGTGGGCAGCGCAGCAGCTGCGTAGCAAAGGATTTCTTGGCCTTCGGACGGAGGGTTCGAAGAGCATTTGGACCCTTAAGAAGTAGGCGTGCCCCAAACCCAGGACATCGATGCGCTCGCCAAGGGCGGGCGGACCAATATCGCGGGCTTCGTCCTGCGGCTGGCGGCGCGCATTCCGTTCCTCTTCATCGCGGGGCGCATCTATGGCCCCGATCTGGTCGGACGCTTCGCCATCGCGGTGGTGGTGGTCGAACTCGCCGCGCTGATCGCGACGCTGGGCATGAAGCGCGGGCTGGCCCAAGCCTTGTCCTCGGCCGATCGGCCGCATGTCCATGTCGTGTGGGACGCGATGGCGCTGGCCTTCCTGGCCTCGGTCATGGCGAGCGCGCTGTTGTGGCATTTCCCCGAGCTTCTCTACCCCAATAGCGCGATCACGGGGCTGGACCGATGGCTGCCCTGCATCATCGTCGCCATCGCCTGGTCGGACGTGAGCCTGGCCGCGCTCGCCTATCGCCACAACGTCAAGGCGACCGTCACCGCCCGCGCGGTGATCGAACCCTGGACTATCTCGATCGCGGCCTGGATCTTCTCCTTCTTCACGATCCGCGACGGGCTGGTCCTGTCCTATGTCGCGTCGATGACGGCGGCGTTGATCGCCAGTCTGGTGCCGTTCCTGCGCAGCTATGGCCTGCCGCATGGCTGGCGCCCGCATCTGGCGCGCGTGTTCGCGCTCGCCCGCGCCAATGCGCCGCTTGCCGGGGCCGACGCGCTGGAATGGGGCACGCGCAATGTCGACCGCTTCATCTTGGGCGTGATGTTCGAACCGCGCATCGTCGGCATCTATTATATGGCGCAGCAGGTCGCCTCGCTGCCGCAGAAGCTGAAGACCAGCTTCGACCCGATCCTGGGCCCCGTCATCACCCAAAGCCTGGCCAGCGGCGACATGGCCGCGATCGCACGACAGGTGCGACAGGTCGCCTTCTGGATCATGGCGGCGCAGGGGTGCCTGGCGCTGATGGGATCGATCCCGGGTGAGGGCGTGATGGGCGTGGTCGGCCCGCAATTCGTGTCGGGCACTGCCGCGCTCGCCTTCCTGCTGTTCGCCGAGGTGCTCGCCTCGACCGGCGCGGTGTGCGAATCGGCTTTGGTCTATACCGCGCGGCATCGTAACCTGATGATCTCGATCGCGATGCTGGGGGTGCAGATCGGCCTCAGCTTCGCGCTGATCCTGGGGATGCGGTCGCTGGGCTGGCCCGAGACATGGGCGGCGGCGGGTCCGGCGCTGGCGCTGGCGCTGAGCGTGACGATGACCTCGGTGATCAAGGCACGGGTGCTGTCGGGAATATTGAAGGCGCCCGTCTCGCCCTTCCGCTGGCCGTTGGTCTGGGCGGCGGTGGCGGCAGCCATCGTGGGGGGCATCTTCACCCTCTTGCCCAAGCGGCTGGAATGGGCCGAATTGCTGTTCGGTGAGCCCGCCATCGCGGCGACCTATCTGCTGATCCTGTGGCGCTGGGCCTTCGGTCCGGCGGACCGGGCGCTGTTCGGGAAAGCACCGACGGCGGAAGAGGCGACGCTGCCCAACGCGGGCGGGATCACGCGGTAACATATTCCTCCCCGGGACGGGGAGGGGGACCACCCGAAGGGTGGTGGAGGGGGATTGCGGCTAGGTACGTCCTATGCCGAAGCCCCCCTCCGTCAGCGCTACGCGCTGCCACCTCCCCGTGCCGGGGAGGATCGGCTTAGTGCCGGAAGTGGCGCATGCCCGTGAACACCATCGCGAGGCCCGCTTCGTCCGCCGCCGCGATGACCTCGTCGTCGCGGATCGAGCCGCCCGGCTGGATCACCGCGGTCGCGCCCGCCTCGACCGCCGCGAGCAGGCCGTCGGCGAAGGGGAAGAAGGCGTCCGACGCCACCGCCGAACCGATGGTGCGCGGTTCCGCCCAGCCCGCCTTCTCGGCGGCGTCCTTGGCCTTCCACGCAGCGATACGCGCCGATTCCAGGCGATTCATCTGGCCGGCACCGACGCCTGCGGTCGAGCCGCCCTTGGCATAGACGATGGCGTTGGACTTCACATGCTTGGCGACCGTCCAGGCGAAACGGCAATCGGCCAGTTCCTGCGTCGTGGGCGCGCGCTTGGTCACGACCTTCAGCATGTCGTCGGTCAGGCGGCCATTGTCGCGGCTCTGGACCAAGAGGCCGCCCGCGATCGACTTCATCATCAGGCCGGGACGCGAAGGATTGGGCAGCTCGCCCGAGAGCAGCAGGCGGAGATTCTTCTTCTTGGCAAAGATCGCCCGTGCCTCTGCGCTGGCGTCGGGGGCCACCACGACCTCGGTGAAGATGCCCGAGATCGCCTCGGCCGTCTCGGCGTCGAGCGGGCAGTTGCAGGCGATGATGCCGCCGAACGCCGACACCGTGTCGCAGGCAAAGGCCGCCTGATAGGCTTCCAGCAGCGTCTCGCCGCTCGCCACGCCGCAGGGATTGGCGTGCTTGACGATCACTACGGTCGGCGGGCCATCGATGAACTCGCTGACCAGCTCCAGCGCGGCATCGGCGTCGTTCAGGTTGTTGTAGCTGAGCGCCTTGCCCTGCAACTGCTCGGCCTGCGCGATGCCCTGACCGCCCTTTTGCGGCAGATAGAGCGCGGCGACCTGATGCGGGTTCTCGCCATAGCGCAGCGTTTCGGGATGCTTGGTGAAGGCGAGTGGCAGGGTCGCGGGGAAGGCCTCGCCCTGGTCGGCAAAGGCGAACCACTGGGCGATCGCCGAGTCATAGACGGCCGTGGCGGCAAAAGCCTTGGCGGCGAGGCGCTGGCGGGTCTTCAGCGTCGAGGCGCCGTCATTGGCGGCCAGCTCGGCCAGGAAGTCGGCATAATCCGCCGGGTCGGTCAGGATCGACACATAGCCATGGTTCTTGGCCGCCGAACGCACCATCGAGGGGCCGCCGATATCGATATTCTCGATGATCTCCGGCCGTTCCGCACCCTTCGCGACCGTCTGCTGGAAGGGGTAGAGGTTGACCACCACTAGGTCGATCGCGCCGATGCCATGCTCGGTCATCGCGGCGGCATGGGCGGGGTCGTCGCGCACCGCGAGCAGGCCGCCATGGACCATCGGGTGCAGCGTCTTGACTCGGCCGTCCATCATCTCGGGAAAGTTGGTGACCTCCGAAATATCGCGGACCGGCAGCCCGGCGTCGCGGATCGCCTTGGCCGTACCGCCGGTCGAGACCAGATCGACGCCCCGCTCCGCCAGCGCGCGGGCCAGGTCGATGACGCCGGTCTTGTCGGACACCGACAGAAGCGCGCGGCGGACGGGCACCTGGTCGACGGAAGGAGCGGAGGGGAGCGAAACGGCCATCGGGCAGCGAGTCCTACATGCTGGGGGAGTTTGTGGACCCGATAGACTCCGATTCGCCGAAGCGCAAAATGTTCCTCCCCGGCACGGGGAGGTGGCAGGGCGAAGCCCTGACGGAGGGGGGCCTCCTCATAGGGGGTCGCTTGCGGCGATCCCCCCACCACCACCCAGCGGGTGGTGCCCCACCCCGTGCCGGGGAGGATGTGTTGGTTCGCGCGGAGGCGCGGAGATGGCGGACTCGCCGCGCTGACAAAGCTTCTGCTCCGGCCGATTGGGGAGCCGATCGGTTTACCAACGGACCAAACCCCTCCGCGTTCTCCGCGCCTCCGCGCGAACCATCCTTCTTCTAATAGTAATCCAGCGCTCAAAGCGCCCGCTTGAACGCCCAGCTGACATGCGCACCGCCCGCCGGGGTCTCGCCGGTCACGACCAGTTGCTGCGTCGCCACCGGCCGCCCGGTGCCGTCGATCCACAGCGACTCCTCGATCGCCAGGGTGCCGCCGCGACAGCGGAACTGCCACAGCGCGCCGTCGTCGAGGCGCAGGATCGCCTGGCCGCTCTCCGCCGTCACCATCGCCTCGACGCCATCGCCCAGGTGGAAGCGCAGCGCGAAGGAGGTGCTGCCCGCCTGCCGCTTGCGCCCCTCCGGCAACAGCGCATCCTCGCCGCGCAGCTCGCGTCCGTCGCCGGTCAGCAGCAACTGGCGGCGATGGATGAAGCCATAGCGGCGCACATAACCGTCATGGCTCGCCTCGATCCGGCTGGCGGCGTCCGATTCCTGGCGGCTCAGTTCCACCTCGGCGACGCCGCGCCCCAGCGTGCCGTCGGCATGGATGGCGGTGGAATTGGAATCACCCAGGGTCAGCGTCGAATGCGCCGCCGTGGTACGCAGGCCGTGCGCCAAGCTGGCGGGCACCTGTGCCACGGTCGCGCGCGCGCCGCCGCAATTGACGACAATCCGCTGTGCCCCGTCCGAAAACTCGAAGGCCAGCGTCGAGGCACAGCCCCCTTCGATCGCCCGTGCGATAGGCGGGGGTGCGGCGTCCATGACCAACACCGCCTGCGCCGCCGCCAGCCGCTGATACCCCCAGTCGCCCGCCTGGCGCAGCGGCCGCGTCCGCACGCCCGACGCCTCGATCACGGCGGCGATCTTCTCCGCCGTCTCGGGGCCGGAGCCCTGCCAGCTCGACAGCGCGCGGTCGCCGTGCATCACGCCGAGCAGCGCCGAGATCATCTTCTGCAACCGCGCCTGGAACGGGTCCGGGAAGGGCAATCCGCGCGCATCATAGACTTCGCGCATCATGGTCAGCAGCATGACCGCGTCGAGCTGCACCGCCGGACTCCGCGCGATGACGCCGCCATCGGCGAACAGGCCGGTGTCGAGCGCACGGCCCAGCCCCGCCTCGCCGAACGCCTGGCGCGGATCGCCGCCCGCCAGCAACAATCCCGCCGCGACGACACCGCACCAGGCGGCGATCCGTGCCACGCCCGCCGGCGCCTTGTCCGCGCCGCGATCCAGATGCCGCGCCCCGCGCGCCATGGTGTTGAGCACCCGCGAGCGATAGACGAGATCGGTCGAGGACAGGATCAGCGGCGCATGGGCGGTCCAGAACAGGATGCGCCGCCCCCACAGATCGGGCCGCCACGCCGTCGCATCGACCGTTTCGGCAAAGGCGTCGAGCCAACGGCCCATCAGATATTCGGCGATCGGCGCGCCCTGCGCCCGCGTGGCGACGGTCGACAGGTCGCGCAGCCAGGCGAAGCTGTGCAGATGATCGGCAAAGCCGGTCGACCAGTCGGGCCGGGCAAAGTCGATCGATTCGACCCCGCGCTCCTCGCCGCGCCAGTCGAGCACGCCGCCGAGCAGGGCATGGCCACGCTCGATATCGCCCAGGATCGGGTCCTCGGGCACCGCCATCAGCTTCAGCGGATGCCGCCCCTTCAGCCGCAGCGAATGGAGCGGCGTGCGCCAGGTCAGCCGGTGGAGATGCTCGCTCAGCCGGTCGGCGAGCGACAGGCCGCCGGTCTGCACCCGGACGAGGCGCTTGCCCTCCTCGATGCTGTCCGCGACGTTGGGGGCGGTGTCGCCCTGTCCCTGACTGCGCATTCCGCTCAGCCGCGCAAGGCGGCGATGTTGGCGGCGTAATGCGCCGGACCACCCCGGAAAGCGGCGGTGCCCGCGACCAGCGCATCGGCCCCGGCCTCGATACAGCGCTTGGCCCAGTGCGGATCGACGCCGCCGTCCACTTCCAGGTCGATCGCGCGGCCCGAATGCTCGATCATCTTGCGGATCGCCGAAATCTTCTTGAGCTGGCTCTCGATGAAGCTCTGGCCGCCGAAACCGGGGTTCACGCTCATGACGAGGACTAGGTCAACCATGTCGATCAGGTAATCCAGCATCTTGGCGGGCGTCGCGGGGTTCAGGACGACGCCTGCCCGCTTGCCCAGCCCCTTGATATGCTGGATGGTGCGGTGGATGTGCGGCCCCGCCTCCGGGTGGACGGTGATCGTGTCCGCCCCCGCCTCGGCAAAGGCGTCCAGATAGGCGTCGATCGGCGATATCATCAGATGCACGTCGAACGGCTTGGTCGTGTGCGGACGCAGCGCCTTCACCACCGCCGGGCCGATGGTGATGTTGGGCACGAAATGCCCGTCCATCACGTCGATGTGAATCCAGTCGGCGCCGGCGGCGTCGATGGCCCGGACTTCTTCACCCAGCTTGGCGAAATCGGCGGACAAAATGGAGGGAGCGATACGGACGGGCAGCATGGCCCCCCTTATCGCGATATCGCGCCCAAGTCAGCCTTTGCGTTGCAGCATTGCGATGAAGAAACCGTCAAGCCGCCCTTCTTTCGCGAGCATCGTCGGCAGGGTGCGGATGGTGCCCTTATCGGTGATGCCGGGCCATTCGCCCGTGATCGGATCGAGCACGTAATCGGGGCGCGCCTCCAGGAACGCCGCGATCTGGCGCTCGCCCTCTTCAGGCTCCAGCGAGCAGGTGGCATAGACCATCGTGCCGCCGGGTTTCAGCCAGTCGGCGGCGCGGGTCAGGATAACCCGCTGCAACTCGGCCATCTCGGCGATGATCGCGGGACGGACGCGGTAGAGCACGTCCGGGTGGCGGCGGAAGATGCCGCTGGCGCTGCACGGCGCGTCGACCAGGATCGCGTCGACCTGTTCCTTGGGGCTCCATTCGCGCAGGTCGGCGGTGACGACTTCGGCCGTCTGATTCGTCCGCTCGAGATTCTCGGCCAGGCGCGAAAGGCGTTGTTCGGACTGGTCGAGCGCGGTCACGTCCCACCCGGCGGCGGCGAGTTGCAGCGTCTTGCCCCCCGGCGCGGCGCACAGGTCGAGCACCTTGCCCTTACCCTGCCCCAGCAGGCGCGCGGGGATCGAGGCGGCGAGATCCTGTACCCACCAGGCGCCTTCGTCGAAGCCCTGCAACTCCATGACCGAGTTGCCCGAGGGCAGGCGGACATGGCCGGGCAGCAGGCTGACCCCGCCCAGCTTTTCGGCCCATTCGGCGGTCGCGGACGGATCGGCCAGCGTCAGGTCGAGCGGCGGCGGCGCGGCGATGGCGTGGGCGGCGGCCTCGACCATCTCCTCGCCCCAATTCGCTTCCCAGCGCGCCTCGGTCGCATCGGGCAGAGCGGGGATTTCGGGGAGCAGCACGCCGCTCTTGGTGATGGTGCTAAACACGCCGTGGACCAGCTTGCGCGGGCCGCCATCGACCAGCGGCAAGACGGTCGAGATCGCCGCATGGGGCGGCGTGCCGAGCGCCAGCACCTGGACCAGCGCGATACGCAGCGCGAAGCGCGCCTTGGCATCGTCGGGCAGCCGCTGCTTGGTCGCCGAGTCGATCAGCGCGTCGAGATCGGGCAGGCGGCGCAAAGTCTCCGCCGCGATGGCATGGGCCAGGCCCCGGTCGGGTCCACCCGGCAGCGCCCGAGTCGCGGAAGCCAGCGCCGCCTCCAGCGGCTCGCCCCGGCGCAGCACCGCGTCGAGCAGGCGAATGGCGGCGCGGCGCGCGGCGGTGCCCAGCGGTTCGGTGGGGCGCTGCTGACGCCCGCGCCGGTCCTCGTCCTTGGGGCCACCGCGACGATCGGGTCGGCCACGGGTCGGCGATTGGGGAGGACGTGTCACTTGGCAAAACTCCTGTCAGCCCCGACATGGGCTGCAATATCTGCCCCCTCTAGTCGAAAGGACCGCCCATGGGCCAGCGCCCCGACCATGTGAAGCCGCCCGCGTATCTGTCGCAGAACCCTCCGGTCCCGGAACCGGAGGCGAAGCCTGAGCCGCAGGACGATCCGTTGGGGAAGAATCCGGTGCGCTACGGGGATTGGGAGCTGAAGGGGGTGGCGGTCGATTTTTGATCGGTTCCGCCCCTTCCGCCTTCTTAAGCCCCTCCCGCAGGCGGGAGGGGTTTGGGGAGGGCGGGAGCCTCGCAGAGACCAGCGCCTGTGGCTTGCCCTCCCCCATCCCCTCCCGCCTGCGGGAGGGGCGTGCCAAGAGGATGGATTACGGAAATCCAACCCCGTTCAGCCTGAGCGAAGTCGAAGGCTACGCCCCGACCTCACCCCGATTACCGCCGTACCAGAGTCCCCGCCCCCTGCTTGGTGAAGATCTCCAGCAGCATTCCGTGCGGCACCCGCCCGTCCAGGATCACCGCGGCATCCACCCCGGCTTCGACCGCCGAGACGCAGGTCTCCAGCTTGGGGATCATCCCGCCCGAGATCGTCCCGTCGCTACGCAGTTCGGCGATCCGGGCCGGGTTCAGGTCGGTCATCAACTCGCCCTGCTTGTCGAGCACGCCCGCGACATCGGTCAGCAGGAAGAAGCGCGACGCGCCCAGCCGCGCGGCGATGGCGCCCGCCATGGTGTCGGCGTTGATGTTATAGGTATGCCCGTCGAGCCCGATGCCGACCGGCGCGATGACCGGGATGATGCCGTCGGCGCACAGGCTCTCGATCAGGCGGGGGTCGACCGCGACCGGCTCGCCGACGAAACCCAGGTCGACATGCCGCTCGATGCCCTTCAGCGGATCGGCCTCGCGCCCCTGCACCTTCTCGGCGATGACGAGCCCGGCATCCTTGCCCGAAATGCCGACCGCACGGCCCCCGGCGGCGGCGATCCAGCTGACGATTTCCTTGTTGATCGATCCCGCCAGCACCATCTCGGCGATCTGCGCGGTTTCCTTGTCGGTGACGCGCAGGCCGTTGACGAACTGCGACTCGACGCCCAGCCGCTTCAGCATCGCGCCGATCTGCGGGCCGCCGCCATGGACCACGACCGGGTTGATGCCGACCGCCTTCAGCAGGACCATGTCCTCGGCGAAGTCGCGCTGCCGCTCGGGATCGCCCATGGCGTGGCCGCCATATTTCACCACGAAGGTCTTGCCCGCATAACGCTGAAGATAGGGCAGCGCCTCGGTCAGCGTCTCGGCCTTGGCAAGCAGGGCGGCGTCGGGATCGTGGTTGGTCATGGCCGCCCTTTATCGCGGGTCGGGAACGGGGAAAACCGGCAATATGCGTTACGCGCGGTCCAGCCGCCGCCCCAGCCCCACGAACAGATAGATGAGCGGCGGCACCAGAACGGCGGACAGCGTCACCTTGGCGATCATCTGTCCGACGATCAGCTGGCCGATCGGGAAGGCCCCGTAAAAGGCGATGGTGACGAACAACAGCGTGTCGACCACCTGGCTGAGCATGCTGGCCACCGCCGCGCGCAGCCAGAGCAGCCTGCCGCCCTCCCGCCCCTTGAGCGCGGCGAAGATGGTGACGTTCAGCGTCTGCGACACGCCATAAGCGACGATCCCACCCAGCCAGATCCGCCAGGTGGACCCGAGGATCAACTGGATCGCGTCACGATTGGCGGGGACCATTTCGGGCGAGGGCGGCAATATCCACACCACCCAGGACAGCGCCAGCGAGACCAGCAGCGGCACGAAGCCCACCCGCACCAGACGCCCCGCGACCGAAGGGCCGTGCAGTTCCGCCACGGCGCTCGACGTCACGACCAGCAGCAGGAAGGCGAAGATGCCCGCCTCCACCGCGAGCGGCCCCAGCGAGACCTGCTTGTTACCCAGCACCCCCGCGATACAGACCATGCCGCCGTAGAAGATCGACAGGGCGAACAGTGAGGGCGAAATCAGCGACTTGGCGGGGGGCGTGACGGCGTCGGGATGATCCATCGGCGATGGTTAGCGCGAAATCCTCGCGTGGCAAAGGATTAGACGCGCTTGAAACTCCTCCCCTGCAAGGGGAGGAATAATTCCATCGCTTGCACCCTGCCGCCCGAACCGCTCTATTCCCGCCGAAACGGAAAAAAGGGGACGACATATGCGGTTGGCGAAATGGCTCGGCGGGGTGGCCGCGACGCTGGCAATGCTGCCGGGCCTCGCGGCGGCGCAGGATCGCCCCGATCAGAAGGCGTTCTTCGACCTGTACAAGCAATTGGTCGAAACCAATACCAGCCTGTCGGTCGGCAGTTGCACCCAGGCCTCCGCGCAGATCGCCGAGCGGCTGAAGGCGGCGGGCTATAAGGACACCGATATCACCCTGTTCTCGGTGCCCGACCATCCCAAGGACGGCGGCATCGTCGCGGTGCTGCCCGGCACCGACAAGAGCCGCAAGCCGATGCTGCTGCTCGGCCATCTCGACGTGGTCGAGGCCAAGCGCGAGGATTGGACGCGCGATCCCTTCACGCTGATCGAGGAGGACGGCTTCCTCTATGGACGCGGCACCGTCGACGACAAGGCGATGAGCGCGATCTGGGCCGACACGCTGATCCGCCTGAAGAAGAAGACGCCCAAGCGCACCATCAAGATGGCGCTGACCTGTGGTGAGGAAACGACCTTCGCCTTCAACGGCGCGGAGTGGCTGGCCAAGAACAAGCCCGATCTGATTTCGGCCGAATTCGTGTTGAACGAGGGCGGCGGCGGACGGCTCGACGCGGATGGCAAGCGGGAATTGCTGGCGGTGCAGGTCGGTGAGAAGGCCGCGCAGAACTATACCTTCCTCGCCACCAACCCCGGCGGCCACAGCTCGCAGCCGACGCCGGAAAACGCGATCTACGAACTGGCCGACGCGGTGAAGGCGGTGCAGGGTTACGAGTTTCCGGTCGTCCTGACCGACACGACCCGCGCCTTCCTGACCGCGACCGGGCAAAAGGTCGGCGGACAGCTCGGCGGCGCGATCACCCGGCTGCTCGCCGATCCGAACGACAAGGCGGCGGACGCGATCGTCAGCCAGGACAAGGCGCTGCGCTCGACGCTGCGCACCACCTGCGTCGCGACGCTGCTGCAAGCCGGGCATGCCGAAAACGCCCTGCCCCAGCGCGCGACCGCCAATATCAACTGCCGCATCTTCCCCGGCGAGTCGGTCGAGGGGACGCTGGCCAAGCTCAAGGAACTGGCGGGCCCCAAGATCACCGTCACCGCCAACCAGCCGGTCCGCCCGACCGCCATCCCGCCCAAGCTCGACCCCAAAGTCATCGGCCCGATGAAGACGCTGGCCGCCAGGCATTTCCCCGGCGTGCCCCTGGTCCCGATGATGTCGACCGGCGCGACCGACGGCATCTTCTTCCAGGCGATCGGCATCCCGGTCTACGGCGCGCCGGGCATCTTCATCGAGAAGGACATGTCGGGCATCCATGGCCTGAACGAGCGCATCCGGGTCAAGTCGCTCTATGACGGGCGCGACTATCTCCACGATCTGGTGCGCGCCTACGCCTATTGACCGTGGCGCGGGCGGCGTCGGTCCGGCGTCGCCCACCAGTGTGCTTGACTCTTAAATCTACATATGTCGTATTGTGAATATGCTTCGCCATCGACAGCCTTCGCGACAGATGCGCGCCCTGCTCGCCGCGATGATGGCCGACGCCGCGACGTGGCGGCATGGCTATGACCTGATGAAGGATACCGGCCTGTCGTCGGGGACGTTGTATCCGCTGTTGATGCGGATGACCGAGAAGGGGCTGGTCGAGTCGGAATGGCGCGATCCGGCGCAACCCGGACGGCCCGCGCGCCATGTCTATCGCCTGACCGCCGCCGGGGTCGCGCTGGCACGGTCGCAGGACGAGGGCGACGCGGCACCCGCGACATGGGTGCCCGCATGAGCGACCTGCTGGCCCGGCGGATCGTGGCGCTCGCCGTCCGCTGCCTGCCACCGCAGGAGCGCTACTGGGGCCGGGCGATGCAGGCCGAACTCGAAGAGGTCGAGGCACACGGGCCCGCCCTGCCCTTCGCGCTCGGGTGTCTGGTGACGGCATGGCGACGCCTGCCGCTGCACCGCGAGGGGCGGGCGTTGCTGGCGAGCCATGTCCTGACGATCGGGCTGATCCTGCCCTTCGCCGCCTTTCATGTTCAATGCGCCTTGCGCGGGGCCTATTTCCTGATCTCGGGCCGCGATCCCTATTATGCCGCCCTGACCATGGGGAGCACCGCGCAACAGGCGCGGGCCGCGCTCTATCGCGACATGACGCCCGCCGTGACGGTGCTGCTGTTGCTGCTGGGGCTGGCGCATATGCTCCTCGCCTGGGCGGTGGTTCAAAGGCGTTGGCAGCGGGCCGCGATGCTCTGGCTGGTGGCGGGCGCCATCGCCGCCGCGACCGTCATCGTCATCGCGCCGATCGCCACGCCGCTGGGCATCGTCGTCCAATGCCTGGCGCTGGGTATCGAGATGCTCGCCATTCCCGTCCTCGCCCGCTGGCGGATCGCCCCTACCCCCTGTCCCTGATGGAGGTCCCATGACGTCACTGTTCCTGCTCGCGGCGCTGGTCGCGGGCCATGTCACCCCTGCGTCCCTGCAAGGGGATCGGCTTCGCGCGGGTTCGGCCTGCTACACGATAACCGCCGACGGGAAGGCGATGGGCACGACGCTCCAGACGATCACGGCGACCCGCGCGGACGGCAAGCCCGCCTGGGACATCGTCGTTCACCAGAAGGTCGGCAACGGCGCGTTCGACATGCGCGACCATTTCGTCGTCGACCGCCGCACGCTTCTGCCGCTGCATATGGACAGCCGGCGCGGCGTCGCGCGGACCGATCGCGGCTGGCACCGGATCGCGCTCGACTATGCCGGGGGGCGGATCACCGGCACGCGCGAGACCGTGAGCGGCACGACCGCGATCGATGTCGCGGCGGAGCGGCCGGTGTGGGACGGCAATCTATGGGGCGTGACCTTCGCCGCGCTGCCGCTGAAGCAGGGTGCGCGCTACACCCTGCCCTTCTGGCAATATGACAAGGGTTTCGGCCAATTCACCGCGCGAGTCGTCGGGCGCGACTCGGTGGACACCCCCTCCGGCAAGATACCGGCCTGGATCGTCGAGGCGGGGGACGATCCGACGCACCTCTTGCGATACCATATCGCGCGCAGCCCGCGCCAGGAACTGGGCTATAGCGCCGGATCGCATGGCCAGCGGCTGGGCGGCGCCTGTTCCTGATCCGAAGCTGGCGCGTGGCTGAACGCCGCCGCCACGATGGGTTCAGGATAGGGGGCGTATCACCTCATCATCCGGGAGCGGATCGATATCTTGAGGTGTCGCGATGACCATTCGCAAAACTGCTTTGCTGTTCGCACTCGCCGGGGGCGCGCTGTTCGCCTCCACCGCCGCCACGGCCCAGTCCTGGGGTTATGACTCCTATGTGGCGAACCAGGCGCATCAGGATGCGCGTTACCGCGCCTATCAGGCGGGCCGGGATCAGCGCGCCGCCGATGAAGCCGCCTATTATGGCGACTACCGCGCCGCCGATGCCTATGCGCACGACGCCGCCATCCGCCGGTCGGAGGCCAAGCAGGCGGCCCGCTTCGCGCATGAGGAGAAGAAGGCGGCCTATTGGGGTTCGTGGCGGCACCACGGCTGGGGCTGGTAAGCACCGGCACCGCCTGCCCAGCCCAAACGAAAAAGGGGCCGACGCGATGAAGCGTCGGCCCCTTTTTTCCAGGTCGATCGCGCCGGGCGATCAGCCGTCGTAGTCGGCACCCAGATTCTGGTTGCGCGGCGGCGCGGCGGCGGTCAGGCGCAGCGCCTCGGCCGAGGCCTGCAGGCTGCCGACATCGTCCGCCTCGTCCTCGTCGTCGATCTGGACGCGCTGCAGGCTGTTGACCACGGCTTCTTCCAGATGGGTCGGACGAACCGTTTCCTCGGCGATCTCGCGCAGTGCGACGACCGGGTTCTTGTCGCGATCGCGGTCGACGGTCAGGTCGGCCCCGCCCGAAATCTGACGAGCCCGCTGCGCCGCGAACAGCACCAGATCGAACCGGTTGGGAATCTTGTCGACGCAATCCTCGACGGTGACGCGCGCCATGCGTGTGTCCTTCGCAAATAATGCTGGGATGAAAGCGGGCCACCTAACAGCAAAGGGCGGACAAGTCAAAAGCCTTGGCCAAAGCGTAGCGGCGTGCAACGCCCGTGTCGCCTGGATCGTTACGCTTTCGAGAGGATCATGTCATCGAAGAGCCCGTCATGTCGCAAGGCCACCCCCCCGAGCAACCGGTCTTTCGGGTCGGTGACGACGCGCTGACCCTGCTCGACACCGGGCCCCGGCGGCTGGAGGCGGTGCTCGACCTGATCGACGGGGCGCAGGTCAGCCTGCGCATCCTCTATTACATCTATGCCGATGACGAAACCGGGCGGCGGGTGCGCGACGCGATGATCGCCGCGGCGCGGCGCGGGGTGAAGGTGTCGGTGGTGGTGGACGGGTTCGGCGCGGGCGCGGATGAGGCGTTCTTCCGCCCGCTGGTCGACACCGGCGCGCGGCTGTCGCGGTTCGAGCCGCGTTTCGGCCGCCGCTATCTGCTGCGCAATCACCAGAAGCTGGCGCTGGCGGATGCCGAAGGGCCCGCCCCGCGCATCATCATCGGCGGCTTCAATATCGAGGACGACTATTTCGGCACCCCCGCCGACCAGAGCTGGCGGGATCTGGGCCTGCTGGTCGAGGGGCCGGCGGCGGCGCGGATGGCCGGCTATTTCGATGCGCTCTACGACTGGACGGACAATCCCAAGGGCCGGTTGCGCGACCTGAACAAGGCGCTGGCGCATTGGAGCGAGGCGAAGGGGCGGTTGCGCTGGCTGATCGGCGGACCGACCCGGCGGCTGTCCCCCTGGGCGCGGACGGTGCGCGACGATATGCGGCGCGGGCGGCGGATCGACGTGATCGCGGCCTATTTCACCCCCAGCCCGACCATGCTCCGTCGCCTCGATCGCGCGGGACGGCGCGATGCCGAGGTGCGGATCGTGACGGCGGGCAAATCGGACAATCAGGCGACGATCGCGGCGGCGCGCTTCACCTATGCGGGCCTGCTGCGCAAGGGCGTGCGGATCTTCGAATATCAGCCGACCAAGCTGCACACCAAATTATACGTCATCGACGACGCGGTGCATATCGGCTCCGCGAATTTCGACATGCGCAGCCTGTTCGTGAATCTCGAACTGATGCTGCGGGTGGAGGATGCGACCTTCGCCGCCCATGTCCGCGCCTATGTCGATGGCGAGGTCGCGCGGTCGGAGGCGATCACGCCGGACTGGTACAAGCGCCAGACCGGCTGGTTCCAGCGGCTGCGCCAGTTCGCCGCCTATATCCTGATCGCGGTGATCGACCCCTCGGTATCGCTGGGGCTGAACTTCGGGATCGATTCGGCGGACGGGGACTAGGACGTCATCCCCGCAAAGGCCGGGATCGTCGGCGACGGTCGCCCCGGCTCATGCCAAGGCCCCAGTCCGCGCCGGGGCTACGGATCGATCGATCAGTCCTTCCACGCCCAATAGAGCTGGGCCGGGGGCACGTTCCACCATTCCATATCGTGGTCGATATTCTCCCAGTGCGGAACCAGGAAGTCCTTCACCTTGGGACTGAACTGATAGACCAGGAACGCCCCGCCGGGCCGCAGCACGTCATGCGTCGCCCGTGCGATCGCAGGGCCGACGCCGGGCGGCAGGGTGGAGAAGGGCAGGCCCGACAGCACATAATCGGCATGGTCGAAGCCATGGTCGCGCACGATCTTCTGCACGTCCGCCGCCGATCCGTTCACCGCGGCGAAGCGGGAATCGATGATGGTGTGGCTCAGATAGTCGCAGAAATCGGCATTGGTATCGATCGCGATCAGCTTCGCATCGGGCGCCATCCGCTCCAGGATCGGTCGGCAGAAGGTGCCGACGCCCGGACCATATTCCACGAACAGCTTGGTGTTGGCCCAGTCGACGGGCCCCAGCATCTTGCGGATCAGCTTGCCCGAAGACGGGATGATCGAACCGACCATCACCGGATGTTTCAGAAATTGCTGAAAAAACATCTGGCCGGGCGACGGATAACCCGTGGCGTCGGTGCGGGACTTGCGCGCGGCGGTGGTCGAGCTGGGCATCGAGTTCCTGTCGTTCGTGATCCCCGCGTGGAGGAAACGCGAGGGAAATCCCCTCGTCGCACAGGTGCCGAACGACTTTCAAGCTATTGGGTTGCGAGGTGAAGGTGCATTCCGTCGCAAAGCGGATGCGGCGAATTGGGGGATATGATGGATCGGACGGGGCAGATCGCGGTGATTTTCCTGTCGCAGCGGACGGAAGACGATGCGGATGGCTATGCCGAAGCGGCGGAGGCGATGGATGCCCTTGCGGCAAAGCAACCGGGCTATTGCGGCGTGGACAGCGCACGCGGGGCGGACGGGTTCGGAATCACCGTCAGCTGGTGGGCCGACGAGGCCAGCGCGCTGGCGTGGCGGAGGCACCCCGAACATGCGGCGATCCGGGATAAGGGGCGGGCGGAATGGTATGCGCGCTATGAGGTCGCGGTGGCTGAGGTAGGGCGGAGTTACGAGTGGATGGCGAGCGATTCCTGACTTTTGATCTAGCCGCTCCCCTCCCGCTTGCGAGTTTCAGGTCGGTCATGCCCCCGGCATGACCTAAACGATGCGGGACATCGTTTACCTGAAACTGGGATGGGGGAGGGCCGGACGTCTCACCGAGCCCGTCGCCTGTGGCAGTGCCCCCACCCCAAACCCCTCCCCCGTATTGGGAGGAGGGGCTTAAAGCAGGAGGAGGGGCCAGGCGTCAGGGCTGCTTATCCCCTCTCGGCGTCAGCATCCCCGGTGAAATGAAGCCGATCGGCTGGATCGACGCCGCATCCTGTTTCAGCTTCGCCGCGATCTGTTCGTAATCGCGCTCCATCTCCGGCGTGACGCTCGCCCGCGCTTCGGTCAGCGCTTCCTCGAAGGCGGCCATATCCACCTCGGTCGCACCCAGCGACTTGCGCAGCGCGATCAGGCCCGCCCGGCGCACGACATCGCCCAGATCCGCGCCGGTGAAGCGGTCGGTCCGCGCGGCGACATCGTCCAGGTCGACATCCGAGGCGAGCGGCATCTTGGCGGTCTGGATACCCAGGATGCGCCGCCGCCCGGCCTTGTCGGGGACGCCGACATAAATCAACTCGTCGAACCGTCCCGGCCGGAGCAGCGCCGGGTCGACCAGATTGGGCCTATTGGTCGCGCCGATCACCACGACCGACTGGAGTTCCTCCAGCCCGTCCATCTCGGCGAGGATGGTGTTGACCACCCGCTCGGTCACCTGCGGCTCGCCCAGCCCGCCGCCACGCGCAGGGACGAGCGAATCGAGTTCGTCGATGAAGATCACCGTCGGCGCGACCTGGCGCGCGCGGGCGAACAGCCGGGTGATCTGCTGCTCGGACTCGCCATACCATTTGGACAGAAGGTCGCTCGACTTGGTGGCGATGAAATTCGCCTGCGCCTCACGCGCCACCGCCTTGGCCAGCAGGGTCTTGCCCGTGCCCGGCGGCCCATAGAGCAGGAAGCCCTTGGCCGGCCGGATGCCGAGTCGCCGGAAGGCATCCGGGTCCTTCAGCGGCAGTTCGACGCCTTCCTTCAGCTTCATCTGCGCGGTGTCGAGCCCGCCGACATCCTCCCAGCGGACGGTCGGGGCCTGTACCATCACCTCGCGCATCGCCGAGGGCTGGACACGCTTCAGCGCCTCCAGGAAATCCTCGCGCGTCACCGACAGGGTGTCGAGCACCTCGGCCGGGATGGTCCGCTCTTCCAGGTTCAGGCGCGGCATGATCCGGCGCACCGCCTCGATCGCCGCCTCGCGGGTCAGCGCGGCCAGGTCCGCACCGACAAAGCCGAAGGTCGTCCGCGCCAGTTCGGCCAGGTCGACCTTGTCGCCCAGCGGCATGCCGCGCGTGTGGATGCCCAGAATCTCGCGCCGTCCGCGCTCGTCGGGGACGCCGACCACGATCTCACGGTCGAACCGACCCGGCCGCCGCAGCGCTTCGTCGATCGCCTCGGGCCGGTTGGTCGCGGCGATGATCACCAGATTCGCCCGCGACTCCAGCCCGTCCATCAGGGTCAGCAACTGGGCGACCAGCCGCTTCTCCGCTTCGCCCTGTACCCGGTCGCGCTTGGGGGCAATCGAGTCGATCTCGTCGATGAAGACGATCGAGGGGGCGGACTTGGTCGCCTCCTCGAAAATCTCGCGCAGGCGCTGTTCCGATTCGCCGTAAGCCGAGCCCATGATCTCGGGCCCGTTGATCAGGAAGAATTGCGCGTCCGACTCATTCGCGACGGCGCGCGCCAGCCGGGTCTTGCCGGTGCCGGGCGGGCCATGGAGCAGCACGCCCTTGGGCGGCTCGACGCCCAGCCGCTCGAACAATTCGGGATAGCGAAGCGGCAGCTCGACCATCTCGCGCAACTGGTCGATGGTCGAGGCCATGCCGCCGATATCGTCATAGGTGACGTCGGCGCGCCGCGCCTCACGCGGTTCCTCATATTCGGGGCGAAGCTCTACCTCGGTATTCTCGTCGATATGGACGACGCCCTTGGGGCTGGCCGCGACGACGGCGAGGCGGATTTCCTGAAGCGCATAGGCGGGCGCGTTCATGAACTGCGCGACGCCCGGCGGCATGTTGGTGACCCGCTGCTGCCCCGCCGTCGCGACGACATCGCCCTGGCAGAGCGGTCGGTTGAAGAAGGTGCGCTTGAGCGCCTGGGCCGACCCCTGGAGCCGCAGATTTTCCTGGGCGGGGGCGAAGACGACGCGAGTCGCGGGCTTGGATTCGACGCGCCGCACCTCGACGAAATCGCCCGAGCCGACCCCCGCATTGGCGCGCTGCAACCCGTCGATGCGCAGCAGGTCGAGCCCTTCGTCCTCCGGGTAAGGCGCGACGGCGCGCGCGGGCGTGGCCTGCTTGCCGACGATCTCCACGACGTCGCCCTCGGTGATGCCGAGCGCCGCCATCAGGCTGCGCGGGACATGGGCCAAGCCGCGCCCGGAATCCTCGGGGCGGCTATTGGCCACCTGTATCTTGCGGGTCGGCGCGTCGCTGTCGGCCATGATCGTCCCTTGGCAAAGTGTCTGAACACGAAAGCGTGGGACTTGGGGGCGGGTTCCGGTCCGCGAAAGACCGGGGAGCCAGGTGGAGGCAAAAAAAAGGGCCGATCGAAACGACCAGCCCGAAAAGTTTTTAGGAGAGGATGCCTGAAAGGCCCGTTCCTTTTGCAGCGCGAAACATTATGTTGCAAGTGCGAAAAGCTTGGCTATGATTGCAGTTTATGCAATCCTCTGACCAATAGGTCAACGAGTACAGGTGCGACATGCGCAGGCTTCCCCCGCTCGGTGCGATCGAGGCATTTGTCCAGGTGGTCCGCCTGGGCTCCATCAAGGCGGCGGCGGAGGAACTGGCGCTGTCCGCCCCGGCGCTCAGCCGCCGGGTGCAGACGCTCGAACGCTTCGTCGGCAAGCCGCTCTTCGCCCGGCGGCACCAGGCGATGGTGCCCAATGAGGATGGCGAGACGCTGATGGAGCAGATCGCCCCGCTGCTCGACCAATTGTCCGACGCGGTGGAGGCGATGACCAGCGGCCAGGAAGTTCTGCGCCTGCGGCTGGGCGTCTTGCCGCTCTATGCGGCGCAACGGCTGTTCCCGCATATGGGGCTGTTGCGCGCGGCGCATCCCGAACTGCATCTCGACATCGATACCGCCGGCCATGGCATCGCGCGGCTGGGCGAAGGTCTGGATGCGGTCATCGCGCTGGGCCGCGAGATCGATCCGTCACTCTATGCCAAGCGGCTGGATTTCAACAAAGTCTATGTCATCGGCGCCAAAAGGCTGATCGAGGGGCCGAATCCCCTGCTCCACCCCGAGCAGATGAACGGGATGACCGCGCTGCTGCACCGCGAAATGCCCGACGCCTTCACCGCCTGGTGCCAGGCGGCGGGGCTGACCAATATCAAGCCCAAGGCGATCGACTTCTTCGATTCCGGCGGCCTGATGCTGGAGGCTGTCGCGCAGGGGCTGGGCGTCGCCTTCATGCATGCCAGCCATTTCGAACACGCCCATGACCCGCGCCTGGTGCGGCTGTTCGATATCGAGGTGGACAGCCCCTATAGCCACTGGTTCGTCTGTCGCCCGCGTGCGCTTCAGCAGAAGTCGGTCAAGCTGTTCCATGACTGGTTGATTCGGACGCTGTATCCGGCGGCGGCGTAAGGCTACCGCCTTCAACCTCTTAGAAAAGCTTACACATCCGCCACCAGCACGCCCCTCCCGCTTGCGGAAGGGGATGGGGGAGGGAAAGCCACAAGCCGAATCGCCCGTGGCGAGGGTCCTCCCCTACCCCCTCCCGCCTGCGGGAGGGGGAGCAGAAACCCAACGACAAAAAGCCGCGCGTCCTTGGCAGGACGGCGGCTTCACGCCTTCAAGTCCTTCGCGAGGCGCCGGGACAGGCGCCCAACGGCGAATTACTTGATCTTGGCTTCCTTGAACTCGACATGCTTGCGCACGACCGGGTCGTACTTGTTGAAGCTCAGCTTCTCGGTCTTGGTGCGCGGGTTCTTCTTCGTGACGTAAAAGAAGCCGGTATCAGCCGAGCTGACGAGCTTGATCTTGACGGTGGTCGGCTTGGCCATGACCTGGTTCCTGTATGCGTGAAAAAGCGAAAGCGGCAGCCGGAGCCGCCGCTATATAAGGGCGGCGCATGGCCCAACCGGGCCGCCGAGTCAAGTATGACGCCCGATTTAAGCCCCTCTTTACGCCTATCGCGCTATATCGACAGGTTCAGACAGCCCATGACGCGGCATGCGCGCGGGGCCGGGAGGCACGAAGCGATGAGTCAGGGCGAATCGCCCGACCGGGACACGGCGGCGGAGATACGGGATCAGCTTTGGGCCCGGATCGCCGCGCTCGACGTGCGTGCACCCTATACCCCCGCCGCCGATCTCTTGGGCGGTATCGAGGCCATTCGCCAGCTTGCCCATGCCCATGGCCTGGCCCCGGCGGTGACGGTGACCCACTTCATCGACCGGGCGCTGATGGGCGGCGACGGGCCGGTGCCCGTCCATGGCTGGTTCGCGATGCTGACCGAGGCGGTCGCCAGCGAACGACAGGATCTGGAGGCCGCCAACCGATTCGCGGAGGCCTGTTCGGTGCGACTGGCGGCCTGATGGACGCCTTCATGCTGATCCTGGTCGCGACCCTGGCGGGACAGACCGGCGGGCGACTGAGCCTGTTGGCGGCGCAACTGGTGGACCGGAGCGGCAAGACCGTGGCGGTGCTGGCCGGATTGATCCTGGCGCAGGCGGTGCTGGCCGCCGGGGCGATTCGGATCGGCATCCTGCTCGCTCCCGAATTCACGCCGGAGACGCATGGCCTGTTGCTGGCGATCGCGCTGGTCGTGACTGGAATCGGGATGATGGGGCGGATACCCCAACCCGCCAACCCCTATGGTCAGCCCCGGCTGGGCGCGTTCGGGGGGGCGGTGATCTTCGGTGGCGCGATCCTGTTCGCTGATTCGGGGTTGCTGGTCGTGGCGGCCGCCGCCGCACGGTCGCCCCTGCCCTGGGCCGCCCTGCCGGGCGCGGTGATCGGACTGTCGGGTGCGATGCTGCCCGCGATGCTGATGGGTGAGCGGGCATGGCGTCGCCTGCCGCTGCGTGCCCTCCGCCTGGCATTGGGCGCGATCATGGTGCTGACCGGCGTGGTGATCGGACTGTCGGTGAAAGAACTGATCTAGAGCATCGATCACTGAGGCCGGGCTTTGTACATGGACTCAGCGGAGCCATTTCGTCATCGGATCGTTTACGCAACGATTCCAGACAGCGGGAGCATGTCCATGTCCGATACCAATCCGGCGCTCGATACGCCGACCGATCTGAACCGCAACGCGACCGCCAGCGTCGCCGATGCGCTGAACGGCGCACTGGCCGACTGCTATGCGTTGTACCTGAAGACCAAGAATTTCCACTGGCACGTCTCGGGCCCGCATTTCCGCGACTATCACCTGATGCTCGACGATCAGGCCACGCAGATCCTGGGCGTGACCGACGCCATTGCCGAGCGGGTACGCAAGACCGGCAACGTCACGCTTCGCTCGATCGGCGACATCGCGCGCCGCCAGACGATCGTCGACAATGATCGCGACTTCGTATCCGCCGCGGACATGCTGGTCGAGCTGCGCGACGACAATCTGAAGCTGGTCGAACGCTTCCGCACGGTGAAGGACGCCGCCGAGGAAGCCAAGGACAACGCCACCAGCGGCATCGTGGACGAATGGACCGACCAGGCCGAGGAGCGCGCCTGGTTCCTGTTCGAGGCGGGCCGCAAGGGCTGAGGGTTCAAGCCGGTCGATAAAGGAAAGGCCCCGGTGAAAGCCGGGGCCTTTTTTTGCGCGGATCAGATCGGAAGCGAGGAATTCCCGTCCCGCATCCACAATTCGGTCTTGGTCAGCACGTCGAGCTGCCCCGCATCGCGCCTTGCGACGATATGATCGATCAGCCCCCGGAATTTCGCCGGATCGGTCTGCCCGGCCGCGTTCTCGGCAAGGCCGTGGATGTAGAATTCCGAGGTTTCGCCCCGCAATATGGTCAGGTCGATATCGGCCTTCAACTGTTCCAGGCTTTGATTCGACGTGGCGTTGGCGGGCGCCAGGATGCCGCCGCGATCGGGAATGCCGAAGCGAGACAGCCAACTCCCCCGCCCCTGCGTCGTCCGGGCCATCTTGTATCCGGCGGCCCTCAGCGCGAGCGGCAGCTTGGTGTAGGAAAATTCGCTCGACAGGTCGTTGAAATTGAACGCCTTGACCTGCGCGACGACCTCGGTGCTGAGCGTGATCTGCGTCGCGCTGTCCACGCTGACCACGGTCGTGCCGGTGGGCACATTATAGCCGCCGACGAACATTCCGGCCCGGATCCCCGTCGTGTCCGCCATGGTGGCGATGCGCGTGCCATAGGTCCTGGCCGAGAAGGTGCGCGGCCGGGTGGGGCTGACATGGTAACGGCCATTGGGATAGCAGCAGAAATCATTGCCGCGCGGCATTCCGTTGGCCTGTGCCCAGTCGCGCACCTTTTGCAGGTCCGCCAAGGCCGCCGCCAGCGTCGGATGGTCGGTCATCAGAATGTCGTCATAGCTGCCGTTCAGATAACAGTCCCAACCCGCGTCATACATTTCACGAAGCTGGGCGACCGTCATCCTGTTCTGCCCGCCGATCAGGCCGGGCGCGACGTGGAAGCCGCCCTTGACGTTGCGCGCCCGCATATAGGGGAACGCCTCGGTATATTGCGTGCGTAATATGTCGTCGAAGCCGATGATGATGGTCGGGCGCCCACCGGCCCGCGCCACCAGCGCGTCGACGCCGATCCGAGGGGCGTCGGGCACCTGCGTCGTCACGCTGTTCGCCATGCCGAACCGCCCGGCACCCGCGCTTTGCAGCCCGGCGATCTCGCTGGAATGGACCGAGCCCCACATCGTGCCGAAGAACAGCGGCTGCGGCGTCTGGAAGAGCGGCGCCAGAAGCGGCTCCGGCGCGCGAAACTCCTGCCCGTCCCGCGACAATGTCAGGTCGAAGCCGGTGGCGGTGCCATAGATCGGGTCCCATCCCAGGTCGACGAACTGCGCGATCGTGCCGAACCGGACAGGGTCGTGATAGCCGATGTCGGACTTGCGCAACCCCGGCCCGCCCAGGCGCGATCCGGTTCCCTGCATCTCCACCGCGCCGCTACCCTGCGCCAGGGCCGACCGGCTGCTGAGCAGGGCTTCGTTGGTGGCGGTGAATCCGCCCGCCGTGTCGAAACTTTCGAGCAGGACGGGAATGTCGAGCACCACCGCCAGCGCCGCGGCCACGCTGCGCTGTCCGTTCATCGTGCCCACCGCGACCAGGCGCGTGCCGATATCCTCCGCCGTCGCGACATAGGTGGCCCCCGACGCTCCCGCGATCGCCGTGCGCGTCCGATCGGGCGTCAGCGTTTCCCGGAACCATTGAACCCCGGTCAGCCCCTGCGGCACGGAATAGGTCTGTCCGACTGACCCATCCTTGGTCGCCAGCATATAGAGCGGCGGCGTATCGACCGGAGGGGGCGATGGCGACGGTGACGGCGTAGGCGTCGGTTGCGACGGAGATTCATTCCCGCCTTCGACCACGCAGCCGGCGCATGAAAAGGCCGCCGCACCGATCAGGAATTGGCGCCGAGTTGTCATGGATATTCCCCCGTGAGCAGATGGTCACTGCCCCCTCCCATCAAATGATGCACCAGATCAGGACAGGGAGGCAATGCTGCAACTGCGTAATATGCCGGTGCGATACCGCTATGGGACAGATAATATGCCCTTTTCCGGATTCAGGGGCCCGCCCCCTCTGCATCCCTGGTGCCGCACTTCATCCGTGCATCGGTAATCGGAACACCAACCCGTCTGACCTGTTGATCCCCCATCAGATCGGAAGGATTCCCCCATGCTCAAGCTTGCCATCACATTCCTCGTCATCGGACTGATCCTGGGCGCGCTCGGCTTCGGGGGAGTCGGCGGGGCGTTCGTCGGGATTGCCAAGATCCTTTTCTTCATCGCGATCGCGTTGTTCGTGATCTTCCTAGTGCTGGGGCTGATCGCGGGCAAATCGGTGAAGAACGCGATCGACTGACCCGCATATGCGGGACTTTGCGGGCTTGCTCGATGCGTTGATCTATACGCGGTCGCGCAACGCCAAGCTGAAACTGGTCGCGGATTACCTCGCCGCCACGCCCGATCCCGACCGGGGTTGGGCGATGGCGGCATTGACGGGCGATCTCGACCTGCCCGGCGTCAAGCCCGCGCTCATCCGCGCACTGATCGAGCAGCGGGTGGACCCCGTCCTCTTCCGCATGAGTCGCGACTATGTCGGCGATACGGCGGAGACGGTCGCCCTGCTCTGGCCCGCGCCCGACCGGCCGCTCGATCCCGAACCGCTGTCGGTGAGTGCGGTGGTCGAGCGGTTGCGGCATCTGTCCCGCTCCGACGCGCCCGCCGTGCTGGCCGACATGCTCGACCGATCGAGCGCGGAGGAGCGATTCGCGCTGCTGAAGATGGCGACCGGCGGCCTGCGCATCGGCCTGTCGGCACGACTCGCCAAGACCGCCTTTGCCCAACATTTCGGCCTGGATGTCGAGGCGGTGGAGGAGGTCTGGCACGGCCTCTCGCCCCCCTATGCCGAACTCTTTGCTTGGGGCGAGGGCACGGGCGCGCAGCCGACGCCCGCCGATGTGCCGGTCTTCCGCCCCTTCATGCTCGCCCATCCGCTGGAGGATCTGCGGGTCGACCTGACCGACTATGCCGCCGAGTGGAAATGGGACGGCATCCGCGTCCAGATCGTCCATGTCGCGGGGCAGACCCGGCTCTACAGCCGGACGGGCGACGACGTGACCCATGCCTTTCCCGACGTCGCGAGCGCCTTCGACGCGGTCGGCGCGGTGGATGGCGAATTGCTGGTCAAGGGCGAGCATCAGGGCGGCACGCTGGAGGATGGCGGCGGCGCGGCCAGCTTCAACGCGCTCCAGCAAAGGCTCGGGCGCAAGACGGTGTCGACGAAGATGCTGGCGGATTACCCCGCCTTCGTCCGGCTCTACGATATTCTGGTGGACGGGACGGAGGATGTCCGCGCCCTCCCCTGGACCGAGCGGCGCCAGCGGCTGGAGGCGTTCGCGGCGAAGCTCGACCCCGAGCGGTTCGACGTCAGCGCGGTGATCGAGGCGGAGGACTTCACCGCCCTGGAGGCCCTGCGCGCCACCGCCCGCGATGCCGCGATCGAGGGGGTGATGCTCAAGCGCCGCGACTCGCCGTACAGCGGCGGGCGGCGCGTCGGCCTGTGGTACAAGTGGAAGCGCGATCCGCTGACCGCCGATTGCGTGATGATGTACGCCCAGCGCGGCAATGGGCGGCGGTCGAGCTATTATAGCGACTATACCTTCGGCTGCTGGACCGAGGAGGGCGAGCTGCTGCCGGTCGGCAAGGCCTATTCGGGGATCACCGACGAGGAATTGCGCCAGTTGGACCGGTTCGTCCGTGCGCACACCGTTCATCGCTTCGGCCCGGTGCGCGAGGTGGAGAAGACCCTGGTGCTGGAGATCGCCTTCGACTCGATCCACGATTCGAAACGGCACAAATCGGGGGTCGCGATGCGCTTCCCCCGAATCGCGCGCATCCGCACCGACAAACCCGCGGCCGAGGCGGATCGGGTGGAGACGCTGAAGCGGCTGGTGACGTGAACATTCTCCCCGGCACGGGAAGGGGGACCAGCGCGAAGCGGTGGTGGAGGGGGATCGCCATCAGGGACGCCCTATGAGGAAGCCCCCCTCCGTCAGGCCTTCGGCCTGCCACCTCCCCACATCGGGGAGGATTGGTCAGTCGCCGACGCGTTCGATATCCGCGCCGACCGCCGACAGTTTCTCTTCCAACCGCTCGTAACCGCGATCCAGGTGATAGACGCGGCTGACCGAGGTCTCGCCCTCGGCGGCCAGGCCCGCCAGGATCAGGCTCATCGAAGCCCGCAGGTCGGTCGCCATCACCGGCGCGCCGGTCAGCCGCTCGACGCCCTTGACCATCGCGGTGCGGCCATGGACCTGAATGTCCGCACCCATCCGCGCCAGCTCGGGCACGTGCATGTAACGGTTCTCGAAGATCGTCTCGGTCAGGGTGCTGGTGCCCTCGGCCTTGCACAGCATCGCCATGAACTGCGCCTGCATGTCGGTGGCGAAGCCCGGGAAGGGCGCGGTCGACAGCGTCAGCGGCTGGAGCGGGCCGTTGGCGGCGACGCGGATCGAGTCGCGGCCTTCCTCGACCGTCACGCCCGCCTCGACCAGGGCGGCCAGCGTCGCGCGCATATCCTCGGCACAGGCGCCCACCAGTTCCAGGTCGCCGCCGGTGATCGCGGCGGCGCAGGCATAGGAGCCCGCCTCGATCCGGTCGGGCATCACCGAATAGGTCGCGCCGTGCAGCCGCTCGACACCCTCGATGGTCAGCGTTTCGGTGCCGACGCCGTCGATCCGCGCGCCCATCGCGATCAGCAGGCGGCACAGGTCGACAATCTCGGGCTCGCGCGCCGCGTTGCTCAGCACCGAGGTGCCCTTGGCGGTGACCGCGGCCATCAGCGCGTTCTCCGTCGCGCCGACCGACACCACCGGGAAGGTATAGCGTCCGCCCGACAACCGGCCGCCGGGCGCGCTGGCCTTGACGTAACCGGCGGTCAGCTCGATCTCCGCGCCCAGCGCCTCCAGCGCCTTCAGGTGCAGGTCGATCGGACGGTTGCCGATCGCGCAGCCGCCGGGCAGCGACACCCGTGCCTCGCCCATCCGTGCCAGGATCGGGCCGAGCACCAGGATCGACGCGCGCATCTTGCGCACGATGTCATAGGGCGCCTCGGTCGAGAAAAGCTGGCCCGCGCGGATCGTCATGACCCGGCCGAAATCTTCCGGACGCGTCCCCTCGATCCGCGTCGAGGCGCCGATCTGGTTGAGCAGATGGCCGAACCCGTCGACATCGGCCAGACGCGGCAGGTTGCGCAGCGTGACCGGCTCGTCGGTCAGGATCGCGCAGGGCATCAGGGTGAGCGCGGCGTTCTTCGCGCCCGAGATCTTCAGGCGACCCGACAGCCGGTTGCCGCCGCGAATGAGGATACGGTCCATAGATTCCGCTCCCTAGCGGACCCGCGCGCCACCGCCAAGGGTCGGACATCGCCGAATCGCATGCGAATCGTCACGCCAGTGCAGGATTGTTGCCGATTGTTACGCGGTCAAAGCACTGGTTGATCGATATTAATGCAGGTTCATATCCTCCGTGGCTAAGGCACTTTTCCCAGTCGGGGGATGGAGTGTCAGTGTCAAATTTCGGCCTTGCTGATCGCCTGAACAAATGGGTCGACCTGACCCCGGCCGAGCGCGACGCGCTGTCGCGGATGGAAGACAAGCCACGATCGATACGGCGCGGCCTGGTCCTGATGAACGAGCGGTCCCGTACCGAGGAATTGTCCATCGTGCTGCAAGGCATGTTGATGTGCTATGTCCTGCTCGACGACGGCAGCCGCCAGATCGTACGCTTCCTGTTTCCGGGCGACCTCTTCGCCATGTCCACCCTGGTCTATGGCCGGTCGCCCGATACGATCGTCGCGGTGTCGAACGCGGTGGTGTGTTCCTTCGACCGGTCGCACATGACCCGGCTGGCGACCGATCACCCCCGCCTGTTCAGCCTGATCCTGGTGCTCAACCAGATCGAACGGGTCGTCACCACCGATCGGCTGGCCGGGCTGGGCCGCACCGCGGCCCGCGCGCGGGTGGCGACGCTGCTGCTGTCGCTACGCGGCCAGATGCGCCAGGCGGGGATGACCGTCGGCACATCCTTCACACCGGGGCTGACCCAGGAGGAGATGGGCGACGCGATCGGGCTGACCGCCGTGCATGTGAACCGGATGCTCCGCCTGCTGGAGGATGAAGGCCTCATCAAGCGCGAGGGCGGCCGGGTGTTCCTGCTGGACGAAGAGCGGCTGGTGCAGGAGTCGGGCTATATCGACCGCTTCGCCGGGCTGGACCTCAGCTGGTTGCCGCCCGCGCGCTGATCCTCCCCGATACGAGGAGGAACGGCGCGCTTCACGCCTTTTCCAGCGTACACTGCAACGGATGCTGGTTGGCGCGGGCGAAGTCGATCACCTGCGCCACCTTGGTTTCGGCGACTTCGTAGGAGAAGACGCCGCACACCCCCACGCCGCGCTGATGGACATGCAGCATGACGCGGGTCGCGTCGTCCATGCTCATCCGGAAAAAGCGCTGGAGGCACAGCACGACGAATTCCATCGGCGTGTAATCGTCGTTGAGCATCAGGACGCGGTACGGCGTCGGCTGCTTGGTGCGCGTCCGGGTCCGCGTCGCGACGCCCAGGCCGTTGCCGTCGTCGTCCCCCTGATCGGGACCCTGGCCGGGCCCACGTCCCGGCCCATTGCCGGTCATTCCCAGAGGATGGGTGAAAAGGTCGCTGTTCAGGGCCATGATGACGTAAAATATGGCATGGCGGGGGGTGGGCACAAGTCCTTGGGTCCGGAAACGATCGCATAAATCGATATGCTGGTCTTGGCCCTGTTCCTTCCGTGCGGGGGAGGAATGGGTGAATGTCGATCCGCCCTAATGAAAATCCCGCGAACGGGGCAGCAGCCGGACGTCGCGCGGATGGACGCCGCGCGGGGCGGGGGCGCCGCGCGGATCGTGCGAGCGGGTCGGCGCGGCGGGGACGTCCTCCAGCCGGGCCAGCATCGCGCTGCGATCCTCGACCCCGGCGGTCATGACATGCACCACCCCCTCTTCGCTGCGCTGGACGACGCCGTGGATCAGCATCAGCCGCGACGCCATCACCGCCCGCCGGTTCGCCTCGAAATCGCGGGCCCAGAGCAGCGCGTTGACGATCCCCGTCTCGTCCTCGATCGTGACGAAGATCGCATTGCCCTTGCCGGGCCGCTGGCGGACCAGCACCACCCCCGCGACCTTCACCCGCCGCCCGTCGCGCAGATTCCCGATATCGGCGGCGGACAGCACCCCCTCTGCCGCCAGTTCGCTGCGCAGGAACGCCATGGGATGGCCCTTCAGCGACAAGCGGGTGACACGGTAATCCGCCGTCACCTGCTCCGATGGCGACATGGGCGGCAGGGTCACAGGCGGCTCGGCGGCCATTTCGGGGGCCTGCATCGCGGCGAACAGAGGCAGTTGCGCCGACTTCATCCGCCGCGCCTCCCACTGCCCCTCGCGCCGCCCGCGCCCCAGCGAGCGATAGGCATCCGCCTGTGCCAACAGGTCGAGCGCGCGACGGGGGAGACGCCCCCGGATCGCGACCGATTCGATGGTTTCATAGGGCGCATGGGTGGCGATCGCCTTGCCCCATTCCTCGCGAAACCCGTCGACCTGGCGAAAGCCCAGCCGCAGCGCGAACGCCCCGTCGTCGCGCCGCTCCAGCCGATTGTCCCAGCCGCTGTGATTCACATCGACCGGCCGCACCTCCACCTTGCCATTCTCGCGCGCGTCGCGGACCAGTTGCGCGGGGGCATAGAAACCCATCGGCTGGGCATTGAGCAGCGCACAGGTGAAGATGGCGGGCTGATGGCATTTCAGCCAGGCCGAGACATAGACCAGCCGCGCGAAGGACAGCGCATGGCTTTCGGGAAAGCCATAGGAGCCGAAACCCTCGATCTGCTTGAAGCACCGTTCGGCGAATTCGGGTTCATAGCCGCGCCGGACCATGCCGCCGACCATCTTCTCGCGGAACCCCTGGATCGTGCCGACATTGCGAAAGGTCGCCATCGCGCGGCGAAGGCCGTTGGCTTCGTCGGGGGTGAATTTGGCGGCGACGATGGCCAGCTTCATCGCCTGTTCCTGGAACAGCGGCACGCCGTAGGTTTCCTTGAGGATATTCCGCAATTCGTCCGGATGCCCCTGAGACGGATGGGGAGAGGGATAGGTCACCGCTTCCTTCTCCGATCGGCGGCGCAGATAGGGATGCACCATGTCCCCCTCGATCGGGCCGGGCCGGACGATCGCGACCTGGACGACCAGGTCGTAGAATCGCTTCGGCTTCAACCGGGGCAGCATGTTGATCTGCGCACGGCTTTCCACCTGGAACACGCCGATGCTGTCGCCCTTTTGCAGCATCTTGTAGACGCGCTTGTCCTCGTCCTGCGCCAGCGTGTCGAGGACGGGGCGGGCCAAGCCGTTCGCCTCCATCAGGTCGAACGCCTTGCGGATGCAGGTCAGCATCCCCAGCGCCAAGATATCGACCTTCATGATCTTCAGTTCGTCGATATCGTCCTTGTCCCATTCGATGAAGGTCCGCCCCTCCATCGCGCCGTTATGGATCGGCACCGTCTCGTCGAGACGGTCCTGCGTCAGTACGAAGCCGCCGACATGCTGCGACAGATGCCGGGGCGCGCCCAGCAGCCGGTCGACCAGGGTGCGGAGCCGGGCGATCTCGGGATTGTCGGGGGAAAAGCCGGTTTCGTGGAAACGCTTTTCCTCGAACCGCTGCGAGAAACTGCCCCATACGGTGCTGGTCAGCCGCTGGGTGATATCCTCGCTGAGCCCCAGCGCACGTCCGACTTCGCGCACCGTGCTGCGCGGGCGGTAATGGATGACGGTCGCGGCGATGGCGGCGCGGTGGCGGCCATAGCGTTTGTAGATATATTCGATCACCTCCTCGCGCCGCTCATGCTCGAAATCGATGTCGATATCGGGCGGCTCCTTGCGCTCGGTCGAGACGAAGCGCGAGAAGAGCAGGTCGTGCTTGGTCGGGTCGACCGAGGTCACGCCCAATATCCAGCACACCGCCGAATTGGCCGCCGATCCGCGCCCCTGGCAGAGGATGGGCGGCTTCAGGCTGCGTGCATGCTGCACCACGTCATGCACGGTCAGGAAATAATGGGCGTAGTGGCAGTCGCGGATGAGCGCGAGTTCCTCCGTCAGCGTTCCCTGGAGTTTCTCGGGAATGCCCTCGGGAAAGCGCGCCGCCGCTTCCTTCCAGACCAGTTCCTCCAGCCAGTCCTGCGCCTCCCACCCCTCGGGTACCGGCTCGTCGGGATATCGATAGGCGATGTGATCCAGCCGGAAATGGATCCGGTCGAGGATCGCCACGCTCTCGGCCACCGCCCCCGGTCGATCGGCGAACAGGCGGGTCATTTCGGCGGCGGGCTTCAGATGCCGCTCCGCATTGGCCGCCAGCCGTCGCCCGCCGGTGCGGATGGTCAGGCCTTCGCGGATACAGGTCAGTATATCCTGGACCGGTCGGTCCGCGGGCGCGGCGAACAGCGCGTCGGTGGTCGCGAGCAGCGGCACCCCCCGCCCCTCCGCCAGCGCCGCCCATGCCGCCAGCCGCCGCCGGTCCGAGCCCGATCGCGGCATGGTGACGCCCAGCCAGACCCGCCCCGGTGCCACCGCCACCAACCGGTCGAGCGTCGCCCCCAGCCCCGGATCGGCACGGCGCGGGGGCAGCATCGCCTCCGCCATCGGCTCACAGGGACGGGCGGAGGATTGGGGTAGCGCGATCAGCAGCAGATCCTCGGCATGGCGGATCAGGTCGCCCAGCCCCAAGATACAGCCCCCCTTTCGCGCCCGCTTGTTGCCCAGCGTCAGCAACCGGGTCAGACGCCCCCAACCGGTGCGGTCGATGGGATAGGCGACGATGTCCGGCGTGCCATCGGCGAAGACCAGGCGCGCGCCGACGACCAAGGTCGGTGGTGGAGGACCGCCGATTTCCTTCGCCGAAGCACACGCCTTTCGCCACGCCCTCAGCGCCCGCACCACACCCGCCACTGTATTGCGGTCGACGATACCGATGCCATCGAGACGCAGTTCATGGGCTCTCGCGACCATGTCCTCCGCCGGACTCGCACCATCCAGAAAGGAATAATGCGTCGCCGCGACCAGTTCGGCGAAGCGAGACTCGGGTGCCATTTACCCTGCTCCTCCCCGGCACGGGGAGGTGGCAGGCCGAAGGCCTGACGGAGGGGGGGCTGTCGCAAGGGACGCCCTGGGTGGCGAACCCCCTCCACCATGCTGCGCATGGTCCCCCTCCCCGTGCCGGGGAGGAGTTTCAGCAAAGCCCCTCACGCGAACAGCCCATGGACATACCAGCGAGGCCGCTCGGTCTCGCTGTAGAGGCCGTGGCGGAAGATCCAGAAGCGCCGCCCGCGCACATCCTCTACCCGGTAATAATCGCGGGTCGGCGGCGCCATGTCCGCCCGCCGCCACCATTCGCCCGCGATCCGCTCCGGCCCTTCCGCGCGCGCCACGTCATGCAGCTTGCGCCGCCAGCGAAAGCGCGCGGGCGGTCCGTCGGGCGTCTCGGCCGCCAGCGACTCGATCGGCTGGGGCGGGTCGAACAGGTGGATGGACCGCAGCGGGGGCTCGCCCGGTTCGGGCCGGGTCCATTCGGCCTTGGGCGGCGTCTCGGTCGCAGGCAGCAGCAATTCGGCCTGTTCGGGGATATGGCTGTCGCGTGGGTGAATCCGCCGCACCCGCTCGCGCCCCAGCCGGGTGCCCAAGCGGTCGATCAGCGCCGCCACCGCCTCCGACCTGCCCTCGCCCCCCTCCAGCCGCAACTGCACCGCATCGAGCTTCTCGGCCAGCCCCACGTCCAGCCGGATCAGGTCGTATCCGAAACCGGGATCGAGCGGATCGGCCAGCGCCTCGATCCGCTCACGGAACAGCCGCAGCAGCACCGCCGGATCGCGGGTCGGCTGCCCCGTCTCGACGCGCAGGCCCTGCACCTCGCCATCGGCACGGAACAGCCGTGCGTCCCAGCGCCGCCCGCCCTCGTGCCGCTCCTCCAGCGCCCGCGCCGCCTCTGCCGCCATTTCCTCCAGCACCGCCAGCATATGGTCGGTCTTTGCCACCGGCTCGGCGAAACGGCGCTCCGCCGCGATAGGCGCGGCCACCACACGCGGGGTCAGCGGACTGTCCTCCTCGCCGGTCAGCCGCCGCAGCGCCGTCGTCGCCTCCCGCCCGAAACGCGCCGCGATCGCCGCCATCGGTCGCGCCAGCACGTCGCCGACCGACCTCAACCCCGCCGCGACCAGTGCCGCCGTCGCATCCGCGTCCAACTCCAGCGCGGCCACGGACAGGCGGCGGATCGCCCCCATCTCGTCCGGGGCGGGGGCACCGGCATGCCGCGCCAGCGCCCGTGCCGCCTCGGGCGTGTCGCCATAGGCCAGCCGCACGGTGATCCCGCGCCTGGCCATCCGCGTCTCGATATCCTCGGCCAGCCCGCGCTCGCCCCCGAACAGGTGATCCGCCCCCGCGCTGTCCAGCACCAGTCCCTGCGGCGGGTCGAGCGCCACCGCCGGGCTGTAGCGTCGCGCGCCCTCCGCCAACCGCTCCAGCCAGTCGGCATCGGCGGCGGGGTCGTGCGGGAACACCTCGATCTCCGGCACCCGCGCCCGCGCATCGGCGAGCGTCAGCCCGACCGACAGCCCCGCCGCCACCGCCCCCCTGTCGAGCGCGGCGAGCCGGATCGCCCCGCCCACCGATTCAGCGAAGACGATCGGCGCCTCATCGCGCGCCACGAACAGGTGCGGGCGGCAGGCCCGCAGCCGCTCGATCGGCAACCACGGGAAGACGAGCGCCAGATAGCGGCGCGGGATCGAAGCTTTGCGTGTCACGGTTCCACTCCACGCGCCAACGGGCACCGGCGGGCCCTCCCCGTCGGCGCAGCAATTCCAGGTCATAGGCGGGGGCGCCCGGCGCATCGGCGGCCAGCACGCGCGACGGTGCGGGCGCGACCGCCCAGCGGGTCGCGGCGGCACTCGGCACCGCCTGTCCGCCGACACGCAGCAGAATCATCAGCACGCCCGAGGCTTCGGCGGACAGCATCAACCGGCGCGAGGCGGTCAGGTCATAGCCCCGCATCGCCCCCCAGCCCTCCGCGATCACCGTTCCCAGCCCCGGACAGCGCGCGCCATCCGCCGCCGCGCGCAGCAATGCGGCATCGTCGGCGACCACCACCACGACCAGATCGGCGGGGTCGAGCCCCATCGCGACCAGCCCAGGCCCATGGAGTCGCCCGCCCTCGCGCTCGGCGGATTCGGTGCGCAGCCACAGCAATGGTCGCGCCGCCGCCTCCAGCACGCACCCCATGGCAAAGCCCGCGCCGCTGGCCGCTTCCTCTTGCGAAAGTGCATGAATTTCATGAAGTTGCGCCCGCACCAGCCGGGGTAGACCATCGTCCGCAATTCCCTCCGCACCGCGCGCCGCCTCGCTCGCCAAAGCGGCGGCGCGGCGCAGTCGATCGATCAGGGCGAAGGGCTCCTCCATATTTGTTCTTGTAATGTTCTCAAGGGCAAGCCGCCAGTCGGAAAAATTTTGAAAAAAGGGCTTGCCGGTTCGAAAACCCACATCTATTAGCGCGCCTCACCCCAGCCGGTTCGCCGGTTCGGAACGCCAGAGCGGGCGTAGCTCAGGGGTAGAGCACAACCTTGCCAAGGTTGGGGTCGAGGGTTCGAATCCCTTCGCCCGCTCCAGCGGTTCCTACAGGAACCGCCTTCGTCGCCAAGCGACGCTTCCCAAAAAATAGATTTAGTGACCCTGTTCGCGCAATTTGTCGTCGAGAATTTCGACACCTTTTTCGGGATGATCGCGATAGTGGCGCAATCGTGATTCGAGCGTCCCAACGTGAATTTCGAGCTGATGTCCGTCAGGATCGAGAAAATAGGTCGAAACCCCCTCGCTCGCATTCTCCTTCCAGATCGGGCATGTCGCCAGCAGGCGGGCCCTCAGCGCGGCGTAATTCTCCGCTGGAACGGCAAAAGCGACATGGGTGTAATCAGGGCGCGGTGACGGGTGCGCCTGTACGTCATGGGACAGGCAAAGCCAGAGCGAACCGGCTTCCAGATAGGCACCTTGCCTCCACCGTGCTCGCAGGTCACAGCCCAAAACGTCGCGATAAAAGGTCACCGCCCGGTCCAGATCGGCAACGGCAAGCGTGATGTGGTTCAACCCGGTGATACCTGTCATCATCCGCCCTCTCCCGACCGCGATCCGATAACGACGCTACCAGAGCAAAGCGTCGTTCCGAACTGTCGATGGTCGCAAAACAACCTGCCCGGCTTTATCCTGCGCTCATGAACATCCGCCCCGCCCTCCCCGCCGACGACGACGCCATCGCCGCGATCATCCTGCCCGTGATCCGCGCAGGGGAAGCCTATGCGCTCGACCCTGCCATGGCGGAGGAGGCCGCGCTCGCCTATTGGTTCGGGGAGGGCAAGACGGTGTTCGTGGCGGAAGAGGACGGGGCCATCCTCGGCACCTATTATATCCGCGCCAATCAGGCGGGCGGCGGGGATCATGTCGCCAATGCGGGCTATGCGACCGCCGCCGCCGCACGGGGGAAAGGCGTCGCGCGGGCGATGGCGCTGCATTCCTTCGACCAGGCGCGAGCGTTGGGCTTTGCCGCGATGCAGTTCAATTTCGTGGTGAGCAGCAATGCCGCCGCCGTGCATCTGTGGACGGCGCTGGGCTTCGCGACGGTTGGCCGGGTGCCGGGGGCGTTCCGGCATCCGACGCTGGGCGCGGTCGATACGCTGGTGATGCACCGACCGCTCTGACCGCCTATCCCTGGCGCGCGACCTGGAAGCCCGCGAAGGACTGGCTGACCGGCATCAGTTCCAGCCGGTTGATGTTGAGATGCGGTGGCAGTTCGGCGACCCAGAGCAGGGTCGCGGCGATATCCTCGCCGGTCATCGGGTCCGATCCCGCATAGAGCGCGTCCGACGCCGCCTGGTCGCCGCCGGTGCGGATGGTGGTGAACTCGGTCTCGACCATGCCCGGCTCGATCGAGGTGACACGCACCCCCTTGCCATGCAGGTCGGCACGCAGGTTGAGCGAGAATTGCTTCACGAACGCCTTGGTCCCGCCATAGACGTTGCCGCCGGTATAGGGGTAATTGGCCGCCACCGAGGACAGGTTGATGATCCCCCCGCGCCGCTCGATCAGGCGGGGCAGCAGCCGGTGGGTGATGGTGATGAGCCCGTCGATATTGGTCGCGATCATCGTGCGCCATTGGGCCAAATCGCTGTCCTGCGCCGGCTTGGTGCCGAGCGCGAGCCCAGCATTGTTGATCAGCAGGTCGATCCCGGCGAATTCGGGCGGCAACCCCGCCAGCGCGGCGTCCAGCGCATCCTCATCGGTGATGTCGAAGGCGAGCGGATGAAAGGCCTCGCCCAGTTCCCCCGCCAACGCCTCCAGCCGGTCGGCACGGCGGCCGGTTCCGATCACCCGCCATCCGCTGGCGATAAAGGCGCGCGCCGTCGCCGCACCGATTCCGGCGGTCGCACCGGTGACGAGGACTGTTCTGGTCATTCTGGCATATCCCTCTTGAACTGGCCCGATGCTGCTATCCGGCGCGGTCCTTCGTGCAAAGTGCTCCGGTGCAAAAGCCGCCGCCATGGCGCGATGTTCCGCCGGTTGCGGGGCGACGGAACCCCTCCCACATAAGCGAGGCATTCGCGGCCCGGCCGCATCATCCAGGACCCTCCATGCCCCGTCCGATCCGTATCGATTTCGTCTCCGACGTCTCCTGCCCCTGGTGCATTATCGGCCTGCGCGGGCTGGAAACCGCGCTCGACCGGATGGGCGACGCGGTGGAGGCGGACATCCATTTCCAGCCCTTCGAGCTGAACCCGGCGATGGTCCCGGAGGGCGAGAATATCGTCGAGCATATCGGCCGCAAATATGGCGCGACGCCCGAACAGTCCGCCGCCACCCGCGCGACGATCCGCGAGCGGGCGGCCTCGGTCGGCTTCACCATGGCGATGGGCGACACGTCGCGCATCTACAACAGCTTCGACGCCCATCGGCTGCTCCACTGGGCCGGGATCGAGGGGCGACAGGCGGACCTGAAGCATGCCCTGTTCGACAGCTATTTCACGCGCGGCGAGAATATCGCGGATCACGACGTGCTGGTCGCCGCCGTGGCCCGCGCCGGCTTGGACGAGGACGAGGCCCGCGCGATCCTGTCCTCCGACCGCTACGCCGCCGAGGTCCGCGAGGCCGAGCGGCTGTGGCAGGGGCGCGGCATCCAATCGGTGCCCGCCATCGTTATCGACAATCGTTACCTGATCTCGGGTGGGCAACCGCCCGAAGCGTTCGAACAGGCGCTGCGCCAGATCGCCGCCGAAGCCTGAGCCAGAAAGGAAGTCCCATGGCCGACACCCGCTATGCCAAGACCGAGGAAGCCCTCGCCAAGCTGACGCCCGAACAATATTATGTGACGCAGCAGAGCGGCACCGAGCGCCCCGGCACCGGCGAATATCTCAACACCCGCGAGCCGGGCCTGTATGTCGACATCGTCTCGGGCGAGCCGCTCTTCGCCTCCGCCGACAAGTTCGATTCGCATTGCGGCTGGCCCAGCTTCACGCGGCCGATCGAGCCCGCGCATGTCAACGAATTGCGCGACACGACCCACGGCATGGTCCGTACCGAGGTCCGCTCGGCGCATGGCGACAGCCATCTGGGCCATGTCTTCCCCGATGGTCCGCGCGATCGCGGCGGCCTGCGCTACTGCATCAACTCCGCCTCGCTGCGCTTCGTGCCGCTGGGGGAGATGGAGGCGGAAGGATATGGCGATTATATCGACCAGGTCCGCGCGGCGGAGCAGGGCTAAAGTTCCTCCCCGGTGCGGGGAGGTGGCAGGCCGCAGGCCTGACGGAGGGGGTTTCCCCATAGGACAGCCTGTGTGGCGATCCCCCTCCACCAGCTTCGCTGGTCCCCCTCCCCGTGCCGGGGAGGATTGACGTTTACGGCACCTTTTGCCCTTCGGATCGTTTGCCATCCGCAACGATAAGCTACGGGTAAAAGGGGGTTAAGGCGATGGTGATGATCTGGGGCTGGGCACCACTGCTGCTCGCCGCACCCCTCTCGCCGCAGCAGACCACCGACCCCGTCCCCACCGCCGCCCGCGTCACGCCCGATGCCGCCGCCGGCGATACGCAGCGCACCCCCACCCGCCGCCGGGCCGTCCGCCCGTCGGACAGCGCCCCCTCGGCGATCACCGCCGACACCCGGCGGACGCCGCCGCCCGGGATCATCGGCGACTGGCACAAGATCCGCACCCGGCTGAACGAGCGCGGGATTACCGTCACCGCGCGCTATGCCTCGGAAAGTGCTGCCAACATCACCGGCGGGCGCAAGACGTTGCTGCGCGAGACGGGGCAGTTCGACGCGGGCGCGCTGTTCGATCTGGAGAAGGTCTTCGGGTTGAAGGGCGGCGCGTTCCAGGCCACCCTCACCTATCGCCGGGGCCGCAACCTCAGCGACGATGCCGCGCTCGGCACGCTGCAACAGGTGCAGGAGGTCTATGGACGCGGCCAGACGCTGCGCCTGACCCAGTTCTGGTACGAGCAGCGGCTGGGCGAGCGGTTCGAGCTGAAACTCGGCCGCACCAATCCCGGCGAGGATTTCGCCATCTTCTCCTGCCACTTCATGAACTTGAGCTTCTGCGGCGCGCAACCGGGTAATCTAGTCGGTGACTATTGGCAGAACTGGCCGGTCAGCCAATGGGGCGCACGGCTGCGCTACGAACCGCGCGACGATTTATATGTCCAGGGCGCTGTGTATGAGATCAATCCCCGCAATTTGGATACCGACTTCTTCATCGGCCATTTCAAGGGCGCGACCGGCGTGCTCGTCCCTGCCGAGATCGGTTGGATCCGCAATGCCAGTGCAGGCAAGATCGGGTCGTACAAGCTGGGCGGCTGGGTCGCGACGGCGGACGCGGCGGACGTCTTCCTCGACATCAACCGCAGGCCCGTAGCGATCACCGGCCTGGCGCCGCTGGAGCGGAGCAGCCGCTATGGCGTGTACGTCAATATCCAGCAGCAGCTGACCGGCGAGACCAAGGACGGCAAGGCGGAAAACGGGCTGAGCGTCTTCCTCAACGCGACCCAGGCCGACCGGGCGACCAGCGTCACCGACAACCAGGTCGCCGCCGGGCTGTTCTACAAGGGGCTGGTTCCCGCCGTGCCGGGCGACGTGCTGGGCATCGGCGTGGCGCGGACCCATGTGAATGGTCGCGTGGCTGACGGCCAGCGGCTCGATCCCACCCGCCCGGCGGTGCAGGGCTCCGAATATGCGGCGGAGGTCTATTACAGCATCCATCCCGCCGAATGGCTGGAGATGCGGCCCAACGTCCAGTTCGTCCATCACCCCGGTGGCTATTCGCAAGCCGACGACGTCACCATATTGGGGCTGAAGGCCGCCTTTACCCTGTAACGCCCCCGATTCACGACCCGTTCAATAGACCCGACGCATGACGGACGGGCCAAAGGAGTTTGATATGATCCGTTCGATTGTGGCGTCCGCCCTGTTGGCGCCGACCGCCATGGCAATGGTCGCCGCCCCCCTCCCCGCGCTGGCTCAGGCCGGGGGCGACTTGGCGGCGGTGCAACGTCACCTGCAATCGGTGCAGACGATGACCGCCGATTTCACCCAGACCGACCGGGCGGGCAAGGTGCTGACCGGCACGCTGACCATGAAGAAGCCGGGCAAGATCCGCTTCCAATATGAAAAGGGCGTGCCGCTGCTGATCGTCGCCGATGGCGGCAGCCTGTGGTTCCTCGACTATTCGGTCGGGCAGAAGCAGCGCTGGCCGATCAAGAACTCGCCGCTGGGCGTGTTGCTCGATCCCAGCCGCGATATCGGCCGCTATGCCAAGGTGGTGCCCAGCGCCGATTCGCGGCTGGTCTCGGTCGAGGCGAACGATCCCAAGCATCCCGAATATGGCAAGATCACCCTGGTCTTCGCCCGCGATCCCGCCGCGCCGGGCGGGCTGATGATGCAGGGCTGGGTCGCGCTGGACAGCCAGAACAACCGGACCACCATCCGCCTGTCCAATCAGCGATTCGGAGTGCCGGTGGACGACAAAGCGTTCCGATTCAACGATCCCCGGAGGGGACCGACGCGAAACTGAACACTGGCGGGCTATTTCATTCATCCGAGCGACAGGTTCGCTGCCCTATCAGGGGGTTGCGGTTGAGGGGCCTTCGAGATTCCCCCCTGTTGCTCGGACGAGCACCCTCATCCCGCCTGCGTGACGAACGCTAGGTCGGCCCTCGCTCCATGCCCCCGGAGCGGGGGCCTTTCCGTTTGAACTATCCTTCCCTCTCCCCTGGACAGGGGAGAGGGTGAGCGAAGCTTGCCAGCTCTGCTGGCTAGCGCAGCTTGGGTGAGGGGTTGAGCGAGCCACAGGCTCGCGCGCTCGCTTTGGGCGAACGCCCACCCCTCACCCAGCTTCGACTAAGACTTTGCTTCGCAAAGCCCAAGTCTGCGCAACCCTCTTCCCTCTATGAGGGGAGAGGGAGAAAATTATTGCATGTCAGTTCGGTCTATCACCTAGCCCCCGGCCTTTGCCGGGGCGTCAGGTTGGGTCGTAGGTAACCTTGTCTCGCCCCCGGCCCACCGCTACATCGGCAGCCGTGAAAATCGCCTCCTGGAACATCAACTCGGTGCGTTTCCGCGCCGCCATCGTCGAGCAATTCCTGACGGAAGCCGCGCCCGACATATTGTGCCTTCAGGAGACGAAGGTCGTCGATGACGACTTCCCCTTCGACCTGTTCCGGTCGCTGGGGTACGACCACATCATCATCCACGGCCAGCGGATGCACCACGGCGTCGCCATCGCCTCGCGCGTGCCGATCACCGAGGACGACCGCCTGGACTGGCAGGCCAATGCCGAGGCGCGGCATGTCGGCATCCGGCTGCCCAACGGCGTGCGGCTGGAGAATGTCTATATCCCGGCGGGCGGCGACGTGCCCGACCGCGAGGTGAATCCGAAATTCGGCCAGAAGCTCGATTTCCTTGGCCGGATGATCGACTGGTCGGGGAAGCTCGACTGTCCGACGATCCTGACCGGCGACTTCAACATCGCTCCGCTCGAATCGGATGTGTGGAGCCACAAGCAGCTGCTCGACGTGGTCAGCCATACACCCATCGAGGTGGAAACGCTGGCCAGGCTCCAGGCGTCGAACGACTGGGTCGATCTGGGCCGCCACTTCATCCCCGCGCCCGAGCGGCTCTATACCTGGTGGAGCTACCGCGCGAAGGACTGGGCGGCGTCGGATCGCGGACGGCGGCTCGACCATATGTGGGCGACCCGCGACGTCGCCGCAAAGGCCGTGTCGCATCAGGTGTTCGAGGGATGCCGGAGCTGGCTGAAGCCCTCCGACCATATCCCGATCATGACGGAATTCGATTTTTGAGCACCGATGCCAAGGCGGCCGCGCGCGCGATCGATGCGCTGCGCCGGGGCTGGCCGATCGCGATCGAGGGCCAAGCGCTGCTCTCGATCGAGACGGCGGACCCGCTGCGCCTCGCCGCCTTCGATCCCGAGGGCCGGGCGCCCGTGCTCATCTCGGCGGGGCGCGCCGCGACGTTGAAGCTGACCAACCAGCTGGAGGCCGCCGACCCGGATGCCGCCGTGCTGGTCGAGCGTGCGCCCTGGGTCGACTTCGCCGCCGCGACCGCGCTGGCCGATCCGCAATTCGACCTGGCGACCCCGCTGAAAGGGCCGTTCCGCGCCCTCCCTTTGCCCGATCCGGCCGTCGCGGCGGCGGCGATCCGGTTCGCGCGGATCGCCGGGATGCTGCCCGCCTTCTTCTTCGGCGGTGAAGGAGTCGAGGCGGAGATTTCGCTGGCCGACATCGCCGCGCACGAGAATGCCGAGGCGCTCGCCATCGCCACCCGTGCGCGCCTGCCCGTCGCGGGGGCGGAGGATGCGGAAATCGTCGCCTTCCGCTCGCCCCATGCAGCGGGCGAGCATGTTGCGCTCCTCATCGGCCAGCCGAACGGACAGCCGCCGCTGGTTCGCCTGCACAGCGAATGCCTGACCGGCGATGTGCTGGGCAGCCTGAAATGCGATTGCGGGCCGCAGTTGCACGCCGCGATTCACGCTATTGCCGACTCGGGCTGGGGCATATTGCTCTATCTGCGGCAGGAAGGGCGCGGCATCGGGCTGGTCAACAAGCTGCGCGCCTATCAGCTTCAGGATCAGGGGTTCGACACGGTCGACGCCAATACCCGTCTCGGCTTCGCGATCGATGCGCGCGATTTCGGCGTGGCGGCAAGGATGCTGCGGTTGCTGGGGCAGGACAAGGTGCGGTTGCTGACCAACAATCCGGCCAAGGTCGCGGGGCTGAACGCCGCAGGGGTAGAGGTGGTCGAACGGGTCGCGCACAGCCTGCCGCCCAATCCCCATAACGAGCGATACTTGGCGACCAAGCGGGATCGGACCGGGCACCAGCTCTGACGCGATACCCCGCACCCCGTTCGCACTGAGCGAAGTCGACGTGCATGCCCTGCACTCAGTCGGGAATCCCGTGGCCCCTTCGACTGCCTGCAAGGCAGGCGCTCAGGGCAGGCTTCGACTTCGCTCAGGCTGAACGGAGGGTGGGAGTCAGAACCCCAATTCGCGCTTAACATCCTCATAATCCTGCGCGATCGCGGCCACGCCGATCTCCCGCAGCCTTTGGTCATGCCCTACCCCGCAGTGCGTCCCCATGCACATGCCGATGACATAGCCACCGCTCGCCACCGCACCGGTCGCGCCGACGGGGGAATCCTCCAGGATCGCGCAATCCTCGATCCGCACGCCCAACCGATCCGCGGCATAAAGATACAGGTCCGGCGCTGGCTTGCCCCGCTCCACATGCTCGCGCCCGCTATAGATATGCTCGCCGAACGCCTCGCGCAGGCCCAGATGGCGCAGGTGCCGATCGATCCACACGGTCGGGCTGGACGACACCACCGCCTTGGGGAAATCGACGGGCAGCGAGCGGACGAAGTCGACCGCGCCGATGATCGCCGCGACGCCCTCTTCCATCGCACGGACATCCTCGTCGCGACGCGCGGCGTAGAATGCCTCGGGCAGCGCCTGGCCGATCCGCCCCTCGATCGTGGCGACGAAATCCTTGCCCGCCAGCCCCATATAATGGTGCATCGCCTCTTCGGGGCTATGTGGATGGCCATTGGCGGTCAGCCATTCGGCGAGGTGCCGATTGCCCTCATATTCACTGTCGATCAGGACGCCGTCGAAATCGAACAATAGGGCTGCGAAGCGGCTCATGCGCGGGCTCCGAACAGCGCGCTGCCGACGCGGACGTGACTCGCGCCCAGCATCGCGGCGACTTCGTAATCATCCGACATGCCCATGCTCAGCTTCTCCAGCCCCAGGTCGCGCGCCATCTTCGCGAGCAGCGCGAAATAGGGGGCGGCGTCCACCTCGTGGGGAGGAATCGCCATCAGGCCGATGATCGGCAGGCCCGCCGCCCGCGCCTGCTCCAGCATCGCCGGTGCCTCGGCGATGGCGCAGCCGCCCTTCTGTTCCTCCTCGCCGATATTGACCTGAAGGAAGCAGTCGGGACGCCGCCGGCTCTTGGCCATCGCCTCGGCCAGCGCGGCGATCAGCGAGGGGCGGTCGACGGTATGGATGACATCGAACAGCGCAACCGCGTCCGCCGCCTTGTTCGACTGCAACTGGCCGATCAGATGCAGTTCGACGCCCGCATATGCCTCTTGGAGAGCGGGCCATTTGGCCGCCGCTTCCTGCACCCGATTCTCACCGAACACCCGGTGCCCGGCGTCGAGCAGCGGGCGGATCGTGTCGGCATCATGGGTCTTGGACACCGCGATCAGGGTCGGGGCGGCGTGATCCCCGAGCCCGGCGGCACGGGCGAGTTGGTCGGAGACGGTGGAAAGGCGGGAAACGCTGTCGTCGGTCATGCCCCGCGCTATAGTCGCCAGGATGGCCGACCGATACCCCGTGACATGGCTGATGACCGACGAACGGCTGGGGGACGGGCTATGGCGAGCCCTGCGGGCGCTGCCGCCAGGTTCGGGAATCGTGTTTCGCCACCACGCCACGCCCCCGGCCGAGCGCCGTGCGATCCATCGCCGGGTCTGGCGGATCGCCCGCGCGCGGCGACTGATCCTGCTGGTCGCGGGCGGCACGCTGCCCGGCGATGGCGTGCATAAATGGGGTCGGGGATCGGGTCTGCGAAGCTGGCCCGCCCATAGCCAGGCCGAGGCGATGGCGGGGCGGCGGGCCGCGGCCGATCTGTTGTTCGTATCACCGCTCTTCCCCACCCGCTCGCATCCCGGTGCGCCCAGCCTGGGGGCTGCCCGGGCGGCAAGGATCGGACGTGGGCTGGGCCTGCCGCGAATCGCGCTGGGCGGCATGACGGCGGAGCGCTTTCGCCGGTTACGCGGACGGTTCGACGGCTGGGCGGCGATCGATGCGTGGGGTGGAGCGCCACCCCGTCATCCCAGCGAAGGCTGAGATCTCCCGCGATGATCCCAGCGGTTGGTGTTCGCGAACGGGGTTGGATTGGCGAAAAGAAGTGCGGCTTCCCATAGCGCCGGGGATCACGGCGAAAGATCCCAGCCTTCGCTGGGACGTTGGGGCGCCGGTAATCGGTTCAACCAAACCGCATCACACGGAGATCAGAAGCGGAAGGCCGTACCCAGATAGACCGCCTGGCTGTTCCGGCGATCGTCGTCCAGCCGTGCCAAACGCTCGCGGTCCGAGCGATAGCGGACGCCCGCCGTCACATCGAGGTTGCGGGTCAGCGAATAGGAACTGCTCATGTCGAGCGAATAGCTGGACGGCATATCGACCAGCTTGTTCACACCCTCGATCGGACGATCCGCCGAGGCCTTCACCCGACCGGTGAAGCGATTCGCGGTATAGCTGACCGCCACATCGGCGGTCTCGCGGCTGCCCGGCAGGCCCGCCAGATCGACGCGCGCCATGTCACCGGACACCGCCAGCCGCTTCCAGCCCACCGCGACACCCAGATTATAGGAGATCGGGGCCAGCCCCACCGTCGGCGCGATGTTGGCGGCGACCCGGTCGTCGCTGGTCCGGCTGGTCCGTGCGCGCACCGCCACGGTGACCGGACGATTGGCCCCGCGCTGGCTTTCCGCCGGGGTGAAGCGCAGATCGCCCGCGTCCAGTCCGCTGCGGGCGAAGATCGCCGCGAGTCGGGGGTCCGCCGCCGCCGGGGTAAAGCCGCCGCGCCCCATCAGGCTGAGGCTGCGCTTGGGGGCCCGGCCATTCTGGTCCACCGCACCGATGGCGGGCGCGACCAGCGCAGTCGTGGCGGCGAGCGCCCCGATTGCGATTCCGATCACCACACGCCCGAACGACACGGTCCACCCCTTTTATAAGACCTCTTTGATACATGGCCTCTAACATGGAATCGATCGTGAGCGATCCCATTGTTACGCCGCCATACGCGAATCTTGTCCGACTGTTGCGCATCCTCCACAGATTCGGTCTGCCCCGCGATTCGCCGGAATGCTTGCCGGGGTGGCGGGGCCCCTGTAGAGGCGATAGGCAACCCTTATTCCCATTCTTCATCGCAGTCAGGATAATGCCGATGCTTCGCCGTTCCGCCACCGCGTTCGCGGTTATCGCCGCCCTGTCGCTCGGCGCCTGTGCCGGCAAGAAGGCCCGCCCGCAGGGTGACCTGGCCGCGTCGAAGGTGACGACGATCGGCGTGAATTCCTATCTGTGGCGCGCCAGCCTCGACACGCTCAGCTTCATGCCGCTGGCCGAGACCGATTCCAACGGCGGCGTGATCGTCACCGACTGGTACGTCAATCCGCAGACGCCGACCGAGCGGATGAAGGTGACCGTCACCATCCTCGACCAGGATCTGCGCGCCGACGCGCTGCGCGTGACTGCCCTTCGCGAGATCAATCGCGGCGGCCAGTGGGTGGAAGCCCCCGTTCAGGCCGCGACGATCCAGAAGCTGGAAGACATCATCCTCACCAAGGCGCGCGACCTGCGCCGCGCCTCGATCACGAACGGATAAAGACGAGACACATGGCCTCGCGTTTCAACGCCCTGAAATCGGATTCGACCTGGCAGCGGATCTGGGAGGAGCGGCGCACCTTCGCCGCCGACGATCACAGCCCCAAGCCCCGCAGCTATGTCCTCGAGATGTTCCCCTATCCCTCGGGGCGCATCCATATGGGGCATGTCCGCAACTATACGATGGGCGACGTGCTGGCGCGCTATCGCCGGATGATCGGGCATGAGGTGCTCCACCCGATGGGCTGGGACGCGTTCGGCATGCCCGCCGAAAATGCCGCAATGGAAAAGGGCGTCCATCCGGGCGGCTGGACCCGCGACAATATCGCGACGATGAAGGCGCAGCTGAAGCGGCTGGGCTTCGCGCTCGACTGGACTCGCGAGATCGCGACCTGCGAGCCCGATTATTACGGGCATGAGCAGGCGCTGTTCCTCGACCTGTACGCAAGCGGGTTGGTCTATCGCAAGGAATCGGCGGTCAACTGGGACCCGGTCGACATGACCGTGCTGGCCAATGAGCAGGTGATCGACGGGCGCGGCTGGCGCTCGGGCGCGCTGGTCGAGAAGCGCAAGCTGAACCAGTGGTTCCTGAAGATCACCGACTTCGCCGACGAGCTGCTGGAGGGTCTCACCAGTTTGGAGCATTGGCCCGACAAGGTGAAGCTGATGCAGGAGAACTGGATCGGCCGCAGCCAGGGTCTCCAGTTCCGTTTCGCGCCGGTTGCGCCTTTTGCGACGCCGATCGAGGTCTATTCGACGCGGCCCGACACGATTTTCGGTGCAAGCTTCGTCGCGATCGCCGCTGATCACCCGATCGCGCGCGAACTGGCCGAGTCGAACGCGGATGCCGCCGCCTTCATCGAACGCTGCAAGGCGGGCGGCACGACGGCGGCCGAGCTGGAGACGCAGGAGAAGCTGGGCTTCGACACCGGCTATCGGATGCAGCATCCCATGGACGCCAGCATCACCCTGCCCGTCTATATCGCGAACTTCGTGCTGATGGATTACGGCACGGGCGCGGTGATGGGCGTGCCGGCGCATGACCAGCGCGACCTGGATTTCGCGCGGAAATACGGCCTCTCCGTCACCCGCGTCGTCGCCGATGGCGATGTGACCGCGCCGGTGTTCGAGGGCGACACCGCCTATACCGGCACCGGGCGCCTGGTGAACTCGGGCCCGCTCGACGGGCTGGACGTGGAGGCCGCCAAGGCCGCCGTCATCGCGCGCGCCGAGAGCGAAGGCTGGGGTCAGGGCCAAACGGTCTACCGCCTGCGCGACTGGGGCGTCAGCCGCCAGCGTTACTGGGGCACGCCGATCCCGATCATCCATTGCGAGGATTGCGGCGCGGTGCCGGTGCCCAAGGACCAGTTACCGGTCACCTTGCCCGAGGACGTCACGTTCGACGTCCCCGGCAACCCGCTAGACCGGCATGCAACGTGGAAGCATGTCGACTGCCCGAATTGCGGCAAGCCCGCGCGGCGCGAGACCGACACGCTCGATACCTTTGTCGATTCGTCCTGGTATTTCATCCGCTTCGCCAGCCAGCCCAAGGATCGCCCGTTCGATCCCGAGGTCGTGAAGAAGTGGCTGCCGGTCGGCCAGTATATCGGCGGCGTCGAGCATGCGATCCTGCACCTGCTCTATGCCCGCTTCTGGACGCGGGCGCTCACGCATATCGGCCTGATCGACGTGGCGGAGCCTTTTGCGGGCCTGTTCACGCAAGGCATGGTCACGCACGAAAGCTACAAGTCGTCGGACGGCCGCTGGCTGGCCCCCGGCGAGATCCGCGATGGCATCGAGCTCGCGACCGGACAGCCGATCACCGTCGGCCGTGTCGAGAAGATGTCCAAGTCCAAGAAGAACACCGTCGATCCCGAACCCATCGTGGATCAGTACGGTGCGGACGCGGTACGCTGGTTCATGTTGTCCGACAGCCCACCCGAGCGCGACCTGCCCTGGTCGGAATCGGGCATCGAGGGCTCATGGCGCTTCGTCCAACGCCTGTGGCGTCTGTTCGACGGTTCGGAAACCGCCGAGGGCGAGGACAAGCCGCTCTCGCGCAAGCTGCACCAGACCATCGCGGGCGTCGCGGCGGACATCGAGGCCCTCGCCTTCAACAAGGCGGTCGCCAAGCTGTACGAGCTGGTCAACGCCATCGAAAAGGCCAAGCCTTCGGCCGCTCGCAACGAAGCGATCCGTACCACGATGTTGCTGGTCGCGCCGATGGTCCCGCATCTGGCCGAGGAAGCTTGGGCGGGCATGGGGCAAGAGGGCCTGATCGCCGACGCCGCCTGGCCAGTCGTGGACGAAAGCCTGCTGGTCGAGGACGAGGTCACCGTCGCGGTGCAGGTCAACGGCAAGCTGCGCGACACGCTGACCGTCGCCAAGGGGCTGCCCAAGGACCAGTTGGAAGCAACTGCGCTGGCATCGGACAAGATCGTCCGCGCGCTGGACGGTGCGACCCCGAAAAAGGTGATCGTGGTGCCCGACCGTCTGGTGAACATCGTCGCATGACCCGCGCCCTTCCCCTGATCGCCGCCGGTCTGGCCCTGACGTTGGGTTTGTCGGGCTGTGGGCTGCACCCGCTTTATGCGGGGGGTGGCTCCGGCCCGGTCGCGGTTGCCCTGTCGCAGATCGAGGTTGCGCCAATTCAGGGAAAGGCGGGCTGGCTCATGGCCAATGCGCTGAACGACCGGCTGGGCGGCAAGAGCGGGACCGCGCGCTATCGGCTCGACGTGAAGCTGGACGACCAGATTCGGGGCCTCGGCGTACGGCGCGACGACTCGGTGGTACGTGAGCGGCGTATCCTGCGCGCGCGCTACCAATTGGTCGACCAGACGAGCAACGCGGTGCTGGTCGACTCGACCGCCGGGTCGGATGCCGGAATCGACGTGGTCCGCTCCGAATATGCCACCATCGCCGCCGAAAACACCGCGCTGGAGCGACTGTCGGTGATCGTCGCGGACGAGATCGTCGCGCGGCTAGCCACCTATGCCCGGTCGCGCCCCGGTGAGGCGATGGCACCCGCCCGGCCGTGAAGGCGCCCCTGCCTTGAAAGCCAACGCCAACCAGATTCGCCAGGCCCTGAGCCGCCCGTCCGCCGATATCCGCCTCTATCTGCTCCATGGCCCCGACGAGGCGGGGGCGAGCGAACTGGCGCGCCTGCTGGCGAACGCAATGGGCCAGGATGCCGAGCGGATCGACCTGGATTCGGCGACGCTGAAAAGCGACCCCGCGCGCCTGACCGACGAAGCGGCCTCGATGTCGCTCTTCGGCGGCCCGCGTCATATCCGTATCGCCAGCGTCGGCGAGGAAGGCCTGGCCGCCTTCACCGCACTGTTGGAAGCCGAGTCGGCGGGCAACCCGGTCGTTGCCATCGCCCCCTCGGTCAAGACGAGCGCTAAAATCGTCAAGCTAGCGCTCGATTCGCCACGCGCCATGGCGTTCGGCTGCTACGCCCCCACCGCTGCTGATGCCGAGCGGCTGGCAACCGCTATCGCCGGGGAATTGGGCCTGCGCTTGGCTCCGGGTATCCCGACGCGACTGGTCGAGGCTGCCGCCGCCGATCGTTCGGTCCTGACCCGTGAGTTGGAGAAGCTGTCCCTTTATCTCGATTCGGCCCCTGACCGCCCGCGTGAGGTCGATCACGCCGCCCTGGATGCCATCGGTGCCGATCTGGGCGAGGTGGAGATGAGCGACGCGGTCGAGGCGGTGGTGGAGGGCCGGGTCGGCGATCTGGGCGGCGAATTGGCGCTGCTGGACGAGGGGGGCGCCTCGCCCATCCCCTGGCTGCGGGCACTCGCCCGGCGGCTGGTGGCGCTGGCCGAGATGCGCGCCGATATCGATGCGGGCGAGCCGGTCGAGGCGGTGATGAAGCGCCACCGTGTCTTCTTCCGCGACGAAGCCCGCACGGCGCGGGCGCTGCGGCGCTGGACCCCGGCGATGCTGGCACGGGCGCTCGCCCGGATCCGGGCGGCGGAGCGAGCGGTAATGGCACCGGGCAATGCCGGGGCGGTGCTGGCGGAGTCCGAGGCGACGATCATCGCGCAGGGGATTGCGCGGCGGGGTTAGGGATTCCCTCGGGCTTCGACTTCGGCGCGATGCGCCGAAGTTTATCCTGAGCGGCTGGCTTGCCAGCCAGTCGAAGGGCTCAGCCTGAACGGCGGTCGGGATAAAACCCAATATCCCCCATACCCCGTTCAGGCTGAGCGAAGTCGAAGCCCACGCCCCTCCCCCTCAGAAATCAAAAGCGAGCTGCGCCTGCCTGCGGAACAGACCGGCGTCCCGCTTTCAAATCCCCTCACCGGTCAGCCGCTGGCACACCATGTCGAGCTGATCGAGCGTCGAGTAGCTGAGGGTGATCGTCCCCCCCTTCTCGCCATGCGCGATCCGCACCGACAGGCCGAGCAGATCGGCCAATTGCCCCTCCAGCGCCGCGATATCGGCATCGGCGGCATCTTGGCCCGACGGCTTGCTCGCCCCCTTCTCGCCCGCCGTTCCCTTGCGGCCACCCCCCTTGGCTTCGCGGGTCAGCTTCTCGGTTTCGCGAACGCTCAAGCCGCGGGCGATCACCTGATCGGCCAGCGACTCCACGTCATCCGCGCCCAGCAACGCACGGGCATGGCCCATCGACAGTGCGCCGCTGACGACCTGCGACTGCACCGTGTGGGGCAGTTCGAGCAGGCGGAGCAGATTGGCGACATGGCTGCGCGACTTGTGGACGATCTTGGCCAGCGCCTCCTGGGTATGACCGAATTCACCGGCCAGACGCTGATAGGCCTGCGCCTCTTCGATGGCGTTCAGATCCTGGCGCTGGATATTTTCGATCAGCGCGACTTCGAGCGTCTGCGCATCGTCGAAATCCCGGACGACGACCGGCACCTCGTGCAGCCGTGCCCGCTGCGCCGCGCGCCAGCGCCGCTCGCCTGCGACGATCTGATAATCCTTGCCGTGCGGCCGCACCACGATGGGCTGGATCAGCCCGCGCGCCGCGATCGAGGCGGCGAGTTCGTCGAGCGCCGCCTCTTCGAAATGACGGCGCGGCTGGTCGGGATGCGGTTGCAGCGACCCGACCGGCAGCATCCGCACGCCACCCGGCGTCGGCTGATCGCCGGGCCGGATCGGCGCCTCCCGCGCGATATCGCCGAGCAGTGCGCCCAGACCGCGCCCGAGACCGGGACGTGGGCGCTTGGCGGTCGTCTCCCCGCTCATGCCGCCGCTGCTCCCGGCTGGGTGCCGAGCGGCAGGCGGGCGATCAATTCCCGCGCCAGCGCGATATAGGCCAGACTGCCGACGCAGCGATGATCATAGATCAGCGCAGGCAGTCCATGGCTGGGCGCTTCCGACAGCCGGACATTGCGCGGTATCACCGTATCGAACACGACCCCTCCCAAAACAGCGCGCACGTCCGCCGACACCTGGTCGGTCAGCCGGTTGCGCCGGTCATACATCGTCAATGCCACGCCCAGGATCGCGAGGCCCGGATTGAACCGCGCCCGAATGCGCTCAACTGTAGTCAGAAGCTGCGACAGCCCCTCCAATGCAAAGAACTCGCATTGCAGCGGCACGAACAGCGAATCGGACGCCACCATCGCGTTGATCGTCAACAGCCCCAGCGAGGGCGGGCAGTCGATCAGGACGATGTCCCAATTTCCCTGCGTCCGCCGCATCGCATGGTCCAGACGGTGCGTCCGGTTCTCGAAATCGACCAGCTCCAGCTCGGCCCCCGACAGGTCCACCGTGGCGGGTACGATGTCCAGCCGGGGCACCTGCGTATGCACCACCGCATCGTCGATCCGCGCCTCGCCCAGCAGGACGTGATAGCTGGAGAAAAGCCGCTGGCTGTTGGGAATTCCCAGACCCGTCGAGGCATTGCCCTGTGGATCGAGATCGATCAGCAGGACGTGCAGCCCCGTCGCCGCCAAGGCGGTAGCGAGGTTGATGGCGCTGGTGGTCTTGCCCACCCCACCCTTCTGGTTCGCGATGGCAACGCAGATCATCGGGCCCCTACTCGGTCGAGGATCACGATCGACGAGTCCGTCGAGGTGATGCTATGTTCCACGTGAAACACGAAGCGCCATTGCCGCTTGAGGGTCTTGATCTCGCGCTCGTCCAGGCGGCCGCGCGGGAGCAGCCACCGCGTATCCTGTTTGCCGCAGTGTGCCGCCGCGCGCAAAAGATTTTCGACTGTCGCCACCGCACGAGCAGAAATAATATCCGCCTTCACGTCGACGGCCTCGATCTTGGAGGCGTGAACGGACACGCGGTCGGCGATCCCCAGCCTGTCGGCGCAGTCGCGAAGGAAGTCCGCCCGCCGCTTGCGCGGCTCGACCAGCGCCATGCGACCGGGCCAGGCCAGCGCCACGACCATGCCGGGAAAGCCTCCTCCGGTTCCGATATCCACCCACTGCCCATCCGCACGATCGGCGAGCGGGATCAACTGCACCGAATCGAGCGCATGTCGCGACCAGATGGTTGGGATGGTCGATGGCGCGATCAGATTCTGCTGGTCATTCTCCACCACGACCAGACTGAGGAAATGATCGATCCGCTCGGCCGCTTCTTCCCCGAAACGCTGGACGACCCAGTCGCGGGCTTGGTCTTCGGTCATGCCGCCATCTTTCGTGCGTGAAGAAGCACCGCCGACAGTGCGGCGGGGGTGATACCACGAATGCGCGATGCGGCCGCCAAGGTCGCAGGACGCGCCAGACTCAACCGGTCGATCATCTCCTGCGACAGGCCGGGGATCGTAGCATAGTCCAATGTGGCAGGAAGCAGGATCCGCTCATCGGCCCGAAGCCGCGCGACTTCCTCCGCCTGTCGCTCCACATAGGGGGCGTAGCGCGCATCCTCCAGCGTCTCGGCGATCACGGCGGGATCGCATCCCTCCGTCGCCTCGGGCGCAACATGCGCCAGCGTGACGCCATCGAAACGCAGCCATTCATAGGCCGAACGGCGCGCGCCATCCTGCGCGATCGTCGCCCCACTCCGCGCCAGATCGGAGGCGGTACAGACCACCGCCAGCCGTTCGCGCAACACCGTCTGCTGCTCCTGCCGCCGCCGGCGATGCGCCAGCCGCTCGGGCGACAGACAACCCGCCGCCTCGGCGATATCGCCCAGCCGCGTCTCCGCATTATCGGCGCGTAGGGACAGGCGATATTCGGCACGCGCGGTAAGCATGCGATAGGGCTCGGTCACACCCTGCAACACCAGATCGTCGATCATCACGCCCAGATAGCTCGATGCGCGGTCGAGGATGACCGGATCAAGGTCACAGGCATGCGCCGCCGCGTTAAGCCCTGCGATCAGGCCCTGCCCCGCGGCTTCCTCATAGCCGGTCGTTCCGTTGATCTGCCCCGCGCAGAACACCCCCTCGATCGCCCCCAGCGCGAGCCGGGCATCGAGCGCACGCGGGTCGATATGGTCATATTCCACCGCATAGCCGGGCAGCGTGATCACCGCCCGCTCCAGCCCCGGCATGGAGGCGATCATCGCTTCCTGCACATCGGTCGGCAGCGAGGTCGACAGGCCGTTCGGATAAACCAAGGGATCGTCCAACCCCTCCGGTTCGAGGAAGATCTGATGGCTATCGCGGTCGGCGAAGCGCTTAATCTTGTCCTCGATCGATGGGCAGTAGCGCGGCCCGTTCGCCTCAATCGCGCCGGTGAATAGCGGCGAGCGATGGAAAGCCGCCGCGATGATCGCATGGGTCTGCTCGGTCGTCCGGGTGATCGCACAGGCGATTTGCGGAAGCGGGCGGACGCCGGTCATCGGCGACATGGTCCACGGATCAAGGTCGCTGGGCTGCTCGTCCAGCTTCGCCCAGTCGATGCTCCGGCCATCGAGCCGCGGTGGCGTGCCCGTCTTCATCCGCGCCATGGGCAGGCTTAGCGCGCGTAGCTGCTCGGCCATGCGCGTCGCCGCCCGCTCGCCAATCCGGCCGCCCAGATGCCGCTCATCCCCCCGGAACAGTCGCCCGCCCAGGAAGGTCCCGGTCGCGAGCACCACCGCGCGGGCGGACAGGATGGTGCCGTCCCCCAGTTGCACACCCGCCACCCGGTCGCCGTCGAGGATCAAAGCTTCGGCCTCGCCCTCCACGATGGTGAGATTCGGTTGCGCCGACAGCATCGCCTGGATTGCCCCGGCATAACGCCGTCGATCGGCCTGGACGCGGGGACCCTGCACCGCCGTGCCCTTGCTGCGATTGAGCATCCGGTAATGGATCGCGCCTTGATCCGCCGCTCGCCCGATCAGCCCGTCAAAGGCGTCGACCTCGCGCACGATATGGCCCTTCCCCAACCCGCCGATCGCCGGATTGCAGGACATGGCGCCCAGGCCATGACGATCAAAGGACAAAAGGGCCGTCCGCGCACCCCGGCGCGCCGCCGCCGCAGCGGCCTCGGTTCCCGCGTGACCGCCACCGATCACTACGACATCAAACATGCCCCCGCCCTACCGGAAGCGTCGGTCAGCGTCAAAGCGATCCGTCGAGCGACGTTCCACGTGGAACAATCATTTGCCGAGGCAGAAGCGTCCGAACAGGGCATCCAACATCGTCTCGGTCGCGCTGACGCCCAGCAACTCAGCCAGCGCCTGACGGGCGACGCGCAGTTCTTCGGCCATCAACAGGATGTCGTCCGTAGGTGCCGCGATCAGCGCATTGGCCGCGCGGCGGCATTGGTCCTGTTGGTGCCGCTTGAACCCGATCGAATCCTCACGCGGCAAGAGCCCCGTTGCGGCCTCCGCAATCGCGTCCCACACCGCCGCCACGCTCGCCCCATCATCTCGACGGACCGCGAGTATGCGCCCCTCGGGCAAAGCCCCCCGCCCTGGCAGATCGGCCCGCGAATGCAGCCAGATCGCATCGGCGCGGGGCGGCGGGGTGTCGGCCATCCATAACAGGATATCGGCCTGGAGGATCGCCTCCTGCGCGCGGGAGACGCCGATCGCTTCGATCTCATCATCGGTATCCTCGGCCAGCCCGGCCGTGTCGGTCAGCACATAGGCCACCCCGCCCCGCAACACGTTCGCCTCGATCCGGTCCCGCGTCGTGCCCGCGATCGGCGAGACGATCGCCGCTTCGCGCTCGACCAGCAGGTTGAGCAGGGTCGACTTGCCGCTGTTCGGCGGCCCCGCCAGCACGACCCGGATGCCGTCATGCAACCGGTCGACGGGCGGCCGTTCGACCACCTCCAGCATGGCGATGGCGAGCGCGTGCATCGCCGCCTTGACCCGCGCGACCGCCGCCGTGTCGAGCGGCACATCATCCTCTTCGGCGAAATCCAGCATCGCCTCGATCATCGCCGACAGGGTCGCCAGCTGGTCCATCCAGCCGCGCACTTCCTGGCTCACCCGCCCCTCGACCGCCGCCATCGCCGTACGCCGTTGCCGCTCGGTCTGCGCTTCGAGCAGGTCCGCCAACCCCTCGGCTTCCGCCAGATCGATCCGGCCGTTGAGCAAGGCACGGCGGGTGAACTCCCCCGGCTCGGCACGCCGGACGCGGGAAAGAGCGGCCAGCACCCCCTCCACCGCCGCGACGACCGCACGGCCGCCATGGCAATGCAGCTCGACCAGATCCTCGCCGGTCGCCGTCGTCGGTCCGGGGAAACACAGGACCAGCGCCGAATCCAGCACCGCCCCCGCCCCGTCCTTCAACGTCCGCAGACTCGCACGGCGGGCCTCGGGCAGGCGCCCGCCCAGCCGCTCAGCCGCCGAAAAGGCCGTTGGACCGCTCACCCGGATCACCGCGATGGCGGCTGGCGGCTGACCGCTGGAGACGGCAAAGATCGTATCCGTCATTGGGGGAGTCAGCCCTTCTGCCCCTCGAACATCCGGCGCCACATGCTCATGCTCGCCTCGCCCATCGGCGCCCAGTTGCGCATCATCGCCTCGATCATCTCGGGCTTCACGCCGGACTGCATCGTATCGAGCATCATCTGGACATAGCGTTCATGGATCGGCGTCAGGTCGGGCAGGCCCATGGCGCGGCGCGCTTCTTCGGGCGTGCAGTCGATTTCCACATTCACTTTCACAGGCATTTCTCCTCACGCGACCAACTGAGGCATAAGGCGTTATCGTCGCGACGACCACAGGAGACCAGCATGACCGGAACCAAGACCATCGCCGCCACGGACGGCGGGGCCTCGTTCAACGCCTATTATGCCGAGCCGGAGGGCCAGCCGACCGCCGCGATCATCGTCATCCAGGAAATCTTCGGCGTGAATGCGGGTATCCGCCGTAAGTGCGACACGCTGGCCGAGGCGGGCTATCTCGCTATCGCCCCCGATCTTTTCCACAAGATCGCGCCCGGCATCGAGCTGGACCCGGATGTCCCCAACGAGATGCAGCAGGCGCTCGACCTGATGGGCCAGTTCGACCAGGACGGCGGCATCCGCGACATCGAGGCGACGATCCAGGCCATCCGCGCCGAACATGGCGCGGACTTCAAGGTCGGCGTGGTGGGATACTGCCTGGGCGGGCGGCTGGCCTTCATGACCGCCGCGCGGACCGACGTGGATGCCAGTGTCGGCTATTATGGCGTCGGCATCGACGGCCTGCTCGGCGAGAAGCACGCGATCGCCAAGCCGGTCCTGCTCCACATTCCCGAGGAGGATCACTTCGTCGACAAGGATGCACAGAAGCGGATGCACGAAGGGCTGGACGACCACCCCAAGGTCACGCTGTACGACTATCCGGGCGAGGATCACGGCTTTGCCGCGGAGTTCGGCCAGCGCCGGTCGGAAGAGTCCGCGAAGCTGGCGGACGAACGCACCCTGGCGTTCTTTGCGGAGCATCTTCGCTGATATGAAAAAGGGGGGAGCCGCCGCTCCCCCCTTCCCTGCTACGCCGCCTTGGCCAACGCCTCGGCGATCAGCTTGCGGCTGTTATCCACACCATAGAGCGCGATGAAGCTGCCCATGCGCGGCCCCTGTGCGGAACCCAGCAGCGTCTCGTACAGCGCCTTGAACCAGTCGCGCAGCGACGGGAAGGCGTCGGTCTTGCCGATCTCATAGACGATGTTCTGGATATCCTCCGCGCTCGCACCGGCAGGCAGCGCGGCCAGTTGGGTGTCGAGCTGGCGCAAAGCCTCCGCCTCATGCGGCTCGGGCGCGCGGCGCTGGAGCGTCGGGGCGACGAAATCGCGGGCATAGGCCAGCGCATGGTCGATCAGCCGGTCGAGCTCGGGGTATTTCTCCGCCGAAGCCTCCGGCACATAATTGGCGAGATAGCCCCAGACCTGCGCCTTGGTCGCCTCGCCCATCACCCCGACCAGGTTGAGCAGCAGGCCGAACGTCACCGGCAGCTCACCTTCCGGCAGCTTGCCATCATGGATGTGGTGCACCGGATTGCCCAGCTGCTCCTTGAGCGTCTGGTTGGGGTAGTTGGTGCGGAACTGCCAATATTCGTCCACCGCGCGCGGGATGACGCCCATGTGCAACTGCTTGGCTTTCTTAGGCTCACGATAGGCGAAGAAGGCCAGGCTCTCCTCAGGCCCATAGGTCAGCCACTGGTCGAGGCTGAGGCCGTTGCCCTTGGACTTGGAGATCTTCTCGCCATGTTCGTCGAGGAACATCTCGTAATTGAAGCCCTCTGGCGGACGGCCGCCGAGCACGCGCGCGATCTTGGACGACTGGGTCACCGAGTCGATCAGGTCCTTGCCCGCCATCTCGTAATCGACGCCTAGTGCGACCCAGCGCATCGCCCAGTCGACCTTCCATTGCAGCTTGGATAGGCCGCCCAGCGCCGACTGGACGATCCGCTCGCCCTCATCCTCGAACGCGATCAGCCCGGCGTCGGCGTCGACCACCTCGACCGGCACCTGGAGCACGATGCCCGACTTGGGGCTGATCGGCAGGACCGGCGAATAAGTGGCGCGACGCTCGGCCCGCAAAGTCGGGAGCATCACATCCTGGATGCCCTGGAAATGCTTAAGCACCAGCCGCAGCGCGTCGTCGAACCGGCCCGAGGTGTAATAGTCGGTCGACGACGCGAATTCGTAATCGAAGCCGTAGCGGTCGAGAAACTGGCGTAGCATCGCATTGTTATGTGCGGCGAAGCTGTCGAACTTCTCGAACGGATCGGGCACCTGGGTCAGCGGCTTGCCGAGATGCTCACGCAGCATCTCTTGGTTCGGCACATTGTCCGGCACCTTGCGCAGGCCGTCCATGTCGTCCGAAAAGGCGATCAGCCGCGTCTTCTGGTCCGACAGCGCGTGAAAGGCATTGCGGACCATGGTGGTGCGCAGCACTTCGTTGAACGTGCCGATATGCGGCAGGCCCGACGGGCCATAGCCGGTTTCGAACAGGATCGGCTCACCGCCCGGCTTGCCATCGGGATAGCGTTTGAGGAGCTTGCGAGCCTCCTCATAGGGCCAGGCCTTGGACTCGAAAGCGGTAGAGCGGAGTTCGTCTGTCATGCTTTTGCCTCTGGCAAGACGGGAAGCGATGCACAAATGCATTTTGCATCACTCACTCGTTATCCATGAGTTGCTCCCACCTTCTTCGGCATTCATGCACAGTTTTATCCACAGGGCTCCGTGTTCCACGTGGAACATGGAGAGGTGTGGCGTGGCGGCCGCCCTCCCCCATCCCCTCCCGCCTGCGGGAGGGGAGCGCTGTTTGGCTGACCTGAAGCGCCCCCCGTGCAGTAAGCCCGGAGGGGTTTGGGAAGGGCAGCGCCCCAAGCCACAAAGCAAATGAGACCGGACCCCGTTGCCATCCTGTTCCAACAGGCCGATATCCCGAAAGTGACCACGCTCCCCCACCCCGCCCTGCATGCCAGCCATAGCGGCGTATGGATTTCCACCGGGGGACAAACCCGTGCGGTATCGCGCGGCGAAGCGATCGGGCTGGCATCCGAAACCCCGGTGATCCTGCTCAACGCGCCGCTGATCGGACAGCGGCTGGGCTATGCCGAATTGTCGGGCCTCGACCTGCTGGAGCTGTTTGCCTTTCTGCGGCCCGCGCAATTCGCGGTGCCGACCCCGCATGGACTGGCCCGTGCCTGCGGATTGGAGCCGCCGGAGAAGGACGCGGACGTCGCGGCCTTTCTGCTTCGCGCGACCGAGGCGCTGTTGGCAATGCCGGACGGGGCGTGGCCCGAGCGCGAAGGGGCCTGGACCGCCGCGCAGAGCCTTGCCCGCCTCCGCTGGCCTTGGGCGCCGCTGGTCGGCCCGCGCCTGACGCGGCCCGAGCGCAACGAGCGCTGGCTGTTCAGCGCGCTGCCCGAATGGGAGGAGGACGCCCCCCGCCCCGCCCCGCGCATCATCGACCTGCCGCCGCAGGATGCCGAGGATCGCCTCCGCCACCTGACCGGCGAAGGCGCGGAGGAACGCCCCGGCCAGCGCGCCTATGCCGCCGCCGCGACCGCCGCTTTCGCACCGCGCAGCGTACGCGACACGCCCAATATGGTGTTGGCCGAGGCGGGGACCGGCATCGGCAAGACCCTGGGCTATCTTGCACCGGCCAGCCTCTGGGCCGAGCGGGCGGGCGGCGCGGTGTGGATTTCCACCTATACCAAGGCGCTGCAACGCCAGTTGAGCGCGGAGACCGCGCGCCTCTTCCCCGATCCCGTGCTGCGAAAGGAACGGGTGGTGACGCGCAAGGGCCGGGAGAATTATCTCTGCCTGCTCAATCTGGAAGATGCGCTGCAAGGCGGGTTCGCCGGCCGCGCGGCGGTGCTGGCGCAACTGGTCGCGCGCTGGGCCGCCTATACCAGTGACGGCGATATGGTCGGTGGCGACCTGCCCGGCTGGCTGACCACCCTGTTCCGGCGCAATGGTTCGGCGGCGCTGACCGATCGGCGCGGCGAGTGCGTCTATGCCGGGTGCCCGCATTACCGCAAATGCTTCATCGAGCGGGCGGCGCGCGCGTCGGTGCAGGCGGATATCGTCATCGCCAATCACGCGCTGGTCATGGTCAACGCCGCGCGCGGTCGCGAGACACAGACGCGGCCGACCCGCTATGTCTTCGACGAGGGCCATCATCTGTTCGACGCGGCGGACTCGATGTTCGCGACCGCGCTGACCGGTGCCGAGACGATCGAACTACGCCGCTGGATATTGGGCCCCGAAGCGGGATCGCGCGGACGACGCCGGGGCCTTGCCGCACGGCTGTCCGATGTCGCCAGCTATGACGAGGGCGGCAATCGCGCGATCGGCGATGCGGTACAGGCTGCCCATGCGCTGGCGAGCGAGGGCTGGCTCGGGCGGCTGGCCGAGGGACAGCCCTTCGGGCCGATCGAAACCTTGCTGGCCGCAGTGCGCGGCCTGGCCTTCGCGAGGGCCGAGCAGCCGGGCGATGCGGGCTATGGGCTGGAAACCGAACTGGCCGATCCCTCGCCCGAACTGATCGACGCCGCCGGACCCGCCGCCCATGCGCTGGACGCGCTGCTGCGGCCGTTGGTCACGCTGGGTCAGCGGCTGGAGGCGGTGCTGCACGAGGCACCCGACTGGCTGGACGGGCAAGCCCGCGCACGGGTGGAGGGCGCGATCGCCTCTATCGCCTGGCGCGCGGAGACGGTGGCGGCGTGGCTATCACTGCTCGCGCGGATCGGCGGGCGGGTCGATCCCGATTTCGTCGACTGGCTGGCGGTCGACCGGGTGGAGGGGCGCGAATATGATGTCGGCCTGCACCGTCACTGGCTCGACCCCACCCGCCCCTTTGCCGAGATCGTACTGAAGCCCGCGCATGGCGCGCTCGTCACCTCGGCGACGTTGCGCGCCGGGGGCGACTGGGACGTGGCGGAGGCGCGGACCGGCGCGCCGCATCTGGCGCGCGGCCCTGGCCATTTCGTCGCGGAAAGCCCGTTCGACTATCCGACACGCGCCGAAGTGCTGATCGTCACCGATGTGAAGCGCGGCGACATCCCGCAACTCGCCAATGCCTATGCGCGACTGATCGATGCGGCGAAGGGCGGAACCTTGGGCCTCTTCACCGCGATCCGGCGCCTGCGCGGCGTGCATGGCCGGATCGCCGACCGGCTGGCGCGCGAGGGGCTGGCGCTGCACGCCCAGCATGTCGATCCGATCGATACGGGGACGCTGGTGGATATCTTCCGCGACGATCCGTCCGCTTCGCTGCTCGGCACCGATGCCTTGCGCGACGGGGTGGACGTGCCCGGCGCCTCGCTGCGGCTGGTGGTGATGGAGGGGGTGCCCTGGCCCAAGCCCACCGTCCTCCACGCCGCGCGCAAGCTGGCGGGGGGCGGGAGCGCCTATGACGACCGGATCGTCCGCGCGCGCTTGGCGCAGGCGTTCGGGCGGCTGATCCGGCGGGCGGACGATCGCGGCGCCTTCGTGCTGCTGTCCGCCGCCATGCCGTCGCGGTTGCGCGACGCCTTTCCGCCGGGGGTGACGATCACCCGCGTCACCCTGGACGAAGCGGTCGCGCGCGTGGCGGCGCGGCTTTCCACCGACGCGCCGATAGGGCATGGGGGAAGCGACATCCTGCCAGCCGCCGCCACGGAGTTTCCGGTCCGATGAAGACGCTGACGTTGCTTCGCCACGCCAAGTCGAGCTGGGACGATCCGGTCTCGCGCGATTTCGACCGGCCGCTCAACGCCAAGGGCCGTCGCGCCGCCGCGATGATCGGGCGGCATCTGAAATCACTGGACATGACGTTCGACCATATCCTCGCCTCCCCCGCCATCCGCGTTATGGAGACGCTGGACGAGGTCTGGGGCGGCTATGGTCGCACGCTGGAGCCGGTGTGGGACAAGGCGCTCTACCTCGCCTCCGCCGCCAGCCTGCTCGACCGGGTCCAGGCGCTGCCCGACACGGCGGAGCATGTGTTGATGGTCGGGCATAATCCGGGTCTGGAGGATCTGGTCCTCGACCTGACGCTGGCGGGCCAATTGCGCGAGAGGGTGGAGGATAAATACCCGACCGCGACGGTGGCGCAGATGATCCTGCCGATCACAAGCTGGAGCGAGGCGCAGCCGCATAGCGCGACGCTGGTGGCGTTCATCCGGCCGCGCGATCTGGACCCGACGCTGGGGCCGGATACGCCGTAATTTTTGATCGGTGGTGTAGTTTTGCCTCTCCACCACCGCTTTGCGGCGTTTCCCTACCCCTAAGCAAAGCTAGGGCCGATCGACATTCACCCATTCCTCCCCTTCCAGGGAGAAAAATGGGTCAGCCCTTGCCTTCCAGCTTGGCCTTCAGACCCGCGAGCGCACCGAAAGGCCCGGCTTCGTCTTCGCTGATGACCCCCGCTTCCTTCAACACGGCGGCGGCGTTGGGGCTGCGGGGAAAGGGATCGAGCGACAGGGCCATGGTCTCGGCCGCCGCTTCGCCCAGGTCGATCGTGCCACCTTCGATCTCGATCGTGTCGAGGGAATCCTCGGACAGTTCGATTTCCTCGTCACCGCCATGCTTGGAAGGCTCGACGAAGCGCAAGGCGACCGGCTCATCCACCTTGGCAGGAACCGGGTCACCGGTCACCGAACAGGGCTGTACCACCGCGCCGCGCACCTTGCCGGTCACCATTATGCCCGCCGCGTCGCGCCGGACGACCAATTCCGCCGTCAGGGCGTCCACCGCGAGCAACCCGAACCGCCCGGCCAGTGCGCGGCGCTCGTCGCGGGTGGTCTCGATCGCTACGGTCTTCTCACGCTCGCCGATCATATCGATCTTTTCGGGGCGGCTCCATTCGGGGGTCACGGCAATTCTCCAAGGGTCAGGCGAGCAAGCGGCACGTCCGCCAGCCGCCCATGTAGGGTACGAAGCGCCTCGCGAACATGGGGAACCGCCTGTCGGTCGGTCGGAGCCTCGCCCCGATACAAGTTGCGGACCAGCGCGGCGTCCATCGCCTGCACCCCACCCGCAAGCCCTTCGCGATAGGCGGTCAGGCGCCCCCCCAGCATCGCCATCATCCGACCGATATGCTTGCCGACCACGATGTCGCCGATGCCCAGTTCGCGCAACTGCCCGTCCATATCGCTGACGAAGCGCTCGGTGATCCGCGCCGCCGGGCCCGCGCCCTCGGGGCTGGCTTCCAGCCGGATCAGGACCAGCGAGAGCACCGCCGCGATCATGTCGAACCGGCCATCGACCGTATCGGGCACCGCGCCGTCCAGATACCAATGGGGTTCGCGCGCGCGCAACACCACCGCATTGTAGAGCGGCAGCGCCGCGTCCCCGTCGCGGCCGAAATAGCGCGCGATCCCCTGCTTCAGCCAGCCTAAGGCCATGCGCCCCTCCCTGTCCATCACGCGACCAACGCCAGCGCGAATTGCTTGTATGCGCCTTTCCCTTGGCATATCGAGGGGGTGACGGTCGAGCGGATCGACCGCCTGTATACCCGCCTGTGCGGCCGATATCCCGGCCCGGAGATGATGATGAGCGTTTCTTCCACCCGTGCCCTCGGGCTCGGCCTGGCGATGGCCTTGGCCGCGTCCGCCTGTACGCCCCTGCGGTCGCATCAGGGTTATGTGGTCGATGTCGATCTCGTCAACTCGATCCAGCCGGGTGTGGATAACCGCCAGTCGGTGCTCCAGACGCTGGGCACGCCGACGATCAGCAGCCAGTTCGGCGGGACCGACTGGTATTATGTCGCGCGCGACAGCCGCAATCTCGGCTACAACCTGCCCAACCCGTCGTCGCAGATCACCTTGCAGATCAGCTTCGACCAGGCGGGCAACGTCACCACGATCCGCCGCGCCGGGCTGGAGCAGGTCGCGGACATCTCGCCCTATGGCAAGACCACGCCGACGCTGGGCCGTTCGCGCGGCTTCTTCCAGGATCTGTTCGGCAATATCGGCGCGGTCGGCGCCCCCGGCGCGGGTGCCGGTGCGCCGGGTACCGGTGGCGGCGGACGGACGCGTCCGTAAGGGTTGAATCCCAAGCAATACCAACCTCCGTTCGTACCGAGCCAAGTCGAAGTGCACGTTCTGCTCTTCGGCAACGGATTCCCGTGGCCCCTTCGGCTGCCTGCCAAGGCAGGCGCTCAGGACAGGCTTCGCCTTCGCTCAGGCTGAACGGAGATTGTGGATAATTGGGCTTGCATACATAGCCCCGTTTGGCCGCGTCGCGTGATAAGCATCGACGCGGCCGTGCCGTGCTTGGGTCGGCACGATCCCGAAAGGGGATGGGATCGGGCCTGCTAACGCCCCAAATGCGAAATGGGTTCGCAAACGGGCCTATTTCCCGTCGGCGAACCCATCGATCCGTAGCGTCGGCGGGGGACGAAGCCCCCTGCCCTTACTGGTTCATCGAGTCGAAGAAGTCCTCGTTGGTCTTGGAATTCTTCATCTTGTCGAGCAGGAATTCCATCGAGTCGATCGTGCCCATCTGCATCAGGATGCGGCGCAGCACCCACATCTTGGACAGCTTGTCCTTCTCAACCAGCAGCTCTTCCTTGCGGGTGCCCGACTTGCCGACGTCCATCGCCGGGAAGATGCGCTTGTCCGCCACCTTGCGGTCGAGGACGATTTCCGAGTTGCCGGTGCCCTTGAATTCTTCGAAGATGACCTCGTCCATGCGGCTGCCCGTGTCGATCAGCGCGGTGGCGATGATCGAGAGCGAACCGCCCTCCTCGATGTTGCGCGCCGCACCGAAGAAACGCTTCGGCCGCTGGAGCGCATTAGCGTCGACACCGCCGGTCAGCACCTTGCCCGAGGACGGTACCACCGTGTTGTAGGCGCGGCCCAGACGGGTGATCGAGTCGAGCAGGATGACGACATCCTTCTTGTGCTCGACCAGGCGCTTGGCCTTTTCGATCACCATCTCGGCGACCTGGACGTGGCGCTGCGCCGGTTCGTCGAAGGTCGAGGAGACGACCTCGCCGCGCACCGAGCGCTGCATGTCGGTGACTTCTTCCGGGCGCTCGTCAATGAGGAGGACGATCAGGAAGACTTCGGGGTGATTGTCGGTGATCGCCTTGGCGATGTTCTGCAGCATCACCGTCTTGCCGACGCGCGGGGGCGCGACGATCAGCGTGCGCTGCCCCTTGCCCTGGGGCGAGACGATGTCGATGACGCGCGCCGACTTGTCCTTCTGGGTCGGGTCGGCGGGGTCGAGGATCAGCTTCTGCTCAGGGTAGAGCGGGGTAAGGTTGTCGAAATTGACGCGGTGACGGACAGCTTCCGGGTCATCGAAATTGACCGAAGTCAGCTTGGTCAGCGCGAAATAACGCTCGCCGTCCTTGGGCGCGCGGATCTCGCCTTCCACCGTGTCGCCGGTACGCAGGCCGTGCTTGCGGACCTGGTTGGGCGAGACATAGATGTCGTCGGGCCCGGCCAGGTAATTGGCTTCGGGCGAGCGCAGGAAGCCGAAACCATCGGGCAGCACCTCGATCGTGCCCAGACCCATGATCTGGTCGCCCTGCTCCGCCTGCTCCTTCAGGATGGCGAACAGCAGGTCCTGCTTGCGCAGCGTGGACGCGCTCTCGACCCCCAATTCCTCGGCCAGTTGCACGAGGTCGGCGGGGGTTTTCTTCTTCAGGTCTTTCAGATGCATGATCGGTCCGGATGGTCGGAGGGCGTCGGTCGGCGATGATCGCGGCGAAACGAGGCTGTCGATAAGGAAGCGTACCCGACGCGAGGACCGCGCCGTACGAGACCGGAGTTAGGATTCGGGGAAGGCCAAGTCAATGGGGAAAGGGTGTGTCCGAAGTGAGACTCACGCCCCTCCCGCAGGCGGGAGGGGATGGGGGAGGGAAAGCCGCCAGCGCTGGTCTTGGTGAGACTCCCAGCCCCCGGCCCCCCCCGTTTACGGGAGGGGAGGAGGAAGAAGGGATGCCACTCCCCTAAACGGGAGGGAAGAAGAAGGGATCAGAACGGCTTGATCACCACCAGCACGACGATGATCGTCGCGGCCAGCGCGGGCACCTCGTTGATCATCCGCAACTGCTTGCCGGTCAGCCTGGTTTCCCCCCGGGCCAGCTTCTTGGAATAACCGACCATCCAGCCATGATAACCCGAAAGCAACAGCACGAAGGCAAGCTTGGCATGGAGCCACCCCAGCCCCGGCACGCCCGAGAATACCCCCAGCGACGCGGCCAGCAACAGGCCCAGCACCCACACCGCGATCATCGCAGGCGTCAGAATGATACCGCGCAACTTGCTCTCGCGCTCGACCCAGCGGGCCGCGTCGGCCGCATCGCCCGCGACCAGCGCCTCCTGATGATAGACCAGATAGCGCGGCATCATGAACAGCCCGGCCATCCAGAAGATCACGAAGATGATATGCGCCGCCTTCACCCATTCATAGGCGGCCCCCAAGAGTCCGATCATGACGCGCTCCGTACGCGGGCGATCAGCCGCTCGACATGCGCGATCGGCGTGTCGGGCAGGATGCCGTGGCCCAGGTTGAAGATATGCGGCCGCTCGGGGAACGCCGCCAGGATGCGATCCACCGCGCCGTCCAGCGCCTCGCCCCCGGCGATCAACGCCAGCGGATCGAGATTGCCCTGCACCGGCAGGTCCTTGGGCAGATAGGTGTCGGCCCAGACCGGATCGACCGTCTCGTCCAGTCCGACCGCGTCCACCCCCGTCTCACGGGCATAAGCGGGCAGCTTGCCCCCTGCGCCCTTGGGGAAGCCGATCACCGGCACGCCGGGGCAACGCGCCCGGAAGCCCTCGACGATCGCCGCATTGGGGGCGATCACCCAGCGCTCGAACTGCGCCGGGGACAGCGATCCCGCCCAGCTGTCGAACAACTGCACCGCCTCGACCCCGTTCGCCACCTGCCCGGCCAGATAGTCCACGGTCATCGCCACGATCGCATCGATGATCGCGCCGAACCCTTGCCCGTCGGCATAGGCGAAACGCCGCGTCTCGCCCTGATCCTTGGACCCCTGCCCCGCCACCATATAGGTCGCGACCGTCCAGGGAGAGCCCGCAAAGCCCAGAAAGCCGGTCTGGGGCGGCAATTGCTCCGCGACCCGTGCCACGGTGGCATAGACGGGGTCGAGACGCTCAGGGACGCGCGTGAGGGCATTCAGCGTCGTATCGACTAGCGCAGGGGTCAGACGCGGCCCCTCCCCCGCTCCGAAGCTCAGATCCTGGCCCAAGGCCCAGGGGACCATCAATATGTCGGAGAACAGGATCGCGCCGTCGAAGCCGAACCGCCGGATCGGCTGCACCGTCACCTCGGCCGCCGCCTCCGGATCGGTGGCCAGCGCCAGAAAGCCCCCCTTCTCCGCTCGTAGCGCGCGATACTCGGGCAGATAGCGTCCGGCCTGCCGCATGAGCCACATCGGCGGCACCGCCTGCCGCTCGCCCCGCAACACGGCGAGCAGGGGCTTTCGAATCGAAACGTCGGTCAGGAGACCCCCCTTCTTCTATTAAAGAAGATTCTAAGAATGGATTGTTGAAGTGGTTGGCACGTTGGTTGTCGGGATTATGCGGCTCTCCCCGATATGCCAACACGTTGACTCACGAGGAACCGCCGATTCAACGGGATTCGGATTCATCGCCCCCATAACTCACAGGCTGTGGAAAAGAATCGGACCTGTGGGATTCATTGTGAGCGAATCATCGCTTATCCACCGCCGAACCGCCGCTTGGCCGGTCGGCGAAGTTACGCTACCGATTCGCGTCATGTTATCCACAGAGTCATTAGCCCGGCCATGACGACGCGGCTTCACCTGCACCTGCTGTCCGATTCCACCGGCGAGACGCTGGAGAACATCGCCAAGGCGGCGCTCGCCCAATATGACGATGTGGAAACCGTCCGGCACTTCTGGCCGATGGTCCGGACCGAGAGCCATTTGGAGCGGATCCTTCAGGAGATCGCGCAGAATCCGGGGCTGGTCATCTACACCCTGGTCAACCCGACGACGCGGCGCGTGCTGGAGAGCCGCTGCCACGCTCTGGGTCTGCCCACCGTCGCGCCGCTCGATCCGGTCAATGCCGCGCTGTCGGGGTTGCTGGGTGTCGCGGCCAAGATGCGGCCCGGTCGCCAGCATGTCCTCGACGCGGCCTATTTCGCGCGTGTCGATGCGATCCAGTTCACCATCGCGCATGACGACGGCATCGCCTGGGAGGAATGGGAGGAGGCCGATATCGTGCTGGCCGGGGTCAGCCGTTCGTCCAAAACGCCGACCTCCATCTATCTCGCCAATCGCGGATACAAGACCGCCAACATCCCGATCGTGGTCGAAAGCCCCCCGCCCCCCTTCCTGTTCACCCTGAAAAAGCCGCTGGTCGTGGGGCTGACCACCAGCGCCGACCGGCTGATCGCGATCCGGCGCAACCGGCTGCTGTCGCTCAACCAGGCGCCCGACACTGACTATGTCGAGCAGGAGGCGGTGAACCGCGAGCTGACCTTCGCCCGGCGGATGTTCGCCGACAATGACTGGCCGGTGATCGACGTCACCCGCCGCTCGATCGAGGAGACGGCGGCCGCGATCATCTCCCTCGTGAATCAAAGAAAGACCGACGCATGATCATCCTCGCCTCGCAAAGCGCCTCGCGCCGGGCGATGCTCGACGCGGCCGGTGTCGCTTATGAAGCGCTGCCCGCCCGGGTGGACGAAGCGGGCGTCAAGGCGGCGATGGCGGGCGCGTTGCCGCGCGACCTGTCCGATGCGCTGGCCGAGATGAAGGCGGTCAAGGTTTCCGCCAATGCCGGGCCGGTGCCGGTCTTGGGGTCGGATTCGATCGTGGCGCTGGCCGACGGTACGCTGCTCGACAAGCCCGAGAGTCGCGAACAGGCTGCCGAGCATCTCACCCGGATGAGCGGCGGCAGCCACGAACTTTGGAGCGCCGCCGTCATCGCCGAGCATGGCCGTCCCGTCTGGCGCCATGTCGAGCGGGCTAAGCTGCACGTCCGTCCCCTCTCCCCCGCCTTCATCGACTCCTATCTGGATCGGGAATGGCCCGAGATCGCCGGGTGCGTCGGCTGTTTCCGGATCGAGGGGCCGGGGGTGCAGCTCTTCTCGCGGATCGAGGGGAGCCACTTCACCATCCTCGGTATGCCGCTCCTCCCGGTACTGGGCTATTTGCGCGAACGCGGCTGGATGCCTGCCTGATGACCGGACCCTATGCTGAAGTCATCGGCGACCCCATCAGCCATTCCAAGTCGCCGCTCATTCAGAAATTCTGGCTCAGGGCGCTGGGGATCGACGCCGATTACCGCGCCACCCATGTCACGCCCGACGCACTCCCCGCCTATTTCACCGAGCGGAAGGACGATCCGAACTGGCGCGGCTGCAACATTACCGTGCCGCACAAGGTCGCGGCGCTGGCGCATGTCGAGGATCATGAGGGTGTTCGCGCCGCGATCGGGGCGATCAACACCGTGATCCGCGCCGACCATGGCGTGCTGGTCGGTACCAACACCGATGCGGCCGGGTTCGCCGCGCCGCTGAGCGGGTTCGATCTGGCGGGCAAGCCGGTGACGGTGATCGGGGCTGGGGGCGCGGCACGCGCGGTGTTGTTCGCGCTGGCCGGAATCGGGGTCGGGCCGGTGACGTTGCTCAACCGAAATGTGGAGAAGGGCGCAGCGCTGCTTTCCTCGTTCGGACTCGACGGACAGGCCCTGCCGCTGGACGGCGCCGTTCCGCCCTCTGCGCTGCTGGTCAATACGACCAGCCTGGGGATGATCGGCCAGCCGCCGCTCGACCTCGACCTGTCGGCGCTGCCGGAGCATGCGGTGGTCTATGACATCGTCTATGCGCCGCTGGAAACCAGCTTGCTGGCGGCGGCGCGGGCGAGGGGGCTGGCCACGATCGACGGGCTGGAGATGCTGATCGGCCAGGCGGCGGTGGCGTTCGCCTTGTTCTTCGGGGTCGAGCCGCCGCGCGACCGAGATGCAGAATTGCGCGGAATCCTGCTCGGATGATCGTCCTGGGACTGACCGGCTCGATCGGCATGGGCAAATCGACCGTCGCGCAGATGTTTCGCGACGAGGGCGTGCCGGTGTTCGATGCCGATGCCTATGTCCACCGCTTGCAGGGGCCCGGTGGAAAACTGGTCCCCGCGATCGAATCGGCCTTTCCCGGCACCACCGGACCCGATGGGGTGAATCGCACGGCGCTGGGGCAGGCGGTGCTGGGCGACGATTCCGCGATGCGCCGACTCGAGGGAATCGTCCACCCCGCCGTCCAGGCCGAGCGCGCCGCCTTTCTGGCCGCCCATGCGGATGCCCCTTTGGTGGTGGTCGACATACCCCTGCTCTTCGAAACGGGCGGGGATAGGACTGTGGATAAGGTGTTGGTGGTATCGGCAGAACGCGCCGTGCAGGAGGCACGGGTGTTGGCAAGACCGAACATGAATTCCGCCAAGTTTCAGGCCATTATCGCGCGCCAGATGCCCGATGCGGAAAAGCGAGCCCGCGCCGATCACGTCATCGCGACCGACATTCCGCTCGCCGAAACCCGCGCACGGGTTCGGCGGCTGATCGCTTGCATGACCGCATCGGAAGGCCGATAGTCGGTTCATGAGAGAGATCGTTTTCGACACCGAAACGACCGGGTTCAAATTTTCGGAAGGTGACCGGCTGGTCGAAATCGGCTGTGTCGAACTGGTCAACCGGGTCGAGACCGGTCGCACCTATCACGCCTATTTCAATCCCGAACGGTCGATGCCTGCCGAGGCGCAGGCGGTCCATGGCCTGTCCGACGCCTTTCTGAAGGACAAGCCGGTCTTTGCCGAGGGCGTGGCCGAGTTCCTGGACTTCATCGGCGATGCGCCGCTGATCGCGCACAACGCGACCTTCGACTTCGGCTTCATCAATGGCGAACTGGGCGCGCTGGGTTTTCCGCCGGTCGATGAGAAGACGCGGATGATCGACACGCTGGCGATCGCACGGAGCAAGCATCCGGGCGCGAAGCATACGCTCGACGCGCTGTGCTCGCGCTATGGCATCGACCGGTCGCATCGCGTGCTGCACGGCGCGCTGCTCGACGCGCAGTTGCTGGCGCAGGTCTATGTCGAGCTGATGGGCGGGCGGCAGATCGGTCTGGGCCTGCTCGCCGAGACGGTGGGGGAGGCCGGGCCGGTGATCGTCGCCCGCACGCCCGCCAAAGTCCGTCCGCCACGCATCTTCCGCCCCAGCGAGGCGGAACTTGCCGCTCATGCGGCGTTTCTAAAGGGGATCACCGATCCGATTTGGGGGGCCGAGGCGTCCGGTTGACGCCACGGGACAGGCCAAAAGGACCGTCCCACTCGTGTAGTTTGAGGAGAAGACGATGGATATCCGGATTTCTGGTCATCAGGTCGAAACGGGCGACGCGCTGCGGACCCATGTGACGGACCGTCTTCAGGGTATCGCCGAGAAATATTTCGCCCGCGCCATGTCGTCCGAGGTGACGTTCGGCAAGGGGCCGCACGATGTCGGGTTCAAGTGCGATATCGTCATGCACGTGACCCGTGGCCTGGTCATGAAGGGCCGCCACGATGCGCAGGATGCCCACCTGTCCTTCGACGGGGCGGCGGCCAAGATCGAGAAGCAGCTTCGTCGCTATTCGCGCCGCCTGAAGGACCGCAATGCGGGCCAGGCGATCGAACTGGCCGAGGCCGGGGCCTATGATGCGGGCTATACCCTGTTCGCCGAGCAGGTCGATGAGGACGAGGCGGGCGATGCACCCCTGATCATCGCCGAAACCCGCGTCGATATTCCCGATGCCAGCGTGTCCGACGCGGTCATGATGCTCGACCTGCGCAATACCGCCGCTCTGTTGTTCAAGAATTCGGGCACGGGATCGTATAATATGGTCTATCGTCGGGGCGACGGAACCATCGGCTGGGTCGAACCGCAAAGGGCCAATCCGGCGGGATAACCCCTATCGTTCTTCCGCGCGGGCCGCTAATAGGCGGGCCGCGCGGGGGCACCGGATAGAAGCATGAACGATTTCAGTGATCTGTTGCGCCATGAAACGGTGCTTGCGGGTGTATCCGCCTCCAACAAGAAGCTCTTGTTCCAAACCCTGGCGACCGCGGCCGCCGATGCGGCGGGGCAGGATGCCAAGCTGTTGGCCGATGTGCTGACCGAGCGCGAGAAGCTGGGTTCGACCGGCTTCGGCGGCGGGGTTGCGATCCCGCACGGTAAGGTGGCCGGACTGGACCAGATCGTCGGCGTCTTCGCGCGTCTGGCGCAGCCGGTCGATTTCCAGGCGGTGGACGACATGCCGGTCGACCTGGTCTTCGCGATGTTTTCCCCTGCGGACGCGGGCTCGGCGCATCTCAAGGCGCTGGCGCGGGTGTCGCGGCGGCTGCGCGACAAGGGCTTCGTCACCAAGCTGCGCGGGGCGGGATCGCCCGACGCGATCTGGGCGCTGCTGACCCAGGACGAGGCGCGTGACGCCGCGGCCTGAGGGCGAGGCGGCGCATTTCCGGGCGCTGGAGACCCTCTATACCAAGGCTCCGATCAACCGCCTGTTCGTCTCCACCCTGGAAATTCCGGAGCCCGGCGTCGCGCGCATCCGCTTCATGGTGGACGAGCGCTATTATCACGCGGCGGGCGCGGCACATGGCACGAGCTATTTCAAGATGCTCGACGATGCCGCCTTCTATGCCTGCAACAGCCTGGTCACCGACCGCTTCCTGCTGACGACCCAGTTCAACCTGTTGCTGACCCGTCCGATCAAGGCGGGCGAGGTAATGGCGGAGGGCCGCTGGGTCAGCGGGCGGCGGCGGGTCTTCGTCGCCGATGCGCGGCTGATCGACGCCAGTGGGGAAGAAGTGGCGCGGGGCACCGGCACCTTCATGCGCTCGCAGATCGCGCTGGCGGGATTGCCCGGCTATCGGACGGTTTGAGCCGATGGACGGCCGCCTGCCGACCGGGATGCTGGTCACGGCACTTCTTCGCCGGATGAACGACAGCGGCGGCATGGGCATGGTGCTGGCCAAGGGCGATGTGCAGGCCGGGGGCATATTGGTGATTGCCATCAACCCCGACCGGACCGAGCGGGTGCTGGAGCGGGGGATCGGCCCCGATGGACGGATCGCGCTGATCGATTCCACCCCGCGCGAGGACGTGGCGGGCTATTGGCGGCGGCGGCGATCGCGCGATTCCGACCTGTGGGTCGTGGAACTGAATGGCGCTGCGGCGGAACGGTTCACCGCTGAAACGATCCTGAACGATTGACGAACGGGGCCACATCGGCCACGAGCGCCCGGTCTTAAGTTCGCGTTGTGCCGCGCTGGGTGCGATCCGGTCGGTTACGCAGTCGGGGGGAAGCCCGGACGAGCGCCCATGGGGCATATGCTCGGGTCCGTGATCCAACCGCATGTCTGTTTGAGTGAATGACGGTTTTCAAACGAGTCGCGGCGTCTGCGGCCATGGCTCTTTCCCTGGCGGGCCTTCTCGCCACCAGCACCCCCAGCCTGGCCAATGTGGCCGCCAATGCTGCGGGCGGTGCTGCACCAGTCACGACGATGGCTGTTTCCGGGATCAACGCGGCGGATCTGCCGATGGTTCCCATGAGCGCCCGGGCCACCATGTCCCCGCTCCCCAATTTTTCTGAAGTTTCCGAAGCGGATACGGATGAAGACGGCGATTTCGAGTCGCTCGCCGAAGCCGTTGCGGCCCAGGACGACATGGCGTCGAGCGAAGAGCTCCGCTGCCTCGCCGGTGCCATCTATTTCGAATCGCAGGGCGAACCGCTGAGCGGCCAGCTGGCCGTGGCACAGGTGATCCTGAACCGCACCAAGTCGGGCCGTTTCCCCACCGGCGTCTGCGAAGTCATCAAGCAGCGCGGTCAGTTCAGCTTCGTGCGGCACGGTGAAATCCCGTCGGTCAGCCCCTCACGTAGCGCCTATCGCACCGCCGTCGCGGTGGCGAAGGTCGCCCTGGCCCAGGCCTGGGACAGCACCGCCGGCAAGGCGCTGTACTTCAACACCCCCGGCAATCGCCCGGGCGTGCGCGTGCAGAAGGTCGCTGCGATCGGCAATCACATCTTCTATCGTTGACGATCCAGCCCCGCTCCGGGGCTTTGCTTTGTTCGTCAAATGTTCTAAGCGGGCGGTATGTTGGACATGCCGCCCGCTTCGTGTGTCGAGGACCCCGACTCACCGCTTTGCGCCGCCGATGTCGCGCGGGGCGTCACCCGGATGCTGCTCCGCCACGACCTTATCGCCATTCCCGAAGTGTCGCTGGACGGTGGCCGCCGTGCCGACCTGATGGCGCTGGACGCGCGGGGCGGGGTGGTGGTGGTCGAGATCAAGGTGTCGCGTGCCGACATGCTGGGCGACGGGAAATGGCCCGATTATCTGGCGCATTGCGACCGCTTCTACTGGGCCGTGCCCGCCGGGTTCGACTGGTCCCCCCTGGAAAGCGCCGCTTTCCTGCCCGAGCGGACCGGGATCATCGTCGCCGACCGCTATGACGCGGCGATCGTGCGGGAAGCGCATAGCGTGCCCTTGCCCGCGCATATCCGGAAGAAGGCGACGCTCAACTTCGCCCGGCGCGCGGGGCGAAGGATGATCGGGTTGACCGATCCCGATGCGGGGATGTGACGGATTCCCTTGGCCTTCGACTTCGCTCAGGCTGAACGACTGTTGGGTATTTGTATCCTACCAAGACCCGTTCAGCCTGAGCGAAGTCGAAGGCCAAGCCCAACCCTCACCGCGTCAAAATTAGCGTCACGATCGACCGGGGCGGCACCACCTCGCCCCTGACCGGCACCGCCTTGTGCGAGGCATCGGTGACGATCATCTCCCGGGTCCATTCGCCCGCCACCGCGACGCTCAAGGGTCGGGGGGACAGCCCCGGATTGACATGGACCAGCACCAACCGCCGCCCATCCGACGACAATGCGCCCACCGTGTCCATGTCATCCACCGGCACCAGCCGGTCGCCGGGCCGGATATAGCGGCTGAACTGCGCCATCGCCCAATATTTGCCGGTGACGTGGATGGCATGGGGCCGATCGGGCGCGCCCATCAGGTCGGCCTTGATGATCCCCCAGTTGGAGCCCTTCTCGCCCTTGCGGGTGCTGAGATCCTCGACCGCCTGCCAGAAGACCCAGGCGGCGGGCTCCAGCCGCTTGAGATCGCCCACGACATGCTCGGCAAAGGCCAGCGGCGTCGCCATGCCGGTGAAATCCTCCGGATCGCGCGACAGCGGCGTGTCGTTCTCGCTCATCCACAGCCTTATGCCCGAGGCGCGGGCGATATCGCGCACCGCCGTCTGGTGGACGGTGCCATAGCTGTGCACGTTGAGCTGGCCGATCGCCGCGCGGGTGGCGGCGGGATAGGCCGCCCAATCCTCGACGAATAGATTCGACGCGGTCTCGTCCGGCGCGGCGATGACGGTGGACAGCCCCTCGGCCTTCAGCGCGGCGGCGGTGGCGTCGATCATTTGCGCCTGACGAGCGGGCGACCAGTGCGCGCCTTCCTGCGTATTGGCGGCGAACCAGTAATCGGTGTTGGGTTCGTTGACCGGCGACAGGGTGCGGAAGCGCAGCTTGTGTCGCCGCTGCAACTCGTCGGTGACGCGCACCAGATAGGTGGCGAAGGCCTGTTCCTGGCCGGGGCGCAGATTGTCGTCGGTGCCCTTCTCCGCACCGGACACCCGCCCGCTTACCGTCATGAACCAGGGCGGCGAGTTGGAAAACGCCTCGAAGATCGGCTGCTTCACCCGCGCGGTGATCGCGTCCAGCCACCAGCGCTGATTGGCATCCTGCGCCCAGTCCCACATGGCGGGGTTCTCGGCGCGCCACCAGTCCTTGCCCGTCGCCCCCGCCGGTTGCCGCCAGAAGCCCGGCAGCGCGCGCCCGACCTTCATATAAGGCAGGGTATCCGCCGCATTGCCGCCGCCGATATTGTAGCGCGCAATGGTCCAGCCCAGCCCGTCGGAGCCATAGAACAGGTCGGCCAGCCGCGTCCGCTCCGCCTCGGGCCAGCCCCCGGTAACATGCGCGAACCAGGCAAGTGCGGTGCCCCAGCCCTCGAACACCGTCGATGGCCGATCGATCGCCGGGCGCAGGGTCACGGGAACGGGGCGATCGGCGACGGGCTTCGCCTGTGCAGCGGCATTGCTCGCCACCGTCGCACTGCAAAGGAGCGCCAGCGAAGCCACGGCGGCGCGGCCGATGCGGCGCATCCTTGCGTTCTTCATCTTATCGTTCCCGGCCCCATGGTTGTTCAAACGTCGGACTATAGTCGCAATGCCGTCATGCCCGTCAATCCGCGTGAAAAGGGGTATTCCCGATCCCGCAGCAGTGCCTTTTCGCTTGTAGGGCAGGGAAACCGTCCATAAAAATCAGACAATATATGGCGAACGTCCGGCAGGACGGCATGGCCGACAGAAAAAAGGGGAGTGCTATGAAATGGCGTTTGGCGGCCGGAGTGGCCGTGATGGCTTTGACCGGCCCGGTGGCGGCGCAGAGCGGACCGCAGGTCGCCCCCGTCCAGGTCGATCCCAACCGTCCCGATTGGGAGAATCCCGCCGTCAACGCGCGCGGTACGCGCCCGGCCACGGCCACCGCCTTCCCCTATGAAAGCCGCGAACTTGCTCTGGCGGGGGATCGGACCAAGTCCAGCCGGTTCCTCAGCCTCGACGGCGCATGGTCCTTCGCTTTCTCCCCCTCGGTCGACGCCGCGCCCAAGGGGTTCGAGCGGCCCGATTACGACGTGTCGGAATGGAAGAGCATCAAGGTCCCCGCCATGTGGCAGGCCGAGGGCTATGGCCAGCCCAAGTACAACAACATCACCTATCCCTTCCCGGCCAACCGACCGCTGGTGCCGCATGACGATAACGAGACGGGATCGTACCGCCGCGACTTCGACCTGCCCCAGGGGTGGAGCGGCCAGGATGTGATTCTTCAGATCGGCGCGGCGGGTTCGGCCTATCGGGTGTGGATCAACGGGCAGGAGGTCGGCTATTCCGAGGACTCCAAGCTGCCGACCGAATATGACGTCACCCGCTTCGTGAAGCCCGGGCGCAATGTCGTCGCGATCCGCGTCCATCGCTGGTCGGACGGCAGCTATCTGGAGGACCAGGATTTCTGGCGCGTGTCGGGGATCGAGCGTTCGGTCTTCCTGCGGGCGGTGCCGAAAGCGCGGATCGACGATCTGTTCGTCCATGCCGGGCTCGACAAGGCCTATCGCGACGGCACGCTGTCGACCGAACTGACCCTGCCCGCGCTGCCCCAGGCGATGACCGCGCGGATGACGCTGCTCGACGGGGATCGGGCGGTGGTGACGCGCGAAGTGCGGGTCGCCAAGGGCGCGACCTCGGCCAGGCTGGAGGCGGGGGTACCCGGCGTGCGGGCCTGGTCGGCGGAGACGCCGAACCTCTACACGCTGCTAGTCGAACTGGTGGATGCGCAGGGGCGGGTGGTTCAAGCCACGCCGCAGCGGATCGGCTTCCGCACCGTCGAGATCAAGGACGGGCAGGTCATGGTCAATGGCCGCCGCATCGTCATTCGCGGCGTCAACCGGCACGAGCATGACCCGGTCACCTTCCACGTCATCTCCGAAGAGTCGATGCGCCGCGACCTGGAACTGATGAAGCGCAACAACTTCAACGCGATCCGGACCTCGCACTATCCCAACGACCCGCGTTTCCTGTCGCTGGTGGACGAGTACGGCTTCTACCTGATGGACGAGGCCAATATCGAGAGCCACGCCTATATGGAGGCCGGCAACCGCCATGGCGACGAGCGGGCGAAGTATCAGATCGGCTTCGACCCCGCCTGGGAAAGCGCGCATGTCTCCCGCGTGATGAACATGGTCGAGCGGGACAAGAACCATCCCTCGATCATATTCTGGTCGCTGGGCAACGAGGCGGGGATCGGTCCCAATTTCGAGAAGGCGGCGGCGGCGATCCGGCGGCGCGATCCGGCGCGGCTGGTATCCTATCTCGGCTGGGGTACGCTCGACTGGAGTCACCAGCCCAATAGCTTCGTCGATATCTATGCGCCCATGTATGACGATATCGAGAAGATGGTCGACTGGGCCGAGGACCCGAGCCACACGCAACCGATGATCCAGTGCGAATATGCCCATATGCAGGGCAATTCGGGCGGCAATTTCAAGGATTATTGGGACACCATCTACGCCCATCGCAAATTGCAGGGGGGCTTCATCTGGGACTGGGTCGACCAGTCCATGTACCGCTATACCAAGGACGGGCGGCGATATTGGGGTGACGGCGGCGAGTATGGCCCCAATCCGGGCGGGGATATCGAGTTCGGCGACGGGCTGAACCAGCCCGACCGCACCCCCAATCCGCAACTTTACGAAGTGCAGAAAGTCCAGTCGCCGATCCAGTTCGAGGGGTTCGATCCCGCCACGGGGCGGATCAACGTTCGCAACCGCCACGACTTCATCGACCTGTCGGGCTTCGACTTCGACTGGGTGGTCGAGGAGAATGGCGTGCCCGTCGCGACCGGCACGCTGCCCGCACTGACCACCGCCGCCGGACAAGTGCAGACGGTGGCGCTCGCCCCGCAATTTGCGAGGCAGCCGGGGGCGGAATATTTCCTGACCGTGCGTGCGCGGGCCAAGAACGGCACGATCCGCGCGGTGCCGGCGGGCTATGTCGTCGGCTGGGAACAGTTCGCGCTGGGCGAGGCACCGGTGATGGCACCGGCCAAGACGGGGCGGGTCACGGTGGCGGACACTGCCGACCGGGTCAGCCTGTCGGCTGGGCGCGCGGCCTTGGTCATCGATCGCAAGACCGGCTTGATCGAGCGGTACAGCGTGGACGGCAAGCTGCTTGCCAAGGGAGGACAGCCCAATTTCATCCGGGCCGAAACCGACAACGACACCGCCAACGGCACGGTCGCGCAACAAAGCGCCTGGTTCGCGATGAACGGTGCGCCGAAGCTCCGCACCGTCACCGTCGACCGGGCGCAGGGGCTGGTCACCGTCGATCACGACTATGGCGCGGGCGCGGCGCGTTTCGTCACCCGCTATCGGATGGCGGGCGACGGCGCGGTGGATGTCGAGGGTCAGTTCACGCCGCTCAAGGCCGACCTTCCGCCACCGGTCCGTATCGGCCTGTGGTACACCATGCCGACCAATGTGAAGACGGTCGAATGGTATGGCCGGGGTCCGCATGAAAGCTATGTCGATCGCAAGATCTCCGCCGCGATCGGGTTGTGGCGCGGGGCGATCGCTGAGCAGAATCACGATTACATGCGGCCACAGGATACCGGCAACAAGCTGAACGTGCGCTGGATGGAATTGTCGGGCGCGGGCAACGGCCTGCGTGTGCGAGCGGACAAGCCGTTGATGATGCAGGCGCTCGCCTTCCCCTATGGCGATCTCTACCGCCGCGCGCCGGGCACGTGGAAGTCGACCGACATCGTGCCGCATGGTGAGACGACGCTGATCGTCGATGCCGCGCAATGGGGCGTCGGCGGCGACACGACCTGGAGCCATGTCGGCCAGCCACACATGAAGTACCGGACGAAGCTGGAGCCCACCCGCATCGCCTTCCGGCTGGAGCCGTTCGCGGGCGACGGGACCACGCCCGACAAAGCGAAGCCCGCGCGCGCGACCGAACCGCAATAGGGCTGTTCTTTACTCGGACAATAAGCCATCATGCCGCTTCAGGCAGAGGAGAGACCATGAAAAGGGCAACGAAATTCCTGTTCGCGGCGGCGGCGGCCACGCTGTTCGCGGGCACCGCGACGGCGCAAGAGGTACCCGCGAACGGCGGCGACACGGTGGCGGTGCATGCCGACCGTCCCGGCGCGACCTATGATCGCCACATCTTCGGCCAGTTCGCCGAGCATCTGGGTACCGGCATCTATCCGGGCATCTGGGTGGGCAAGGGCAGCAAGATCCCCAACATCAACGGCTATCGCCGCGACGTGATCGACGCGTTGAAGGCGATTCGCGTGCCGGTGATCCGCTGGCCGGGCGGCTGCTTCGCCGACGAATATCACTGGCGCGAAGGCGTGGGGCCGCAGGCCAAGCGCCTGACCAAGGTCAACACCAACTGGGGCGGCGTGACCGAGGACAACAGCTTCGGCACCAACGAGTTCATGAACTATACCGAGCTGGTCGGGGCGGAAGCCTATGTCTCGGGCAATGTCGGCTCGTCCGCGCCATCGGAAATGGCCGAGTGGGTCGAATATATGACCTTCCCGTCCAAATCGACCTATGCCGAGGAGCGCCGCAAGAACGGTCGCGACCGCCCATGGAAGCTCGCCATGTTCGGCATCGGTAACGAGCTGTGGGGTTGCGGCGGCAACATGCGCCCCGAATATGCGGCGGACGTGACCCGGCGCTATTCGACCTTCCTGAAGGTCCCCGCCGGCGAAAAGCTGATGAAGATCGCCAGCGGCGCGAACAGCGACGATTATAACTGGACCGAGGTGATGATGCGCGACGCGGGCTCCGCGTTCGACGGCATCGGCGTCCATTACTACACCATCCCCGGCACCTGGGAGAAGAAGGGCCCGGCGACCGGCTTCGACGAGGAAAGCTGGGCGCGGACGCTCTCCAAGACGCTGAAGATGGAAGAGCTGCTCACCAAGCACTCGGCGATCATGGACAAGTACGATCCCAAGAAGCGGGTCGCGCTGCTGGTCGACGAATGGGGCACCTGGTATGATGTCGAACCGGGCACCAATCCGGGCTTTCTGTACCAGCAGAACTCGCTTCGCGACGCGATGGTCACCAGCCTGAACCTCGACATCTTCGCCCGCCATGCCGACCGCGTGCGCGGTGCCAATATCGCGCAGATGATCAACGTGCTCCAGGCGATGATCCTGGTCGACGGATCGCGCATGGTGAAGACGCCGACCTATTGGGTGTTCGACATGTACAAGGACTATCAGGACGCCACCGTCCTGCCGGTCGATGTCCAGTCGCGCTGGTACAACAAGGACCAGTGGGTGATGAAGGCGGTCAGCGCCTCGGCCGTCCGTGACAAGGCGGGCGTCGTCCATGTCGGACTGACCAATGTCGATCCCAACCAGCCCGCGACCGTGACCGTCAAGCTGGGCGGCCTCAACGCCGCGCAGGTGTCGGGTCGTATCCTGACCGGTGCGACGATGGACGCGCACAACACGTTCGACGCGCCGGCCCAAATCGCGCCGCAGCCGTTCAGCGGCGCGACGCTGTCGGGTGGCATGTTGAGCGTGCAGATCCCGGCCAAATCGGTCGTGATGCTGGACCTGCGCTGATGCGGTCCCGCGCCGGAGCGCTGCTCGCCGCCGTCCTGCTTATCGGGGCGGCGGGGTCCGCTGCGCCCCGGCGCGACATGGCATGGAACAGTCCGGGGGCGGGCAACCCCCTGCTCCCGGGCTATTTCGCCGACCCCTCCATCGTGCGCGACGGGGGGCGTTGGTATATCTTCGCCACGGTCGATCCCTGGGGCGATGACCGTCTGGGATTGTGGACCTCGGACAATGGCCGCGACTGGACATTCTCGCAACCCAACTGGCCGACCAAACAGGCGGCGACCAGCCCGACCTCGGGCGATGCCAAGGTCTGGGCGCCTTCGGTGGTCAAGGCCGCCAATGGCCGCTGGTACATGTATGTCTCGGTCGGCAGCGAGGTCTGGGTCGGCTCCGCGCCTTCACCGGCAGGGCCATGGGCCGATGCCAATGGCGGCAAGCCGCTGATCGCGCGGGACTTCGCGCCGCAATATCACATGATCGATGCCGAGGCGTTCATCGACACCGACGGCCAGGCCTATCTCTATTGGGGATCGGGGCTGAACTGGGTCAACGGTCATTGCTTCGTCGTGAAGCTGAAGCCCGACATGGTCCATTTCGACGGCGAGCCCAAGGACGTGACCCCGGCCCATTATTTCGAAGGCCCCTTCATGGTGAAGGAGAAGGGGCGTTATCTGCTGACCTATAGCGACGGCAACACGACCAAGGACACGTACAAGGTGCGCTACGCGGTCGGGTCTTCGCCAATGGGGCCATTCACCGAGGCAGCGAACAGTCCGATCCTGGAAACCGACGCGAAGAAACAGATCATCAGCCCCGGTCATCATGCGATCTTCGCCGACAAGGGGCGGTCCTACATCCTCTATCACCGCCAAGCGCTGCCCTTCGTGATGGGGGGCGACCGGGTGTTGCGGCAGGTGGCGATCGATCCGTTGACCTTGAAGGCGGACGGGACGCTGGAAAAGGTGGTGCCGAGCCATGATCCGGTGATCCCGGCCTTCGCCCCGCACCGGACGCGGGGACTGCGCTGGACGGGGAAGGGGGCGGATAGGCTCGCGGCGGACGACAATTACGCCACCGCCTGGCGACCCGAGGCGGGCCGGGCGCCGATGCTGATCGCCGATCTGGGGGCGTTGCGGATGGTGCGGGAGAGCCAAATCCGCCCGGCCTTTGCGATCCAGCCGCAGGATTTGCGGATCGAGGCGTCGGTGGATGGCAAGAGCTGGCGTCAGGTGGCGGCGGAGACGGGGGTGAGCGGCTCGCCGATCACCCTGCGCCATCCGGGGAAGGCTCGGTTTCTGCGCATGACCGTGCGGGCGAAGGAGCCCGCGATTCTGGAATGGTCGATTTTCTGACGCCTTAAGCCCCTCCTCCCGGTGGGGGGGGTGGGGAGGGGGCCCGCCGCGAGCGTTAGTCTCGGCGAGACCCCTGGCCCTCCCCCATCCCCTCCCGCTTGCGGGAGGGGCGTGCTTGGGGTGAGCGTCCCGCCCCCAACCTCCGTTCAGCCCGAGCGTAGTCGAAGGCCAAGGGTGGAACCTCTCCTCACCCCCCCTTCGGCAACGCGAACGCCATCGTATAATCCCCATAGCGCGTCCCCAGCGCCCCATGCCCCCCGGCGGTGATGACGACATATTGCCGCCCGTCCCGCCCGCGATAGGTCATCGGCGTCGCCTGCGCGCCCGCCGGCAACCGCGCGCGCCACAGCACCCGGCCGCTCCTCAGGTCATAGGCCCGCAGATATTGGTCGGTCGTCGCCCCGATGAATACCAGGCCGGACGCGGTGATGATCGAGCCGCCCAGATTGGGCACGCCCGTCTTGATCGGCACGCCCAGATGGCTGCCGAACAGCCCGGTATCCTGCGCGGTGCCCAGCACCTTCTTCCACACCACCTGCCGGGTGTTGAGATCGACGGCGGTCAGATGCCCCCAGGGCGGGGCGTTGCACGGCGCGCCGAACACGCCGATCCAGGCCGCGACCACCGCGACATAGGGGGTGTTATACTGGGTCTGGAGATTGGGCTCGCGCGCATTCTCGCCGCCCTTCTTCTTTTCCATATATTTCTTCACGCGCGGATCATCGCGGCGCATCAGCCAGATCTTGAACGGCATCTCCATCGTGTTGACGGTGAAGACCTGCCGCACCGGATCGAGCGCCGCACCGCCCCAGTCGGTGACGCCGTCGAAGGCGGGATGGCCGATGATCGGCTTCAACCCCGTCGGCTGATAGATACCGGTCCCCTGCGCACGGCGGATATCGATCCGGCAGAAGAGCTGGTCGATCGGCGTCGCGCCCCAGGTCGACTTCTCGGTCGGCGCGGGCGGGGTGAAGGAGGGCAGGCCGACCGACCAGGGCTGGGTCGGGGAAACCTTGACCCCCGGCGTCGCGCCATCCTGTCGCGCGGGCCGCTCGACGATGGGCGTTATCGGCGCACCGGTCAGGCGGTTGAGGAAATAGACCTGGCCCATCTTGGTCGTCTGGATCAGGGCCGGAATGGTCTGTCCGTTCGGCGCGCGATAGTCGAACAGCGACGGGCCGATGGGAATGTCCATGTCCCACATGTCGCGGTGGACCAGCTGGCGGACCCAGCGCAGCTTGCCGGTTGCGATCTCCAGCGCGACGATCGCGGTGCCGAACCGGTCGTCGAACGGCCGCCGCCAGCCAATCCAGTAATCGGGCGAGGCATTGCCGGTGCCCAGATAGACCAGCCCATTGGCCGGATCGGCGGTCATCGCGCCCCAGACATTGGGCGTACCGCGCGTATAGGTTTCTCCGGCAGGCAGCGGCGGAATAGCGTCCTGCGACCGGCCGACATCCCAGGCCCAGACTCCTGCGCCGCTGATCGGATCATAGGCGCGGACCACGCCGCTGGGGATGTTGCGGTTGACGTTGTCGACGATCCGCTCGCCGACGATCAACCGGCCGTTCGCGACCACGGGGGGCGAGGTGCTGATCTGGTCGGCGGGGCCCGACACGCCCATATTCCGGCGCAGGTCGATTCCGCCATTGGTCCCGAAACCGGGGCAGGGTTTTCCCGTATCGGCGTCCAGCGCCATCATCCGCGCGTCGAAGGTCGGCGCGAAGATGCGGCGGGGGCAGGGGGTGCCCGCCGGTGCCTGATAAAAGGCCACGCCGCGACAGACGAGATAGGAATTGCCCTGGCGGCTGACCTGATCCTTCCAGCTCCACTTGGTGCGCCCGGTCGTCGCGTCGATCGCCTGCACGATCGAATGCGGCGTGCAGGTATACAGCGTGTCGCCGATCTGGATCGGCGTCGCCTCCGAATGATACTCGCGCTTATGTTCGACCGATTCCGCCCGGTCGGGCAGATCGCCGGTCCGCTGCGTCCAGGCGAGTTCCAGCTTGCCGACATTCTCCGGCGTGATCTGCGACAGTGCCGAATAGCGCTGGCCTGACAGGGTGCCGCCATAATCGGTCCAGTCGCCCACCGGCGCCTGTGCGGTAATCGGCAGTCCGGGGGGCGCGGGGTCCTGCGCCTCGACCGGCCGGGTCTTCAGGACGGGCACGGCGAACAGCAGCGCGACGATCCCCAAAGCGGCGGGCATCGCCCGCGTCCGCGCCCGGGGCGAACGCATCGCACGCCCGATCAAGGGGAGGGCGACCAGCAGCAGCAGGACGGTCGGCGCGACCACGCGTGGCACGAGCTGAAGCCAGTCCAGCCCCACCTCCCACACCGCCCAGACCAGGGTGACGACCCAGATCGCGACATAGAGCCACCGCCCGCGCGGATCGCCCCGCCCGATCAGCGCGCCCGACAGCATCATCGCGAGGCCGGTCAGCACATAATAAGGCGAGCCGCCCAGGAGCGCGAGATAGCCCCCCGCCACGGCGAAAAACCCGCCCAGCAGGGCCAGCGCCCAGCCCAGAATCCTTGCAAAGGCGCGACCCAACATGGGCTATCCCCGATGGTTGTGACAAAACATTGCTGAGGGGTGAACGCAGCGGCTCCGTCTTTGTTCGCGAAGGCGCTTGATCTGCGGCAATTTTCCGGGCGAAGTCCCGCCGTTGCGCTGGAAAAGGATGAAGGCCGTCATGGCGACATCGCCCTCTTGGCCGGTCGATGGGCCGCTTTCGCCCTGGCTGTCGCCTTGGATCGCCCCCGATGGCTGGGTGCATCGCCGCTATGATCGTCCGCGCGAAGAGGGGACCGTGCGGCGCGGGCGGTTGCTGTTCCAGACGGGGCGCGCCGACATGGTCGAGAAATATGGCGATGCGATCGACCATTTCCGGGCCCGGGGCTGGGACGTCACCGCCTTTGACTGGCGCGGGCAGGGGGGATCGGGGCGGCTGGCGAGCGACGACACCGGCCATATCGATCGCTTCGACCGGCTGACCGATGATCTGGCCGCTTTCCATGCCGATTGGGTCGCGGAAGCGGAGGGACCGCATGTCGTGCTCGGCCATTCCATGGGAGGGTTCGTCACCCTGTCGGCACTGGCGGCGCGGCGGATCGCGCCCGATGCGGCGGTGCTGGTCGCGCCGATGCTCGCGCTGCGTTCACCTATCGGGCAATGGGCGGGCACGATGTTCGCCCGGTGGCAGGTCGGGCGCGGCGACCCGCGCCGTCCCGCCTGGCAAAGGCTTGAGACCGAGGCGGCCTCCACCGCACGCCGGAAAAGGCTGACCCATGACGTCGCGCGCTTCGCCGATCAGCAGGCGTTCCGGCGGCGCTGGCCGGAGCTGTGCCTGGGCTCACCGAGCTGGCACTGGGTGGCGGAGGCGTTTCGCGCGACCGCGGCGCTTCGCGACGATCCGGGGCTGCGGCGGATCGAGACGCCGGTGCTGATGCTGGTGGCTCTCGCCGACCGGCTGGTCGATGCGCGTGCGGCCGGACGGGTGGCGGCGCAACTGCCCCAGGGGGAACTGGTTGCCTTCGGACGGGGCTGCGCGCATGAGATATTGCGTGAGGCGGAGCCGATGCGGGGCAATGCCTTCGCCGCGATTGATGCTTTCCTCGCGCGGCGGGTCAAGCCGGGCGGCTGACGGCGCGCGTCACCGCTCGCCGCAGCGCACCGGACCGCCGCCCGCACCCGTGATCCGGCATTTGGGCGTCCCCGCCACGGTCACGCGACCCAGCCCGTTATTGGCGATGGTCGCGGTATAGCGGGCCCGCGCGTCGACCTCTCCTGCACCGTCGAGCATGACCAGCAGGTCGCCCGCCTCCAGTCCCCCCGCCATAATCGCGGCGGGACCGTTGGCGGAGAGTCGCGCCTTGCCGACCCGCCCGCCGCCGATCGCCAGCTTGGCGGGGCCGAGCAGCGTCGCACTCAACTGCTCGCCATCCGCCCGGTCGATGCGCACATCGCCCGCACCGTTGATGTTGAGGGACAGGGCGGTGCCGCGCATCGCCTGCGCCGTCACCTGCGCGCCGCCGATGACGGTGATGCTGGACAGCGGCGGCGCGGCGATAGTCAGGGTGACGGGCCCGCTGGGCCCACGCGCCATGGCCGTGCCGTCGCCGGTCCGCCGCACCACCAGGGTCGTGCCGCTGATCCGGGCTTCGACCCGGCGAAGCGTCTCTGCATCGCCCTTCATCATGCCGCGTGGCGAGGGCGCGGTGGTCAGGGCAACGATGAACGGCCCCTCGACCCGCAACGCGTCGAAGCTGCTCAGATCGACACGCCGATCCGCCGCTTGTGCGACGCTGGGGAGGAGCAAGGCGGCGGCGAGGAAAGCGCGGGGGAACATGGCAGGGATCCTCGCACCGTCGTTCGAGTACGACAAGCCAGGGCGGAATCGAACGATGGGATGCTAAGGGCTGATCGACATTCAAGCGGAAGGGGCATCATTCCTCCCCTGTAAGGGGAGGGGGACCATGCAAAGCATGGTGGAGGGGGGTAGCCCGCCGTGAGCTTGGCCGAACTCCCCAACGGGGACACCCCTCCGTCAGGCCTTCGGCCTGCCACCTCCCCTTGCAGGGGAGGAATAGAGTGAATGTCGATCGGCCCTAGGTTACCGCTCCTCCACGGATCATTGCCGCCCGCAGCGGGCTCTGCCCGAGCCCATCTTTCTGACGGTGCAGGTCGATTGCGGGCCCAGATCGGCGCTGCCCGATCCCATCAGATTGACCTTGGCCGCGCCGTTCACCCGCGCGACCACGTCGCCCGATCCGGCGATCGAGACATTGGCCTGTTTCACTTGCAACCCGGCCCCGCGCACATCGCCCGACCCGGCGACCGAGACCTTCAGCATGTCGGCCACGCCGCTGGGCGTGATCGTCCCCGATCCCGCGACCCCTAGATCGGCGGTGCCGACCCGCATCGCGCCGATCACCAGATCGCCCGATCCGGCAATCCCGGCGTGGAAGCTGGGCCCCTCGACCCGGTCGATCGTCATCCGGCCCGATCCGGCCACCCCGACATCGGTCAGGCGCGGCAGCGTGACGAGGATGCGCGCGCCCTTTCCGCCGCCCCAATGCACACCCTTCTTCCGCCCGACGCGCAGCGTGTCGCCGTCGCGCTCGATACGGAGCTGGTCCAGAACGTCGGAGGGTCCTTCGGCACGCACCGAGAAGCCGTCGCCCACCCGAACCTCCACCGGATCGCTGCCGCGCAGGTCGATACCGGTGAAATCGCGCACGGCATAGCTGCGCGCGGTGCCCGATCCTTGCGCCGGCACGTCCTGCCCCTCATCGTCGGACCAGCTATAGCTGCACGCCGCCGCGGGGATCGCCAGCGCCAGCAGCGCGATCAGGGGCAGTCGAAATGCGGGTCCGGCCATGCGATCCTCCTAGTGTGTATTGCCATTACAATACACAGCCGATGGGGAGGCATGCAAATGAAAAGGGGCAAATGAAAAAGGGCGGCCCCGGATGGAGCCGCCCCTTTTCGGTTCGGTCGAGACCGCAGCCGATCAGGCCGCAGGCTTTTCCTTGTTGTAGATAGCGGCCGCGGCGCGCAGGATCTCGAGGATCTTCTCCTGGGCGCGGGGCTCGTCCACCTCTTCCATCGCGGCGAGTTCGCGGGCGAGGCGGCTGGTCGCCGCTTCGAAGATCTGCCGCTCGGAATAGCTCTGCTCGGGCTGGTCGTCGGCGCGGAACAGGTCGCGGACCACCTCGGCGATCGACACCAGGTCGCCCGAGTTGATCTTCGCTTCATATTCCTGGGCACGGCGCGACCACATGGTGCGCTTGACCTTGGGCTTGCCCTTCAGCGTTTCCATCGCCTCGCGCATGGTCTTGTCCGAGGACAGCTTGCGCATGCCGACCGACTCGGCCTTGTTGGTGGGAACGCGGAGCGTCATGCGCTCCTTTTCGAAGCGCAGCACGTAGAGTTCGAGCTGCATCCCTGCGATTTCCTGCTTTTGCAGCTCGATAACGCGGCCCACGCCATGCTTGGGATACACGACATAGTCACCGACGTCGAAGTGGAGCGCCTTGGCAGCCATTGGGGGCCTTTCCGGATCAAAGGCCTTCGCACGAGCGCCGGACGAGCGGAAATGGGTCCACTGTTCTCATCGGCCTCGGGAAGGAAGGGTCGAACATAGCAAGGCGGGCCTTCGCGAAAACAGCTAGGCCCGTCGCGGAACCATATAGCATGGTCGCAACAAAATTACCAGCATGTCCCGCAACCAGGCCCGGTCATGTATCGAGAGCGGCCCTGCCGTAGCGTCGTCGTCGCGATCAGGGGCCCCCGATCAGCGGCCGAAGTCAGTCGCCCTTGCCGGGTTCCGGGCTGAAGAACTGTTCGTACTTGTTCTCGACGCCCTTCATCGCGTCGGCGTCGGGCGGCGTCTGGTCCAGCTTGCGCGTGACGTTGGGCCATTGCGCCGAGAAGGTGGTGTTCAGCTCCAGCCACTGTTCCAGCCCGCTTTCGGTGTCGGGCAGGATCGCCTCGGCCGGGCATTCCGGCTCGCAGACGCCGCAGTCGATGCACTCGGACGGGTTGATGACGAGCATATTCTCGCCCTCATAGAAGCAGTCGACGGGACACACCTCGACACAGTCCATATACTTGCAGCGAATGCAGGCATCGGTGACGACGTAGGTCATGACAACTCCCAAGGTACGAACGCGTGCTGCTATGCCGCGTGAGTCGATCCGTCAACGCTTGAAACCGGGGAAGTGACCAGATCGCAATAGCAGGCGCGCCCTTCGGCGGGCGGGCCGCGCCGGACGGGCAGCGATTCGACGCGCAGCACGCGGACCTGGCCATGATGCGCGAAGGTCAGGATGCTGCCGATCCGCACCGGCGCATGGGCCCGGTCGATCGCGCGTCCATCCATCCGGAAATGCCCGTCGCACGCCATCGCCTGTGCCGTCTCCCGCGACTTGGCGATCCGCGCCCACCAGAGGAAACGGTCGAGCCGCATCGACTCGGGTGCTGCGACGGGCGCGCGGGTGGTCATGGGGTGGGGCGGTCCTTTCCGTCATGGGGAATCGCAGAATTGCAGTGACCTATTCCTCCCCAAGCTGCGCTTGAGGAGGGGGAGGAATGATGGAGGATCGGGGTCACGGCGTCCGCCCCCAGTCGGCGAGCGCGGCGAAGGCGTTGCCGGGGCGCGCCTCGGCACGCGGGGCGGGGCGGGCGGGGGGGCGGCCCCGCCAGATCCAGCGGGGGGCCTCGCCCTCCGCCGTGCCGCGAACCTTGCGGAACCCCAGATCGCCCATCAGCCGGTCGAGCGTCGCCGCCTCCAGCCCGATCGAGGTGGCAAGCGCGGCGTCGGGGGCGAAGGGGCCGCGCCCCTCGCGCGCGTCATGGGTGGCGCGGGCGATCCGCTCGACCAGGTCGATCCGCACCGCCTGCTCCCCCAAGGGGCGGAAGCCCGAGGCGACGGTCCGCCCCGGCTCGTCCCGGCGAAGCGTGGTCGCGCCGATCCGCGCCAGTTCGGGGCTTTGCCCCCACAGCGCCATCAGCGTACGCCGCCACGCCGCCGCGGCCGGCTTCAGCAACCGCGCGTCGAACACATCCAGCGTGCCGATGGTAATGCCCAACCCGCGCAACCGCCGCCGCTCCTCGGGCGACAATGCGTCGATCATCAGCCGCAACGGCTGGCGCGGCACGATCCCGCCCGCATCCTCCAACGCGGCGGCGACGGCGCGCAGCGCAGGCGAGGCCTTGGCCTCCCGCGCCAGTGCCGCCAGCCGGACAAGGACGGGCACCTGCCGGTCGAGCGACCGCGCCACCCAGCCATCGAGCCGCGCCTTCACCCGTTCGCGCAGATTTGGGCTCAGACAGTCGAGATCGCGTTCCAGCCGCACCACCGGACGTCCCAGCGAGGGCCCCGCGACCAGCTTCGCCACGCCATGCCCGTCCCAGACCAGCCGATCGTCCGAAATCGCGATCGCGTCATGCTCCGCCGCGATCAGCGCCTCGGCACGGCGCGAGCGCTCGGTGCCCAGCCGCTTCTCGGCGGCGGCGAGCAGCAGGCGCTTGTCATTGGCCCGCGCCCCCGCCTCGACGGTGAACCGGAATCCCTCCAGCCGCCCGATGGGATGATCCTCGACCAGCACCTCGCCCTCGGGCCCGATGGTGACGGGCAGCGCGCCCGCATCCGCGCCGATGCGACGGATCAGCGCGGTGGTGCGCTTGTCGACAAAACGCTGGGTCAGGCTGGCGTGAAGGCCGTCGGACAGCCGCTCCTCGATCTCGCGCGTCCGCTCGGCCCAGTGTTTCGGGTCGGCCAGCCAGTCGGCGCGCTGCGCGATATAGGCCCAGCTTCGGATCGCGGAGAGGCGGCCCGCCAGCGTCTCGACATCGCCCGCCATGCTGTCCAGCCGCGCGATCTCGTCGGCGAACCATTGGTGGAGCACATGGCCCAGCCCCTCCGACAAATGACCGAACACGCGCGAGACGAAGCGGGCATGGGGGTCGATGCCCACTTTCCGGAAGTCGGGAATGCCGCACGCCGCCCAGAGCCGCGCAACCATGGCGGGCCGCCGCACCCGGTCGCGGACCCAGGGTTCGTCGGCCAGCCGCTTCAACACCTGCAAGTCGGTGGCGAGCGGGGCGGCGCGCAGGACGCCGGGTTCGGGCTTGCGCTCCAGGCTCTTGATCAGCGCGTCGATGCTCGACAGGTCGGGATCGCCCTCCCGCCAATAAAGATGGTCGAGCCGGGGGAAGCGATGCTCCTCGATCGCCAGCATCTCTTCGGGCAGGAAGGCGTCGGGCCCTTCCTCGGCCAGCGCGCCGAAGGTGCCGTCGCGGTGGTGCCGCCCGGCGCGGCCCGCAATCTGCGCCATCTCGGCCACCGTCAGGCGACGGCGGCGACGGCCGTCGAACTTGTGCAGCCCGGCAAAGGCGACATGCGCGACATCCATGTTCAGGCCCATGCCGATGGCGTCGGTGGCGACGAGATAATCGACCTCGCCCGCCTGGAACATCTCGACCTGCGCGTTGCGGGTGCGCGGCGACAGCGCGCCCATCACCACCGCCGCGCCGCCCCGCAGCCGCCGCAACATTTCGGCCACGGCGTAAACCTCCTCCGCCGAGAAGGCGACGATGGCAGAGCGTTTGGGCAACCGGCTGATCTTCTTCGCGCCCGCATAGGACAGGGTCGAGAAACGCGGTCGCGCGACGATTTCCGCATCGGGCACCAGCGCGCGGATCATCGGCTTCAGGGCTTCGGAGCCCAGGATCATCGTCTCGTCCCGGCCGCGTGCGTGCAGCAACCGATCGGTAAAGACATGACCGCGTTCGGGATCGGCCCCCAGTTGCGCCTCGTCCAGCGCGACGAAGGCCACGTCGCGGTCGGGCATGGACTCGGCGGTGCACAGGAACCAGCGTGCGTCGGGGGGCACGATCTTTTCCTCGCCGGTCACCAGCGCGACCTTTTCCGGTCCTTTCAACGCGACGACCCGGTCATAGACCTCGCGCGCGAGCAGGCGGAGGGGAAAGCCGATGATGCCGCTGCTATACGCGCACATCCGCTCGATCGCGAGGTGCGTCTTGCCGGTGTTGGTCGGCCCGAGAACGGCCGTCACGGCGCCCGATACGCGGCTGGTCATATCCTCTACATCGGTCTTCCCGCGCGCGGTTGCAACGGCATGAAGCAAGTTGATCGCCACCTCGCGACCTTCGGCCCGGTCCGGCCACGTCTTACCGCAGCATCGGGGCAGGGGATCGCGGGGCGTTTGACTTTGTTCCGGCGCGCTTACACCCCGCCAAACGTGCGCCGGGGGGATCGGCGACATGGATCGACGATAGACGGACGCACTTCTCCATCATGTTTCTGGCCGGCGACGACGCATTCCTGGTATCCGGCGGCACCGCCGCGCGGCCGATCGGCGGGGGATTTCCCCTGGTACCGGTCGGGCGACTGGCCCGCTGGCGACGGGCGATGCGCGAGATCGACTGGGTGCCCGATCTGGGCGCGCAGATCGGCAGCCGCGACTGGTGGCGGGGGCTGGCGACCTGTTCGGCGCTGTGCGCGGCGACGATCGCGATGGCGCCGGGCTTTCACCATTCCATTCCGGCGCGCGTTCCCGCGCCGCTGACCGGCGACGCCTGGAAGAATGCCCGCGCACAGGCGATCGCTCCGCTGGCGCTGGGCGCGGATAGCGGCCGTCGGCTGGCGGCGGGCGAACTGGTCGAGCATCTGGCCGAAGCGCCCGAGCGTCCCAGCGTCGATCTGTCCGCCACCGTCGGATCGGGCGATCAACTGGCCCGCGTGCTGCAACGCGCCGGGGTCGCCCGCGACCAGGCGCGCGCCGCCGCCGATCTGGTCGACCAGGCGACCGGGGGCGAGGCGATCGCCTCCGGCACCCGCGTCGCGCTGACCCTGGGGCGGCGGCCCAGCCGGATGGTCGCGCGCCCGCTGGAGGCGATGAAGCTGCGCGCGCGCTTCGATCTGGCCGTCACGCTGACCCGCACGGCGCAGGGGCTGTCGATGACGAAGCAGCCCATCGCGATCGACCGCACGCCGCTGCGTCTCCAGGGGCTGGTCGGCGCCAGCCTCTATCGCTCCGCCCGTGCCGCCGGGGCTCCGGCCAAGGTGGTGGAGGCCTATATCAAGGCGCTGTCGTCGCATGTGTCGGTCGGGCGCGATGTCCGCCGCTCGGACAGCTTCGACCTGATCATCGAGCGCGAGCGGGCCGCGACCGGCGAGACGCGGCTGGGCAAGCTGCTCTTCGCCGGGCTCGATCATGGCGGACGCAAGGTGCAACTGGCGCGGCTGGCCGATAGCGATGACGGCCAATGGTATGACGTCAACGGCCAGAGCGAACGGCGCGGCAGCATGGGCATGCCGGTCGCGGGGCGGGTGACCTCGTCCTATGGCAAGCGGATGCACCCGATCCTGGGCTTCATGCGGATGCACAAGGGCACCGATATCGGCGCGCCCTATGGCTCGCCCATCCATGCGATCATGGACGGCGTCGTCCAGTTCGCGGGCCGGTCGGGCGGTTATGGCAATTTCATCAAGCTGTCGCATGGCGGAGGCGTCGCCAGCGGTTACGGCCATATGAGCCGCTTCGCCGTCCGCTCGGGCGCGCGGGTCCGGCAGGGGCAGGTGATCGGCTATGTCGGATCGACCGGCATGTCGACCGGCCCGCATCTCCATTGGGAGGTGTGGAAGAACGGCGTAACCGTCAATCCGCGCAGCCTGAAGCTGACGAGCGTCGCGGTACTGTCGGGCGCGAAGCTGCGCGCGTTCCGCCGCGAGGTGCAGAGCCTGTTGTCGGTCCAGCCGGGGCGGTAGATCAATCCCTCACCTCCGGTCACGCTGAGCGAAGTCGAAGCGCGCGCCCGACGGTCGACCCTTGGCCTTCGACTTCGCTCAGGCTGAACGGAGGTGGGAAGCAGCGAGGCTATTTCCCCGCCGTCCGCCAGCGCGCGACGGTGTCCGCCACCGCCGCCTCGCCGCGTGCGGGGATCGCCCAGGTCGCGGAAATCCGCATGTCGCTGGAGGCGGGCCGCTTGCCCTCCTCCAGCGTGTCGAAGCTGGCGCGCATCGGGAACGTCACGCCTTCGCCGGACAGGATGGCCTCGCGATTGCGCAGCGCCGAGATGGTGTCGAGCAGGCCGCGACCCCCTTCCGGCATCGCCGCGCGGACCATCGCCTGGTCGCGTTCGTTGTTCAGCCGCATCGCGATGATCGTGCCGCATTGCGACAGGACGCTTTCGGACAGATCGGAGGGCCGCTGCGTCACCAGGCCGAGCGAGACGCCATATTTGCGCCCCTCCTTGGCGATGCGCGACAGGACGCGCCCGACCGCCGATTCCTGTTCGGCGCGGGCGGGGATGTAGCGATGCGCCTCTTCGCAGACCATCAGGACCGGGCGACGCTCCTCCGGCGGTGACCAGATCGCATGGTCGAAGATCATCCGCGCCAGCACCGCGACCACGACGCTGGTCACGTCCGACGGCACGCCCGACACGTCGATGATCGATATCGGGCGGCCGCCGCTCGGCATGCGCAGGATGCGGCTGAGGAAACTCGCCATGGTGTCGGCGACCAGCATGCCCGAGAAGAGGAAGGCATAGCGGGGATCGCCCTTCAACTCCTCGATCTTGGTCTTCAGCCGCAGATAAGGCGCGCTGTCCCCCGCGCGTTCCAGCTTGCTCATTTCCTGGGCCAACAGGCTGGTCAGGTCGGACAACAGATAGGGGATCGGCGTGTCGACGGTGACGCGCGGCAGCTCCTGCGCCGCTCGGTTGCGCATCCGCGCAGCGAGCAGGCAGCGGGCCAGGATGTCGGCATCGCCCTGCCGATCGGCGGGACCCGCCGTCAGCAGGATTTCACAATGCTCCTCGAAATTCATCAGCCAATAGGGCATCCGCAGATTGCCGACATCGTGAACCGCGCCGCTGTCCGGAAAGGCGCTGCCATATTCGCCGTGCGGATCGATCATCACGATATGGCCCTGCGGCGCCAGGTCGCAGATGCGGTGGAGGATCATCGCGGTCGCGGTCGACTTGCCGGTGCCGGTCGAGCCGAGCAGCGCGAAATGACGGCCCAGCAGCGCGTCGATCGCCAGCGTCGCGGCCACGCTGCGCGCCGGATGGACGGTGCCGATCCGCACGGTCGCGGTATCGGTATTGGCGTGGATCCCGGCCAGTTCCGCATTGCTGATCGCATGGATGGTCGCGCCGGGCAGCGGATAGGAGGTCACGCCGCGCCGGAAGCCGAGCATCTCGCCGGTTTCGGCGTGGCGCATGGCCTCGCCCATCAGGTCGATCTCGGTCGCGATGGCGGCGGCGTCGCTGGACGGGTCGAGCGACAGGGCGCGGATCGATCCGATGATCCAGCGATCGTCGCGGCGAATCTTCACCGGCATCGCCACCTGCCCCGCCGCCGCCAGCACCGGGTCGGCATGCCCCGCCAACGCGTCGACCGCCTCCCGGTCGAGGACGATGCGGCCACTCGATCCGGCGATACCCAGCAGCCATCCTATGACGGGGGCCTCGGGCACGGGCGACGCGGGATATTCGAGCGCGGGGGAGGGGGAGAACATGGAGACGAAACCGTCCGATCCTGGAAGAAGGACTGGTCTGGTACCGCGCGAAGCTTAAAATGCCGTATCTACAAGCGCCTAGACGCGGCGCGCGATCCACCCGGCGGCCCAGCCCAGCAGGATCGAGAGGGCGACCGCCGTCAGGCCATAGGGGATGGCGGCGCGGTCGGCGGCGCGTGCGACGAAGCGTTCGAACCCCGACTTGCGGATGTCGATGTCGCGCACGGCGGCGGCCAGGACGCGACCGTCGCGGATCAGGAAGGTCTCGGCGGTGAATCGGCCCACCGGTACGCGCGCGGGGATGGTAACGCGCGCGCGGTAGAGCACGTCGTCGGTGATCTCGACGGCGCGCGGCGCCTCGACATACAGGCCGCTGCGGCGGCGCTGATCGACCAGCCCTTCCTGGAACCGCGCCTGGACATCGGCGGGCGCGCTGGAGGCGGGGGAGAGTTGAAGGCTGTCGAGCCCCAGTTCGTAGATGGCGCGCGTCCGGTCGTCGACGATCCGCTCGATCGGGCGCGACGAGGCGATGGCGTAGAAGGAGGGGGCGGACTGATATCGCAGCCGCCCGGCATTGACCCACAGCCCCGCAATCTTCTCCTTCTCGCGGATCAGGATCGACTGGGTCGGGCCCTTGACCACCACGACGATATCGGTCGGCTTGTCGTCCTGCGGCGGGCGCCCGCCGGGATAGAGGATCGCGCCGAACAGCAGCAGTTCGGCGCCGGTGAAGCTGTAGGCGATCTGGATATCGCGCTGCGACACGTCGGGGACCAGCACCGGCTTGGCCTGGGCCATCAACAGCGGCGACAGCAGCGCCAGCGCGGATGCGGCCTTCCTCACAACGGCTGGACCGTGAAGATCTCTTCGGGCCGCCATACCAGGCCGAGCAGGATGCGAAGCCCCACCAGCAGGACGATGACGGCCAGCGCGAGGCGGAGATATTCGGGCTTCACATTGGTCGCCAGCTTCGCGCCGACCTGCGCCCCCGTCACCGATCCGACGAGCAGCAGCCCGGCCAGGACGATATCCACCGCCTTGGTCGTGGTGGCATGAACCATGGTCGCCGCCGCCGTGACGAACAGGGTCTGGAACAGCGACGTGCCCAGCACGACATTGGTCGCCATGCCCAGCAGATAGATCATCGCGGGGACCAGGATGAACCCGCCGCCCACGCCCAGCAATATGGTCAGGATGCCGACGAAGAAGCCCAGCATCAGCGGCGCCAGCGGCGAGATGTACAGGCCCGAGGCGTAGAATCGGGTGCGAAAGGGCAGCGCCGCGACGATCGGGTGATGCCGTCGCCGTGCCGCGCGCTGCGGCACGCCGCGCCGCTGCGCCAGGATCGCGCCCGCCGCCTCGCGCGCCATGACCGATCCGATCCAGCCGAGCATCAGGACATAGACGATGGCGATGACCGTATCGATCTGTCCGCTCGCCTGGAGCAGGCGGAATATCCAGGCCCCCGCGAACGATCCGACCACGCCGCCCGCGACCAGCACGCCGCCCATCTTCACATCCACCCCGCCGCGCCGCCAGTGCGCAGAGACGCCGGACACGCTGGCCCCGGTCACCTGGCTGGCGGCGGAGGCGGCGGCGACGGTGGGCGGGATGCCATAGACGATCAGCAGCGGCGTGGTCAGAAAGCCGCCACCGACCCCGAACATGCCCGACAACAGACCCACGCCCGCCCCCAGCGCGATGATCACGAGCGCGTTGACCGACAGATTGGCAATCGGAAGATACAGGTCCACGGGCGGCGTTATAGCCGCAAGGGTCTTTCCGAACAGTGTCGATAGTTTGGAGACGAGGAAATTGGCGAAAGAGCCAATTTCCGGTGCCGCAAAACGTGCCATCGGCACGTTCCAAACCGCTTCTCAGAAATCGCTCGCCAGTGTCAGGGCCGGACCGGAGCCGGGTGCGGCGCGACCGGCGACGCGCTGTCGCCAGTCGAGGGACAGGCGAATCCGTCGATCGGCGACGGGCAGGGCGAGTCCCAGGCTCGGTCCGATATCCAGCCGCTGCGCATCCCTCTGCGCCCCGCCCCATGCGCCGAATGCCAGATCCATGTCGGGCGACACCGCCATACCGATTCGCGCCGCGCCGTCCGCAAAGGGTTCGACTCGGGCGCGGCCCACCACCCCGGCCTGCGCATAGGCTGTCAGGGTAAGGCCGGGGGCGACGGGTTTGGGGCCGATTCCCGTCACGATCAGGACAGCGGGCGCGTTCTGCCCCGAATCGACGGCGAAGCGCTGTTCGACCAGCAATCGAACGGGCAGGCGGCGAACGGGTCGCCAATCGACCCCCACCGCCATTTCGCGCCCGATTCCCTGCCACGGGGTGGAAAACCGCAGGCTGGCGGACAGGTCTCCGCGTGAATCGAGCCGCCGCAACAGGCGGATACCCGCCTGCGTGCCGCCCAGTTGCCCGCCGGGCAGCAGGGTCCGCCCGCCGTCGCGGACGATTCCCCAGACACTGGCGCTCCATCGCCGCATGGGAGTGGGCGTTTCGGGCAGGGCCGGGATCGAGAACGGGGGACGTGGCGGCGTTCCAGGGCGGACGTCCTCATGGACCATGTCCGCGACTGTCTTCGGAGGCGGAGGCGCGCTCGCCTGTCGAGCGATCGTCGGGGCGAGCGAAGGCGTTTGGACATCGGCGATCCGGATCGGCTGGGATGCGGGGCCGGGTGCGGCGAGATTCGCGGCGAGGATCGGGGCGGCTTTCGTCGGGGCGGGTCGCTTGGGCGCGATCGCCATCTCCACGGCGGGTTCGGAGGGTAGCAGGACCGCGATCCGCCCGAGCGTCCACAACCCGACGACGCCACCCAGGAATCGCAGGGGCCGTCCGCTCATGGCTGCGGCGACAGGTCCGGAAAGCGGTGGGTCGTCTTGTCCCAAGCCGCCACTCCGCCGCGCAACACATGGACATAGCGGATCAGCGCGCGCGGAATCGCGGCCAGCGCGACGAAGTTGCCGATGATGAACCGCGGCAACGACCACAGCGCCTGGCGCCAGCCATAGGCGCGCCCGGTGAACATCATCCGCACCGCCAGCCGCCAGCTCAGCAACAATGCGTTGATCCCGAACAGGAATTTCAGTCCGGCATGGACCGGCGGCAGGGGAGTGTCGGCGATCATGTGCAACAGCACCGACAGGGCATCGGCGACCATGCCCAGATAGGCCGCCGCCAGCACCAGCATCGCCACCGGCCCGCGCCGGTCGCGCAGCCGCCACCAATGATCCCCCATCGCCAGCGTGCGGCCCCAGCCGGTGCGGTCCCAGCCGATCAGCGCGATACCGGTCATCCACCGCGCCTTTTGCCGCACGGCCGCGATCAGCGTGGCGGGGAAGAAGGCGCGTACCGCCACCACCCCGTGCCGCGTCCCGTCCGCCACCCGCGCGAACAGTCCCTCGCCGCCCAGCTCGGCGATGCGCAGGCCCAGTTCGTAATCCTCGGTCAGGCTGGTCGCATCGAACGGGTCGCCCCCGCGCAGGGCGGCGATCCTGCCCAGGATCGAGGGCGAGATGGCGCATCCCGTCCCGGCCAGCGGCATCCCCGCGCCGATCCAAGTGCGGACGACCAACTGCTTGATATGGCTCTCGGCAAACTCGTCGGCATAGTGACCGGACACCAGCCGCGACCCCGGTACGACCAGCGGCAGGACCGGCAATTGCACCACCGCCCGCCCCTCGATCAGCGAGTCGAAGACCGCCAGTTCGTCGGGGTGCACCACATCCTCGGCATCGTGCAGGATGATCGCCTTGGCATCGAAACCCTCCACCGCCATGTCACGTCGCAGGGCGTGCCAGAGGGTGTTCAGGCAACCGGCCTTGGTGGTGGGGCCGTCGCGCGGACCGATGACCAGGCGGACTCGATCGTCCCGCTCCGCCACATCCGCGGCGGCGGCGATGGTCGCGGGGTCATTGGGATACAGCCCGACATAGAGGCGATAATCGGGATGGCGGAAACGGGAGAGGGCGGTCGACAGCATCGCGCCGATCACCGGTGCTTCATCCCATGCCGGGGTAAAGACGATCATCCGTCCTGGCTGAACGGGTGGGGACAGGGCATAGCTGCGAAGCGGCGTGGCCGGGCCCTTCACCAGTCGTCGCGCGAAATAGAGCAGGTCGACCAGAAGATCATCCAGCCCGCCGATCAACAATCCCGCCGCTGCGAACAAAAGCAATTCGCGTGCCACGACTTCGACCACCGCCGTGATCTCGCCCATCCGGCATCCCCCTTTTGCCGAGGACGACCCTGCCCGCCCGGAATGGGCACTTCAACATGGATAAAAGACCGTTTCGGAACAGTTACGGGTTCGGAAAATCCATGGTTTTTCGAATTCCTCATCAATTCAATGCTGTGCGATCGCATCGCCACGGTTGCGCATTTTGCTGCGGCGCAACATATGGAAGCCGAGAAAGGATAATCCATGGCCCGGACATTTTCCCCCGGCATCGTCCACGCCGCTTTGGCGGTGGGCGGTTTCGCGATCGGCACCACCGAATTCGCCGCGATGAGCCTGGAGCCGGATCTGGCGCGCGGGTTGAACATCGACGCGCCGACGGCGGGGCATGTCATCAGTGCCTACGCGCTGGGCGTGGTCGTGGGCGCGCCGCTGCTCGCGGTGCTGTCGGCCAAGCTGGCGCGACGCACGCTGCTGATCCTGCTGATGCTGATGTTCGCGCTGGGCAACGGCTTGTCGGCGGTTGCGCCCGATTATCACTGGATGCTCTTCTTTCGCTTTCTCAGCGGGCTGCCGCACGGAGCCTATTTCGGCATCGCGGCGCTGGTCGCGGCCTCGCTGGTTCCCGACGAGCGGCGGACGGTGGCGGTCGGGCGGATCATGCTGGGGCTGACCGTGGCGACCGTCATCGGCGTGCCGCTGGCGCAGATGCTGGGCCAGTGGCTCAACTGGCGCTGGGTGTTCGGCGTGGTGGCGGCGCTCGCGCTGCTGACCGCGACCCTGGTGTGGATCGCCGCGCCGCATGACAGGCCGGACGAAGGGGCGAGTGTCCGGCGCGAGCTGGCGGCGCTGGGCCGGGGTCAGGTCTGGCTGACGCTGGCGATCGGAGCGATCGGCTTTGGCGGGATGTTCGCGGTCTATACCTATCTCGCCGCGACGCTGACCGAGGTGACGGGGGCCTCCACCGCGACCATCCCGCTGGTGCTGGCGGTGTTCGGCCTGGGCATGACGATCGGCAATATCGTCGTGCCGCGTTTCGCCGACCGCGCGCTGATGCCGACCGCCGGGGGGCTGCTGCTCTGGTCGGCGGCGATGCTGGCGCTCTATCCGCTGGCGGCGGGGAGCCTGTGGACGATCCTGCCCAATATCTTCGCGATCGGGCTGGGCGGCGCGCTGGGCACCGTGCTCCAGACGCGGTTGATGGACGTGGCGGGCGAGGGGCAGGGGTTGGCCGCCGCGCTCAACCATTCGGCCTTCAACACCGCCAATGCCATCGGCCCTTGGGCGGGCGGGCTCGCCATCGCGAACGGGCTGGGCTGGACCTCGACCGGCTATGTCGGTTGCGGGCTGGCGCTGGGCGGGTTCGTGATCTGGCTGGTGGCGATGCGCTTCGCCGGGGACACGCTCAGCGGGCCAGTGGATCGATCGAATCGTCCGGCGCTGTCGCACTGAGGCTTTTGGACACGGCCTCGACCCGGTCCATCACGCGCAGGATATTGCCGCTGGTCAGCGTGGCCAGGTCGGCGTCGCTCCACCCGCGCCGGACCAGCTCGGCCAGCACCAGCGGATAGCCGTCGACCCCGCTCATGCCCTCAGGGGAAGCGCCGTTGATCCCGTCATAATCGCCGCCGAATCCGACCGCGCCATGCCCGGCGACGTGCACGATATGCTCGATATGGTCTGCGACCATCGCGGCGGTCACATGCGGGGCGGGGTGCTGCGCGTCCCAGGCGATCAAGGGCGCGGGGTTGCGCGCGCCATAGACATTGGCGGGCACGCCGACCGACTTGGCATAGGCGGTGCGGGCCGCATCCCAGGCGCGCCACGCGCTCGACAGGAAGGCGGGATAGCAGTTGACCATCACCATACCGCCGCCCTCACCGATCCGGCGGAGCAGTGCATCGGGGATATTGCGCGGCGCATCGGCCAGCGCACGGGCGTCGGAATGCGAGGCGATGACCGGCGCCTTGCTGGTGTCGAGCACCGCCGCCATCGTCGCGTCGGAGACATGGGCGACATCGACGATCATGCCGATCCGGTTCATCTCTGCCACCACCGCACGGCCAAAGGGGCTGAGCCCGTTGGCGATCGGCGCATCGGTCGAGGAATCGGCCCAGGCCAGGCTCCGCCCATGGGTCAGTGTCATATAGGCGACGCCCAGTGCCCGATACTGGCGCAGCACGGACAGCCGTCCGTCGATCTGGTGCCCGCCCTCGACCCCGATCAGCGAGGCGACCCGGCCTTGTTTCGACAGCCGACGAATATCCCCGGCGGTGCGCGCCAGTGCCAGCCGGTCGGGATGCGCGGCGACGAGGCGGTGGACCCGGTCGATCTGCTCCAGCGTCATCTCGACCGCGCGCGGGCCGGTGGCGTCGGCGGGAATCCATACCGACCAGAATTGTCCGCCGACCCCGCCACGCCGCAGCCGGGGCAGGTCGGTCTGGAGCGGATGGGGCAGGGCGCTCGTGTCGGCGGCGAGCATGGGCGATTCGGGCGGCAGGTCGGTGTCGCGCAGTTCCCAGGGCAGGTCGTTATGCCCGTCGACTATGGGCGCGCGCGCAAGAAGCGACTCGACCCGCTTTGCGATGGCGGGATCGGCGACCTGGGCGAGGATGAGTGCGATCAGCATGTCGGTCGCTGTTCCAACTGATTGAAGGCGGGATCGAAGGGGTGGTCGATCGTTTCGACCCGGTCGACTCGCGCGGCGGGCGGTCCGGACCCGGCCTCGGCGACGATCCGAGCCACTTCGTCCTCCGGCCCCTGGACGACCGCTTCGACCGAGCCGTCTACACGGTTGCGGACCCAGCCGGTCAGCCCGAGTGCTTCGGCGCGACCGAGAAACCAGTAGCGATACCCGACGCCCTGCACGCGTCCGGTGATACGAAGATGACGGCTGATCATGCCGCGAATGTCGCGCAGGTCGGCAAGAAAGGGAAGGGCTGCTCTCATTCCTCCCCTGCAAGGGGAGGTGGCAGGCCGTCAGGCCTGACGGAGGGGTGTCGCGCTATCGAGACGGCGACACCCCTCCACCATGCTGTGCATGGTCCCCCACCCCATACAGGGGAGGAAAGGAGCTTGCGAGGAAGCGGTCGTCAGACCTTTTCGGTCAGTTCGGGGACCACGGTGAAGAGGTCGCCGACCAGGCCGATGTCGGCGACCTGGAAGATGGGGGCATCCTCGTCCTTGTTGATCGCGACGATGACCTTGGAGTCCTTCATCCCCGCCAGATGCTGGATCGCGCCAGAAATGCCGACCGCGACGTACACTTCGGGGGCCACGATCTTGCCGGTCTGCCCGACCTGATAGTCGTTGGGCGCATAACCCGCATCGACCGCCGCGCGGCTCGCGCCCACCGCCGCACCCAGCTTGTCGGCCAGCGGATCGATCAGCGCATGGAACTGCTCCTCCGAGCCCAGCGCGCGGCCGCCCGAGACGATGATCTTGGCGCTGGTCAACTCGGGCCGGGCATTCTCGGCCTTCTCGGCGCCGACGAAGCGCGACTTGGCCGCATCGCCCGTGGTGGCGATGGCTTCGATCTCGCCCGAACCGCCCTCAGGCGCCGCCTTTTCAAAGGCGGTGGTGCGCACGGTCAGAACCAGCTTCGTATCGCTGGTCTTCACGGTGGCGATGGCGTTGCCTGCATAGATGGGCCGCGTGAAGCTGTCCGGTCCTTCGACCGACAGGATGTCGCTGATCTGCATTACGTCGATCAGCGCAGCGACGCGCGGCGCGATGTTCTTGCCCGTGGTGGTCGAAGGCGCGAGGAAGGCGTCGTGGCTCTCCATCAGCTTGGCCACCAGCGGCGCGACATTCTCGGCCAGCGCATGGGCATAAGCCGCGTCGTCGGCGACATGCACCTTGCCCACGCCCGCGATCTTCGCGGCGGCCTGCGCGACGCCGTCGACGCCTTGCCCTGCGACGATCAGATGCACCTCGCCCAGCTTGGCCGCCGCCGTGACGGTCGCCAGCGTGGCATCCTTGACGGCCCCGCCGTCATGCTCGACCCAAACCAGCGTCTTCACTTGGCCACTCCCAGTGCTTTGAGTTTCTCGACCAGTTCGTCGACCGAGCCGACCTTGACGCCTGCCTGGCGCTTGCCCGGCTCGGCGACGTGCGTGATCGTCAGGCGGGGGGCGATGTCGACGCCGTAGTCGGCGGCGGTCTTGGTCGCCATCGGCTTGGACTTGGCCTTCATGATGTTGGGCAGCGACGCATAGCGCGGCTCGTTCAGGCGCAGGTCGGTGGTGACGATCGCGGGCAACGTCAGCGCCACCGTCTCCAGCCCGCCATCGACTTCGCGGGTGACCTTGGCGGTGTCACCCTCGATCTCGACCTTCGAGGCGAAGGTGCCTTGCGCCCAGCCCAACAGGCCCGCCAGCATCTGGCCGGTCTGGTTGTTGTCGCCGTCGATCGCCTGCTTGCCCAGGATGACGAGGCCGGGCTGTTCCTCCTCGACCACCTTCGCCAGCAGCTTGGCGACGCCGAGCGGTTCGGGCGTCTGGTCGGCGGTGATCAGGATGGCCCGATCCGCGCCCATGGCGAGCGCGGTGCGCAGCGTGTCCGCTGCCTTGGGCTCGCCGATCGAGACGACGACCACCTCGGTCGCCGCCCCCTTCTCCTTCAGCCGGATCGCCCCTTCCACCGCGATCTCGTCGAACGGGTTCATCGACATCTTCACGTTCGCCAGGTCGACGCCCGTCCCGTCCGCCTTCACCCGAGGCTTCACATTATAATCCAACACCCGCTTCACGGGCACGACGATCTTCATCGCGGTTCCTTCCCGGCTGAACAGCCAAATATGCCGCCGTCTTTGGCGGCGTTGCGAGCGCATCGCAAGACTTGCATCCCCGAACGAGAAAGGGGCCCGGACGTTTCCGCCCGAGCCCCTCATAATCGGTCCGTCAGGGCCGAAGGTGCGGATTACGCGACCTTCTGTACCTCGGCGACGATCTTCTTGGCGGCGTCGCCCAGATCGTTGGCGGGGACAATGGCGAGACCCGAATTGGCGAGGATTTCCTTGCCCTTCTCGACATTGGTGCCTTCGAGGCGGACGACCAGCGGAACCTGCAGGTTCACTTCCTTCGCCGCCGCGACGATGCCGTCGGCGATGATGTCGCAGCGCATGATGCCGCCGAAGATGTTGACCAGGATGCCCTTCACCGCCGGATCGCTCAGGATGATCTTGAACGCCGCGGTCACCTTCTCCTTGTTGGCGCCGCCGCCGACGTCGAGGAAGTTGGCCGGGAACATGCCGTTCAGCTTGATGATGTCCATCGTCGCCATGGCGAGGCCGGCACCGTTGACCATGCAGCCGATGTCACCGTCGAGCTTGATGTACGCCAGGTCGTACTTCGACGCCTCCAGCTCCATCGCGTCTTCTTCGGTGGTGTCGCGCAGTTCCATCAGCTCCTTGTGACGGAACATGGCGTTGCCGTCGAAGCCGACCTTGGCGTCGAGCACCATCAGCTTGCCGTCTTCGGTGACGGCGAGCGGGTTGATCTCGATCTGCTCGGCATCGGTGCCCAGGAACGCGTCGTACAGCTTGGCGGCGACGTTGGCGGCCTGCTTGGCAAGGTCGCCGGTCAGCTCCAGCGCGGCGGCGACGGCGCGGCCGTGATGCGGCATGAAGCCGGTCGCGGTGTCGATGTCGATCGAGTGGATCTTCTCGGGCGTGTCATGCGCCACGGTCTCGATGTCC
>Ga0308171_1000327_pt1 | contig 117758 bp, 119 predicted proteins | sample PhyGR1_FD_202135 | JGI IMG/M metagenome (GOLD analysis project Ga0308171, IMG submission 202135) | Phyllosphere microbial communities from UC Gill Tract Community Farm, Albany, California, United States - DLSLSG.R1 | ecosystem: Host-associated > Plants > Phyllosphere > Unclassified | place... | reverse complement strand
TGTCATCTGTGGGATTTTTGAGAATATCTATAAAAACACTTCCCATTTCATTACAATCATCATTGCCAAAAAAAATCATCTCATAAGTATTGTGTTGAAAATTTACTCCGGATAGACTTGCATCAGCATCTAATTCTGAAAAGTTATCGAATAAAATGTTTCCTTGATTATCTTTAATTCGGATTTTTCCAATAAGTTGATCACGTTTTATCGTATATTGACCAAAATCTAACTTCTTTTCTAATTTTAATTCATAGCTCTTTTCATTGGCATTTCCTGTCCATGTTCCTACAAATTTATTGAGCTTACCTTGAGTATCTTTTATGAATCTTACCCCCAATGGAATTCCACTAGCGCTTGTTCTATATATAGCAGCTTCTTCAAGAGAAATGGTTGTTTGAGCTTTGCATGATGAAAAGGAAAAAGTTAATGCTATAAGTAACTGTATTATTTTCATTAAATATTTGTCAATATATAATATTTATTGTTTTGTAAATTCTGTCCAGTCTAATGGCAATAGATCAGGACATATGGAATTGTTATTAGCTAGACCGCTTGATGGATAATAAAACATTCTCATTTTATCTCCATTAATAACAATACTTTTGATTTCTAAAAAGATCGTCCCATGGTCACCACAATTATTGTTGGTAGAAAAACGCATTTCATAAGCACTGCCTTGAAAATTATATCCGTAAGGTTCTGCATCAGCTTCAGAATTTTGAAAACTGTCAAAAAGGATATTTCCTTGATTATCTTTTATTTTAAGTTTTCCAATCAACTTATCCCACTTAACCTCGTTGTTCCCAAAATTTTCTTTCTTTTCTAATTTTAATTCATAGCTTTTCCCATTGGAAGTTCCTTTCCATGTTCCTATGAATTTGTTTAATCTATTTCCAATATCTTTTACATAAATTACATTTTCCATTCCTGGACAGTCTTCACTTTTGTTTGGTCTTTTTCTACAATCTTCCATTTGTTGTAAACTGGCAGTCGTCTGAGCACTACATGATGAAAAAGAATAAATTGATATAATAATAAATAATTTTATAAGTGTTTTCATTTTAATATTTTTAGTAATTAATTTCCACATTCTATGGATTCTGCTTTTGTTCCAGAAGCATTCAATTTCATTTCAAAAACTTTCCCATTAGATTTTACGTTAAATAATGATATTCCAGTTATTTGCATTTTATTTTTCATAAATAACAAAAAGTTAGTTTCCAGCGTGTTTTTATCATTTTCAACAAAATAATCTGCATATTTTTTATTCCAAGCTTCTGTTCCAAACCCCATTTTAATATCAGAAGTACTTCCTGTAAATTTTATAACATAAGTTCCGTCACTGGAAAGCATTGTTCCGTACAAATCTCCGAAATTTTCAGGAGATTTATTAAAATCTGCCATTCCCATTAAGGTATTTAAATCATAAGTAGAAAATATACGATATCGGATTTCATAGATTTCTTGATTATCATCATTATAAGTTCCTGTAGGCTTATCATCAAGATGCGTGTGGGTATATCCTCGTGTACTTGGGCTGTATGTTACAGATAATCCGTGGTTGGTACTTGCCGATAATGGTAAGTCTGTAAGATTTTCATTTTTATCTTCCGTAAAACCTGTTTCTTTATTAAGCTTAAAAAACGAAGACTTATTAATAGAATCAACTTTAGTTTTGTATTTCTGTCTTGCAAACTGGGCTTTTATTTTCTCACAGGGAGTATTTGCATACTGGTAGTAATAATCTTCCCACGTCGCATGAGGGGTGGTTTGCAAAATAAGACAACAGAAACTTCACATACTCTACCAAATGAGACAGCAGTATATGTCCGTCGTTAAAAGGCTAAGCTTGGTTTACGATATTTTATTAAAATCCTCTCCAAGTTTTCTTAGAGAGAATTATTTTATTTACTGTTTTATTAAGTTTATAGTTTGTTTTTCAGGAATGGTAGAGATAAAAGTACTAGGACAATCTCCATCTGTAATATCATTTTGAGGAAGATACGTAATACTCATCTTAGTCGGATAATTAATATTCATAAATAAATGTACTGTTCCACGATTTATACAGCTTGTTGCCCAGGGTCCTGAAAAATACATTACATAAGCCTGTAGATTACTTTGGAAATAAAGCCCTTTAAAATGTGTTTTTTTATCGTCAGTTTCATTAAATGTATTATACACTATCTGATTATTACTGTCTGTTATTTTTATTCGCCCAATCAATAAGTCATCTTTTATATCGTTGCCCTGAAACTCTTTCTTTGCAAATTTTACTTCATAAACCTTTCCATCAAAAGTTCCTTTCCAGGTTCCAACATATTTATTTAAAGAGTTATTAATATCCTTAGCATAAGTGAAATCGGGACAGTTAGGATTGATTTGGCATTGTGCAGCCTCTTCTAAAGAAATTGTTTGTGCTTGACATGATATAAAGGAAGTAATGATTATTAGTAATAAATATTTCATATTGTTATTTTTTTAAATTGGACATGTATTTTCTACAGTATCTGTTTTATCTGGATTTAGATGAATTTCTGTAGTTGATCCATCCGAATTCATTCGGTATAAGTTGACACCTGTTATCTGCATTTTTTCTTCTAAAAAAGTTAAAAAGCCTAATTCTAATGTTTTCACTTTATTCTTTTTATTTTTCATATCATCTGCAAAATCTTCATTTAATTCCATTTCCTGCTGTTCTGTAAATTCTTTAATCTGGGTAGAGTTTCCAGAAAAACGAATCTGATAATTGTTCATGGTAGCAATCATTATAGCATAAACATTTCCTAAAGGTCTGTTATTATTCCGAGCATTTTTTAGCATTTGCATAAAATATTTTATATCAGAAGGTGAAAATATTTTCACTCCAATTTTTTCAATAACATATCCCTCAGAATTGGTATAACTATAGTCATTTACATGGGTATGCATATACCCTTTTATATAAGTATTTGTTGGTGCATAAGGTAAAGCTAAGCTGTTGTACTCATCTGTTGCATTAGCATTATCCATATATACATAATCTCCACCATTCTTTTGTATATATCCCGTTTCTTTTTTTAGGCTTGTTTTATCCTGTAAGTTAGTGATGTTATTATTAAAAGTAGCATCATTTCTTTGAGCTTTTATCTGCTCGCATGGTGTCGCCAAATAATCATTATAATAATCCTGCCAATTATCGTTAGGATGATCTTTAAAATAAGCCAAAGCCGCTTTTATAAATTCTTCTGCTTCCTGTGTCATAATGCCGTTACACAACTGCGGATTGATGCCCCATAAAGCTAAATATTGATAAATTCTCAATCTTACATTGTCGTTGCTGTTTATCTGGGTGATCTCTTCAGGATCTAAGTTTAAGGTATTGCATATAATCCCTTTTGGTCTTTGTATCACATACAATGGCGCTGTGGTAGGCAGGGTAATGATGTCGGGGGTCTGGTCAGTTCCCGTTCCTCCCTCCACAGGGCCCCCTCCGGTGGGGATTCCGGTTCCGCTTCCGTCTCCCGGAGTTCCTACGGTTCCTCCGGCAGTGCCGGGCTGGCAATTGGCAGTATATACACTGCTCACTACGTCGTAAGGCATGCGTATGCCGTCTACCTCGCAAAATTGTCCATTGCTGTGGTTTCCGTCGTGTCCGCAGTTGAAGGTGGTAATGGTGTAGTTGGTACAGCCTACCGATAGTGAGATCTCGCTCATAATGAGAGAATTTTCATTTCCTGAAGAAGGAGACGATACCAGCTTTTCGAGGCGGAAAGAATTGGGGGCTATTCTGAAATCATTCAGTCTCTGGTAGCTGAGTATATATTTTCCCGCCAATTGGTGATCTGTATATTTTAAGATCAGTTTCTTTTCATACGGTTCGGCTTCTGTTCCTATAAGATAAAAAGAATAATAGGTTGCATTCAGATAACTTACTTCTTCAAAAACATCGGTATACAGGGCAATGCCTGAAATATCCTGCGAAGATACTTTGGAAGATGAAGAAACGGGAGCGGCGTGTTGAGATTTCAAATATGCATTTACAGCATCTACACTGGGTTTTAAAAAAGATCTTGCTTCGTAGTCTTTTCTTTGAAGGATCTGTGTTTTTACATTGTCTTTGCTGAGTTGGTAAGTGTTTTGGGTATTATTATCCAGATAATCGAGCTCCTCCCGGCATCCCGATAGCAAGAGTACCAATCCCATAAGCATCAGTAAACTGACTTTTTTTCTCATTTGGTTTTGCTGTTTTTAAAAGGTTAAAGATATATTATTTTTAGTACCCCACAAAGATGTGAAAAACAATCCCTAACATAGCAGAAGAAAATTACTGATATACGTAAGGTTTTTCTAAAAGAAAATTTTATGTACTTTTGATGAAAATACAGAGCGCTATGACATTAGGTGAAAAACTGAAGAAAGCAAGGATGCACAAAAACTTCACGCAGGAGTATCTTGCCGAAGTGCTGAATGTATCCCAGAAAACCTATTCCAACTTCGAGAACGACAGAAGCAAACCCGATTTTCATCAGGTAGAAGATATCGCAAAAGCACTCGAGACCAGCGTTCTTGACTTCCTGAGTGGTGACAGCATCACCGTCAACCAAAATAATAATGAAGTTGCAGTAGCTCAGAATTATGCATCGATAAATACTTCGGCTAAGCTGATCGAGCAGTACGAAGAACGCATTAAAGAACTAAAAGACCAGGTAGAATTCTGGAAAAATAAATCGGAAGGCGGTAAGTAACCTTCCACCTTTCCGGAAAGTCTGTTTTACCCTCGCAACAGATTTTCCGGTAACTGGGAAAGTTTCCTGCACACCACAGCAGACTTTCCGTTAAGTGGGAAAGCTCCCTGCACCCTGCAGCGAACTTTCCGGAAGCCGGGAAATCTTCCTGCACCTCGCAGGAGACTTTCCGGAAATAGGGAAACATCTTTGAACCCTCACACAGATGTTCCCCCGAATTAGAAACAAACATTTTTAAAAATATGAATGCAATTGAATTAAAATTACTCCGCAATGCAGAGTACCTGCAATATGTAAAAGATTTCGCAGGTATCATCGCATTAAACAATCCCTCAACGTTACAGATCGATGCCAAATTCTCGGCCTTCAATACCAAAATTGGTGAGCTCGAAGCGCTTTACAAAAAAGCCCTTGCCAGCGAAAAAACTCAGGAAGTTCTCCTTCTTGACGAGAGAAGAGACAACGCCATTACAGGGATCTATTATTTTCTGTTGGCAAAAAGCTACCATTACGAGGCAGACGTAAAGCAGAAAGCACAGTCGCTTCTTGAAAGTATGGCACTTTATGGCAGCAGCATTGCCCGTCTCAACTATCAGGCAGAAACCGCCACCATTAATAACCTTATCCGTGACTGGGAAAACAAACCAGATCTTACTATCGCAGTCGCAGATTTCGACCTTTCAGGCTGGGTAGCCGAACTGAAGAATGCCAACGACCAGTTCAATTCAAAATATCTTGCCCGTACCCAGGAATATGGCGATGCAAGCCCCGAAACCATCAAGCTGAAAAGGGAAGAAACCAACACCGCCTATTATGCACTGAGAGACCGGATTGATGCGCTTCACCTTTTGGTAGAAACCCCGCCTTCACCGTACGCCACAGTCATCAATCAGCTGAATGCGCTTACCGATCAGTATAATGTATTATTGGTTAACAGGCAGAATACCGAAATCCCCGGTAACAGTTCTGCTATTGGTACAGTTTAGAAAATATGTATCATCCCCAATGTGCATTTCGATTTCACATCCGTCACTTCGAGTAGATTTTTGAAAAAAATCGTATCGAGAAGTTAGTGGTTTATCGACCGAAGTTTGTCAATCACCGGTTCTCGATACATTTTTCTACGCTTCGCTACGAAAAACACTCGAACTGACGATTTGTTCTCAAATGCCTGTACATTTTGGTTGATGTTCGTCACTTCGAGTAAGTTTTGAAAAAACTGTATCGAGAAGTTGGTCATTAAAAGACCGAAGTTTGTCAATCACCAGTTCTCGATACATTTTTCTGCTTCGCTTCGAAAAACACTCGAATTGACGATTTGTTCTCAAATGCCTGTACATTTTGGTTGATGTTCGTCACTTCGAGTAAGTTTTGAAAAAACTGTATCGAGAAGTTGGTCATTAAAAGACCGAAGTTTGTCAATCATCGGTTCTCGATACATTTTTCTGCGCTTTGCTTCGAAAAACACTCGAGTTGACGAATCAAATTTTTTAAATATAAAATGAGTTTATCATATCATAAAAAATCCATCAATTTTTTGATGGATTTTTTATGATGATCTGCGTCGGTGATATTCATTCAATATGCTTATATTTACCATCTAAACTTAGTATATGAAAAAGATCATCATTCCGTTTTTCTGCGCTGTGCTTTTCTCAGCTCCGGCAATGGCACAAAAGACAACGGCTGCTCCGGCTAAAACGGAAGCTGCAACATCTAAACTGACTCCAAAAGAGGTAATTGAAAATTATCTGAAAGCATTGGGAGGAAAAGATAAATTAGAGTCTGTAAAAACTACCCTTACTGAAAATACACTTTCTGTTCAGGGGATGGAAGTTGCTATGACCACTAAAAAGATGGGAAGTAAATTTAAATCTGAGCAGTCTGTAATGGGACAGAAAATGGTTCAGTTTTTTGATGGCGAAAAAGGATATTTTGAGCAGGGTGGTCAGAAAATGGATATTCCTGCAGATAAAATTGCTGAGCTTAAAAAAGGCAAAGTGATTGATGCTTTGGGGTATGATCCTGCCAACTTCACAACAGTAACTGTAGAGAAAGTTGACGGAAAAGAGTATAATGTATTGAATTCTGATAAAGGTAAATTCTACTTCGATGCTGCTACAGGATTATTATACAAATCTTCTGCGGCAGAAGGTAATGCAACCGTAAAAAGTTATATGACGGTAGATGGAATTAAGTTTCCACAAGAGATTGACGCTGAAGGAGGCGGACAGAAAGTAAACATTAAAACAACAAAAGTAACCATCAATTCAGGAGTTACAGAAGCTGATTTTAAATAAGAATAAACCATTGGTGGCATTTTAAAAGTCTTGATAACAGATCGTTAGTTCAAGTGTTTCGTAGTGAAGCGCAGAAAAATGTATCGAGAACCGATTAATGTAGTTTCAGTCGTTTAATTACTAACTTTTCGATACGAGTTTTTGAAAACTGTACTCGAAGTGACGAAAATGAACCAAAATGTACAAACAGTTCAGAATACACTGTATTTTATAGAATGAAGCCGGGCATTTGTCCGGTTTTTTTTATGTACTGAAAAGATTAACGGTATTTAACTCTATTTAACGCTAAATACTATTTTTTACATTTCCTGGTTCTGTGAATAAGTGATATTTTTACCACGAAAAAAATTAATAATCATCTTCTATGAAAAAAATGTTTTCGTCATTAGCAGTAGTCGTTTTGATGTCTGCAAATGCTTTTGCTCAGAATATTCCTGTGGATGCTTCTGTAAGAATCGGTACTCTTCCCAACGGAATGAAGTACTATGTAAAGAAAAATAATTTACCCGAAAAGAAAGTAGATTTCAGACTGGCAATTAATGCAGGATCTATTCTTGAGGATGAAAACCAGAGAGGGCTGGCTCACTTTATGGAGCACATGAACTTCAACGGAACAAAAAATTTCCCCGACAACAAATTAGTCGACTTTCTACAGTCCATCGGGGTAAAATTCGGACAGCATTTGAATGCTTACACAAGTTTCGACGAAACCGTTTACATGCTTCCTGTACCTTTAGACAAGCCGGGAAATCTTGATGCAGGTCTTAAAGTAATGGAAGACTGGGCATTCAACGCAACACTTTCAGACGAGCAGATCAACAAAGAAAGAGGCGTTGTATTGGAAGAATTAAGATTGGGGTTGGGTGCAGACAAAAGAATGTCAGAGAAGTATCTTCCAAAACTATTGTACAAATCTCAGTATGCCGACAGACTTCCGATCGGGAAGAAAGACGTATTGGAAAACTTTAAGCCGGATGTCATCAGACAATTCCACAAAGACTGGTACAGACCAGATTTGATGGCGATTGTAGTCGTAGGAGACATCAATGTAGATGAGGTTGAAAAGAAGATAAAGGATAACTTCGGTAAATATAAAAATCCGTCTAAACCTAGAGAAAGAAAAACGTTTGATATGCCAAACCACAAAGAAACGTTGGTGGCAATAGAAACAGATCCGGATGCTACAAGCTCAATGGTACAGTTTACGATGAAAGATTCTGAAGCTTATCAGCCGGATGTTACAGTAGAACAATACAACCAAAGTCTTTTGGAGCAAATTACTTCTACGATGCTGAACAACAGATTGGGTGAATTGGTAAACTCTACCAATCCTCCTTTCACTTACGGTTCTGTATATCACGGTGGAACGTATGCCAGAAGTAAAGAGGCTTTCCAGGGATTTGCAATGGTGAAAGACGGAAACCAGCTGAACGCTTTGAAAGTACTTTTGGAAGAAACAGAGAGAGCAAAAAGATTCGGGTTTACTCAAACTGAATTAGACAGAGCAAAAGCTCAGATGCTATCTAATGTGGAGAGAACGTACAACAACCGTGACAAGACGGAAAGTGATATGTTGGTAGACGAATATGTAAGAAACTTCCTGGAACAGGAACCGATGCCGGGAATTGCTTGGGAATATGAAGATACTAAGAAGTTTTTACCTTCTGTAACGTTGGCTCAGACGAATGAAGTGATCAAAAAGTTTGTAAAAGACGACAGCAGAGTAGTGGTGATTACAGGTCCTAAAAAAGACAATATTCAAATGCCGACGGAAGCAATGGTACTGAATACTTTTGAAGGGATAAAAATGGCAGATCTTAAACCTTACGAGGAGAAAGCAACGATTAAAAATTTAGTAAAACCATTTAAATCTGAAGGTAAAATTGTTAAAACTGATACCGATGCCAAATTAGGAACTACAACTTGGACATTGAGCAACGGCGCCAAAGTTACTTTCAAGAAAACCGACTTTAAAGATGATGAAATTGTTTTCACAGCAAGAAGTATGGGAGGAAGTTCATTAATCAATGATGCAGATTTTAATAAAACGCAGTTTGCATTTGCCGCTTTATCTGAAGCGGGTGTAGGTGGTTTTTCAAAAGCTGATCTTACGAATTATTTAGCTGGGAAACAGGCAAGCGTGAATCCTATGGTGGGTCCTTACTATGATGGTATTTCCGGAAGAACCAATAAAAAAGATCTGGGAACAGCAATGGAACTGGTCTACGCTTATTTCACAGGACTGAATTACAATCCTGATGCATTTAACGCTTATAAAACAAAGCAGTCTGCGATGTTGGATAATTTATTATCGAACCCGCAATTCTATTTCTCAAGCGAGCATGCAAAGTTTTTGAATCAGAAAAACCCAAGATTCATCGGGATTATCCCAACAGAGAAAGATTGGGCGAATACAGATTATAAAAAAGCATACGATATTTATAAGGAGAGATTTGCTAATGCAGGAAACTTCCAGTTTTATTTTGTAGGAAATATAGATGAAGCAACGTTTAAAAACGAAGTGTTGCAATATATCGCAAGTTTACCATCTACAGGGAAATCTTCGAATTTCAAAGATACAGGGTACAGACAGATGAGCGGAGATTACACGAAAACCTACAAAAAAGGGAAAGATCCTAAGAGTATGGTATCAATTTCTTATGCCGGAGAAACTCCTTACAATGAAAAGGAAGCATTGGCTTTAGAAGCGTTGGGTGAAGTGGCTACCATCAAGGTAATCGAAAAACTAAGAGAAGACGAAAGCGGAATCTACGGCGGTGGAGCAAGAGGAAGCATGAATAAAGTGCCTTACAGTACGTACAATTTCAGCATCAGCTTCCCTTGTGGTCCTGAAAACGCTGATAAATTGACGAAAAGTGCTATCACAGAACTTCAGAAGTTAATCGATAAAGGTCCTGAGCAAAAAGATCTTGATAAGTACAAAGAAGGAGAAATGAATGACTACAACACCCAGATGAAAGATAATATGTTCTGGATGAGTAATCTTACCAAAAACCAATTGGACGGAACCGATAAATACGAGATCTTAAATTATAAAGAAAAAGTACAGGCTTTAACGGTAAAAGATCTTCAGGATGTAGCGAAAAAATATCTTACAAAAGGTAAAATTGTAGCGACACTGATGCCGGAAGACGGTTGGGAAAATGCTAAAAAAGAAGAAACTAAGAAAGTGGGAGTTGCCCAATAAACCGGTATCTTTATTTTAAAATAAAACCCGCCTCGTAAATGTACGAGGCGGGTTTGTTTATTTTAGAATTTTAAAACTTAAAGCTTTAAAATTCTTCAACCTGATTAAGAACCATATTCTTTCTTCCATTCCTCGGCAACATCGCTCAGAACCTCATAAAATTCTTCACCATATTTTCTGATCAACGGAGTTTTCAGGAATTTATAAACAGGAACCTGTAATTCTTTTCCTAATGTACAGGCGTCATTGCAAACGCTCCATTCATGGTAATTTAATGCTTTAAAAGTAGAATATTCCGTTACACGAATTGGGTAAAGATGGCAGGAAATTGGTTTTTGCCAGTCGACTGCACCGTCTTCATACGCTTTTTCAATTCCACATTTTGTAATTCCTCTCTCGTCGAAGGTTACGTAAGCACATTCTGCATCTTCAATCATCGGGGTTACGTACATTCCGTCCATAGGATCGGTCGTCCATGTTCCTTGTTCGTCTAATGCTTTAATTCCGGCTTCAGTTAGATAAGGCTTAATTTTATCGTAAATATTATCTAAAATTACCAGTTCATCTTTATCCAACGGAGCGCCTACATCTCCTTCCACACAACATGCACCTTTACATTTTGAAAGGTTGCAAACAAACTCTTCAGAAAAAATATCTTCGGAGATCAATTTATCGTCTATCTGAATCATAATCTTTTTTTAAAATAAATCAAAGTAAGTAACGGCTTTAAAACCGATTAAACTAAAAATAATCAACCATAAGCTCACTTCCTGCATCCAGTATTTGGGTAGGAATTTCAACATTCTGCTGATGATAATCGTGGCAGGAAAGGCAAGAAGAAGCAAATATTCATAACTTTTATTCATATACAGAATAATAGTAACCAGCTGTGCCACCGAAAAAACAAGTAAAAATGTGTATTTGTACCTGCTTATCGGGCTCTTTTTATTATAATTTTTAAAATGGTCATAAAGGGCATACACTAACATGACAACGATCGGTATTAATGGAATAAGATCCGTATAATCTATCACAAATTTCATTTTACCAAACGGGAAATAATCAATATTCCAGGTTGTAAAATCAATGAACAGCATCACCGAGAAATAACTGAACGCAATCAGAATGATTCCCAACAGGAATCTGAAAAGGTTAAGGGTAATTCTTTCTGAAGTGGCAATCACGTGGATGATTACAAAAACTGCCATTGGCCAGGTCGTGGGCAGAAAAATAAAATTTAATGCTACAATGGATCCTACCAAAACGTAAGATTTCTTTCTGAGATCTTCATTTGTACTCGTCAGAAGAAGCAGAAGAAAAGAATTGGTAAGCAATGAAACGGCAATTCCGATATCTAAACTTCCGGGATATAATCCGAAAATGAAAAATGTATAAAGAAATAAAGGCAGATGCGTTTGATAATTAAGCGCAATGCTATGAAAACAAAAATACCCTAAAGCAATTCCAAGAAAAGTAATTCCCGCAATAATAGCTTCATAAGTGTTGAAATTCAATATGTTAAATATTAATACTACTAAAAGAAGAAAGCCAATATAAACAGGGATTGAAAAAATATTGCTTTCTTTTGAAAGTAATTTAAACATTTTTTATAAATTTGTACAAAGTTAATTTAAAAAAGGAAAATAATGACGTCTTTCTTTCTATTCTTAAGTAAAGTTTTCAAAGCATCTTTTGGGTTTTTTGACACTTTTGGCAATGTATTAAACTGGGTTTTGTTTATCGTTTGCTGTGTAATGTTCACTTATTGGTGTTACGTTTTAGTGGTAACATTAGGTGGTGATAAAGATAAAGACTATTTATCTCCAACGGAAGGGAAGAACCCTTACTACGATCCGAATATCTACAAAAAAGAAGGTTAATTAATTGGTTATATAGTAAAAAGCCGATCAAATTTATTTGGTCGGCTTTTTTATAGTAACGATTAAATTTAATTTCAAATTAGTCATGAATCGGAAGTACCAGAACTGGAATATTAGAGTCTTTCGTAATTCCTTTTGTTAAGCTTCCCACAAAGACATCATAAATTCCGCTTCGTCCGTGAGACCCCATTACAATGAAGTCTGCCTTTTTATCCTGACTGTGCTCCAGAATTATATCTTTAGCGATGCCTTGTTTAAGTAAATGCTCGCAATCTACTTCATATGCAAGAATTCTTTGCTGAATTTTGTTCAACTGAACCAGTTCTTCCCGAATTTCATTCTCCTCAACTTCCGGAAAATATTGAAATCCCATATCACCTATAGCAAAGCCAATATCTGAAGGTGCAACATGAATTAAAAAAATTCTGCCATTTACCTGTTTCGCAAATTTTACAGCGCCCTCTACCAGCTGCTCTGTTTTATCCCCAAAATCTACGGGCAATACAATATTTACCATAACCTTTAATTTTGTTTACTAAAGATAGGAAAATTATGCCAAAGGATATGTTAAAATACTTATAATACTGAGATGATTTTAATCAATCAAAATCGAATAAAAATATTAAAATTTTTCGTCTTATATTTATAAGATTCTTATGTCAAGAATTTTTTCATCTTCAAGATAAGCCTCCAGAATATCATTTTCTTCAACCTTTCCTACGCCTTTTGGGGTTCCTGTGAAAATCAAATCTCCAACTCTCAAAGTAAAATATTGTGAAACAAAAGCAATAATATCATCAATGGTGAAAATCATATCTTTTGTGTTTCCATCCTGAACTTTATTTTTGTTTTTTAGCAATGAAAAATTCAATGACTCAAGATTATAATTATCTTTTTTAAAGAAATTTCCGACAACCGCTGAACCGTCAAAACCTTTAGCCAATTCCCAGGGTAAACCTTTAGATTTGAGCTCACTCTGAAGATCTCTTGCCGTAAAATCAATTCCCAACCCGATTTCTTCATAATGTTTATTCGCAGTCTCTTTTTGGATATATTTTCCGCCTTTTGAAATCTTCACAACAACTTCCAGTTCGTAATGAACATCGTTTGAAAATTCAGGAATATAAAAATCATTTCCTTTTAAAACCGCAGTATCCGGCTTCATAAAAATCACCGGACTTTCAGGAATTTCGTTTCCTAATTCTTTAGCGTGTTCGCCGTAATTTCTTCCTATGCAGATTATTTTCATAATTTCTATACTTTATATTTAATGCACAAACTCGTTACCACAATAATAACAAACAAACTTATGGCTAGATAAAATTGAAACGCCAAAAAAGCTCGTTGCACTATCGTCTCTGTAAATATGATTTGATCCGCATTTTGGGCAGACAAAATCAAACGGTGCATTTTCAATCGTATGTTCTACTTCTAATGAAAATTCTTCATTTTCTTTGTAATCCTGCAAAACCTGATTTGCTTTTTCCAGATCTTCGTCGAAAACCTGCAGCTGAATTCCGCCAACAGCCTGAGAAAGCAACCAATCTGACTGAATCAGCTGTTCGTTTGCTATAAAGCTGTTGATGCCGTTTTCAGCCAATATTTGTTTGTCCCGATTGGCTTGAAGAGCCGTTTCGTAAAATTTAAATTTAACCAGCTCACTCATCGTTTAAAATTTGCTTGATAATTGTATTTTTGTAAAAACTTTCTTTGTGTATAAAGGGAAATCAGCACTTTGAAGCCATCCGTAATATCCAAGATCTTTCTGGAAAACAGCTTTTACTTTCTGACCTTTATATTTCCCGAAAGCAAATATTTCCTGTCCGCTTTCATCAAAATGAATCATCCCTGCAAGATCTGCAAATCTGTTTTGAGTAGAAAAAGTACTCAGTTCTGCAATTTCATTCGGAACATCTTCATATCTTCCCACCTGTGCATCCAAAACTTCAAAAGTTGCCATCACATCAGCTTCTGCAGAGTGCGCATTTTCCAATGTTTTCTCACAGTAGAATTGATACGCAGCCCCTAAATTTCTAGGCTCTTTTTTAAAGAAAATCGTCTGTGCATCCACTAACTTGAATTTACTCAAATCAAAATCAAAATCAGCACGAAGCAATTCTTCAGCCAATAAAGGAACATCAAATCGGTTAGAATTAAAACCTCCTAAATCTGCACCATTAATCATTTCCATTACTTTTGGAGCGATTTCTTTAAAAGTCGGCGCATCTTTTACATCTTCATCATAAATTCCATGAATTTGACTCGATTCTAACGGAATTGGCATTTCAGGATTTACTTTCCACGTTTTGCTTTCTCTTGAAGCGTCAGGATTTACTTTTAAAATACAGATTTCAACAATTCTGTCTTTTCCAATATTGGTTCCTGTCGTTTCTAAATCAAAGATACAAAGCGGTTTATATAATTTTAAGTTCATTTTTTTAAGTTGAAGTATATTAATTTAATAGTGCAGATTCCTAATTTAGTTTCTGACATCTAATTTTTATATTTAAAGTTGTTTTTGAAAAATAACGGAGACTAATATATAATAAATAACCAGCATCGGAATTCCCACGATCTGAAATATCGCTAAAATAGCAATTCCGCCTCCTAAAAGTACAATTTTAGAATAATTATCCTGAATTTTTTTCGATTTAAATTTCATCGCCATCATTTTAATAGGACTGATTAAAAGCCATGAAGTAAGAATCGTTAATAACACTAATAATGAAGCATTCTCAAATAGAAAGCTAAAAGCGTTTGTTTCTTTAAACGCATAATATAAACCAAATAATAAAACCGTATTTGTGGGTGTATTTAACCCTTTAAAATAATAACGCTGTTCTTCGTCAAGGTTAAAAATAGCCAATCTTAAGCATGAAAAAACAGTAACTAAAAGTCCAATATATTTAATGTCAAAGAATAAATTCAAACCAAAAATTCCACTTCCGAAAGGTTCAAGAGTTTTGAACATCGTCAGTCCCGGAATGACTCCAAAACTCACCATATCTGCCAGAGAATCTAACTGAAGTCCCAAATTAGAATTTGATTTTACGGCTCTGGCGACAAATCCGTCAAAAAAATCAAAAATAGAACAAAGGATAAGGCAAATTGCCGTTGTCTGATAATCGCCTAAAATAAGATGAATAGCACCAACGCAGCCCGCAAAAAGGTTTCCCAGCGTGAGTAAGTTGGCGAGATTATTTTTAATAAAATTCATAACGGCAAAATTACTGTTTTTAAAAATTATGATTTAAAATTTTATGCACTAAAAAATACATTACTATGAATTTGATGTAAATTTGCGTCATGAAATTTTTTAAAGAATTTAGAAAACAGGAAGTTCTGGTATTATTATACAGAATTTTTTTAGCATACTTTTTTTATCAGATTGCAAGATTTTTGTTCTGGTATTTCAACAGAGGATTGATAAAAATAGACTCTGTATCAGATTATTTCAGTCTTTCCTACCACGGAATTGCTTTTGATACGACTGCGATTTTGTATGTCAATGCGCTTTTTATTCTTCTAAGCCTTATTCCGATTATCATTAATACGAAAAAGGTTTATCAGAAAGTTCTTTTCTGGATCTATTTTATCACCAACGGAATTGCGTATGCCATGAATTTCGGCGATTTTGTTTATTTTAAATTTTCCCAGACAAGACTGACTTCGGCGGCATTTCAGGTGGCGCAGCACGAATCGAATATTTTTAAAGTTTTTACGGCTTCGATTATACAGAATCCTTTTATTTTAATAGGATTTGTAGCGTTTATGTGGCTTTGGATTTTTTTGTATAAAAAAGTAAAAGTTACCGAACGAAAACCTGAAAAACCGGTTCCATATTTTATTTGGTCGATTTTAACGCTTTGTGTAACTGCAGTCTTAGCAGTTGGCGGAATTCGCGGAGATTTTAAACACAGTACAAGACCCATTAATCTGGTAGATGCCAACCGTTTTGTGAAACTTCCGCCTCAGGGAAATGTTGTACTGAATAGTACGTTTTCATTTTTCAGAACATTAAATACGAATAATTTTAAGGAAGTTCATTTTGTGGATGAAAAATTTATTGATGAAAATATTCAGCCTTATAAAATTTACGATAGAAAAGTTACCAACAAACCTAATATTGTTATTTTCATTGTAGAATCTTTCGGAAGAGAATATTCGGGAGCTTTTAACAAAGACAAAAATATTAAGGATTATGTTTCTTACACACCATTTATCGACAGTCTGGCGGGGCAAAGTTTAATTTTTCCTAATACTTTTGCGAATGGGAGACAGTCTATCCACGGGATGAGCTCTGTTTTGGCAGGTATCCCGAGTTTAACGGATGCATTTACAAGTTCGCCTTATTCCAATCAGAAAATCCAGTCAATTGTTTCTGTTTGTAATGATATGGGGTATGATACCTCTTTCTATCACGGTGCTCCGAATGGTTCGATGGGATTTTTAGGATTTGGAAATATTTTGGGTTTCAAACATTATTTTGGTAAAACAGAATATAATAATGACAGTGATTTTGATGGAATGTGGGCCATCTGGGATGAACCTTTTTTACAATATTTTGCTAAAAATGTAGGGAAGAAACAACCTTTTATGACAACGGTTTTTACGGCTTCGTCACATCATCCGTTTAAAATTCCTGAAAAATATAACGGAAAATTCAAAAAAGGAAAAAATCCGATGCATGAGCCGATTCAGTATACAGATTATGCGATTAAAAAATATTTCGAAACAGCGAAAAAACAACCTTGGTACAACAATACGATTTTTGTTTTCACAGGAGATCATACCAATGAAGTTTATTATCCTGAATATGAGAAAATAATGAACCGTTTTGCTGTTCCGCTTATTTTTTATTCTCCCAATCCTGAATACAATTTGAAAGGAGTTAATGAAGAGTTTGCCCAGCAGATTGATATTTACCCGACGCTGGCAGATTTAATTGGTTACAATAAGAAAATAAGAAGCTGGGGCAGAAGTTTAGTGAGCGAAAAAAAATATGCACCAATTATCGCTAATTCAGATGGAACAGTTGAACAGTTTATTATAGGGAATTATATTTACCGTTTTGATGGCAAAGAAGTAGTAGGAATTTTTGATAAAACAGATCTGGGATTGGAAAAAAATCTGATGGATCATCTTAAAAATAATCCGGAAACGGAAAAAGGCAAGCAGATTGCAAAAGCTTGGTATCAGGATTACATGAATAAAGTCGTTAACAGAAAAATGTACTAGCTAAAGGGATTTTTTGCTGGTCAGTTTTTGGTACATCTATTGTAATATATGTGTCGGATAATAATATTTTTTGTTTATTTCAAATTAATTTATACTTTTAGCAGTAAATAGATAATGAAAATATTTTATCTTAATTAAAACTATAAGAAATATGAAAAAATTATTATTAACAGTCGTGCTTTCTCTTTTTGGAGTATTATCATTTGCACAGATTGAAGGGAAATGGAAAACCATTGATGATGAAACGAAGCAGGCAAAATCTATTGTAGAGATTTATAAAAAAGGAAATCAATATTACGGGAAAATTTCTCAATTATTGGCAAAACCTGCTAATCCTAACTGTATAGAATGTAAGGATGACAGAAAAAATAAACCATTGGTAGGTTTGGAAATCATCAGGGGTTTGGAAAAAGATGGTGATGAATTCACAGGTGGAACTATCACAGATCCTAAAACAGGAAAAACGTACAAATGTACAATCACAAGAAAAGGAGACCTGCTTAATGTAAGAGGATATGTGGGAATTTCTTTAATGGGAAGAACACAAACTTGGCAGAAAGTAAATTAAGCAAAGTTTAAATAAAGCTAATAAACGGCATTTCATTTTAAATGAGATGTCGTTTTTGTTATGTGTATAATAAAAAATCACTATTTTTGTACTCTAAATTTTTCAAATAAATATGGCAGAATATACTTTTCGTGAGGTAATTGCACAGGCAATGAGCGAGGAAATGCGTAAAGACGAATCCATCTTTTTAATGGGGGAGGAAGTTGCAGAATACAACGGTGCATATAAAGCTTCAAAAGGAATGTTGGATGAGTTTGGCGATAAACGTGTAATCGATACACCAATTGCTGAGCTTGGTTTTACTGGGATTGCTGTGGGAGCTGCAATGAATGGTAACAGACCGATTGTAGAATATATGACTTTCAATTTCTCTTTGGTGGGGATTGATCAGATTATTAATAACGCTGCAAAAATCCGTCAGATGAGTGGTGGACAGTGGAATTGTCCTATCGTTTTCCGTGGTCCTACGGCTTCTGCAGGTCAGTTGGGAGCAACACACTCTCAGGCTTTCGAAAACTGGTTCGCAAACGTTCCGGGTCTTAAAGTGGTCGTTCCTTCGAATCCGTATGATGCGAAAGGGTTATTAAAAACTGCTATTCAGGATAACGATCCTGTAATCTTTATGGAATCTGAGCAGATGTATGGTGATAAAATGGAAATTCCTGAAGAAGAATACTATTTACCAATCGGGAAAGCAGATATCAAAAGAGAAGGAACAGATGTTACTTTGGTTTCTTTCGGAAAAATCATGAAATTGGCTATTCAGGCTGCTGAAGATATGGAGAAAGAAGGTATTTCTGTTGAGGTTATCGACCTTAGAACAGTTCGTCCTTTAGATTTCGATACCGTATTAGCGTCTGTTAAGAAAACAAACAGATTGGTTATTTTAGAGGAAGCTTGGCCATTTGGTTCTGTATCTTCAGAAATTACTTATATGGTACAGCAAAAAGCATTTGATTATTTAGATGCGCCAATCAAGAGAATTACAACTCCTGATGCACCTGCACCTTACTCCTCTGCATTATTTGCAGAATGGTTCCCGAAACTTGAAAAAGTAAAAGAGGAAATCAAAAAAGCGATGTACGTTAAATAATTTAATGATTATAGAAAAAAACTTCCGAAAGGAAGTTTTTTCATTTATTATATCCATCAATAAAAAGTCAAGGGTATGCAAATTTGATCTAAATTTGCGCACTTAAATAAATTAGCTGATATGGCAGAAGTTACAGGAAGCGGTGATCATTTTGACATCAAAAAGCTTTCCTTCATTGGGGTATTAGTGTCTTTAGGCATTGTTTTTGGGGACATCGGTACTTCTCCGCTTTACGTAATGAAAGCGATTGTGAATGCCAGAGGAGTAGGCGGTAGTATGCCTTTCAACGAATATATAGAAGGTGCGCTTTCTTGTATTATCTGGACGCTTACTCTTCAAACGACTATAAAATATGTTATTATCGCTTTACGGGCAGATAACAAGGGAGAAGGGGGGATTTTAGCTTTGTTTTCTTTAGTGAAAAATCTAAAAAAAGGATGGCTGTATCTCATTGCTATTGTTGGTGCGGCGGCACTTATTGCAGACGGGGTAATTACACCTTCACTTACGGTAATGTCAGCAATTGAGGGTCTTGAAATTTATAATCCGCATACACCTGTAGTTCCTATTACTATTGGTATTCTAATCATTATTTTCGTAGTCCAGCAATTCGGAACAAGCTTTATCGGAAAGTTTTTCGGACCGGTAATGGTAGTTTGGTTTTTGGTTTTAGGAGGATTGGGAGCATCTCATTTGAGCGAAAATTTAGAAATATTAAGATCATTTAATCCTTATTACGCTTATAAGCTTATTGCAAATTCGCCAAGTGCCATTGTTATTTTGGGAGCTGTTTTCCTTTGTACAACTGGGGCTGAGGCACTTTATTCAGATTTAGGACATTGCGGTGCAAAAAATATCAGAGTAAGTTGGGGATTTGTTAAAATAATGTTGATTTTAAACTATTTGGGACAGGGATCTTGGCTTTTATCCAATTATGGAAAACCGGGGTTTCCTTCTATCAATCCTTTCTTTGGGATTATGGAAGAATGGATGATCGTACCGGGAGTAATCATGGCAACGGCGGCCGCAATTATTGCCAGTCAGGCTTTGATTACAGGTTCTTTTACCATTTTCTCCGAAGCGATGTCATTGAATTTGTGGCCGAATCAAAAAATCGATTACCCTTCTGGGGTAAAAGGACAAATGTATATTCCGAGAATTAATTGGGGATTGCTTATTTTATGTGTTATCGTTGTTCTGCACTTTAGAGAATCGGGTAAAATGGAAGCTGCATATGGGCTTTCAATTACTGTCACGATGTTGATGACGACCATTTTATTGCTGTTCTGGTTACTGAAACGTAGAGTAAATAAAGTTTTTATTCTTGTTTTTGGATTAGTGTATATGTCTATAGAATTAGGCTTTTTTAGTGCAAACATCATTAAATTCTTCGAGGGAGGTTGGATTACCGTGATTTTGGCAGGATTCATTGGAGTTTGCATGTATGCATGGTATAACGGAAGGTCTATTAAGACAAAATTTATCAAATTCATTAAGCTGGATAAATATATTCCTATCATTAAGGATATGAAATTGGATGAAACGATTCCGAAGTATGCAACGAATTTGGCTTATTTAAGCAGAGCAAGAAGAAATGATGAGATAGAATCAAAAATTATTTATTCCATTATTAAAAAACAACCGAAAAGGGCAGATCATTATTTTATATTAAGTATTGTTAATCAGGAAGATCCGTACACTTTTAAATATGTTGTGGATGAGGTTCTTCCGGGAACTATTTATAAGATTAATTTCATGTTAGGATTTAAAATCGACAGAAGAATTAATGATTATTTTGATATGGTGCTAAGGGATTTAATGGCAGACGGCACCATTCCTTCCAGAAGCAGCCACCCTTCATTACGAGCTCATAATATTTCTCCGGATCTGAAATACGTAATTATAGATAACACCTATATCAACGATATTCTTCTTACGGTAAAAGAGAAAATTATCATGAATATCTATAATTTTGTTAAATATATTGGGAGTGATGATTTCAAAGCTTGGGGTATAACTTCACACAACGTAGTCGTGGAATCTGCGCCTATGACTGAAGACTGCGTTGGTAATTCAAGAATCGAGCAATGCGAATTTATTCGTCATAATGGATAAATTCTTTAACATATCGTTACAATATTTATTTAAATAAAAATCGGTAAATTTGTAGATAATTTTTTTGATGGATACTGTACAAAAAGAAAAAAATATTGCATTAATTAAAGATGTTTTAAGAAACTATTTACTTGAAAAAGGTTTCAGAAACACACCGGAACGATATACAATATTAGAAGAAATTTATAATATGGATCATCACTTCAATGTAGATGATCTGTATTTATTAATGATGCAGAAGAAATATCATGTTTCCAAAGCAACAATTTACAATACAATCGAGATTTTCCTAGATGCGGGCTTGATCCGTAAACATCAGTTTGGGGAAAAAACGTTAACATCTTCATCTTACGAAAAATCGTATTTTGATAAGCAGCATGACCATTTGGTGATTTATAAGAAAGATTCTGATAAGGAAATCGAAGAAATCATTGAGTTTTGCGACCCAAGAATTCAAGGGATAAAGGAAGCCATTGAAGATGCTTTTGGCGTAAAAATTGATTCTCATTCGCTGTATTTTTATGGTACTAAGAATGACTGATCAATGAGACTAATTTTTGTTTTATTAGTTTTTATTTCAACGTTTACCTTTGCACAGGACACTCAAAAGCCTTTGCAGAAAGATCCGTATTTCACACCGACTACACTTCCCAAGAAAAACGCTCCGCCTGCTGAAAAGGTGAAGCACGTACATTCCGATGAATTGCGAAAGGATGATAAATATGAAGGGAATAATTATTTCGTAGGAAATGTTGAATTTCAGCATCAGGGTTCTGTGCTTACTGCGGATTTGGTTATCTTTTATCAGGAACAAAACTTTATCAAAGCAATCGGAAATGTAAAATTGCAAAATGCCGACGGTTCCGTAATCACTGCGGAAGAAATGGAGTATGATGGCAATACTCAAAAAGGTATCGCCAGAAAAAATGTTGTTCTTACCGATCCTAAACAAACTATCCGAACAGAAACGATGTATTATGATAAGCTTTCAAATCAGGCTTATTTTAATACAGGAGGTACAATTACTGATGGTCAAAGTACGATGTTTACGAAAGTTGCCACGTATTATTTAGATACAAAACTGATGGATTTTGTGGGCAAAGTAAAAATCGACAGCAAAGATTATATTATCGAAGGCGATAATATCAAACAAAATCAAAATACCAAAGTTGCTGAGTTCTTCGGACCTACAACGATTACTAACAGAGCAAATCCAAGAAATAGAATTTACACGGAAAGAGGAACATATAGAATGAATAGCAAAGAGGCTTTTCTTACTAAAAATTCTAAGATTTTTTATAATGAAAAAATTCTTACCGGTGACGACATGTACTACAATCAGCTAAGTGGTTTTGGTAAAGCAACCGGAAATGTTACGTTGGATGATCCTAAAGAAAGAAGATGGATTAAAGGCGGATACGGGGAAATTTATGAGAAGAAAGACTCTGCAATGATGACCCAACATCCGTATGCTGTAAAAGCGATGGAAAAAGATTCAATGTACTTTGCTGCAGATACTATTCTTTCTTTTCAAAAAGTGGATGCGGTTGATATCAAAGTTAAAAAAAGTTTTCTTCGTGCTTTCAGAAAAGGACGATTTTATAAATCTAATGCGCAGGGAAGAGCAGATTCTATTGCTTTCAATGAAACCGACGGCGTTCTACACATGTTTACAAAACCGATTCTTTGGAGTAACGGAAAACAAGTGACTGGTGATAAAGTGGAAGCCTATTTTAATACACAGAGTGAAAGTATCGATTCTTTAAAAGTGATCGGAAATTCCTTTGCCATCAGTAAAGTAGATTCATTGAACATGAAAGATGAATTCAATCAGGTGAAAGGAAAACTGATGACGATTTATTATGACGGTCAAAATAACATCAAAGAAGCAAAAGTAATCGGAAATGCTCAGGCAATAAGCTATTCTGATGATGTTAATGAAAAAACAAAAGAGAAAGAAAGAATTGGAATTTCTCTTACAGCCTGCGGAATTATTGATGCAATCTTCGAAGAAAAACTCTTATATGTCGTTGCGTGTAATATCGGTGCAACTTCCGACACATATCCGATGAGCATGATTGAACCTTCAAGGCGGAAGTTTCCGGATTTTAACTGGAATACAAAAGACAGAATTCTTAAATGGCAGGATATTCTGGTAGATACACCAAATTATGAAGAGATAAAATATGAAGCTGAAAGTACTCTTTATGATCAGGCTCAGGAAGCTGTTGAAAAAGAAAAAGCCAAAGAAGAAGCCAAAAAACCTAAACGAACGAGAAGATAATTCACAAAAATTTTCTTATCTAAAAAAATAATTTGACAAACATTCACCATTTTCTACTATTGAAAATGGTGTTTTTTTTCCTATCTCATCTGAGATTGGGCTTTTTTTAATTACTTTTCATAATTATTACAATAATTTTTATCCTTAATTTTTCAAAAATTGGTGAACGCAGAATCCTTACCAGATGTGGGTTTTTGCTATGTTGTTTTTATTCGTCTGTATTTTAAAGTAAAGTATTTACATATAAATCATTAAAATTTTATTAAAAACAGATTTTTTATTTAAAATTTTATATATATTTATACAAGAAAAAGTAATTAATCTTTTATTAATATTTTGTGATTTGGTGGTTCGCTCTCCTTTGGGAGAGCGATTTTTTTATTCTATCAGGATAATTTCGGAGTTTGACTAATGTTTATTAGTTTTGCTGAAATTTCATGAAATGGAAATGCAAAAAGATTTTTTTACATATCAGGCACAGACTACAAAATTTGCAGCAGGTTTTGAAGTTGAAAAAGCGGAAGGAAGTTACATTTATGGTACAGACGGAAAGAAATATCTGGATTTTGTAGCAGGAGTTTCTGCCAATACATTGGGACATTCTCATCCTAAAATCGTTAATGCAATTAAAGAACAGGCAGAAAAATATCTTCACGTAATGGTGTATGGTGAATATGCTCAGGAAAAACCTATTGCTTTGTGCAAATTATTGGCTGAAGCAACTCCCGATCCTTTAGAAATTACGTATTTGGTGAACAGTGGTGCCGAAGCAATTGATGGAAGTTTGAAGTTGGCAAAAAGATATACGGGAAGAGAAGAAATTGTTTCATTCAAAGATTCTTACCACGGAAATACCCACGGAGCTTTGAGTGTTTCAGGAAACGAAACGCATAAAAGAGAATTCCGTCCGTTGTTGCCGATGGTTTCCTTTATTGAGTTTAATAATGAGAACGATTTCGATAAAATCACAGAAAAAACGGCTTGTGTTATTTTAGAAACAATTCAGGGAGCAGCCGGATTCTTGGTTCCGAACGACGATTATTTAATTAAGCTTAAAAGAAGATGCGAAGAAGTAGGCGCTTTGTTGATTCTTGATGAAATTCAGCCAGGATTCGGAAGAACGGGAAAACTGTTTTCTTTTGAACATTTTGGGATCGTTCCGGATATTTTGGTAATGGGTAAAGGAATGGGTGGCGGAGTTCCTGTGGGAGCATTCATGAGTTCCAGAGAAATTATGGAGAGTTTATCTCATTCACCGAAATTAGGACATATTACGACTTTCGGGGGGAATCCATTAATTGCAGCATCAAGTTATGCAACATTAAAAGAAGTGCTGGAAAGCGGATTGATGAATGAAGTTGATGAAAAAGAAAAATTATTCAGAGAACTTTTAGTACATCCGAAAATTAAAAATATTAATGGAAAAGGATTAATGCTTGCTGTAAATTTAGGTTCTCCCGAATATACTTTAGAAGTTGCTAAAAAATGTATGGATAAAGGTCTTGTGGTATTTTGGCAGTTATATAGAAACGAATATCTTAGAATTTCCCCACCTTTAACATTGTCTTTAGACGAAATAAAAGAAGGCTGTAAGATAATTCTTGAAGTTTTAAATGAAGATTAAAAATTAGAATATAAACCCTTCAAGTCGAAGAGTTTTTTATCTCTAAAAAGTGGAGTTATTCTGTTAACATCAAACGTAAATAATTATTTGAAAGTCTGTGATAAATATCATGAAGATTGTGTAAAAAAGTAAACACATTTTTGTGTAATAAAAAAATTAATTTATATATTGCGGGACGATTAAAACAAAGATTATATGGCGAAACATAAAGTCCATTACGAATTTCCAATGCACTGTTTATCAGAGATTCTGTACGAATATCTGGCAACTGCAGAGGGGTTGTCGGAATGGTTTGCAGATGATGTGACAGAAAAAGGTGATGACTTCTTTTTTAGCTGGGGAGGAGGACCTGCTGAGAGAGCGACTTTAATTAGATATAAGCCTGAAGGTTTCGTGCGTTTCAGATGGGAAGAAGATGAAGGAACCAAAAATTTCTTTGAAATGACAATCACAGTTGATGATATTACTGAAGATTTAGCTTTGAATATCACCGATTTCTGTGAGGAAGGAGATGAAGATGAAAATGCTATGTATTGGGAAAATCTTATTGAAAATCTTAAAATAAAATTAGGAGCGGCTTAAGTAATGCCGGTCTGAAAAAATACTAAAACTGATGAACGATTTATCGTTCATTATTTTTTTATCTAAAAATCAATTCAAAATTGGAAAATCAATACTTTACATCAGGCGAATTAAGTGTAAAAAACAGAGCGTTTCTTTCCGGAGACGCAGTAAAAGTATCTTTCTTTGTGAGAGATGGAAAATTGATTATGGACGAAGAATGCTATTTTTTCCTGATGGCTTCCATGAGAAAAATGAGGATGAATATCCCTCTTACTTACACATTAGAATTCTTTCAGTCGCTTTTCCAAAAAGATATTATTGACGGAAAAGGAATCAACAACGGAATTATTAATTTTCTTGTTTTCAGAAATTCAGATGGTGTTACTTTATCGAAATCTTCTATTTCATATTTCTACGAAGTTTCAGAAATGAATGATGTTTTGGCAATACATCAACGACTGTTGGAATTGGATTTAATTAAGGAAATTAATGTTAATAACAATCTTTTAAGCAATATCAGAGTTCATAGCCCGGAAAATATTTACGGTGGAATTTATGCACAGGAAAACGATCTTGATGATGTTATTTTGCTGAATCCTAACAAGAGAATTGCGCGGACGACTTTCGGTAATCTTTTATTTTTGGAAGGAGATATTATTAAAGTACCTAAACAGACAGAAGGGGCTTATATTTCGCCTTTAATGGAAAATTTTGTCACTTTTTTACATAAAAACAATCTTGCAGATATTCAGGAACATGAAATTATTGCATTTGAGTCTCAGAAATCGGAAGAGATTTTATTGATTTCAGACGAGAAAGGCATATTTTCGGTAGGAAAGATTAGAAATAGAACTTTTGGAAATTCCCATTTTTTAGAAATCGTGGAAAAATGGAAAGAAAGTTTTTAATTGACAAACCCGGTAAACAACAAAAGTTATAAATGTCCTTTACCGGGTTTTATTCTGAAAAATCAGAATTTGTATTTTAGTATTCGTTGAAAACTTCTGCGAATTTTTGAGCAATTTCTTTTTGACCTTTTTCGCTGGTCATATATTCTCTGGCTTTGGTATTATTTATAAATCCAAGTTCCATCAAAACAGTCGGCACTTTAGATTCCCTTAAAATATGAAGGTTTTTTTCTTCAATTTTCTGAACATTGAATTTTTTGGAAATTTTGTCAGCCAATTTTTTCGAATCTTCTGTATTTTGTATGTAGATTTCGGATCCTTCTTCCGGAGATTCTGCGTGGGGGCTGCTGTTCATGTGAAGAGAAATCACGATCTCAGGATTCAGCTTATTGATAAGAGCAGTCCTTTCTGCCAATTGGCTGTAAGTATCATTATCTCTCGTTAGAATCACTTAATATTTATCCTGTGCATTATTGAGTTTTTGAATTTCTTTTCCGATATTCAAAACAACGTCTTTTTCGTAAATACCATTACGATTGGCTCCCATATCATTTCCGCCATGACCGGCATCTATGATAATCAATTTTTTATTTGCAGGAGTAAAGGATAAAAATGCTGCTGAAAAGAGTGCTAAAGTAAATAGTTTTGTTCCTCTCATAGAAGTGAATTTTTGGTTTAACAAATAACGCAAATTATTCCCTTAATAACAGTTAAGGAATTTATAAAGTATGTTAATTTATTAATGCTGTTTAATCTTTAGTTTAAAGAAATGTCTTCCGGAGAATTTGCCCAGAGAAGATATTCTCCGCCAAGATTCTGCATGATAGATTTCCAGAGGGTTTGGTCATTGGGAAGTGTATAGTCAAGATTATAAACATCTACAACCGTCCACAGTTTTTTCTGAACCTCATCGTCTAGTTGTAAAGGCGACCACCCGGAGTATCCTGAGAAAATTTTTACATCCTCAATGCTTAATTCATTGTTTAAAACAGAACTGATGATATTTTCAACGTCTTCAGTTAAATAAAATTCATCAGAAATTTCGGTATAAACTTCTGTAACTTTTTTGCCTTTTACGATAAACAAAACCTTATCGTTTTCCACAGGTCCTCCGTCATAAACTTCAATTTTGAAATCAAAGAAATTCTTGAATCTGTTACTCATCTTACCGTTTTTTTTATTCAATATCAATCCAAATGCACCCTGCTCATTATGTTCAATGATCAAGACTACCGATCGCGAAAAAATATCGCCGGTGATGTCGGGTGTGGAAATTAATATTTTACCTTTGTATGAGTTCATACTCAAATTTAATAAAAATATTTATGGAAAACCTGCATGATAAGAGAAAAGTGTACGATAAATCTCAACTTATTGAAAGTGAGATAAAACAAAATCCTATTGAGCAATTTCGTGATTGGTTTTTTGAAGCAAGCGAAAATCCGAATATTTACGAAGCAAATGCAATGGCAGTTTCTACGTTGGAAAATGACGGTTGCCCTCGTACGAGAATGGTTTTGCTTAAATCTTACACATTTGAAGGTTTTATTTTTTATACGAATTACGACAGCCGGAAAGGTAAAGCGATAGAAAATACTCATAAAGCCTGTCTTCATTTCTTTTGGCCAAACCTAGAAAGGCAGATTATCATTAAAGCAGATTTAGAAAAAATAGCAGAAAACTTAAGCGACGGATATTTTCATTCAAGACCCAAAGGAAGTCAGTTGGGAGCAGCGGTTTCTCCACAAAGTGAAACTATCCCAAACAGAGAATTTTTAGAAGAAAAGCTGAAAGATCTTGAAAAACAATATGAAAACTCTGAAGTTCCAAGACCTGAAAATTGGGGTGGATATATCGCAAAACCTTATGAAATTGAGTTTTGGCAGGGAAGACCAAACCGTCTTCATGACAGAATTATTTACACGTTAGATGATCTGGATTGGAAAATTTCAAGATTGGCTCCATAGTGTAATTATAAATCCCATTAAAAAATAAAAGGCTGCTTCTTATGAAACAGCCTTGATTTTTACCTAATCTCGGAGATTATTTTTTCTTCTTTGCAGGTGCAGCAGGAACGTTAGCTTCAGCAACAGCTGTAGAAAGATCTGCTCCAGCTTTGAATTTAGCTACTGTTTTAGCTTCAATATTGATAGGCTTTTTAGTCGCAGGATTGATACCCTGTCTTGCAGCTCTTTCAGCTACTGAAAACGTACCGAAACCTACTAAAGAAACTTTTCCGTCTTTTTTCTTTAAAGTAGTTGTTACATTTGAAATGAAAGATTCTAAGGCAGCTTTGGCAGCAACTTTTGTGATACCTGCGTCTTTTGCGATTGCGTCGATTAATTCAGACTTGTTCATAATTTTTAATATTAAGTTAGTTCGTAATTATAGCAAATATAATAATATTTTGTAATTGTGCAATTATTTTATAAATATATATATAATTTTTTTGATTTTTAACTAAAATGGTTAAAATATGATAATTCCACTTTTTACGAAAAATCTACGTTACGGGCTGCTAATATCATGCCAAATGCTTATGTGTATTGACTTTAGCTAAATTGTAATATTATTTTTTACATTTATTAAATCCTAAATTTGGTATCAAGTATTGATATTTTTAAGGATATGTTTATAAATTCAATAAGTAATATTCAAAAAAATTACGTTTAATAAAATTAAATAACTGTATATCTGCAAGTTTTAAAATTATTCTAAATGTAGATTTTATTAATTTTTATTAATAAATTTGCACCATGCTAATAGAAGTTTTTAAGTCTAAGATTCACAGGGTAAGAGTTACGGCTTCAGACCTTAATTATATTGGAAGTATTACAATAGATGAAGATCTTATCGAAGCAGCCGGATTGGTTGTGGGTGAAAGAGTGTATATCGTAAATGTAAACAATGGAGAGCGTTTCGATACTTATGTTATCAAAGGAAAGAGAAAATCGGGTGAGGTTTGTCTGAATGGTCCTGCTGCCAGAAAAGTACAGAGAGATGATATCATCATCATCATTGCGTATGCACAGATGACTCCCGAAGAAGCTCAGACTTTCCAGCCAAAAATTGTTTTTCCGGATGAAAAAACGAATCTTTTGACATAATTTGATGGAGAAAAATACAAAAAATCCTTTAAAATCAATACTCACAATAGTAATATCGCTTGCTTTTGCAGGCTTTTTTTTATGGTTTGCATTAAAAGGTCTTGATTTCAAAGTGATACAAAAGTCTTTGGCGAAAGCCAATTATTGGTGGGTGCTTTTTGCAGGCTGTTTTGGTATTGCTGCTTATTGGTTTAGAGCAATCCGCTGGAATCTGATGCTGGAGCCTATGGGACACCGTATCTCAAATTCCAATTCACTTTGGTCGATCTCTTTCGGATATTTAATGAACCTTACTATTCCGAGAAGTGGGGAAGTGGCGAGAGCAACTGCTTTGTATGGTGTGGAGAAAGTTCCTGTAGATAAATCATTCGGTACAATTATTCTGGAAAGAGTAGTTGATCTGGTTTGCATGGTTTGCTTTTTAGGATTGACATTAATATTTAAAAGTGAAGTAATTTATTCTTTTTATAAAAATTCAGGAATTAATTTTAATCCGAATAAAATTATATTGGTTTTAGTAGCTTTATTGGCTTGTGCGGTCTTGTTTTTTATGTTTAAAAAAAGATTGGCAAACATTCCTGTCTTAGATAAGATTATCAAATTTATAGATGGCATTCTCCAAGGCTTGACTTCTATTTTCAAATTAAAACAAAAAGGAAAATTTATTCTGTATACTATAGGAATCTGGGTTTCTTATTATTTTGCTGCATTTTTAGTATGTTTTGCTTTACCGGAAACCTCCAATTTCACTTTTGATGACGGATTTTGCATTCTTGTCGTAGGAACTTTCGGAATGATTGTGCCTGCAAGCGGTGGAATCGGAGCTTTTAACCTAGCAATGAAATTCGGTTTTATGGCGTTATTCATTTCAACGGGGAAAAGCGGTGAGCTAGGTGGAGAAATAGGATTAACATATTCCTTTATATCATTACCGTTACAAATTGTCATTATGTTGGTGATGGGATTAATTTCAATTCCGATGCTGGCAAAAGCGAGGAATAAAATAGCGTAAAATTTATTGCATATATAATAGAAAGGTTCGGTTGTAAAATCGGACCTTTTTTGTTCTTTGAAATTATGTTAAAGTTTTACGGATTACCGTAATTTAAGATTTATTATTATAAATAAATTTGGTCAATTCATAAATGAAATCTATCTTGAAGCAGAAAAATAATAACTTTATACATCATGGCAATTAATTTACAGAAAGGACAGAAAATTGATTTAGGACTTACCAAAATGACCATCGGATTGGGTTGGGACCCAAATGAAGGAACAGGTCATGATTTCGATTTGGATGCTTCGGCAATTATGATCGATGCAAACAGAAAATTGGTAGGAGATGAATATTTTGTTTTTTATAATAATTTGAATTCTCCGGATGGTGCTTTAACACACACAGGAGACGACCCGGACGGAAAAAGCAGCGACGGAGACGATGATGAGGCAATCGTTATAGATCTTGAAAAAGTAGATGCAAGAGTTGAAGAAATTCTTTTTGTGGTAACGATTGAAGATTTCGAAAGAAGAAAACAAAATTTCGGACAGGTAAGAAATTCTTACATCAGAGTTGTAGACAACAATTCGAATGAGGAAATCGCAAAATATGAATTGGATGAAGATTTCTCCGTAGAAACAGGAGTAGAATTCGGAAGATTATACAAAAGAAACGGCAACTGGAAGTTTGAAGCTTCAGGAATCGGTTACAAAGCAGATCTTGGTTTCTTCCTTGAAAAATATTACAACGGACAAATTATTAAATAAATTTTAATCACATAAAAACTAATAATGGCAATTAATTTACAAAAAGGTCAGACTATAGATTTAAGGAAAAATGACCGTGGCGAAAGTGTTTATGATCTATCAAAAGTGACCATCGGTTTAGGATGGGATGTTAGAAAGCAAGGCGGCTTTTTTGGCAAACTATTCAATAAAGAAGCAGAATACGATCTGGATGCAATCGCTTTTCTTTTGGATGCTAACGGAAAAGTGGCGAACTTAGGAAGAACAACTATGACCAATGATGGAAGACAGTTGGCACTTCAGCAGGGAGATATTATTTATTTCAACTCGATGCAGCATCCAAGCGGAAATATCTGGCTGACGGGAGATAACAGAACCGGAGCAGGAGATGGAGATGATGAGCAGATTATTGTAAAATTAGATCAATTAGATCAGCAATATCAGAAAATTATTTTCGTTGTTTCGATTTATTTAGGAAAGAAAAATAATCAGCATTTCGGAATGATAGATAACGCCTTCATCAGAGCAGTTGATGCCAAAGGAAAAGAAATTACAAAATACAGTCTTTCCGGAGATTCATCGATGAATGGAATGTGTTCTATGACTTTTGCAGAAGCTTACCGACACAACGGTGACTGGAAATTCCGTGCTCTTGGAGAGCCTCACCACACCGACAATTTTATTGATATTTTAAAAAACTACGTATATAATTCATAATGAGAAGACTACCTGTTTATTTATTATTAGATACTTCCGGTTCTATGACCGGTGAACCGATTGAAGCTGTGAAAAACGGAGTACAGATGATGCTTCATTCATTAAGACAAATGCCACAGGCTTTGGAAACGGCTTATATCAGCATTATTACCTTTGATACCGATGCAAAGCAGATTATTCAGCTTACCGATTTGGCGAGCTTTCAGATGGTTGATATTAAGGCTTCGGGAGTTACTTCTTTTGGAGCAGCATTATCATTATTGGCGGATAAAGTTCAGACAGAAGTTTCAAAAACAACCTTGGAACAGAAAGGAGACTGGAAACCAATGACATTCATTATGACAGACGGAGTTCCTACAGACGACTGGCAGTCAGGATGGAATAAATTAAAATCAGTTTACAAGGGTTTTACAATTGGCTGTGCCGTGGGTGGAAGCGCAGATACATCTATTTTAAAACAAATTACTAATGAAGTGGTAAGTCTTCAGAATGCAGATTCTGAAAGTATTTCACAGTTCTTCAAATGGGTAACAGCTTCTATTTCTACAACATCTACAAAATTGGAAGAGTCTGGAAAAGAAGTATTTGGATTAGATCAATTGCCGCCACCTCCTTCAGAATTAACATTTGTTTCATAATGACAAGAAGATTATTAGCCTATTTTCTGCTCGATACTTCGGGATCTATGAACGGCGAGCCCATTCAGGCACTGAATAATGGTTTCAATGGGCTTATCAGTATGCTTCGTGCGGATCCGCAGGCGATGGATACTTTAAGCATGAGTGTGATCACTTATGACAGAGAAGTTAAAAACATTATCCCATTGATTGATCTGGCAAGTTTTCAGCCGATGGAAATTACCTGCCCAGACAGCGGGCCTACGCATACGGGGGCAGCTTTGGAAATGGTTGCTGATCTTGTTAAAAAAGAATTGGTAAAAGGTTCTTTGGAAAGAAAAGGAGATTGGCGACCGTTATTGTTTATTTTTACGGATGGTAAACCTTCTGATATTCAGAAGTATAAAGAAATGGTTCCTGTTATTAAAGGGCTTGAATTCGGTGTGATTGTAGGTTGTGCAGCGGGACCAAAAGCGGACGAACAGACATTGAGAGAATTGACAGATCATGTTGTGAAGCTTGATACCACAGATGCGGTTACCCTTTCTTCATTCTTCAAATGGGTAAGTTCTTCTATTACAATGGGAGGAAAAACTCAAGGGACTGGAGAAAATATCACATTGCCGCCACCTCCTTCAGAGCTTAATATTATTATCTGATAACCTTTTTGAAAACTAAATTATGAGAAGATTACCCATTTATTTTTTAGTAGATATTTCCGAATCTATGGTTGGTGAACCTATCGAGCGGGTGCAGGAAGGTATCGCTACCATTATCAAAGAATTAAAAAAAGATCCGTATTCTTTAGAAACTGTCTGGATTTCTATTGTAGGTTTTGCCGGAGAAGCGGAAGTGATCACGCCTTTGCAGGACATTATCAGTTTTTATCCTCCAAAAATCCCAATCGGGAGCGGAACATCTCTTTCCAAAGGCCTGTTTAAGGTAATGGATTGTATCGATAAAGACATTGTAAAAACTACTTACGAAAGAAAAGGCGATTGGAAACCTATTGTTTTCCTCTTTACAGATGGTGTTCCAACGGATGATGCAACGGCTGCAATCGATCGATGGAACAGCAATTATAACGGTAAAAAAAATACAGTTGCCATCTCCATAGGCGACAATACAAATCATAAATTGTTGGGAGCTTTATCGGACAATGTTTTATTATTCAATAATTCTGATGAAAGATCTTACAAAGAATTTTTCAAATGGGTGACAGATTCTATTAAAACAACAAGCCAGAGTGTAAGTGAAGCGAATAAAGAAGGAATTAATCTTTCTAAAATTGATTCAATTATTCTTGAAAAAGTTGATCCTGAAGCCCAACAGAGATTTCCCGACAATAATTTTGTCGTACTGAACGGAAAATGTTCTGATACAAAGAAATTATATTTAATGAAATTTAAAAAAGCATTGACTAATTCCGGAATTGAAGGAATGTCTACAAGATATTACCGATTAGATGGTGCTTATAAAATTGATGAAAATGCTTATTTCAGATTGTCTTCATCACAGAAAAATAATCTTAAAATCTCAGTTGAAGAGTTGCAGGGAAGTCCGTCTTGCCCGCATTGCCCGAATCCGATTGCTTTGGCAACCTGCTCATGCGGAGGAATCCACTGTCTTAGTGGGGAAGGAGTAAGCACCTGCCCATGGTGCGGAACAACAGCAAACTACGGCTTTTCAAGTGAAGGATTTGATATTAACAGAACACTAGGATAATGATGGAAAACGACATCAAACAGATTCTTAAAGACAATAACATGAAGGAAGGCAAGCTTACCGACAAAGTAGTGTCTAAACTTATCAACAATGCCAGCGTTATCAAAAATCTGCATTCTATTACAGATGCAAAAAGAAACATTATGGAAGAAGCAATGATCTATAAAGAAAAAGAAGAATTCAAGGAGGCGCATTTTATGATTAAAAATGCCAATGCTAAGCAGTTCTATGAATTCAGCTTTGATATGGAGAAGTTTCCGAATATCAGAATTAAAAATATCAGAAATCTTGATTCTGCAGATCTTACTTTTGAAAATAATACGATCTCCGGGACACCAAAAATCAGCAGTACCTACGATCTTGATATTGAATTTTTTCATGTAAATGATGAGAATAATATTGATATTAAAACCGTACAGCTTTTTGTAAACGCCGATCCTAAAGATCTCTGGAAAAATATTCCAAGTCCGGACAATGCTATTTTTTATAAACCGGAAGAACGTAAGTTCAAAGGAAATTTTCTTGATAGAAAGATTGTTGTAGCATCTAAAAGAGGCCGTTCCCACGCTCATGAAGGAACTTTCAGGGATGATGATTTTGCGGTGAATGATCTTCCACAGAACTGGAATGTAATTTCCGTTTCCGATGGTGCGGGATCTGCTAAAATGGCAAGATATGGTTCTCAACTTGCCGTAGAATCGATCAATAATTTTTTTAACAGCGAAGAAATTATTAATGATATCGAAAAACACATTAAGACCATTTATTCTACGGAAGAAGTTCAAAACACTGAAATTCTGGTGGTAGATCCTAAAGTTGAAGCCCGACAAAATATCATAAAGCTTTTATACAAAGGTGTTTTGAATACCTACACAATTTTAAATGAAGAAGCAGCGAAAAATTCTCTAGCATTAAGAGATCTTCATGCAACCTTAATTTTTGCTTTAACTAAAAAGTTCGACTTCGGATATGTTGTTTTGACTTTCGGGGTGGGTGACTGCCCAATTAATCTGATCAACAAAGATTTTTCTGATGTAAAATTGCTGAATACGATGGATGTTGGTGAATTCGGCGGTGGTACCCGATTTATTACCATGAAAGAAATTTTTAATGATCCTAATATCACTTCCCGTTTCGGAATTACCTGTGTTGAAGATTTTTCTAATCTTGTGCTGATGACAGACGGTATTTACGACCCAAAATTTGTTACTGAAAATAAGCTAGAAGATCTTGAAAGCTGGAAAACATTTATCGACGACCTTAACGGAAATAATGAAGATAAAGCAAAAGTTGACTTCCAAAACGACGAAAATATTGATGAACAGCTGATGACCTGGATAGATTTCTGGAGCAAAGGAAACCATGATGACAGAACGTTGGCTATAATCTACTAATTATGAGTAATATAATAAGAGTTTCTTCCGCTCTGGACCCGTCAAAAAGTTACGAATATGTAAACAAAGATCCGAAACAGGGTGGTGTAAAAGATGTTTACTTTTCTCCAAACAGAGATTATGTAGTCGCTTTTTACCGAAAACCACTTGCTGTGGAGCAGGAAGAACGAATCAAAAGGATCGTTTCTACCTATTTAACGAATATAAAAAACGGAAATGCCGCTGATTATTTTATCAACGAGATTTTCAGATGGCCTTACGATATTGTTCACAAAGATAAATTGACAGGAATTATTGTTCCAATTTACAATAAAAAGTTTTTTTTCACTAAAGGATATATTGGTTCGGATACGATTAAAGGCGAGGATAAAGTGGGAAAATGGTTCACTGCTCCGATGTTTAGAGATAAACAATATCCGTTAAGATTAGACAGTTCTGAATTGGGAGATTGGTTGAGCTATTTCCAGATTGCCGTGAATATAAGCCGTGGCGTTAAGAAACTTCATCAAATGGGATTAGCGCATTCAGATTTGTCTTATAATAATATTTTGGTAGATCCTGTGACAAAATCTGCCTGTATCATTGATATCGACGGATTGGTTGTACCCAAATTATTTCCGCCGGAGGTAATCGGAACAGCAGATTTTATCGCTCCGGAAGTGTTAAGAACAAAACATTTGAATATTCAGGATCCTCAGCGACAATTGCCGAATCAAAAGACAGATCTGCACGCTTTAGCATCATTAATTTATATGTATCTACTCCGCAGACATCCATTAAGAGGAGGAAAAATCTGGGATCTTGATTCTGAAAAAGATGAACTGCTTTCGATGGGCGAAAAATCTATTTTTATTGAACATCCTACAGATACCACGAATTATGTAAAAGCCGATCATCTCAAAAAATGGAACACCTTTTGGGGAGATCCAAAAAAACTTCCTTACACCGTTACCGGACCTTATTTGTCAGAACTTTTCAGAAAAGCATTTATTGAAGGACTTCATGATCCGATTAAGCGTCCGATTGCCAATGAATGGGAAACAGCTTTGCTTAAAACAGTAGATTTGATACAGCCCTGCCAAAATCCGGATTGTTCGGAAAAATGGTATGTTTTTGACAACAGCAACAAACCAAAATGTCCGTTCTGCGGAACTCCACATAAAGGAACATTGCCGATCTTAGATTTATATTTCAAATTTAAAGAAGACGTTTGGAAACCTGAAAATCACCGATTGATGGTGTATCATAATCAGTATTTGTTCAAATGGCATGTGTCTAAAAAAGTGATCAGAAACGAAAATCTTACTGCTGAAGATAAAAAGCCTGTTGGATATTTCACTTTTCATCAGGGAAGATGGGTTTTAGTCAACCAAAGTCTGACGAGTATGAAAGATGTCACAGAAGGAAAAGAAATTCCGCCAAACTCTATGGTTGAACTTACGGAAGGTAAAAAAATCTTACTTTCCAACGAAGAAGGAGGAAGGTTGATTTATGTAACTCTTGCCAATAAATAAGGTATGCCGAAAAGCATACTTTTTTATGTCCATCAGTAGTAAAATATTCGTTATAAGTGTTAAAAAAATGTAAATACAACAGATTTTTATATTTATATTAAAAAAATATATCCCTTTCTTCTGAATAAAATTTATTTTTTGTTTTATATGATTGATTTATTATTAATATATGTGTTTAAATTTATTTTTATTCACTACATAAAATAGTTATTTTTTTAAACTCAACAATCGGTGAATTGATGATGGAAAATTTTATCTATCGTAAGATATTATCTAATAATTAGTTAATTTTGCAAAAACTAATATATATGACATTCAGCGAAGCGGTAAAACGGAAGCGACAATTTATCAAAGACTCCAGTGATTTTACTAATGCACTTTACCACTGTTTAATTATTCCGGCTAATGCCGAGGAATCTAAAAAATACATTGAAGATTTTAAAAAGTCACCATCATCTTTTATTAATGAGAGCTGTAAAAGATATACAAAAGATGCAAACTTTAAAGTTATGATCATTCCTATTGTAGAATTTCAGCATAATATTACTGATGAGCTTGTGAACATATAAGAATAATTTGTTCCCACATATAAATCTCTCATGAAAATGGGAGATTTTTTATAGATGAATATTAAGATTTAATAACTGTGCAGCCTGACAATACTTCCTTTGTAAAATTTAGTATGCTCATATAATTCCATGAAATAATGATAACTAAAGGCTTTGCTTAAAATTTCCTTTTCATTTTGTAAAAAAGGCTTAAATTCCGACGGATAAGTAGCAGAAGATTCGTGAAGATTTTCCCGATTAAATGCTACAACTTTTTTTAAACCGATTATATCTTCTTCAAGAGTTTGAAGAGTAGAATCAAATTCAGTTTGGGCGAGCTCGAAAAGTCTTTCATGAGCAGGTTTTAATACTTTTGTCAAAAGCAAAAGATCATCGTTGGTATCCGGACTTTCGTAATAATACTGATCCAGAAAATTAGAAAGAAGACCGCTGGAAAATATTCCAAAGATCAAAAAATTATTGAAATCATCAGAACTCATCAAGATACTGAAATCTTTCTCAATAAGACATTCATAATCACTAAGAATACTGTGAAAACTTCTTACAGGTGTTTTTGAAGGAATTTCGTAAAAAAGATCCATTCCATTAATGAAAAGTTGCGTTTCTACTTCATTATAATCATCTTTATACGGGTCGGTTATCCATTTTACAATATTAAAAAATTCATCCTGAGAAAGCATATTTATAGAATCTTTTACTTTGTTTTTAATGATTTCAAGGCTGGTTTTCTTATCATCATTCAGAAAATTCATAACAGTTTCTTCTTCACGGCAAAGTTTATTGTACAAATTGATTTTTGCAACAACAGGATTCGTTTTAATAAAATAAAGTTCTTCCGCCATAATATTATGTAATGCCTTGTTTTTGAAGCTTTCAAGCTCTAAGGTAGCGAAAAATTTTCATGATTTTGTGAATTTTATATCATTGTTTTATGGAAATCGATGTTAGTAATGAAATCAAGCTTATTAATCTTCTTAATGCGACTGTGGATCAAAGTACGCCTTAAAAGTCAAAGGATCTTCCAGTTTATCTTCTGCAGTTTCCAGATATTCATGGTATTCTTCCTGGTGCATTTCCATGTAAACCATGACAATAGCCAAATTAATGTAAAGATTTTTATCTTCCGAACCCAATTCCATTGCCTGCTTTAAATAATAGATTGCTCTTTCATTTTCACCCATATCAGAATAAATTGCTCCGATGTTGATTAATGCCGCAGTATTTTGAGGTTCAGTCAGTAAAATGTCATCCAATTCTTTAATTAAAAGATCATTTATTTCATCCCAATGATCTTCATTTTCCCATCTTTTTGCCTGAAGTTTTTTTACGTTTTCTAATCTTTGTTTAATATTGTCCATGATTTCTATTACCGAATTGAATTTTTCAAGTTTACAATTTAACTCAAATTTTTCCAATCTTTTTTATCAATCTGAAATAAATCCATTTTTGCTACTGAATAATCGATTTGTTTTTTGAAAGTCATTCCGTTTTTCAAAGCTACATTTTTAGAACTTTCATTTTCGGGAATAATGATTGAAACCAATCTGTCATGAACACCGTTTTCAAAAGCAAAGTCTTTGCATTTTCTTGCCGCTTCAATAGCAAATCCTTTCCCACGGAATTGCGGAAGAATAGAGTAGGCGATTTCCAGTTCAAATTCCTTTTCAACTTCACGAACTAATAACCCACATTGACCGATCATTTCATTATTTTCTTTTGAAATCAAAACATTTTGTCCGCCAAGATTGTTTTCATATCGGTGAAAAGTCCATTCAAACCATTTTTCGCAACGTTCTTTCGGAGTTTCAAATTGATCCATTCCGAGCATTTTTGCAGTATGTTCATCTTTAAATAACTCAAGCCAATTTTCGAAATCGGTGTATTCTAATTTTCGGAAGAAAAGTCTGTCGCTTTCCTGATCAGTAAGAAGGAACTTCATAAATTTTTCATTATTTCTTTTATCTGCGTTTTTCAAATAACCATTTGGGAATTTCATCTGTTATCAAAAATGGAATGACTATATTATTATGATTAAGATTTGTAAAAGTTGTAAAAATCAAATTTTTGTCAGAGGAAAGTTTATTGTATAATTCAACGCTGCCAATGTAAGGGTTTTCATCATCATTTTTACCATGAATTAGCCAGATGTTTTTTTCTTTGATTTTATTAAGATTCGACAAATCCGGAACGGAAGCCACAGAAACAACCGCAGCAAATGTATTGGGTTGTAGATTCATAAGATTTTGAGCAGTTGAACCTCCCATTGAATAGCCAATCAGATAGATTCTGTTTTTATCAATATTCGGAAATTCTTTTTCAAGCTTTTTAATCAAATTCAATAAAGCAGAAACTTCGTTGGAAGGCTTTGAAATTTGAATACCTTCCGCATTGGTTTCATAGTTTGTCGATCGTTTGTTAAACTGTGGAGCCACAACATAACATGGGAATTTCTCATAAATCTCTTCCCGTAACCATATTTTGGCAAATGGTTCCAATTGGTTTTCATTATCATTTCCGATTCTTGTAGAATTATGGAATGTAAGAATCAGCGGAAATTTTTTATTTGTACGATTATTTTTTGGAGTTAAAAGTCTGTATGGAATTTTAACATCATTTTCTACAAATATTTTCTTCTGAAATGTATTGGTATTTAAACTGTTTAATAATTTTCTGTTGTTAAAAATGTGAGACTGTCGACTGTTGTATCCCGAAATTCTTTCTTTTGTGCAAAAGCTTGATCTATGGTGAAAATTAATAAAAGAAGTATTTTGAATTTCATAAATGTTAAGATCATTTGAAAGTAAAGTTTCTATGTTTTCTAATCTTTGGTTACGTTATTTATTCAATTTTGATTCACGGAATTTATCTATTACAGACATCCATTCAGGATAAGCCTTTTTTCTCATTTTGTAATAATTTTCATTAGTTAGCTCAAGAACTGTCATTGCAGCTCCAGTTTGTTGCCAATGAACCTCTCCTTCATTTATTTCTATATTATCGAAAGATTTTGCTTCTTCTTTTTCAATATTAAAAAGTTCATTTTTTACATTATTATAGCCTGTTGTTAAATCTTTTAAAGTTATTTGTAACTTAATCATTTCATCGAATAGTTCCCTTGTTTGGTCTATATCTTTATGTCGGTTGGGAAACGCATAATCAAGAAAAGCTTTTAAATTGTCAAGGTTAAGTTCAATATTATCTTCAAAAATATCAGAGGCTTTTGCGGCCTCAATTAATATTATCTTATTAGAGTCCATTTGATTTTTTATTTCTTCAAATTGTTCATCAGACTCTTCTAATTTTGCACTAATTCTAGATAATTTGCGTCTAAATTCTTTTGGAATTTGTGATTTTGATTTATAAGCTAACTTATGTTCAATTTCAGCCCACGCATGCATTAATACAGTTCTTATTTGTAATTCGGCTTTTAGGTTTTCAAGCCCACGATAATTTGGAGTATTTAACCATTCTTTTTTTATCCTTATTATAAAATGAAAAGAGCGATATCCAAATTGATCATATTCTAAATTTTCTTCTTTATTTTCATCTTCTAAGACCTCAAATTCTTTTCTTATAATTTCTTTAATCTTGTTAACATCACTTTGATAGTAACATATGATTCGAATACCACATATATCTTCAATTTCCTCAAAAGGTGATTTATAGTTTTTCTTTTCAATTTTACCTATAAATGAGTCAATAGCTTTTGTCCTATTATTAATAGATAGATAAGAGATACTGTTTTCTTTTAAAAGTAGTTCTAGAGCTTGACTAATATTTACGCCAAGTTTATCATATTGTAATTGTATCTCTTTGTATTTTGTAGAGATATTTTTTAGATCTGTACTTTTCATAATGATGTATTAGTTTTTTTATTTCCTACCCAAACGCCCTCTTCAGCAAACTCTCCACTTTCGGTTCGCTTCCTCTGAAGTTCTTGTATAATTCCATCGGATCTTTTGTTCCGCCAGAAGAAAGAACAACTTTATATTTTGCGGCAATTTCAGGATTGAAAATTCCGTTTTCCTTGAAATATTGGAACGCATCAGCATCCAGAACTTCCGCCCATTTGTAAGAATAATATCCTGCAGAATATCCACCCTGGAAAATATGCGAGAAACTCGGACTCATCGCTGTTTCTGGGTTGGCAGGATACAACTGAGTTGCTTTTGTATAATTATCTTCAAACTCTTTTACACTAAAACCTTCCAATTCTCCAACCTTGGAGTGGTAATTGATATCCAACAGTCCGAAACCAATCTGTCTCATCGTCTGATACCCTTCCATAAAGTTTTTCGACTGAGCAATTTTCTCGATTTTTTCGTCTGGTAAAATTTCACCTGTTTTATAATGTTTGGCGAAAGTTTTTAAGAACTCCGGTTCGTAGCAGAAATTTTCAAGGAACTGAGAAGGTAATTCCACAAAATCCCATTTCACAGAAGTTCCCGAAAGCGTAGGATATTGCGTATTTGCCAGCATTCCGTGAAGCGCATGACCAAATTCATGGAACAAAGTTGTCACCTCTTGGAAAGTTAATAAACTCGGCGCATCTTTTGTCGGTTTGCTGAAATTACATACAATTGAAATGTGCGGACGGGAATTTTCACCGTCTTTGTGATACTGACTTTTATAACTTGTCATCCAAGCTCCGGCTCTTTTGCCTTTTCTCGGGAAATAATCTACATATAATAAAGATTTATATTCACCGTTTTCTTTTACTTCATAAACTTTTACGTCTTCGTGATATTTCGGAATGTCATTTCTTTCCTCAAAAGTCAATCCGAAAAGTTGTTTTGATAATCCGAAAACAGCTTCCTGAACTTGTTCTAATGGGAAATAAGGTTTTAATTCCTCATCATTAAGATCATATTTTGCTTTACGAAGTTTTTCCGCATAAAAAGCATGATCGTATGCTTGTATTTCTTCAATTCCATCAGCTTTTGCTAAAGTTTTCAATTCTTCGATTTCTTTTTCAGCGTAAGGTTTCGCTTTGGTCAACAGTTCATTCAAAAAGTCCAACACTTTTGTCGGAGACTTTGCCATTCTTTCTTCCAACACATAATCTGCGTAATTGCTGTAACCTAATAATTCTGCTTTTTGTTGTTTCAAAGTAAGAAGCTCTTTAATTAAATTCTGATTATCAAATTCACCACCATCGAAAGATTTTTTTCCGTTTGCCAGCGCAATTTCTTTTCTTAATTCACGGTTTTCAGCATACGTCATGAATGGAATATAGCTTGGATACTGCAAAGTCACCACCCAGCCTTCCAGATTTCTTTCTTTTGCTTCTTCGGCATATTGTTCTAAAATAGCGTCCGGAATTCCTGCCAAATCTTCTTGATTGGTGATGTGTTTAAAATAATTATTGGTTGAAGCTAATACATTCTGCCCGAACTGAAGAGATTTTAAAGACAAATCCATACTGATTTTCTTTAGTTTTTCTTTGTCTTCTTCATTGAGTAAAGCACCACTTCTTACAAAACCTTTGTACGTTTCATTCAAAAGCATTTGCTGTTCTTCGTTCAGATTATATTTGTCTTTTTCGTCGTAAACCTTTTTGATTCTGTTGAAAAGAGCTTCGTTTTGAGAAATTTTTGAAGAATATTCCGTTAAAATCGGTGAAACTTCCTGAGCGATTTGTTGTAATTCGTCACTCGTTTCAGCAGAATTTAAGTTGAAAAATATATTGGAAACCTTATCAAGCTGTTCACCGGAATATGCCAAAGCTTCAATTACATTGGCAAAAGTCGGTTCTTCTGGATTATTGACGATTGCATCGATTTCTTTTTCTGATTTTTGAATTAATTCCTGAAAAGCCGGAAGATAATCTTCATTTTTAATAGAAGTGAACGGTGCGGAATGATATGGTGTATTAAATTGTTCTTTTAAAATATTCATTTTTTGTTTTTTAATTGTGGTAAATGTAAGAAATCATAGTGATTCAAGAGGTGACGGCGCAAAAATAATGCCTCAGTAAAAAGATGTGACAAAATGGATTATCTTTAATAATCTTGTCATAGGAAAAGTGGAGTTGAGGTACGAATGGCTAATTTTGACAACAGATTTCAGCTTAATCATGTTAAAAAATTAAACGCTAAATATTTAAACTATGAAAACAATCTTAAAAATTCTTGGAATCATTATTCTTGTAATTGTTGTGTACGTTATTATTGCTATGCTGGCTTTCGGAAAGAATTATCATTATGAAAAATCTATTGTCATTAATGCTCCGAAAGAGAAAGTCTGGCAGAAAGTAAGTTCAATGAAAGCTTTCAATGAATGGAATCCCTGGATGAAATTAGATCCGACAATGAAAATTATTTACTCAGGAAATTCCGGTGAAGTGGGAGATAAATATTGCTGGGACAGCAAAAATGACGATGCAGGAGCGGGTTGTCAGGAAATCAAAGAATTAGTTGTCAATGAAAAGCAGAAAACAGAAATGACTTTTATAAAACCTTTTGACGGTCAAGCAACTTCTGATATTATATTAACCACCGAAGGTAATGCTACAAAAGTGACCTGGACTATGGATACCGAACAAGATCCCATGATAAAAATAATGAGACCGATAATGGATTACCAAATGGGAAAATCTTACGGTGAAGGATTGGATAATCTGAAAAAACTTTTGGAAAAATAAAATAATAGCCTTGTAAATTTTACAGGGCTTTTTTATTTATATTCAAAAAATATTATCTTTATAGTAAAGAATAGATTCATGGAGAAGATTGTATTTGAGAAAAATAACATAAGAAATTATGTGAAAAACGTGATTGCAGAAAAGATTGAAAAACTGAAAAATTTCATCGAATTTACCTTAGAAGCAAGTCGCGACGTAAAAAAAACTCCGAAATATGACAGTATACGAGAAGAAATGCAGGAAGAAATTTATCAGATGCAGCGTCAGCTTGGAGCATTAAATGATTTAAAAAGCAATATGGCAAAAGTTCTCAATAGTTCCACCGAAAGAGTTCAGTTGGGATCGTTGGTCATTACCAATAAGGCACGTTTTTATATTTCGGTTTCTTTGGGCGAATTTTTCTTCGAAGGTGATCGGTTTTACGCTATTTCTTCTGAAAGCCCGATGGCAAAGAAAATGATGGGAATGAAACCCGGCGACGAGTTTACGTTGAATAAAATTCATCAGAAAATTATTGAGGTTTTATAATATATTAGATGAAGCTTTCCAAAAATTTCCCTTCCATGAAGGGGTGGCAAAAATTCAAAGAATTTTTGACTGGTAGTTAATTAAATAAAATACTTTTTATTGTTGAAATTCTTCCTTCTCAGAATGACAGGCAGAATTTAAAAGTAAATTAAGATAGAATCTAAAATCACGAAAATTTACTTAGAATAATTTAACAGATTAAGTTGCAAGTCGTAATTTTGTCTCTATGAATAAAGCAGACGTTTTAAAAGAAATCATAGAGCAAAGAAAAAGTATCTTTCCAAAAGATTATACAGACGCAGAAATTTCTCAGGAGATTCTTGATGAAATTTTAAATTCGGCAACATTTGCTCCCAATCACAAACGGACAAAACCTTGGCGTTTCAAAATATTTAAAGGTGAAGAAAAGGCTAAATTAGCTTCTGAAATGCAGGAAATTTATAAGTCTACTCAATCTCCGCAGGTTTTTTTAGAAAAGAAATACAATGACATTGGTTTTAAAATCAATAAAGCGGATGCCGTGGTTTCCATCATTGTTAATTTCAGCGGAATGGTTCCTGAATGGGAGGAAATTGCTGCAGTTTCCATGGCGGTTCAGAATATGTATTTGACTTGCACAGCCAACGAAATCGGTTGTTATTGGAGTTCTCCGAAGATTGTTGATCATTTGAAAAAATCTTTAACCATTGAAGAAAACCAAAAATGTTTAGGATTATTTTATATGGGTAAAATCTGATGGATATGTTTAATTTGAATTAAATATCATGCTGTTACAGGATTGATTTTAATTATTGCTAAATTGTTACAATTTTAGATTGTTACATTAGAAATTTTATATATCTTTGCACTCTTAAATATTTAACTGGGACGAGTTCCCATAAAATTCACAACATTATGTCAGTAAAAATCAGATTACAAAGACACGGATCTAAAGGGAGACCTTTCTTCCATATCGTGGTTGCAGATTCTAGATCAAGAAGAGATGGTAGATTCATCGAAAAACTAGGAACTTACAACCCAATTACTAACCCTGCAACGATTGATTTGAACGTTGATTCTGCTGTAAAGTGGTTAAACAACGGTGCTCAACCAACTGATACTGCAAGAGCTATTCTTTCTTATAAAGGTGCACTTTACAAAAAACACTTACAAGGTGGTGTTGCTAAAGGAGCTTTTGATGAGGCTGAAGCTGAAAAAAGATTTGCTGCTTGGGTAGAAGCTAAAGATTCTAAAGTACAAGGTAAAACAGAAGGTTTGGCTACTGCTAAAGCTGACGCTAAGAAAGCTGCTTTCGATGCTGAAACTAAAGTAAATGAAGCTAGAGTTGCTGCTGCTGCACAAGTAATTGCTGATGCTAAAGCTGCTGAAGAGGCTGCAAATGCACCTGCTGAAGAAGTTACTGAAGCTACAGAAGAACCAACTGCTGAAGCAGAAGGTACTGAAGAAACTCAGGCTTAGTCTTAAAAAAATACAAAACAAAGGCACGATTTTTTCGTGTCTTTGTTGTTTCTAAAAAATCAATTGGGTTCTTCAACCCTAAAGGAAGCTGATTGATTTTCTTCCTCCCTTAGTGTTGGGGGATAGAAGAAGATTATTTAGGGAGATTTTTATTAATTTTGATATTATGAAAAAAGAAGATTGCTATTTATTAGGAAAAATCACTCGAAGACATGGTCTTGCGGGAAATGTTATTCTAAAATTAGATACAGACCAACCTGAGCTTTACAAAAATCTGGATTCTATTTTTGTAGAAATCAACGGATTATTGGTGCCTTTTTTCATTGAGAAATCTTCGTGGAGTAAACTGGATGCTCTGAATATTGCCTTTAAAAATTCCTCAGAAGCTTTAGTAGACCAATCTTTAGGAAAAGATGTTTACCTGCCATTGGCTTCTCTTCCAAAACTTTCAGGGAAACAATTCTACTACCACGAGATCATTGGATATAACATTTTCGATGAAAATGATAATGACTGTGGAGTAATCAGATCTGTAAATGATCAGACAGCTCAGGTGTATTTCGTTACGAATCTTGATGGAAAAGAGGTTGTAATTCCTATGATTAAAGACTGGATTCTTGAAGTAGACAGAGATGAAAGATTCATTAAAATGCAACTTCCTGAAGGTCTTATCGATGTTTTTTTAGTTCCTTCTAAGAAAGACGAATAAAAAAAATCTTCTTTTTGCAAAGAAGATTAATTCACTATTGAACATCAACTTTGTTCACAGTATTTAATTACCAATTATTTATTATTCATAAACTGCGGGTAATAAATAATCCTGTACCATTTTATCAACCTGAGAATGTGCATAAGGTTTGTTATATGCTTTTGCGGTAACAACGATTACAAGAGGGATTTCTGTAAATATAATAATTTTGTTTCCACCATTTCCGCTGGATTGATACGATTCAAAATTTCGGTTTCCAACTTTGTATACTTTTCTCCAAAATAGATAACCATACCCTTCAAAATCTTTATTATCAGCAAAATAATTGGTGAAAGATTTCTTAATCCAGTTTTTATCTAAAACATTTTTTCCGTTCCAGGTTCCATTATTTTTATAAAGCTGTCCGAACTTTGCGAAATCCAACGCTTTCATTCTCACTCCGCCTGCCAGAGATGGTTTTTGTTGAGGGGTAAACTGCCATTTATAATTAGTAATTCCTAATGATTGAAATAGTTTTTTATCAGCATAGTTTTCAAGACCTTTTGGAACAGATTGATCTAAAATATCACCTGTTAAAACAACTCCTGCTGTGAAATAATTCCATGTTTTACCGATTTTGTTTTCACTCATTGGCAAATCAAGGATAAATTTTACCCAATTATTTGTTGGATACATATTTTCTTCATTTCCGGGAGATTCTTCATCCTGATCATTTCCATCAAAACCGGAGCTCATGGTCAGTAAACTTTTAATTGTAACACTATCTTTTTTAGAAGAATAATTGCTGAATTGTTTTAAATGGTAAAATTCTTTCAGGCTAAGATTTTCACTTTTGATATAACCATCTTTTATCGCCATTCCCATTAATGCTGAAGAAAAAGACTTCCCAACAGAGCGGGTATCGTTTAAGCTGTCTCGTTTATAACCATTAAAATATTCCTCAAGTAAGAGTTTTTCATTTTTAATAACGACAATTCCTGTAATGTCACGGAATCTGTTTTCTGCAATTTTTCGGTTTAAAGCTTTAATTTTTTCTTGATCAAATTTTTCATCAGAAACTTTCCAGCCACTGTTGGGTTGTATTTTTTGAATAGCAATCTGTTCTGGGGAAATGTTTTTTTTAGGAACGATTAATTGAATTTCACCTTGCGCAATGACATTTCCAACTTTCAAAGTTGGCATCTTCAAATAAGGTTTAATTTCGATTTTCAATGTATGATTTCCTGTTTCTAATGCGTCAATTCCTCCATTCGTCAAATAGAAACGCATCCACAAATACTTCCCCCACGAATCTTCATTCTTTGTGCTGAGAAGAGGAATTCTAAAGTTAGTTTTCAGTTTTTTATTTTCGGCTGTTCCCGCTCCGGAATTGAGATTTTCGGTATAGATTAATTTACCGTCCACAATAAAATTGAATTGATAATTTCCTTTTTTAAGCAATTCATCTACAGACAAAGAAGAATCAATTTGGTGCAAGTAGTTAATTAAAGAATTATCAAGAAAAACACGGATGTCTAAATCTTTATCTTCCTGAAAAGTCATCTTTTTTTGAAAGTCATCTTCTTTCAGATTCTCCAAAGGAATAACTTTATCTAAAAAGACAATTTTGTTTACATGATTTTTCTGAACAGAATTTTCTATTTTTTCAGGCTCAACAATATTTTGACCTGAAGAAAACGCGGAAATTATCACCAGAATGAATAAAAGGATTGGTTTCATTGTACATTTTATCTCACAAAAGTAGGCATCGTTTTACTTAAAAAATAGAATGGAATTAACGTTTATGGAATTTATAAAATCTGCAAATCACAATTACTTCAAAATCTTCCTATATTTCAAAGGAGTAATCCCAATGTTTTCTTTAAAGCAACGGATAAAGTGACTTTGGTCTGAAAATCCACACTCCAAGGCAACTTCTGATAAAGACTCGTATTCATTTAAGATTTTCAACGATTTCTCAATTTTTAATTTTCTTACATATTCGCCTAAGTTGCATTGAAAATATTTCTGAAAATCTCTGCTCAAATGCATAGGGTGAATATCTAAAGTTTTTGAAAGTTTCGTTAAACTTAGTTTTTCTGTGAAATTTTCATGTAAGATTTCATCAATTTGTTTTACCCAAGTCGGCTTCTTTTCAGATTCGTTTTTTTGATTGGATAATTGATCATAAATATTCAATAAGAGTTGATTGATCGATAATTCAAAAGAAGCATCATTTAATTTTGTTTCTTTAAAAATCTGATACGTCAATAATTTTAAATCAGGATTCTTAATATTGAAACTTCCTTCAATTTGAGCTTTCGAAACCTGAAATTTTTCAAACCAAGTTTCTGTGACTTCAATGTGAAAACCTCGTGTAAAAATATCTGGTTTTATGTTGTAATGCGCATCTTCCCAATGATGATACAATAATGTTCCGGCTGAACAGTCGTAGATTTCTTTTTTATTTCCTTCCGTCATATTTCCCTGCAACAGAAAAGTGAAATAAGGATTTTCATGATAATGCCAATCGACAAAAGGATGCGTATATTCTGTATCGGTAATAGTCAAACCGTCGAAATGAAGGGTTTTATTGGTCTGTCCGAAAAATTCACCATTACGAAGGTTTTTCATATTATAGTTTTTGGTTTACAATTTCAATCTGCAGGTACATTTTATTGAAAAATATTTTTCTGTCCCGATTTCCGGACGTATTTAATGATTTTGAATTTTTTATCTGATGTTCAAAATAATTTAATGTTTCGCTACATGTTTTGGCATCGTTAATCAAAATATAACCAAACATATTGGTAGGTATTGCGAAAAGCGATTGTTTCTGATGATGAAAAAAAATGTCATTGGAAAGATGCATCAGTTCATTTTCATACAGACGAAATTTCAGATTGCTTTCTGTTTTCTGTTCAATATATGCTATTAATTCTTTAAGTTCATTCAGAATAATTTTTGCTTCATTTTTTTGTAAAAGTCCGGTTTCATAATAAAATAAAATCTGCTGTAAAATACTGGAAACGGTCATGTCATTCCACAGTTCCACAACATTTTGTTCTTCATATTTTTTCTTTAATTCTTTCGTATTTGTTTCGAAATGAGGAGCGGAAAATTGCAGAAAAGGAATAAAAACCTGTTTTGCATTCAACAAATTCATCCAGACATAAATTTTGAAACGGGAAAGCAAGGTATCCGAAAGTGTATAAAAAAAAGGAATGTCTTTCGCAGAATAATAAATCGTCATACCATCAGCGAGTGGTAAGTTTTCAAAAATGCTGAGATTATTTTGAAAAAATGACTGTAAATCTTCTGTTTGGGTAACTGCCGAAGTTTTTTGTACAACGATTTGTTGATCTGAGGTGATAAACTGATTAAGCGAAATCTGATAATATTTTGCGAGTTCCAACGCTTCTTCAAAACTGAATTTTGCCTTCAAAGAAGCTCTTCTGTGTGCTGCATCATAGCTTATATTGAGGATATTGGAAATTTCGTCGTTCAAAGATTGGTTACCAATTTTTTTCCGAATTTCTTTAAGCAAACGTTCCTGATGCATGATTTTGTGATTTTCACAAATGTACTTATTTATTTTAATTTTTTTTCACATTTAATTTTGTGCTTTCCGCAGATAATTTTGACATAGAATTTAAAACAATGAATTATGAGAAGACTATTTTTTGTTTATGTATTATTTTGATGATCGTTAATTGTGCTGGGTTTAAGAATGTCGATAATAATGGTGGTTTAAACAAAAATAACTTAAGCGCTGTAGATGGAAACTATGGTAATTATCCTGTCGATGGGCGATCGCCTTACGTCGATGCTCTGGTTGATGTTTTTGATAGAACGACCAATATGTTCATTTTTAAAGATAAATATGACACAAGAGCTGTAAATCTTAAACTGAAAATTATTAATGAAAAAAGATTAAACGTAAAAATTTATAAAAAAGAAAAATTGTTATTTGACAAAAATTTGAAAGTAAAACTAAAAAATGACGGGTTTTTATATTTGAAAGAAAAAAGGTTTATGATGGAAGGAATTCCACTGGTTTTCGGTGGCTGGAATTTTCAAAAATCCCGTCTTACTGTTGATGAAAATAATAATCTTCAAATTCAAACGAATTATTTTTTCTGCAATGGAGTATTTATACTTATAAGCGATTGGAAAACATTTCATTATAATTTAATATTTAAAAAACTGCAATCATGAAAACGATTCCTTATATCTTAATTGCCATAAGATTTATTCTGGCTCCAACCATTTTTTTATTAGCTTATTTTATAGGCACAGAATCTCGATTTATAATTTTAGCTTTAATGTATTTCGGATTATTAACGGATATTTTCGACGGAATTATAGCCCGAAAAGTTGGCATTTCATCAGAAAAATTAAGAAGATTAGACAGTCAGACCGACTTAATTTTCTGGCTTTCCTTAGGATTTGCTTCCTACTTTTTAAATCCTGAATTGATAAAAAATGAATGGCAGGGGATTCTCTTAATCTTCGTGATGGAAGCACTTTGTTACATTATAAGTTGGATAAAATTTGGAAAAGAAACCTGTACTCATGCTTTTTTATCAAAAATGTGGGGTTTGAGTTTGTTGGTTGCTTTTACCTTTTTAATAGGATTTCAACAGGCGGGTTGGGCATTTTATGTAACCGTAATCTTAGGATTTGTTTCTCATATTGATGTTATTCTGATTATTTTAATACTTCCGAAATGGCAATACGATGTTCCAAGTTGTTATCATGCCTGGAAAATCAGAAACGGAAAGCAGAGAAAAAAGTCAATTTTCTTTAATTAAGTCATATTTAAAGCATAGTTTTTCATTAAATAATTGATAAATGATTTTGTAAAAAGATAGCGTAATCATCAAATTGCGCTGTTTTTTTGTAACTTTGCACTCATTAATTTTTATATAAAAATTTATCATCGACAAATGAAAAAGCAGACAATTAAGGACATCCTACAGGATTACAAAAAAGTATTACATCATGACATTACGGTTTACGGTTGGGTAAGAACGTTCCGTGCGAATCGCTTTATTGCACTTAATGATGGTTCTACAATTAATAATTTGCAAATCGTTGTTGATTTCGAAAATTTTGACGAAGAAATTATCAATAAAATCAGTACTGCCTCTTCTTTGAAGATCGTTGGTGAAGTGGTAGAGAGCCAGGGAGCTGGGCAGGCTGTTGAAATTGTAGCTAAAAAAATCATTATTTTAGGAGATAACTTTACCGAAGACAGAGATAAAACGATTCTTCAGCCTAAAAAACACTCATTGGAGACATTGAGAGATCAGGCGCATTTAAGATTCAGAACGAATTTATTCGGAGCAGTTTTTAGAGTACGTCACGCAGTGAGTTTTGCGGTGCATTCATTCTTTAACCAAAACCAGTTCTTTTACATCAACACGCCGATTGTAACGGGAGCTGATGCAGAAGGTGCTGGAGAAATGTTTGGCGTTACCAACTTTGATTTAAACAATATTCCAAAAAATGAAGAAGGAGAAATTGATTTTGCACAGGATTTCTTTGGTAAAAAAACAAACTTAACGGTTTCAGGACAGCTTGAGGGAGAAACTGCAGCCATGGGATTGGGAAGAATTTATACTTTCGGACCGACTTTCCGTGCAGAAAATTCAAACACAACTCGTCACCTGGCAGAATTTTGGATGATTGAGCCGGAAGTTGCTTTCAATAATCTTGAAGACAACATCGATTTGGCAGAAGATTTCCTGAAATATGTGATTCAGTATGTATTGGATAACTGTAAAGATGATTTAGAATTCTTAGACAAACGTTTTGAAGAAGAGCAAAAATCAAAACCTGAAAAAGACAGAGCAAAAGAAGGTCTTATTGAGAAATTAGAAAATGTAATTGCCAAACGTTTCAAACGTGTAAGTTATACAGAAGCTATTGAGATCTTAATGAACTCTAAAGAAAATAAGAAAGGAAAATTCCAATATCCGGTTGAAAGTTGGGGAACTGATCTTCAATCTGAGCACGAAAGATTTTTGGTGGAAAAACATTTCGAAAGTCCTGTAGTATTGTTTGATTATCCAAAAGAAATTAAAGCGTTCTACATGAAACTGAATGACGACAATAAAACGGTTGCTGCAATGGACGTGCTTTTCCCGGGAATCGGTGAGATTATCGGTGGTTCTGAGAGAGAAGCAAGATTGGATGTTTTAAAACAGAAGATGGCAGAGATGCATGTTGATGAGCACGAACTTTGGTGGTATTTAGACACTAGAAAATTCGGTTCTGTTCCGCATGCAGGATTTGGATTAGGATTAGAAAGACTGGTACTTTTCGTAACAGGAATGACCAACATCAGAGATGTAATTCCTTTCCCAAGAACACCGAAAAACGCTGAGTTTTAAAAAATTAGTTATAAATTATATAGAATCCTTCTCATTTTTATGAGAAGGATTTTTTTATTAAAATTATTGAGATGAGCACAATCACAATACGTATAGAAATGAAAATCAAATCAATTTACTGAAAGCTTTTTTTGAAAGAATTGAAAATTGATTTCTGAAATCCTAATATTTGTATTACATCAGAAAATAGCGGGAATGGAATATATTTTAAGTAATAAAAATTTCTGACTTTATTACAGATTTAATCATAACACTATTGAAATTCTTGCGTTTTGCGAGAATAGAATAATCCTGAAAACAAGCATCTGTAAAGCATTAAAAAAGCCTTAAAAATAATGATTTAAGGCTTTTTTGTTTATTTAAAATAGTTTATTGTAACAACTATAAAGCAAAAATCGTGCTAAAATATTTTTTTATCGAATTTTTTCACTAATTTCGTAGAAATATGAAATGTTAAAAACACCAATAATGCTATGCTTAGACAACATTTACAGCTTAAATTAGGACAGAAGCTTGCGCCTCAACAAATACAGCTCATGAAGTTGATCCAGCTTCATACATTGGAATTCGAAGAAGAATTAGAACGTGAATTGGAGGAAAACCCTGCATTAGAGATTGCTAAGGAAGAATCTAAAGAAGATGATTACGCTGCTCTTGAAGACTCTTATGAAAGTGAGGGCACAGAAAGTATCGAAACTGATTTTGATGTAGACCAATATATTTACGATGATGAGCCGAACTATAAAACGGCATCCAGTAATTATTCTTCTGATGATGAGGAATTTGACAATGAAAGCCTTTTAACGGAAGGGCAGTCTTTGTATGATTATCTCTTAGAGCAAATCCATCTTGCCAATATCAATAAGGAAGATATTAAGATTGCAGAATACCTTATCGGAAATCTTGATACTGACGGATATTTAAGAAGAGAAATCAAATCTATTGTTGATGATCTGGCGTTTTCACAAGGAATTTATACAACAAAAGAAAATGTAGAGGATATTCTGGAAAATTATGTTCAGAAATTAGATCCGCCAGGAGTGGGAGCGAGAGGTTTGCAGGAATGCCTTCTTTTACAGATCGAGAAAAAAGTGAGTTCAGATAAAGCTGTTTCTTTAGCTGCCAATATTTTGAGATATCAGTTTGATGCTTTAACGAATAAGCATTATAACAAGATTATCCAGAAATATGATATTGAAGAAGAAGATCTGAAAGATGCTTTAGAAGAGATTTCAAAATTATCTCCAAAGGTTGGTGGTAACTTTGATACTCAAACAATTACAATTAACCAGGAGATTATTCCGGATTTTGTATTGCAGGTGAAAGACGGTCAGGTAATTCCAATGCTGAACAGCAAAAATGCACCGACGTTAAGAGTTTCTGAAGAATATAAAGATATTCTGACAACCTATTCTCATGATAAAAAATCTTCTGAGCACAAGCAGGCTGCTTTATTTATTAAGCAAAAACTGGATGCGGCAAAATGGTATATCGATGCAATTAATCAGCGTCAGAATACTTTACTGCAAACCATCAATGCTATTGTGAAATTTCAGAAAAATTATTTTATTACAGGAGATGAAAAATCATTAAAACCAATGATTTTAAAGGATATTGCTGATATTACAGGGTTTGATATTTCTACAATTTCGAGAGTTGTAAAAAGCAAATACGCCGACACACCAAACGGAATCGTTTACCTGAAAGATTTATTTTCAGATAGTTTAACAAATGATGATGGTGAGGAGGTTTCTACGAAAGAAATTAAAACGCATCTTCAGGAAGTTATTGATAAAGAAAATAAGAGAAAACCACTGACAGACGATGCTTTAGTGGTAATTTTAAAAGAACAGGGCTACAATATTGCAAGAAGAACGATTGCAAAATATCGTGAACAGCTGAATATTCCGGTTGCTAGATTAAGAAAAGAACTTTAAAATAATAAAAAAGCATTTCAATTTGAAATGCTTTTTTATTGTCTGTTATTGATTCAATTTCTCCAAGCCTAATTCTTTCATAGAAACTTCCCTCATTTCTACTTTTCTTATTTTCCCTGAAATCGTCATTGGGAATTCATCTACAAATTTCCAGTATTTCGGAACTTTATAATGCGCAATTCTGCCTTTACAATAGTCTACAAGTTCTTCTTCAGTTACGTTAAATCCTTTTCTTACTTTCACCCAAGCCATTACTTCTTCCCCGAATTTTTCACTCGGAACACCAATGATCTGAACATCCAAAATATTAGGATACGTATATAAAAAGTCCTCAATTTCTTTCGGGGAAATATTTTCACCTCCACGAATAATCAAATCTTTTATTCTTCCGGAAATCGTAATATATCCTTCTTCATCCATTACGGCAAGATCTCCTGTGTGCATCCATCGTCCGTCGTCGAGAACTTTTTTTGTATTTTCAGGATCGTTCCAATATTTCAGCATGACGGAATAACCTCTAGTACATAATTCTCCATGCTCGCCACGTTCAACAATTTTTCCGGTTTCGTCGATGATTTTTATTTCCAAATGATTTTGAACAGTTCCGACTGTATTCACTTGTTTTTCAAATGGAGTTCCAATCAATGTTTGAGTTGATACGGGAGAAGTTTCGGTCATTCCATAGCAGATGCTCATTTCTTTGATGTTCATTAAGTTTTCGACCTTTTTCATGATTTCTGGCGGACAAACCGAACCTGCCATCACACCAGTTCTTAAACTTGAAAAATCAAATGTATCAAAATCTTTTACAGCCAATTCAGCGATAAACATCGTAGGAACTCCGTATAATGATGTACATTTTTCGTCGGAAACGACTTTTAACGTAATATCAGGATCAAAACTGTCATTAGGAATTACCATGCAGGCGCCGTGAGCTGTACAGCATATATTTCCGATTACCATTCCGAAACAGTGATAAAAAGGAACAGGAATACAGACTCTGTCTTTTTCGGTATATTTTAGTCTTACTCCGATAAAATATCCGTTATTTAAAATATTATGATGAGAAAGTGTAACGCCTTTGGGAAATCCTGTTGTTCCCGATGTATATTGAATGTTCACAGGATCATCGAACTGAACATGCTCTTCAAAACTGTGTAAAGTATCGTCTGAAATTTCCTGTCCGTTATTCAAAAATTCTTCCCAATTGTCATCAAAGAATATTTCTGATTTTAAAGTGATACAAAATTCTCTAGCATCAGCAATCATCTTTTTATAATCACTTGATTTAAATTTTAAACAAGAAAAAATATGCGACATTTCGGATTGGTTGATCACGAAAATCAGTTCACTGGTTCTGTATGCAGGATTGATATTGACTAAGATAACCCCGATTCTTGCGGTTGCATATTGTAATAAAACCCATTCGTAACGGTTGGTAGACCAGATTCCGATTCGCTCTCCTGATTTTGCTCCAAGAAAAATCAAAGCTTTCGCAACAGCAGTGGTTTGATTATAAAATTCCTGATATGTTGCTCTGTAATTTTGATGAACACAAATTAATCCTTCCTGATTTGGAAATTTTTCAGCGGTTTGTTTTAAATTACTTCCAATTGTTTCACCTAATAATGGAATGTCAGAAGCTCCGTGAACGTAAGATAATTGCATAAAAAAAAGATTTGGACACATAAAATTAATCATAATATCCTAAACCTTTTAGTTTTTATATCAGAACTCCTGAGAATCTATGTCTTTCAGCTGTTTTAAGTTTTTGTCTAATTTTCTCATAATAATTCCATAGACAAGTTTGTAGTAAAGCCAGATTAAAAGTATTGCCAAAGCGGTACTGATGATTATTCCAATGATAAAACCTGTAAGGGTAGAATTGGTCACTTCAATATGTTGAGTATTTAAGACATAGAATATAAATACAGTAAAAACAGAAGTAAACGCTATTAATAAAAGAATATTAATTAAGATAAAAGCATTCACAGTTTTCTTAAACTCGATAATTTTAAGGATTAATTTTTTTAGGTTTTCCTCAATTCTTATCTTCTTATAATTTTGATAAAATTTATAAACAAAATAAGCGGTAATAGACAGACTCATAATTTTTAAGACAACATAAATATTGTCTAAAGAACCTTCAAGCTCTGTCGTTTTTCTTGCGCCCAATTTTTCCAAAATACTCATGAAGCTGTTTGATTCTTTTCCCTGGATAACATAAAATAATCCTAAAACAGAAAAGAATACAAATTCTGCCACACTGATCCAGAAAATATATTTCACATAATTGCGTGACTTTTTATTCAACATCTCAAGGATCTCACTGTTGTCGTATTTCTCTTGAACAGGCTGTTCCTGCCATGTTTTCTTAAAGCTGTCTAAATCAAAATCAGGCATATTTTTCCATCTTTTCTTTAAGGATTTTTTTTAATCTGTTCATTTTCACACGCGCATTTACTTCGGTAATCCCGAGGTTTTCTGCAATATCCTTGTAGGGCAAATCATCCAGATACATCATTACAATAGCTCTTTCCACATTTGGAAGTGTCTTTATTACTGTATACAAAAGTGATACCTGCTGTTGTTTTTCATCATCATCTTCGATAAAATCTGCATGATTAATATCCAACTCGTTCGTTGGCAGGCTTTTGCTTTTTTTTCTGAAAAGAGTAATAGCTGTGTTTAGGGCAACACGATACATCCATGTAGAAATTTTAGAATTTCCTTTGAAAGAACCGTAACTTCTCCACAACTGCAGTACAATTTCCTGGAAAAGATCTTCCTCGTCCTCCAAAGAATTGGTGTAAAGACGCGAAACCTTGATAATCAATCCCTGATTATCCTTTATAAGCTGCGCAAATTCTTTTTCCTTTGAAGCCAATGTAGAGGTGTAATTTTGTTGTACGAAGATAATAATAATAAGTCAATTGTGAATTTTACTTCGTAAGCGAATGGTGAATTTTATTTTTAAAAACTGATAGCAAAGTGAATTGACTATTTACAATTCACTTTTATCACAAGCAATTTCCTATCTTTGCAGCCACGAGAAAGTCGGCTTGTTGATTCTTATTTCGGTAAGGGTAGGAAAGTCCGGACACCATAGAGCATCAAAGCGGATAACATCCGTCACCCGAAAGGGTAGGACAAGTGCAACAGAAAGTATGTACAGTTCGGCTGTAGTGAAACCAGGTAAACTCTTTGGGGTGCAATGATAAGTATATCGGTTCTTTTCAGCAATGAAAATAGGAGTTGCTCGCTCTGAAAGCCGAGGGGTAATCAGCTCAAGTTTTACAGTAATGTACGACGTAGATAAATAACAGGCACTTCTTCGGAAGTACAAAATCCGGCTTATAGATTTTCTCGTGATTTTTCTGAATTATCTTTATGAAAATGAAAATAAAAAAGCGGAGATTATTCTCCGCTTTTTCTATGGATAAATGGTAAAGAAAGTAACCTGAGCTGATCCCGAAGTGATGGTGTACCAATCAGCTTTCACTCCTGTGGTGGTGCCGACCTGATAGGGTACTACATTAAAGCCTATGTTAGAAGCAACAGCAGGATTTCCTACCTGAAAATAATCATATGTATTTCCTGAAGAAACATCTCTCAGCGTGAAAATAAAACCGGCCCATTCATTATTGGGGTTCATATTAGCGGTAATAAAAGGGTCATTATAATTATAGGTTCCCGTATTGGAAGGATTTAGGTAATCGCTGACATACCATCTGTTAATATCCATAATACCACTGCTTGTTACTCCAGTGGTATCAAAAGTTACATATTTATCATAAATTCCTGAAGGCATTGTATAGACTCCTGGAACATTAGGTGCTGCAAACATGGCTACCGGATTACCAGGAACAAAATTTGCGGCAAAAAATCTTCCTTCTGCATCATATTGAGGATTTTGGTTGTTGAAAACGAAAATTGAGTTTTGTGAATAATACATAGCTCCTAATAATAAAAGTAAGGCTGAGACTGTTTTTTTCATATTAATAGTTTTGAATTAATAATTGTTAAAAGAATAAAATCAATATGAACTTGTAAAGCTATTTACAGCTATATTGAAACGAATTTGTAATCTGATGGATTAATTTTGAGACTTGATCTTACCTGCTATTTCATTGTTTTTTTGCAGATATATCTTAGTTGCCCAGATGATGATAGCACTCGTGTCACCGTTGGTTTGTCTCATCAACTGTGATTCAGTAATACCTGTTGAAAGGATCAGAGCTCTGGATGCAGGGAGCAGCAATGCTTTTCTACGGTCACTCAATTCGGTTGTTTTACTCTTTTTTTCTTCTTCGGTAGGACGATTTTGTGGATCTCCAAGACTTCTGAAAGCTTTATCATAATCCTGCATTTCAGTAGTTTTCATACTCTCGGCAGTATTTACCATATTACTTTCATTTGTACAAGAAGATAAGCCTAAAATAGCAAAGGCTGCTAGTAATAACTGTTTTTTCATAGTTAAAATGTAATGATTGGTTGGTTAAACTTAATTTTTAATAAATGTAAGAAATTATTCGATACATAATTAATATTTTTCACTATATAGTGTATTTTGTTTAAAAACAATCAAGAGATTTTAACTATGAAATTCAAAACTATTTAATCTTATTCACTTTCAAGTATGTTTTTTGAATCTTGAAGATTCTTTTTTTCTTCTTCAGAAAGTTTAGGATATTTCAAATCCATTTTTTCTAAAGCATCAATAATAATCTGAATGGCAGCCATTCTCGCAAACCATTTATTATCTGCCGGTAACACATACCAAGGCGCATAATCCTTTGATGTTTCATTGATTGCCGTTTCATAACAATCCATGTATTGGTCGAATAATGCTCTTTCCGGAAGGTCAGCTGACGAGAATTTCCAGTTTTTTTCCTGTTCGTTGATTCTGTCTAAAAGTCTTTCTTTTTGTTCATCTTTAGAAACATTCAGAAAAATCTTTACGATCGTTGTTCCGTTCTGGGTCAGATGTTTTTCAAAATTTCTAATGCTTTCATAACGGTTTTCCCAGAATTTGGCATCAAAATCCTTTACAGAATTCCAGATTTTTTCACTTAAATTATATTCAGGATGAACTTTACAAACCAATACACTTTCATAATGCGAACGGTTGAAAATCCCGATCATCCCTTTTTGGGGTAATGCCAGATAATGTCTCCATAAAAAATCATGAGAATATTCCTTCGAACTTGGCGTTTTAAAGCTTGTCACATTACAGCCTTGCGGGTTTACTCCTCCGAAAACGTGTTCTATCATACTGTCTTTTCCCGCTGCATCCATTGCCTGAAGAACGACTAATAGAGATTTGCTTCCGTCAGCATATAATTTTTCCTGAAGTTCACGAAGTTTTTCCTTTTCCTGAATTAATATCTGTGCACCTTCTTCTTTGGTAAGTTTTCCTTCGTATTTAGTAGAAGTTTTTTTTATGGAAAAATTTCCTTTAATTAAAAAGTCGTCTGAGAAATCAGTATTCATATTGTTAAATAATTTGAGATTAAAGTTTACTGTAAATTAGCTTTAGTATTAAGTTTAATACTTACATCAACATAAATATAACAAAAAAACCGCCTCGATGGAGACGGTTTCTTTATTCTTTTGTAGAGATTTACTTTTTCTCAGCTAGTTTTGCAGCTTTCTTCGCAGCCTTTTTAGCTTCTTTGTCTGCAGCTTTATCAGCTTTTGCTTTAGCTTTCAACTCTTCCGGAGTTAATGGCTTTGGTTCAGGAGCATTTGCATCTACATTTCCTTTGATGTAAATTACACTTCTGCTGTTGATAGGGTCGTTAGAAAATACTTCGATCATTTTGTTGAAACCACCGTTGAGTGCAGTATTATATCCAACTTTGATCTTTGCAGATTTTCCGGGCATTACAGGGTCTGTGCTCCATTCCGGAGTTGTACATCCACAAGATGCTTTTACGTTAGACAATACCAATGGCTTATCACCTGTATTTGTTATTGTGAAAAATCTTGTACCGTCTGAGCTTGGCTTTATTGTTCCGTAGTCAAAAGTAGTTTTGTCGAATGTGATAGTCTGTGCAGATGCCAATGCGAATGTTCCGAATAAAGCAATTCCTGCGATTAATTTTTTCATATTCTTAAATAATTAAATATGTTATTAGATAAATTTTGAAAAACAAAGTTAAAAATTATTTTAATTCATACTTAAAATTTTTTTTCTTTAGACTATTTTTGCAAATTGTAATTAAAGTAACAGAATTTATGCAGATTTCAGAAAAGTACAATCCACAGGAAACAGAACAGAAGTGGTACAATTACTGGTTGGAAAACAAATACTTCCATTCAGAGCCAAATGAAAAGCCGCCTTACACCATTGTAATTCCTCCACCAAACGTTACGGGGATCTTGCACATGGGGCATATGCTTAACAATACCATTCAGGATGTTCTGGTCCGCCGTGCAAGAATGCAGGGTTTCAATGCTTGTTGGGTTCCGGGAACAGATCACGCTTCAATTGCTACAGAAGCGAAAGTTGTTGCCAAACTGAAGTCTGAAGGAATCAATAAATCTGATATTACAAGAGAAGAATTTTTAAAGCACGCTTGGGAATGGACCGACAAATACGGAGGAACCATCCTTGAACAGCTTAAAAAGTTAGGTTGTTCTTGCGACTGGGACAGAACCCGTTTCACGATGGAAGAGTCTCTTTCTCAGCAGGTAATCAAATCTTTTGTTGATTTATATAATAAAGGTTTGATTTACAGAGGATACAGAATGGTAAACTGGGATCCGGAAGCGAAAACCAATATTTCTGACGAAGAAGTTATCTTTAAAGAGCAAAACGGAAAGCTATATTTCCTTAAATATAAAATCGAAGGGACAGAAGAATTCCTTTCGGTGGCTACTACACGTCCTGAAACGATTTTCGGAGATACTGCGGTTTGTATCAATCCTAATGACGAGCGATATGCTCATCTGAAAGGTAAAAATGTAATTGTTCCTATTGTAAACAGAGTTGTTCCGATTATTGAAGACGAATATGTTGATATCGAATTCGGAACGGGTGCTTTGAAAATTACGCCTGCACATGATGTTAATGACTACGAAATCGGACAAAAGCATAATCTTCAGATGATTGATTCTTTGGATGATGACGGGAATTTGAATGATTATGGGCAACATTACGCAGGAAAAAATAGATTTGATGTAAGAAAGCAGATCGCAAAAGAATTAGATGAAAAAGATCTTTTGTTGAAAGCAGAAGATTATGTAAATAAAGTAGGAACTTCAGAGAGAACAGGTGCGGTGATTGAGCCTAAAGTTTCTGTTCAGTGGTTTTTGAAAATGTCTGAAATTGCAAAACCAGCTTTGGATGTTGTAATGGATGATGAGGTGAAATTTTACCCTGAAAAGTTTAAAAACACCTACAAATACTGGATGGAAAACATCCGCGACTGGAATATTTCCCGTCAATTATGGTGGGGACAACAAATTCCTGCTTTCTATTACGGAGATGGAGAAAATGATTTTGTAGTTGCAGAAGATAAATACCAAGCACTTGTAGTATTAGAAGAACAAAAAGGAATTATAGCTCAACTTGAAGATTTAAGACAAGACGAAGACGCTTTAGATACCTGGTTTTCATCATGGTTGTGGCCAATGTCGGTTTTCGATGGATTAAATGACCCTGAAAATAAAGACATTAATTATTATTATCCAACTTCCGATTTGGTAACAGGTCCGGATATCATTTTCTTCTGGGTTGCCAGAATGATTATGGCTGGTTTGGAATATAGAAAAGAAGTTCCGTTCAAAAATGTTTATTTCACAGGAATTGTAAGAGATAAGCAGCGAAGAAAGATGTCAAAATCTTTAGGAAATTCACCGGATCCGCTGGAATTGATGGACAAATATGGTGCTGATGGAGTTCGTGTTGGTATTTTATTAAGTTCCGCAGCTGGAAACGATCTTCTTTTTGATGAAGATTTAATGCTTCAGGGAAGAAATTTCATGACGAAAATCTGGAGTGCTTTCCGTTTGATCAATATGTGGAATCATGAAGATAAACCTGCAAATTCTACAGATAATCAGGCAATAGAATGGTTTGAGAATAAATTAAATAAGACGATTGTTGAAATTGACGGTCAGTTTGAAAAATTCAGAATTTCTGATGCTCTACATTTGATTTATAAATTAATCTGGGACGATTTCTGCGGATCTTATCTTGAAGCGATTAAGCCAAATTATGGGGAAGGTATTTCTAAAGAAGTTTATCACAAAACAGTTGAACTTTTTGAAGAATTGATGAAATTGGTTCATCCATTTATGCCTTTCCAGTCAGAAGAAATCTGGCAGACAATTTCAGAAAGAAAAATTGAAGAGGCTTTAATGATTTCGCAGCAGAAAAAAGCAGAAGGATTTAATGAAGAGATTATTAAAAACTTTGAAACGGCATCAGAAGTGATTTCAGGAGTTAGAAATTACCGTCAGACAAAAGGAATTTCTCCAAAAGAAACTGTTGAAATTTTCACAAATGCTTCAGAATTTGCCAACGAATCAGTTATTAAAAAATTAGCTAACGTTTCTGATATCCATTTCGGAACAAAAACAGATAAGCCAAGTTTTACTTTCTTAGTTGGTGCGACAGAAGTTTCAATTCCTTTAAGTGAAAACTTAGATTTGGGAGAAGAAAAAATCAAGACTGAAGAAGAATTGAAATATTTAAAAGGGTTCTTAATTTCTGTGGATAAAAAATTGTCTAACGAGAAATTTGTTGCCAACGCAAAACCGGAAGTTGTAGAAGTGGAGCGTAAAAAACAAAAAGATGCTATCGACAAAATTGCAATTTTGGAAGAAAAGCTGAAAAGTTTGTAATAATGACGGATATAAAGAGACGAATAATCGGAGGTGCGGCAATTATACTTATTGTGGTAATTATAGTTGTTTTGCCTTTAAGTATTTTATCAGAATATTTAATTGCATTAACCATGTTTTTTGGAGCGGTCATTACAATATCGTTAGGGATATTTCTTTTCAGTTTTAAAAATATTCGGGAAAGTGAGGCGTTCGGATTTATTGTTTTTGGATTAATTATCTTCTTTTTCATAGTATCCGGCGGAATTATTTACTATCAGGTTAGTCAGGAATCTAATGAACTCAATAATAATTCCTTAATAACTACCGGAAAAATTATTGATGGGAAAATTCGCAGAAGTAGAAGAAGTTCTTCTGCTGAAATTAAAATAGAATTTATTACGGAAGACGGACAAAAGGTGCAGGCAAGTGAATACGTTACTGAAAGAGAATTTGAAAAATATTATGTAGGTGAGGAGATAAAAGTTCAATATTCAAAATCATCGCCCAATGTAGCTCATATTGTCAGATAGTATTAAGATTCAAGCATCTTTTAAGCTTAAATTAGACGTTAAAAAATTTGATAAATTAAAGGCTGAGGTTAAGTATATATTTAACTTCAGCCTAAAAAAATAAAAATGAAACATATAGAAAATATAAAAAAACTATTCTCAAGAAACTTCGTTGAAAATCCTTTATTGGAAAGTTTCGAAGTTGGGAAACTTTATCTTTCAAGCGGAAGGCTTATTGCTTGCGATCCTTTGATCACGAATGATATGCTGCCTTTTGCGATCGATTTTCCAAGAGGGAGTTTTTCTGTTTTGCTTCATAAAGAAAAAGAAAGCAACTGCGTGGCATACGCCGAAGTTATTTTCAGTAATTCTGAAATTTCCGAGTGGAAGCTGGCAACAACTGCCGGACAGAATGTGAAAGATCTGGCTTCAGGTGAAATTTTCGGATACCCTGTAGAAAGCGGAATGGGTTGCTTAATGGATGTTTATACTCAAAACAGCCTTAATGAACTTGAACAAAAGCTGTATCATAGCAAAGGAGCAGATTTTATGGGGATTTATGAAGAATTCTTTCATGAACATTTCTTTGATGAAAATGGAGCAATTGATCAATATGCTTTTCTGAAACCGTCAGAAGAACATCCTGGAACTATTTTTGCTTTTGAAACAGGATACGGAGAGGGTTTTTACGCAAGTTATATTGCTTATGACAAAAACAATTCGCCAGTGAAGATGGTCACGGAATTTATCGAGATTAGTTAATTAAAGTTAATTATTTTTGAAACGTATTTGCTGTACTATAAATTTGTGAGAATCACAAATAATTAAAACTAATACTAAAACACAATGAATTTCTCATCAGAACAACCGAAAATTATCGTTGTAGGAAGCTCATCAATTGATCTTATCTTAGAAACCGAAAAAGTGCCATGTGCAGGTGAAACTGTTATTGCCTATAATTCTGAAAGTTATTTCGGAGGAAAAGGAGCAAATCAGGCTGTTGGTGCTGCAAGATTGGGAGCTAGTGTTTTTTTTGTCGGTTGTGTCGGGATGGATCCTCTCGGTCAGCAGATCATGAGAAATATGGTAAGTGAAAATGTAAACGTAGGTTTTGTTTTCGAAACAGATCAGGAATCTACGGGGACGGCTTATGTGACAACTGCTGACGGAAGTTCTGGGATTGTTGTGGTTCCTGCCGCCAACAATTACCTGAGCGTAGAACATGTAGAAGCTGCGGATAAGTATTTTCATACGACAGATCTTGTTCTTCTTCAGTTGGAAGTTTCAATTGAAGTAATCAGATATGCTGTTAAAAAAGCTAAAAAATACGGTAAAAAGGTAGGATTATATGCTTCTCCTGCACAACCTTTGGGTGATGATATTCTTGACAATATCGATTTTATTATTGCTAAAAGCAGTGAGCTTCATATTGTTTTTGGTGAAGATCAGCGAGAAGTTATTCTTAAAAAATATTTCAACAAAGTTTTTGTAAGAGATGATGTGAATTCCACAGTGTATTTTGATGGAACTGAAATGAAATACTGCAGACACGATAAAGAAAAAACGGTGCAGACAATAGGAATGGGAGATGCATTTACCACAGGTTTCTCGATTGCGTTATGCCACAAAAATTCTATTGAAGAATGTGTGAATTTCGGAAATGAAGTTTCTGCAAGAGTTTCAGGTAAAAAAGGTTCGCAGACGGGTTTGCCAAGAATCTCAGATTTTATTTAATAAGCTATTTGCCACATATCGAAAAAGTAAAACATAGCATAAAGTTATCACTAAAATTTCCACTTTTATAGTGGATTTTTTCTTTCGTATTATGGAGAAGTTAATGCTTACAACTCATGATCAAATTTCGATCATTTGCCATCTTTTTTTGCCTGAAAGAAGTAATAATAAACTTTTGCTCATCAATTCTGCCACGGGTGTAAAGCAGCAGATTTATTTCTCGTTTGCCCAATATTTTGCTGAACATGGATTTACGGTTATTACCTATGATTATCGTGGAATCGGGCTTTCAAAACCGGAAAATATGAAAGGTTTTAAAGCTTCTATGAGAATCTGGGGATCTGAGGATTATAAAGCGGTAACGGATTATATTAAGATTAATTTTAATGATTACCAGAAATATTGTTTAGGACATTCCGTAGGGGCCTTAATTTTAGGAATGAACAAAGATTCTGAAATGTTTGAAGAGTTTATTTTTGTAGGAACTCAAAATGCTTTTGTCGGAAATTTAAAATTTAGAACGAAAGTTGAAGCGTATCTCGGTTTTGGAATTGCCCAGCCTGTAACTACCGCATTGTTAGGCTATTTCCCGGGAAATTGGTTCGGGCTCGGAGAAAGTCTTCCGAAAAATTGCGCATATGACTGGAGAACCTTAATTTTAAACAGGAAATCAACCAACAGTTTGTTGGAGAAAATTGATGATTATTCTAAAATTTTAACCCAAAAAGTATTTGTCATTCGGGCGGAAGATGATGTTTGGTTAACAGAAAAAGGAGTCAGAAGTCTGTTAAATGACACTTATCCGAATCTGAAACCAACCTACAGATTAATTAAAACTTCTGAGTCGGAAAAAGGACAAATTGGTCATGTTAATTTTTTTAGAAGCTACAATAAAAAACTCTGGAATATTATTTTAAACGAATTGATATAAATGAAGAATCTGATCGAAAAAACAATAGAATTTGTAAAGGAAAAACTGGAAGGTGCAGAAGCAGGACACGACTGGTTTCACATGGAGAGAGTCTGGAAACTGTCTAAAAAGATTGCCGAGACAGAAAATTGCAATCAGGAAGTTGTTGAATTGGCGGCGTTGCTTCACGATATTGCAGATCCAAAATTTCATAATGGTGATGAAACATTAGCATTAAAAGTTTCAAGAGAATTTCTGGAAAGTCAAAATGCTTCAGAAGATTTGATTGAGCAGGTTTTATTTATTATTAAAAATATTTCGTTTAAAAACAGGGGAGAAGTTCCTCAAAATCTTCCGATAGAACTGAAAATTGTTCAGGACGCTGACAGAATTGATGCAATTGGTGCCATCGGCGTGGCGAGAACGTTCAATTTTGGAGGTTTCAAAAATAATCTGATGTATGATCCGACTATTGAACCAAAACTGAATATGTCGAAAGATGAATACAAAAAATCAAACGGAACAACGATTAATCATTTCTATGAAAAACTGTTGTTGCTGAAAGATTTGATGAATACCGAAAAAGGAAAAGAAATTGCCTCTGAAAGACATGATTTTATGCTGAAATTTCTTGATCAGTTTTACAAAGAATGGAATGTTGATTAACATTCGCCCATAGATTTACAAATCTATATCTTTGCAGTATGATGTTCATCGTGTATATAATTTTTGTCGCACTTCTTATTTCTTTGTTTTTGTTTAAAGTAAAGGCGAAAAAAGGACGGGAATGGGCAAAAATATTCCCTGTAGTCACCGTAGTTTTTGCAATTTCTATATTTACCTATTGGTTTATTAAGAAAAGCTTGGTGAGCATTGTGGAAGATTCGATGGCATTGCAGATTATTAATAAGCTTCCGCAGCCTTTAGATTTTTATGTTATTAATCTAAATGATCCGGAAGCTGATAAGATTTTGGAAACCCAGCACATCGGGAAAATTCGCCCGGAATATTTCAGAATCCAATATTTAAAAATGGATAAGTCTGATGAATATTGGATTGCCGGTTATCTTGGAAAGAAAAATCTTGTCTATTTTTCTCAACATTCTCTTCCAAACAAGAATATCGATCAGATGATTGAGGTTAAAAATTACATCAATCAAAGTGTAAAACTTTCTGATATTGCCAAAAAGCAGATCGACGAATACAATTACCAAAACACAAAAAATGCCATTTGGATCACACTGGATTTTCTTCTGCTTTTCTTAAATCTTGTTCTTTTAATCAGGAAAAAAAGATAAATTTTTTCAGTTTTTATGTCACTTTTAAGGATAATCTAAAACTAACATAACTTTTTCCTTACATTCTTCCGGACAATTTCTTATGAGTTTGTCCTTATTTTGTTTGCTGATCTGTTTGGGCTCAAGCCATTCGGTATGATTCGAACTCATACTGTTTTTGTCATACACTCTTTTTATGGTATTATTTTCATAAAAAGTATACTCATCAGCAAGCCAATTAGTTGTAATGCTGATTGTACAAATTTCTTTTTCCATTTGCATTTTTGTTTTTAAGATTTATCAATTACTGTACTCTCTAAATGTAATGATTTATGCAATGTGAAAAAGAGATTGAGGCTAATTTTTTTTCCAGCCTTTAAATTGAATTTTTTTTGTTAAAATTGTATTTTTTATTAAAAATTATTCCACCATATAGTGAATAAATTTAAATGTTACTAAATGTTAAAATAGTGTTCCTGTGTTTTCAGTCGCCATTTTTGGTATCAAGATGTCAGTTTTCCATTCATCATTCATTTTTTGAATGAAATAAGTAGACAATAACGGAGAAGCTTTTTCAATATTCTGATGCACAAAAAAGTAGATATTCTGCAGTCCTTCTTCTTTCCATTTTGTAAGATGATTCATCCAGTCATCCAGTCTTTCGTAATCGCTTTCTGCATTGGCTCCCACGTATCGGATAAAAGCATTGGGAGTGGTAAGTCTCATGTGAAGCATATCTCTTCTTCCGGCAGTATCTACTATGATATTGGTAACATTGTTGTCTTCAAAAAGCTGGCAGGTTTTATCTAAAATTTCTTCATCCGTAAACCATTCCGTATTTCTCAGCTCGATGGCTAACGGAACTTCTTTGGGCCAGTTTTTGACGAATTTTTCCAGTCTTTCATAATCTTTTGGTTTGAAATTATCATGAAGCTGCAAAAAAACCATTCCTAATTTCTCATCAAAATTCAAAACTGCTGAAGCAAATTGTGTTACCACATCATCAATATTCAACAGTCTTCTGAAATGGGAAACCGTATTGGGAATTTTTGGAAAGAATTTAAAATCTGCCGGCGTTTTTTCTTTCCATGTAAGAACCTGTTCGGCGCTTGGCATTCCGTAGAAAGTGGCATTCAACTCAATAGAATTAAATTGTGTTGAATAATAAGTGAGTTCGTCTTTTGTTCCTTTCGGGTAAAATCCTTTAAGATCAGTTTTATTCCATTTTGCACATCCGATAGAAATATTTTTCAAGCCTTTTTTATTTTGCTTTAAAATTTCCTTTGTTTTAGGATGATCTTTGGGTAATGTAAAATCTATTTGTGAAGGATCTTCTACTTGTCCGAATTTCATATCTTACTTTTTTGGATTAAACTGTTTAAACAAATATAAAACAAAAACAGTAATCTTGTTAACCAGGTAAAAACCTTTTTAATAGTAAAAAGTAAAAGCCATCACATGGTGACAGCTTTAGTTGTATAGATATATATCAGATTCAGATTATTGTCCTAAATAGACGAAAATATAGGCGGATAAATATTTTGGTTCCAAATCCAGTGGAGTTCCGGAGCCTCCCAACGGAATTGAGAATGTATGAGTATGAGCACCGGCACTTGAAGTGGTGGAATTCGTAGAACCATTGTCTATCACTCCGGTTACGCTGGACTCTGAACTTTGTATTGCCCCGCTTGCTCTGTCACTGTAAGTATGATTATGCGTAGGGCTTGATAAAGTAGAGACATTATAAGCGGTATTGGGAAGATTTGCCTGAGTAAGTATGATATTCGTATTTCCTGCTGTACTGCCTAATACTTCTGTACCGGTTTTGGCTTTCAGATATCGGTCTGTACTATTGGGTAAAGTATTTGTAAAACCTAAAGCAGATGCATTGGGTTGTGCTGTGGCCGGTAAAGAATTTATTTGTCTTCCGTTTAGCAGGTACCATCCGTCATGGTCGGTTGGTAAACTCGAATATTTGATGTCTCCCACATTGGGTATCTGCACTTCCAGCCTGTTCCAAGAAATACCGTCGTTATAATAAAATCCTGGCGTGACACCTGTTGCAGCAGTAGGATTGGCAATATTCGTATTGTAAACAGTAAGACCTGCAATATGAGTGGGAATCGGGCTCGGATTATCTGTTGCCGTTAAAGATACTTTGGGCATAATTAAGCCCTTATTTTTATTAATTGATTCTAATTCTAAAATCGCATCCTTATGTACAGTTGGTGAGCTGGAGACTCCATCTGTTATTTTTACCTGTGCCTGAAGGATATTGCACAATGCAATAAGCAGAATAGAGATATAATTTATTTTTTTCATGTTTTTATTTTCCTAGATAAACAAAATATTGTACTACAAAATGCTTGGGATATTGTGTGATCGGGGTTTGTGTACCGCCGCTTGCTACAGATATATTATGAGCATGATTTCCTGCTGCTCCGGTCGTTCTGGTTTCGGTGCTGGCAAATCTTATCGCTGCTTGATTTCCTGCGACATAATGCCATAATGCAACACCTCTGTTCGTATAAGTATGCGTGTGCGCTCCTGCGGATGCAGTATTTCCTGCTATTGTTACATTTGGAAAATTAACTCTTGCTATCGTGTAAGAATTTGATCCTCCAATGGAGCCTGGGGTTTCTGTTGCAGTGTTGATTCCTTTTATCATTCTGTCACGAGAATCCGGAATAACTGTATTGTATCCTAATTCTGTGGCGTGAGTTTGTGCAGCAGTAGGTAAGTCGGATATATTTCTTCCATTTAACAGATACCAACCGTCATGATCTGTCGTATTGATACTTGATTTAATATCTCCTATTTTTTGTGGTTCATCGTTTAATGACATCAGAACCCATCTCGATCCATTATTATAATATAAACCGGGAACTACATTGTTGGGAGAAGTTCCTGCTGTAGCCGTATTGTAAATCCATATTCCTTCTATATGTGAAGAAAAAGGAGCGGGCAATAGGCCGGATGTTAATGAAACTGTATTTATTAAAAATCCTTTATCATTACTTTCGAGTTCTAAAATAGATGATGGTGAAGGTTGTGGTGTTCCTATTCCTACCTGGGATCTTAATACAGTGAAAAATAAAAAACTTATGATGATGTATAAATGTTTTGTCTTCATAATTAATTTCCTAAATAGATAAATACATTAGTAATAATATTATTGGGCTCCAAACTTACTGCCTGGCTGCTTCCTAAAGCAAAACTCAGAGTATGAGTATGGGTACCTGAGCTGAACGTTGTAGAATTAAGAGTCACATTATTTCCTACAGGATTGTTTGTTCCTGCCGCCACGTTGGTTGTTGTTGCAGGATTATCCGTATATGTATGTGTATGATTTCCTGTTGTATTCGTTGTCCCGGAAAATGTGACGTTAGGAAGATTAGCTCTTGAAATGGTAAAAGTATCCGCTCCTGCTACGGTTTTTACAGCATCTGTTCCGTTTGTATTTTTAAGGAATCTATCGGTAGCATCCGGCAGATTCGTACTGAATCCCAATGCTGCTGCTACAGCTCGCTGGTTAACATTAAGGGTAGAAACAGCTCTTCCGTTTACTATAAACCACCCGTTATGATCGGCATTTTGAAAACCGTTTTTAATATCTCCGAATTTTGGCGTTTTGGTTGTCATTTTTATCCAGGCCGATCCATTGTTGTAATATAATCCGGGCGAAACATTGTTGGGAGCAGTGCCTGCTGTTGCCGTATTATAAACAATGATACCATCTACGTGAGAAGAAAGAGGATTGGGTAGATCGTTGGATTGCAGTTCTAATCTTGTAAGCAGAAATCCCTTGTCTCTTACGGAATTTTCCAGTTGTAAAATACTTTGGGGATTTGCATTTTCTGTAGAATTTCCAATCTTTACCTGTGCAGAGTAACATTCAAATAGCAGAAGAGTCGACAATAGGTATTGTTTGTTGACTTTCATTTGTTTTTTCATAAAATATTATTAATTTTCTACAAAGATAGTGGTTTTTAGTATTTTTTTAATGATCTAAGAATGAGGTTAATATATATTTATTTATCTCTTTTTTGAGAAATATTTTTCTCATTTCCGAATGCAATGTTAATTTAATTATATGGTATTGAATATCTGATGAAAAATATTTTATTATGATTAAAATAGAAAAGATATTTGAATATATATATTTATTTCATGGTTTTAAAATAGTTAAAAAATAAAATTTTAAAGAGTATTTTATTAATCATTTTCTTCTAATTCGAAAATATTTTCCACCGGCTTATTGAAATATTTTGCGATTTTCAGTGCCAAAACTGTCGATGGAACGTATTTTCCTGCTTCCATTGCATTAATGGTTTGTCTCGATACGCCTATTTTTTTTGCTAAATCTTCCTGCGTAATATTTTTTACAGCTCTTTCTATTTTAATGGTATTTTTCATTTTTTAAGCAATAAATAATTAAATCTGAAAATGTATAAAACCAACGGCAAAAATATAATAATGATCATGACGGTAAAAAATGCGATCCCAAATACGGTTAAAAATAGAATCAGAACAATAGAATAAGTGACGATTAAACTCCAGAAAACAGAGCGTAAACGTAAGCTGGAAATGTATTCGTCTTCAATTTTTTCTTTTGAACATCCAAGCAGTAAACCTCCAATGATAATCAATATACCAAAAAGATTGGGAAAGACAGCAACTTCTGTACTTTTAAACAACCCAGAATCTTCATTACTCAACGGAAATCCAGAATTGTAGAAAACGGGTAAAGAAACTTCGGGAAACGAAAAAACGTTTGTTAATGATACTATTCCCATAAGTAAAGAAGGAATAAAAATAAACCAGCCAATTTTCTTAAAGTGGTTTGGTAAAAGTTTTAATGAATTATTCATAATTAATTTTTTTGATGATTCAAATGTAATAAATATTTTACATAATGTAAAGTTTATTTTACTTTTTGTTAAAAAATAAAAACCGCAGAAATTTATCTACGGTTTATTATATTTTAAATTATTACTTATTAAGCTTCACAAGCCGAACAAGAAACAAAATTCACCATCATTTCTTTAGAAACTGAAGAACTTCTTTGGTAATACAATGTTTTTACTCCTTTTTTCCAAGCTTCGATATAAAGGTAATTTACATCTTTTACCGGCATTGTAGAAGGAATCTGCAAGTTCAGTGACTGCGCCTGATCGATGTATTGCTGTCTCTGTGCCGCCTGAGAAATAATCTCCATCGGAGAAATCTCTTTGAACGTTTTGAATACTGCTTTTTCTTCGTCAGTTAATTCTTTCAAATGTTGTACAGAACCGTGATTCAACATAATTGTTCTCCATGTTTCTTCGTTATCAAGACCTTTTTCTTCCAACAATTTTGCTAAATATTTGTTCTTACGCATAAAGTTTCCTTTAGCCAGACCAGCTTTATAATAATTAGAAGCAAACGGTTCAATTCCCGGAGAAGTTTGTCCTAAGATTGCAGAACTTGAAGTTGTAGGAGCGATTGCCATTGTAGTGGTGTTTCTCAATCCATAACCTTTCAATAATTCCGGTTCACCGTAGATGTTCGCTAATTCTCTTGAGGCGATTTCCGCCTGTTCTTTGATGTGTCTGAAAGCTCTCGCATTGAACTGAGTTGCCTCAAAACTTTCAAACGGAATCATATTTTTCTGCAAATAAGAATGATATCCTAAAACTCCCAAACCAAGCGCTCTGTGACGCAAAGCGAAGTTTCTTGCTCCTTGTAAATAATAATTTCCTTCTGTTTTTTCGATAAACTCAGTTAAAACTGCATCCAGGAAATATACAGCTAACTGTACAGCATTTGTATCTTTCCATTCGTCATACAACTCTAAGTTCATGGAAGACAGACAGCAGATGAAAGATTCTTCTCTTGTAGAAGGAAGCATAATTTCAGAACAAAGGTTACTTGCATTCACAGGCATTCCTAAGTCTTTGTAAACCTGTGGTTTATTTCTGTTCACGTTATCTGTGAAGAAAATGTATGGAAGACCTTTCTGCTGACGGCTTTCCAAAACTCTTGCCCAGATTTTACGCTTATCCATATCACCATCGATCATATCCTGCATCCAGTAATCAGGAACACAAATTCCTGTAAACAAGTTCTGGATCGGACTTCCGATGTCTTTAATTGATAAAAATTCTTCAATATCTCCGTGGTCGATGTCCAAATAAGCAGCAAAAGCTCCTCTTCTTACACCGCCTTGAGAAACTACGTCCATTGCCGTATCGAACAATTTCATGAAAGAAACAGCTCCTGAGGATTTTCCGTTATCTGTTACCGCAGTTCCTCTGTTACGAAGTTCTCCGAAATATCCCGAAGTTCCGCCACCGATTTTTGTCTGCATGATCACTTCACCCATTTTGTGGGTAATTCCTTCGATGCTGTCCGGAATGTGAACGTTGAAACACGAAATTGGAAGACCTCTCTGCGTTCCCATGTTCGCCCAAACTGGAGACGAGAAACTGATCCATCCTTTCGTGATCATTTCCTTAAAAGCAGGCTGAAGTTCCGGCTTGTATAATTTTTTGGCTGCTGCAGTGGTAATTCTGTCGATTGCTCCGTCTACCGTTTCGCCTTTCAACAGATATCCTCTGTTCAACATTTGCTCAGATTCTTCGTTGAGCCACCATATATTGTTGTTTTTTTCGTCCATAGATTTTATATTTTCGAATTCCTGAGTGGTTTTTAGGGCTCAGGAATTTTGTTTTTTATTAATTATATTAAAATAAAAGTTTATCCTTCCATACTATTTATAAATGTCTCAGTCAACAGTTCTGATTCTATCCAATTTACGGATAATTTTATTAATATTTTCAAATCAGATAAATCTTTATTTTCCCATTTTTTAACATAATGTGTATGGTCATTTCCTAACCAGATAGCTCTTTTTGCTGTTTCTTTAATTCTTAAATCACTGACAAAATCATTTATACATTTTCCCAATAAGGCTGATTTTATTTGTTCCTCTTTGTCAGGAATTTTATTAATTAAATAATCTTTTATAAGAAATTCTAATGCTTTTCTATAACCAACTCCGCAGATTTCTAATAAATCATGTTGTTCCGCAAAATATGCTTCATTAAAAATTTTTATAAATGATGGAGAAAGTTTTGTTATTTCATCATTAAAAATTTGTTGTTTAGGTTTTATTTTGAAAATTCTTTTAAAATAGAAATGCCCAGAATTATTTTCTGTTAAATAATTTGCGGCAAAACTTGTTTCACAATAGGGATCTGGGCAAGTTAGGAGAGCAGATATTTGTATTAAATCATTACTAAAGACAGCACCATTATAATTAGGTATTATCTTCTTATGACAAGATGGGCAGTCTTGAGGATAATCCACTAAAACTGCAGATCCGTCATTATTGGGATAACGAATTATTTGATAATACATGATTATTTTTTAAAACAAATCATTCGCCGTAATACTCTTATCATGCTTCGTGTAATCCACCGGTCTTTTTGCAAAGAAATCATCCATAGAATTGGCGAAAACTTCTTCTTCGAACCAAATCATTGGTTTGTACTGTTCAGCAGAAACGTTGTAACGGGTTGCCATATTGATTTTTTTAAGGCTGTCGTCAACACGGTATTTCATGAAATTAATTAAATCTTCTTTTGAGAAAACACTAATTTCTCCCATTTCGAAAATCCAGTCAAGAATTTCACCTTCCAGTTCGATAGATTGGTCAACCAAAGTATAAATATCTTCAATATCAGAATCAGTCAAAAGATCCGGCTGTTCTTCACGAATTTTGTTGATTAAATAAATTCCTCCGTTAGCGTGAATTTGTTCATCAATTGAAGTCCATGCAATAATATTGGAAACATTTTTCATGTATCCTTTAAATCTTGTGAACGAAAGAATGATGGCAAATTGAGAAAATAAAGACACATTTTCTATCAAAATACTGAAGAGCAAAAGAGACGAAACATACTCTTTCGGCGTTGCAGAATTGGCGTGTTTTAAAACATTAGATAAAAATTCTATTCTCTTTTTTAAGGCAGGAACTTCCACAACATGGGTAAATTCTTCGTTGTAACCCAACACTTCCAACAAACGCGAATACGCTTCCGAGTGACGGAACTCACATTCAGCAAATGTTGAACCCAAACCGTTCAATTCCGGCTTTGGAAGGTGGTTGTAAAGATTTCCCCAAAACGACTTTACCGAAACTTCAATCTGAGCAATGGCCAACAATGCGTTTTTTACGGCATTTTTTTCGTGCGGTTCCAGTTGTGATTGGAAATCCTGAACATCGGCTGTAAAATCTACTTCCGAGTGTACCCAAAATGATTTGTTGATGGCTTCTACAAATTGAAGGACCTCCGGATACTCAAAAGGCTTATAACTTACTCTCTTATCAAAAATTCCCATAGTAAAGTGTCTTAAAAAATTAAATAAATGATCAGTGTGGATAACATTCAAAAAATATTCAACAATATGATTTTGTGTAACTTACAATAAAAAGTTATCAACCATGAAAGTGTTTTGTTTTTTGTATTGTATAAGTACAAAGTTCGACAAAAAGAACTGTATTTGAAAGGGCGAAACACTAAATGATTGAGTTTTAACTGTAAAAGTTTTCCACATTTACATGAAAGTTGCTCTGTTATTGGTTTACAAAGACTTATCGTGCGGAAAAGACTGTTATAAGGAAATTTTAATTAAACAGTTTTGTATAAATGTTTATTAATAAAGGATTAATCAATTAAACAATAATTTAAATAAAGAATTTTTCAATCTGCGTAACAAATTGAAAATAACATCTACTTATTAGCTATAAAAACAAACATCGCGTCATGTTAGTAATTCAGGATCTACATAAATCATACGATACGGGTAAAAGTAAGTTGCACGTTCTCAAGGGTATTAATCTTAGTATTGGAGAGGGCGAGTTTGTCTCTATTATGGGAAGTTCCGGTTCGGGAAAGTCTACGCTTCTTAATATTATCGGTATTCTTGATGAAAAAGATTCCGGGGTTTATGAATTGGATAATGTTCCGATCGAGCATTTATCCGAAATAAAAGCAGCGGAGTACAGAAGTAAGTTTTTGGGATTTATTTTCCAGTCTTTTAATTTGATTGGATATAAAACGGCTTTGGATAATGTTGCACTGCCTTTGTATTATCAAAATGTTCCGAGAAAAGAACGTGATAAAAGAGCGATGGAATATTTAGAGAAAGTAGGGCTTGCGCAGTGGGCAAATCACCTTCCTAACGAACTTTCCGGAGGTCAGAAACAGAGAGTTGCCATCGCAAGAGCATTGATTACAGATCCAAAGGTTGTGTTAGCCGATGAACCAACAGGAGCATTGGATTCTAAAACGACTCATGATATTATGAAGCTTCTTCAGGATATTAATAACGAAGGAAAAACGATCATCGTGGTAACGCACGAACCTGATGTAGCAGCACAAACCAAAAGAAATGTCATTCTGAAAGATGGAATCATTGAGAGTGATGAGTTTATCAAGCAGATTGTATTATAAAGTGAAGGGTGAATAGTCAGTTTTGCTTCGCAAGTGAATTTTACAAGTAGCTTATAATTGACACGAAGTAATTTAGAATAGTTTAAGACAAAACACACAAATTAAAATGAAAAAGGAGAAGAATGTTTTTAAATCTGAACCATTATAATCTTGATGTTTATAAATCTGCAAGAGAGTTGAGGATAGAATGCTATAAAATTCTTCCAAAACTTCCGGAAAGTGAAAGATTTAACATAACTGATCAAATAAGAAGAGCTTCAACTTCAGTAGTTTTAAATATTACAGAAGGTTGTTCAAGAAAATCTGAGATTGAAAGAAAAAGATATTTTGAAATAGCAAGAGGTTCAGTAATCGAATTAGATTCTTGTTTTGATATCATTATTGAAAGTAATTATGTTGAAACAGATCAAGTTATTAAGATTGGAAAATTAATTAAAACCTCATTTATATTATTAAGTGGAATGTTGAAAAAGTGATGAGATAGCGAAATGTGAATGGTCAATTTTGTTTCACAAGTGAATTTTGTAAACAAAAAATTGACAAAGAAATTAATTGACTTCAAAGAAAATTCACAGCATGGCTAATTCACTTTTTACAACGTAAAAAATAAAAAATATGTTCGATTTAGATCGTTGGCAGGAAATATTCAGTTCGATTCGCAGTAATGTATTGCGGACGGTACTTTCCGGTTTTACAGTGGCTTTGGGATTATTTATTTTCATTGTGCTTTTCGGGATCGGAACGGGATTGCAGAACGCTTTCACGGCAGGCTTTGCGGGAGATGCCCAGAATCTTATTTCTATTGTTACAGGAAAAACCACGATTGCATATAAAGGACTTCAATCTGAAAGAATTGTCACTCTGAATAATGATGACTACGATTTTCTAATCAATATGGATAAAGAAAAAGTGGGAAGCACTTCACCGAGATATACCGCAAATTTATTGGTAAAATACGGTGATGAAAGCGGAAATTATCAGATAAACGGAGCTGAACCGGCAGAACAGACTATCGAAAACCGGAAAATGATTGAAGGACGTTATATCTCTCCGGGAGATTTGGACAGAAAGCAAAATGTGGCAGTGATCGGAAGAATGGTTCAGCGTGATTTAATAAAAAACGGAAGCCCTGTAGGAAAAGAGCTGGATATAAACGGAACGATGTTTAAAGTAATCGGTGTGTTTTCTGATGACGGCGGCGATCGGGATGAAAGGCATATTACGGTTCCCATTACCACTTTACAGCAAATGAAAAAGGGTTCTGATACAGTAAGTATAGGTTATATTGCTTATAATGAAAAATTGAATCCTCAACAGGCAATTGCTTATGGTGATGAATTAAAAGACAGGTTGAAAGCCAGAAAAAATGTATCTCCCGACGACGAAAATGGAGTCCGTGTATGGAATAATGCTAAAAATATGAGCGATACTTTCGCATTCATGGCAGTGCTTACGGGAATTGTAGCTTTTATCGGTCTAGGAACATTAATCGCCGGAATTATCGGGATCAGCAATATCATGGTGTACATCGTGAAAGAACGAACAAAAGAAATCGGAGTAAGAAAAGCCATTGGGGCAAAACCGAGAAGTATTGTTGCTTTGATTGTTCAGGAAAGCGTTGTGATTACTGTTATTTCAGGATTTGTAGGCGTTGGTCTGGGAGTTTTGGTGTTACACCTAATTGGCGACAGTTTGGAAGAATATTTCATTAAAAATCCGAGTGTGGGCTGGGGATCAATAATTGCAGCGTTCATTGCCTTGGTTTTTTCAGGATTAATTGCAGGTTTTGTTCCGGCATACAGAGCATCGAAGATTAAGCCGATTGAAGCATTAAGATCGGAATAGCAAATGGTGAATAGTCAATTGTGAATTTTAAATTCATTCGAAGAAATTAGAATTGACATTAGAAATAATTGATTGCAAAGCAAAATTCACTTTTACATCGTAAAATATTGATAGTAAGAAAATGAACATAATATTTAAAAAAGATACTTGGCAGGAAATTTATTATTCATTGAAGAATAATAAACTCCGAACATTCCTTACCATGATTGGTGTGGGTTGGGGTATGTTTTTGTATGTTGCTTTGTTGGGGGCGGCGAAAGGGATGGAAAATGGTTTTGATAAATTATTTTCTGGTTTTGCGACCAACTCAATCTTCCTTTGGGCTCAGAATACATCGATTCCTTATGATGGTTTTCCAAAAGGAAGAGGTCTGAAACTAAATCTTTCAGATATTGAAATGTTAAAAAGAAAAATTCCTAATATCGATTATATTTCGCCACAAAATTCCCGTGGAAGTTTTACAGGAACGCCCGGCGAACAAATGTCGAGAAACGGTAAAAACGGAACGTATTCTTTAACGGGAGATTATCCGGTAGGAAACAAGATTTCAGAGAAAAAGTTAATTTACGGGCGTTATATCAATGATGCTGATGTTTCAGGGAATAAAAATGTAGCCGTAATAGGTGAAGAGATTTATAAAAACTTTTTCGATTCTAAAAAGAATGAAAACCCTCTTGGGAAATCTATTAATGTAAAAGGAATTTTCTTCAATGTAATCGGAGTTTTCAGAGTTAAAAAAGGAGGCGGATTTGAAAATGACCAGACCATATTTATTCCACTTTCCACGTATACCAAAATGTATAACGCAGCCGATCAGATTGATATGTTTGCCATCGTAAGTAAACCGAATGCTGATGTAAATTCAGTAGAAGAAAGTGTAAAGCAGGAGTTGAAAGCGAAGAATAAAGTTTCACCCGAAGATACCAACGCATTCGGAAGTTTCAATCTTGGAAAAGAATTTAAAAAACTAACAGGATTCCTAACCGGAATGCAGCTTTTAACGATCATCGTGGGAACTTTAACGATCATTGCAGGAGTTATTGCTATTTCAAATATCCTTTTGATTACAGTAAAAGAACGAACAAAAGAGATCGGAATCAGACGGGCGTTAGGTGCAAAACCTTCGGAAGTAAGAAATCAGATTTTGTTGGAAAGTGTTGTGATTACACTCTCGTCCGGATTGCTCGGATTTATGTCGGGAATTTTTGTCTTAATGATTTTAGATATGGCAACGCAAGGTCAGGATGCTTTCCCTTTCTATAATCCGACGGTAAATTACGGAGACGTTTTCGCAGCCATGGCGGTTATGGTAATTTTAGGATTAGTCATCGGAATGATTCCTGCGCAGAGAGCCGTAAAAATCCGACCGATAGAAGCATTAAGAACAGAATAATTTAAAAATGATATAATTTGATGATTAGAATTTAATAATTCCAAATCTCATAATCTCGAAATATTTTAATTAAGTAAAAAAAATAAACTATACATATGAAAAAGAAATTCACTTGGAAAAAAGCCATTTATATTGTCCTTGGACTTGTATTTGCAGTGGCGTTATTCTCAGGAATCGGATATCTTGTAAAATCAAATTCTAAGGAAAGTGAAGCTTTTCTTACCAGAAAACCAACCGTTCAGAATATGGATGATAAGGTGATGGCAACGGGAAAAATTGTTCCCAAAGAAGAAATCGAGATCAAACCGAATATCGCAGGGATTATCGACAAAATTTTGGTAGAAGAAGGTGATAGAGTAGAAGCCGGTCAGTTAATCGCAACGGTAAGAATCATCCCGAATCTTGCAGATGTAAATAGTGCGCAGCAGAATATTCAGAATTCTGAACTTCAGATCAGCAATGCAAAAATGAATGTTGATAATATGCGCAAGCAGTTCGAAATGCAGGAAAAACTGTACAAACAAGGAGTTGCTTCCAAACAGGAATATCTGAATGCACAACAGCAGTTGTATTCTATGCAGCAGACATTGAAAAACGCAAATCAGCAACTGGTAACGGCACAAAAAACATTACAAATTGTAAAAACAGGTTCAACTCCGGAACTTAAAGGACTGGCGACAACTCAGATTCGTTCAAAAGCTTCAGGAACCGTTCTTGAAGTTCCTGTAAAAGTGGGAAGTCAGGTGATTGAAGCCAACTCTTTCAACGCAGGAACTACGATCTGTTCGATTGCAGATCTTAATTCTTTGATTTTCCAGGGAGAAATCGACGAAGCGCAAGCCGGAAAATTAAAGCAGGGAATGGAAATGAAAATCGTAATCGGTGCATTACAAAACAAGAGTTTCCCAGGTAAGCTGACGATGATAGCTCCAAAAGGAAAAGACAATAATGGAACCATTAAATTCCCGGTTGAAGGTGATGTTAACAATCCAAACAATGAATACATCAGAGCCGGATTTTCTGCTAACGGAGAAATTGTGTTGAGTTCTCAGAAAAATGCTTTGTTATTGGATGAATCATTAGTGCAGTACGAGAAGAAAAATGGGAAAGACGTTTCTTTCGTTGAGGTAAAACAGGCAGACGGAAAGTTCAAAAAAGTGTATGTGAAATTAGGGGCAAGTGATGGAATCAACGTTCAGGTTTTATCCGGAATTGATAAAAATGCAGATGTAAAAGTCTGGAACCCTTCCGACAAAGACAAAGAAGAATTGAAAGAAAAGGCGAAGAAATAATAAACTAGACTATATATTTTAAACTGTAATCCTGAGAAATTTTTCTCGGGATTTTTTATTAAAATCTTTCCGGAGCGGGAAGCAATCTCAAAGAATATTCATTATTTTAGAAGCTATTTCCTGCTTTCCGTTGCAATCTTTTTTTTCAAAAAAGGATTTTCACTTCAATCAGGGCTAGGGTGGAAGTTTATACTAAAAACGAAAGCCATTTATTCAATCAGGAAACAGAACAATTCTTACAATACCCGGAAATAAATCCATTAAAAGTAACAGACTGATAGCCTTGTGGTAATTTTACATCAACTTCGTTTGGCAGGCATTCAATTTGTTCACAAGACAGACATTTGAAGTGAAAGTGATTATGCTGATGTTTCTTTTCAGAACAATTGATGCAAAACGCAAAGTAGAATTTTCCGTCATCACCCAGAATTTTGTGAACAATTCCGTCTTCACAGAAACTATTTAAAACTCTGTAAATCGTTGCCCGATCCACAGCTTCTCCCAATTCTTTCTGTAAAACTTCCTGACTGACCGCAGATTTTGAATTCTTTAACGAGTCCAGAATTAATTGTTTGGTCGGTGTGTTTCGTTTTGCCATACTACAAAGATAAAAAACATTATTGCGATAAAGTCGCATTAGTAAAAATTTGTTTTACCTTTGTGTTATCAATAAACAATAGATTATGGAACAAAATTTTGACGTTATCATTATAGGAGGAAGCTATGCGGGATTATCTGCCGGAATGGCTTTGGGAAGATCTTTAAGAAATGTTTTAATTATTGATAGCGGAAAACCGTGTAACCGACAAACTCCGCATTCACACAATTTCATCACTCACGATGGAAAAACACCGAAAGAGATTTCAAACTTGGCAAAAGAGCAGGTTTTGAAATATGAAACAGTAAAATTCTACGACGGAATTGTCGTAAAAACTTCAAAAAATTCTGTTGGTTTTGAAGTTGAAACCGGAAGTGGAGAAATATTTCATGCTAAAAAACTAATTCTTGCTTCAGGAATTATAGATATAATGCCGAATATTCCGGGATTTGCAGAATGTTGGGGAATTTCTGTGATTCATTGTCCATATTGTCACGGCTACGAAGTGAAAGGAAAAGTAACAGGAATTATGGCAAACGGAGATATGGCTTTTGATTTTACGAAAATGGTTTTTAATTTAACTAAAGAACTGACTTTATTTACTAACGGGAAATCATTATTGAATGAAGAGCAGACTGAAAAATTTAATCAGAATAAAATCAATATTATTGAAGATCAAATCAGTGAAATTGTACACGAAAACGGACAAATTGAAAAAGTAATCCTTAAAAACGGGAAAGAAATTCCATTAGAAGCGTTGTATGCAAAGATTCCTTTTGAACAGAATATTAAGGTTGAAGATTTGGGAATTGAATTAAACGAGCAAGGTTTTATTACAGTTGATATGATGCAGAAAACAAATATTACAGGAGTTTTTGCCTGTGGCGATAGTGTGACGATGATGCGATCTGTTGCCAATGCAGTTGCTCAGGGAAATTTTGCGGGAGCGGTTGTGAATAAAGAACTTTCGGAGGAAGAATTTTAAATAATAGAAGGCGAATTTGCGAATTAAGGAATCACTCTTTCAAAAAATCATATTTGGCAATATCAAATTCTCGCTGAAAATTTCGTACTTTTGGGGTGAAAAATTTCTAAAAATAAAAGTAAAATGGACATAATTTTCGACCTGATTGAAAAAGAAAGACAGAGACAAACTCATGGTATTGAAATGATTGCATCAGAAAATTTCGTTTCTGAGAATGTGATGAAAGCAATGGGAAGTGTGTTGACAAACAAATATGCTGAAGGATATCCCGGTAAAAGATATTACGGAGGATGTGAAGTAGTAGATGAGGTTGAAACTTTAGCGATCAATAGAGCTAAGGAGCTTTTCGGAGTTGATTATGTAAATGTTCAGCCACACTCTGGTTCTCAGGCTAATGCTGCGGTTTATTTAGCAGTTTTGAAGCCGGGAGATAAAATTATGGGGATGGATCTTTCGATGGGGGGTCACCTTACTCACGGTTCAGGCGTGAATTTCTCCGGTATTCAGTATGAAGTGGTTTCTTACGGGGTAGAAAAAGAAACGGGTCTTATCGATTATAATCAGATGAGAGAGGTAGCATTAAGAGAAAGACCAAAAATGATGATTGCCGGTTTTTCTGCTTATTCAAGAGATTTAGATTATGCTATTTATAGAGAAATTGCTGACGAAATCGGAGCTACACTTTGGGCAGATATTGCTCACCCTGCAGGTTTGGTTGCTAAAGGTTTATTAAACAACCCATTTGAGCATTGCCACGTTGTAACAACTACGACTCACAAAACGTTGCGAGGTCCAAGAGGTGGAATGATCATGATGGGTAAAGATTTTGAAAATACATACGGTCATAAAACTCCAAAAGGAGAAACTAAAATGATGAGTCAGGTTCTTGACGGAGCTGTTTTCCCGGGAATTCAGGGAGGTCCGTTAGAGCACGTTATTGCAGGTAAAGCAGTGGCTTTTGCAGAAGCTTTGGATGTTCAGTTTGAAACGTATGCAAAACAAGTTCAGTCTAACGCTCAGGCTTTGGCAAATGCGATGATTAACAGAGGGTTTGATATTGTGAGCGGTGGAACAGACAATCACTTAATGCTTGTCGATCTTAGAAATAAAAATGTAAACGGTAAAGAAACAGAGAAAGCTTTGGTTCTTGCTGATATAACTTGTAATAAGAATATGGTTCCTTTTGATGATAAGTCGCCATTCACAACTTCCGGTATCAGATTGGGAACTGCTGCAATTACAACCAGAGGATTGAAAGAAAACGATATGGATACGATTGCAGGATTTATTTCTGAGGTGGTTGACAATATCAAAAATGAAGAAGTTCTTGCTTCTGTAAAAAATAAAGTTAACGAATTAATGGAAGGTAAAGCGCTATTTAATTATTAATATTTACCTTGTTTAGAATATAAAGAATGGGCGCTTGCCCATTCTTTTTTTGCATCATTATATATGGAAAAGAAATCTTTCACTTTTAATGAAATTAAACTGAAACTGATGAACTATTGTGTCTATCAGGATCGTTGTCATTCAGAAGTGGAGCAGAAAATGAAGGAGTTTTTATTAATTGATGAAGCGAAAGAGGAAATCATGCTTTATCTTTTAAAGGAAAACTATTTAAATGAAGAACGATTCACAAGAAGTTATATTCGGGGTAAATTCTATATAAAGCATTGGGGAAAGACGAAAATTAAGATGAATTTAAAACAAAAGCAGATCTCCGAAAAGCAGATCAGTAAATGTTTTGATGAAATTGATGAAGACGACTACCAAAAAACAATAAAGAAAATCTACGAAGATTACTACTCAAAACAAAGTGGATTGAAGGAATATCAGCGGAAATCTAAGACCATAAAATATTTAATGAGCCGCGGTTTTGAATATGAGAAAATTAATGATATTTTTGAATAAGTATATTTTCAATCTGATTTTAGAAGAGATTAAATTATTAAATATTTTCTTTACGTTGAAATTTAATCGAAGTCAGAATTACAGGAAAAATAATTTTCATTTGCAAAATGTGAAAAATAATTAAAATAATGAATTATGCATCCTATTTTGTTGGATGTCAATTGAAAAGAATTTATTATACTCATTTAAATAGGCAAATAAATATATGTTTCATAAAGTACACACCAAATTTGTTCTAAATTTTAAACGTAACATGAAATTTTATTTTAATTTTGCATAAATGCCCAGATATTATTTTATTCAAATAATAGGGTTTAGAAATTTTTAATCTATGAACACCAATCAAGACAATGTACGATTCTCTTAGAAGAAAAATTTTTGGAGGAGATAATGTTGTCAATCTCTCGGATGTAAGGTATCTTCCCAGATGGATAATACTCGTAATAGATATTATTATTCTGGTTATATCTTTATTTATTTCTACCTATATAATAGAAAAAATAGGTCAGAAAGAATTTATTTATCAGGATGATGAGAGTGTTGTTTTTCTCTCCATTATTCTTGTTAATGTCTTTTTCATGTATGTTTTCAAAACGTATGCGGGAATTATCAGGCATTCTACCTTTATAGACTTATTCAAATTACTTGTTTCGTGTTTCTGTACGGCATTCGTTATCGGAATCATTAACATTAGTTGCTTCTGGATGATGGGAGAAAAGTTTATGCTTAGCTCTTATCTGATCCTCTACTTTATTATTTCTTTTATGGGGCTGTTTCTTTTCAGACTGTATGTAAAAGAATTTTTTCATATTGTGAGAGAATACAGAAGAAGTGCTTTAAAGAAGAGAATTCTGGTTTTAGGGATTGATGAACAGTCAATAGCGATTGCAAGAGCAATTCTGGATAATCCAAGTCTGCCATACCATGTAGTAGGTTTTTTAACTCAGAGAACGGATTCTAAGAGAGCATCATTATTGGGCAAACCGATCCTTTCAAAAGAGAAAATTGAGCATAATACAAAAGAAGGTCTTTTAATAGATGGTGTTATCATCATCAAAGAAATGATGTCTAAAGATGAGATGAATTCGTGGGTGAATTTATTTTTGGAAAAAGATCTTAGTATTTTTAAAGCTCCTTCTGTTCAGAAATTAAGAGATAGTGATCTTGGCGGATCTATCCGAAATCTGCAGATTGAAGATTTACTGAATAGAAAACCAATTAAAATTCAGAATGCAGAGATTGAAAGTCGACATTTCAACAAGGCCATTCTGGTTACAGGTGGTGCCGGATCTATCGGGAGCGAAATCGTTAGACAGGTAGCGCAATTTAATCCTTCTTTAATTGTTGTATTGGATCAGGCAGAGACTCCTCTATACGATATTGAACTGGAGATGAGAAATAAATTCCCTCATATCCTATTTAAGTTTGTTTTGGCAGATGTTTGCAATAAAAATAGGATAGAACCGTTATTCCAAGCTTATAATTTCTCAATGGTTTATCATGCTGCGGCTTACAAACACGTTCCTTTGGTAGAAGAAAACCCGAATGAAGGAATTATGGTAAATGTCTTGGGATCAAGGATTATTTCCACACTTTCAAGCAAATATAAGGTAAATAGGTTTGTGATGATCTCTACAGATAAGGCAGTAAATCCTACCAATGTAATGGGAGCATCTAAAAGAGCGGCAGAATTATTTGTTCAGTCATTACAAAATGTGGAAGGCAACATAACCAAATTTATTACAACAAGATTTGGAAATGTTTTGGGATCAAACGGTTCTGTAATTCCTCACTTTAAGAAGCAAATTGAAGCTGGAGGTCCTGTTACAATTACACATCCTGATATTGTAAGATATTTTATGACTATTCCTGAAGCTTGTGAATTGGTTTTACAGGCTGGTACAATGGGGAAAGGAGGTGAAATTTTTGTTTTTGACATGGGAGAGCCGGTTAAGATTCTTGATCTTGCAAAAAGAATGATAAAATTGTCTGGTTTTGAACCTGATATTGATATTAAAATCATTTATACAGGACTGAGACCTGGAGAAAAATTGTACGAAGAATTATTGAGCGATAATAGCAAGACACTTCCTACTCACAATGAAAAAATTATGGTATCTAAAGATCCTACAATGGAATTTAATGCTATCGACTCATTGATAGAGCAAATTACCCAGTCTGCTTTTGAAAAAGATAAAGTAGCAGTCGTAAAAATATTGAAAATTATAGTGCCTGAGTTTAGAAGCAATAATTCTATTTATGAGGTGTTAGATAAATAAAACAAAAAATATAAATGTATATTTGTACAATTTTTAAATATGATGAAAAGTAAAGTACTGGTTATATTTTCGGCAATGGTATTAGTATCATGTAAAACAAATCCTAATGCTCATAATGATTTAAATTACATGCAGAATATAGAGCAAACCGCCTTAGATAATGCTGCAAAAATTACAAACAATACCATACAAACTGGCGATCAGCTGATTATTCTTATTACTGCTAAGGATATGGATGTTGTAAAACCATTTAATCAGAATTACTCTTCATCAGAATTTGTTCAGACCAATGCATTAGCAGGAGGAAATACTCCCGGACAGGGAAATGTCAATCTTTCAGGTCCTTCTTATATTGTTGATGCAAACGGTGACATAGATTTTCCAATTTTAGGAAGACTCAATACATCAAATAAAACTTTAGTTGAATTTAAAAATGAGTTGAGAGCTAAAACGGCTGAGTTTGTTGTCAATCCAACGGTAAATGTGAGACTTGCTAATTTTAAAGTAACAATTTTAGGTGAAGTAAACAGACAGGGTGACTATACTATTGCTAACGGACAGGGAACTATCTGGAATGCACTTGGTATGGCGGGCGATCTTACTATGTATGGAAAGAGAACCGATGTTTTAATCATAAGAACAGAAAATGGACAGATTACATATGGAAGAATCAATCTACAGGATGCCAATCTTATCAATTCACCATATTACAATTTGAAACAAGGCGATGCGATTATCGTTTCTGCAAACAATACAAAAGATGTAACTTCAAGACAAAATCCAAACACACCTCTTATTTTATCTGCTATTTCAATAGGTGTTACAGCAATAGCAGTAGCAGTAGGTTTATTTAAGAATTAATAGAAAAAATGATGAAACAGAAAAATCATGTAGTGGAAGCAGAAGATTCTGAATTACATATTAGAGACATATTGCAGCCTTATTTAAAGAGTTGGTATTGGGTTTTAGCTAGTGTTATAGTAGGTGTTGTATTTGCTTATTTATACCTTAGAAAGCAAGTGCCTGTTTTCGAGGTTGCCTCTACGGTTCTCATCAAAGATTCTAAAGCAAGCGGCGGAGGAACACAGGATTTTGCTGTATTAAGAGATATCTCAGGAATAGGTAAAATGGGAAGTAATGGGGTGGAGAATGAAATGGAAATTTTCAAATCCAAAACTCTTATAAAAGATATTGTTAAAGATTTAGCACTTGAAACGGATATTTTTAATGGCGACATAAAACATGAACTTTTTGCGGAAACTTCTCCTATTAAAGTACGAGTGATTCAGGAGAAACAAACTTCCTCAAAAGTTTCTCGCCTGATGAATTTAAAGATAAATGGTAATCAATTAACACTGAGTTCGGAAGGACTTCCTGCCATCACAACAACTTTTAATAAAATGATTAGTTTGCCGTTTGCCAACATCATGATATTAAAGAATGAAAAATTCGTAGGAAAGAAACCAACTGATTTACTATTGAATATTTCCAGCTTAGAAGATAAAACAAACGGATATCAGGCTGCTATTAGTGTATCTTTAATCAATAAAGATGCTACGGTAATTAAGCTGGCAATAAATTATGCTGAAACCAATAAAGCAAAAGTGATTATTAATAAATTGGTTCAGGTTTATAATGAAAATGCAATACTTGATAAAAATACGGAATCAAACAACACTGCAAAATTTATTGATGACCGAATCACGCAGGTAGGACGAGATTTAGGACAGGTTGAAAATGAAAAGGAAAGGTTTAAACAAAGCAATCAGATTTCTGATATCGAAACTGAAATTAAATTAGGTTTAGAAACTAATGCTTCTGCAAAAGGTAAAGAATTAGAAATTGATGCTCAGCTAGAACTTACAGATGCATTATTAGGATATGTTTCCAATCAGAATTCTTATCAGACACTGCCAGGAAATGTTGGCTTAAATAATCCAGGCGCTACAACCAATGTAGGAGCGTATAATCAATTGGTTTTAGAACGAAACAGATTACTGGAAAATGCAACGCCTCAAAACCCCTTGGTTGTTGATATAACAAAACAGATTAATAATATTCGTGGTTCAATTATTCAAAGTTTACAAAAGAATAAAACTGGGCTTCAACTGGCGAAAAGTGGCTTGTCTTCTGAGCAAAATAATATTTCAGGGAAAATTGCCAAAGTTCCTGCACAAGAAAAGCTTTTCAGAAGTATTGAAAGACAACAGCAGATAAAAGAGTCTTTGTATCTACTATTATTGCAAAAGAGAGAAGAAACGGCAATTTCTATGGCAGTTACAGCTCCTAAAGCAAGAATTGTTGACGAGGCTTATGTTGGAAGCCAAATTGCTCCGAAAGCTATGATTATATTGCTGATAGGTTTTGTATTGGGGTTGGTAATTCCTATAGGGATTATTTACCTACAGCAATTATTTAATAATAAAGTAAAAACCAAGCATGATCTGGAAAGACTGAATCACAGGAAACCAATCATTGGAGAAATTCCAAGTATGGAGCGTGGTCAGGATGAACTTGTGAAAATCAACGATCTTTCGCCAATGGCTGAATCTTTCAGGATACTGATCACGAACATGATTTTCATGTTTCCAAAAAGTATAAAAAAGGGAAGAACGGTATTTGTAACCTCTACTGTAAAAGGTGAAGGAAAAACGCACGTATCCGTAAACCTTGCTTTGACGATGGCAACTCCGAAAAAGAAGGTCATTATCATTGGTTCAGATATAAGAAATCCTCAGTTGCAGCGATATAATACAGCAAGGAAAGGCTTGTCTGGCCTTACAGAATTTCTTTATGATGATCATGTAACGGTAGATGAAATTGTTCATCAAAGTGCATTTAATCCAAATCTGGATGTTATATTCTCCGGAAGCATACCGCCAAATCCTACAGAATTATTATCTAATGGAAGATATGAAGACCTTCTTGCAGATCTTAAAGAGAAATATGATTATATTATTATAGATACTGCACCATTGATGCTGGTAACTGATACTTTACTTATTGCTGAGATGGCAGATGTTACGCTATATGTTACCAGATCCAAACATACTGAGAAATCGTTAATCGATTTTGCCAACAAACAGATCGAAAGCCAAAGAATAAAGAATGTTGCTTTTGTTCTTAATGATGTGAGTAAAGAATACTTTGCTTATGGTAACAAATATGGCTATGGCTATGGCGCAGAACACAAAAGCTTTTTTGATAAAATAAAAAGTATTTTTAAATAATAAATGATGAATACACTGGAAAATTACAAAATTGCAGTAATCGGACAAGGATATGTCGGGCTTCCATTAGCATTAGAATTTTCAAAACATTTACCGGTATACGGTTTTGATATCAACGTTAAAAGAATTGAAGAACTTAAAAATGGTGAAGACCATACCCTGGAAGCTGATTCTCATGAAATACAAGAGCGTTTAAAACAAGCCTCCGAAAGTAATTTTAAAAAAGGATATATTCCTTCATGTTCCCTAACAGAAATTACCAATGCCAATGTCTATATCGTAACAGTACCAACACCTATAGACAGATTTAATGCTCCTGATCTTACTTTATTAATTAAAGCAAGTAAAATGCTGGGAGAGATTCTTAAAAAAGGGGATGTTGTTATTTATGAATCTACAGTTTATCCTGGATGTACAGAAGAAGAATGTATTCCTGTATTAGAAAAAGAATCGGGATTGAAGCTGAATGAAGATTTCTATGTGGGATATTCTCCTGAGAGAATAGTTCCTGGAGATAAAGTAAATACATTGGTTACAATTAAAAAAGTAACTTCCGGTTCAACGCCTGAAATTGCTGAAAATATTGATCAACTATACAAGCTGATTATTAAAGCAGGTACACATAAAGCACCAAGCATAAAAGTTGCCGAAGCTTCTAAAGCTATCGAAAATGCACAAAGGGATGTTAACATTTCTTTTGTCAATGAACTGGCGTTAATTTTTGACAGAGTGGGAATAGATACTCATGATGTATTAGAAGCGGCAGGAACAAAATTTAATTTTTTACCTTATCGTCCGGGCTTAGTTGGAGGACATTGTATTTCTGTTGATCCTTATTATTTGGCTCATAAGGCTGTACAGTTAGGATATCATCCACAGGTAATTCTAAGCGGGAGAAGAGTAAATGATATGATGCCGGAATTTATTGCCGGAAAAGTGGTAAAATTGATGATTCAAAAAGGAATTCAGATTAAAAATGCAAATGCTCTGATTCTTGGAATTACATTTAAAGAAAATTGTCCGGATATCAGGAATACGAAAGTAGTGGATATTTATTCTGAGCTTAAGCAATATGGTCTTAATGTGGATATTTATGATCCTTGGGCAGATAAAGAAGAGGTAAAAGATGAATATGATGTAGAAACTGTCGAAACTCTTGGAAATGATAAAAAGTATGATGTTGTCATTTTAGCTGTTTCACATACAGAATTTATAAATTTAGATATTGCTTCTCTTAAAAATGATGATTCAGTGCTATTTGATGTTAAAGCATTTTTAGACAAAGATACTGTAGATGCGAGACTGTAATTATTAGCTGAATATAAAATACAATATTGCATATATGAATATGTACAAGATAAAAGAAACGTTTTCTCTGGAATGGAGAAACGTTTTTTTAAATATAAACTAAATTTCTTAGGGAATTTTATAAATCACTTTTTCTTAATGAAGATTCGAAGTATTAAAGTAAACTACGCCTTAAATTTACTGAGAGTGGTTTCGGGTATTTTGTTTGGGATTATTACAATGCCTTACATTAATAAGGTGTTGGGTGCTGAAAGCTTGGGAAAAGTTGAATATGTAAATTCTATCATTACTTATTTCTTATTGTTATCGTCATTGGGAATCCCGATGTATGGATTGAGGGAAGTCGCAAAAATAAGGAATGACAGCTACAAAAGAACAAAACTGGTTCTTGAGCTATTGTCAATCTTAGGAATTACCACCCTCATTTCTTATATCATTATTTTTGGAGTAATTCTTAACCTTCCTTATTTTTTTTCATATAAAGAACTTATTATTGTTCTGAGTACCATCATATTGTTTACAAATTTTGGGGCAGAATGGTTTTATCAGGGGATTGAAGATCAGATGTTTATAACCATTCGTTATCTGATTGTACGGATATTAAGTTTTGTCTTATTATTTGTCTTGGTTAAAAATCCCGATGATTATCTATGGTATGCTTTTATTGTTATTTTAAGCACGGTTGGAGCAAATATTTTCAATATTTTATATTTAAAAAAATATTTGGATTTTAAAGATATTTCTTTTAAAAAGTTAAATTTAAAACAGCATTTAAAGCCGGCCCTTACGATTTTTGTAGGTTCAATTTCGGTCAGTATTTATCTTCAATTAGATATTACTATCTTAGGTACAGCTAAAGGCGATGAGTCGGTAGGATATTATGTGATGGCCAATAAGTTGATTCGTTTTGTTATTGCAATTGTTACCACAATTGGTGCTGTAATGCTGCCTAGATTAGCAAATTTGTTGACGACTGATAAAAAGGCATTCTACAGTTTAGTAGAAACTGCTCTTAATTATATTATGATTTTTTCAATACCTTCTACTTTTGCTTTTATGGTTTTGGCAAAAGATTTTACCCTTTTAATGGGAGGTAGTGATTTCCGGGAATCGATTCTTACAACTCAGATTTTATCACCTATTGTAACTATCGTGGGATTGGCATATTTCTTAGGCTATTTGGTACTTTTTCCGTTGGGTAAAGAAAGAATTTATACAGTTTCAACCATCATTGCAGCTGTCCTTAGTATTATTCTTAATTTAATATTTGTACGAATATACGGACATAATGCGACAGCCTCGATAGCTGTCTTCTCAGAGGTTATTGGTGTTGTTTTTATGATTGTTTTAGGAAAATCTGTGCTGCAGAAAATTAATTTTTTTAATAAAAGTATATCCATTTATATTATCGGGTCGCTGGCAATTTCAATTCTTTTGTTTTTATTAACTTCGTTGCTTTCAAGTACTGAATTATTAATAAAAGTAATAATAGAAATAAGTTTAGCAATTCTACTTTTTGTGTTAATACTTTATATTTCTAAAGAAAAAGTGTTTTTTGAAGTTGTCAATATGATTAAAGCTAAACTTAAAAGATAACATGGATTGTTCAATTATTATTGTTAATTACAATACAAAAGCTATCACCAATAATTGTATTGAGTCTGTGAAAAAGTTTACGGAAGGTATAAGCTATGAGATTATTTTGGTAGATAATGCGTCTTCTGATGATTCCGTTACTTTTTTCAATGAAATTAAAGATATTGTATTTATCAAATCTTCTGAAAATATAGGTTTTGGAAGAGCTAATAATTTAGGAGCCGAACAAGCTAAAGGAGAGTTTTTATTTCTTTTGAATTCTGATACTGTTTTAATCGAAAATTCAATTAAAAAACTTGTTGATTTTTTTAAGAATAAAGAGGCAGAACTTAACATCGGGAGTTTAGGCTGTGTACTTGTAGATGAGGAAATGAATTATAACGGCTGCGGAAGCAACTTTACTTCTTGTGCTGAGGAAATTCATCATTATAAAAAAATAATTCCGGGATTAAAATATTTTTTTTCAGATGAACCCGTAAATCTTTTTCCGTTAGAGAAAAAATTTTTTGAAATTGATTATGTTATTGGGGCTGATCTTATGATAAAAAACAATGTTTTTAAGAATATGGGAGGTTTTGATAAAGATTTTTTCATGTATTATGAGGAAAGTGATTTACAGTACCGTATGAAAAGAGCAGGTTATAAAGCTTATATATATACGGGAACAAAAATAATTCATCTGGAAGACGGCAGCGGTAAAAAAATAAAAAATTACAGCAATAAAAAAAGAATTATAACACACACAAGCAAAAACCTTTTTCTGAAAAAAAACGATTCCGAAAATTTTAGTAAGTATATAATTTGGGATAAGTTTTTTTTGTTTATTAATAGATTTAATACCAAATATACTTCTCAGGAAAAGAAGGATTATGAAAATGCTATAAAAAGAACATTACTATGAAAATAGCTATTATTGGAAGCAAAGATTTTGATAGTTTAGAATATCATCTGCACGATTCATTAGAATTTCTTGGGCATGAGATTTTTCATATTGATATAAAAGATGTTATAAAAATACCTTATCGTTATAATTATTGGGCGACAAAACTATTCCCTTCATATGATGAACTTATGTTCAAAAAAATTGCAGAAAAGGTGATTGAACAAAAACCAGATCTTGTAATTGCTACCTATCGCTTTATACATCCTGTTTGTATTAAAATGATAAAGCAAAACTTAAAGGCAAAAGTTATACACATTAATCCTGATCAGATGACTACTTTAGAACACCAGCAAATATTTGCATCAGATTATGATGCGTGGTTTACTAAAGAAAAATATATGCTGGATTTTATGCAGAATAAAATGAGGCTGAATGCACATTATCTTCCTGAGGCATTAAATCCAAGAGTACATAAACCTTCAGTAAAAAACAGAAGTGAGCTGGAGAAAGAAATAAATATTGATGTAGTGAGTTTTGGAACGATGTATCCTTATCGCTCGAGAATGATAAGCGAATTGATAAAAGCGGATATTAATGTTGCTTTATTCGGAGTTGCGGATAAAAGATTTGCAAGAAATGAAATTGCCGAAAATTTCAGGAATGAATACATTACAGGTGAAAGAAAAGCAGAAGTTTTATGCGGATCTAAAATAGTATTTAATAATTTTCACTATGCTGAAGTTAACTCTGCCAATGTGAAATTTTTCGAAATAGCAGGAATAGGAGCATTTCAGCTATGTGATTATAAACCTGTTTTGGAGGAGTACTCTAAAATTGATGTTGAAAAGTTTACGTATAAACATATAGATGAGGCGATTGAGAAAATTCGGTATTATTTGGATAAGCCGGATGAAAGATATGCATTGAGTGATCTTCAGAGACAGCATTTTATGGAAAATCATACATACGATGTAAGGCTTACTGAAATGTTAAAATTAATTTATAAATAAATTATCTTTTGAAACTTAAACTTTCTTTTTTTGGATATATTTCAATAATTGTCTTATTAATAATTGTTTTATTAGTAAGATCATTTGATATTTATTATGCGGTAAAAAATCGTGAAGTTTTTCCAGAATTGGTGCTTGCTTTTTTATCATCTCTATTAGTTTGGGTTCCTTTCTGCTACAATTGGTATAAAAAAGGGAAACCTATCTTGTCAGATTGGCTGAAATTTGCTACATTTTTATATATTATTTTTAATTATTATCAGATTGCAGATAAATTAGGGATGAAGGATGTGGGGATATATGGAGAGGTATATGTCAATCAAAGTTTCGTGTTTCAGGCATTATGGATAATATTCCTAAGTTTAGTACTTATAAATGTCTTGGATATAATTTCCCTTTTAGTATCAAAAAATAAATTACCGAAACTGAATGTTCATGAGATAAGCAGGAAGTATAAAATAAAAAATTTGAAAATTTTTTATTTAGCTTCTTACGGTATAATGATATTGCAGTTTATATTATTATTTTCAGGAGTGATAGGGTATGGTGCAGATGAAGAGAATAATGTATCAAGTTATTCATTCCTTCTACAAATCACTAATCAGACTTTGCCCTTATTTTTAACAATATATTTCTTCTTAAAATTTGTAACTGAATATAAATCCCGACAGTTCAATTTATATTTTTATGCTTATATAATACTGTATTTTGGCTTTGGATTAATTGCAGGGATGAAAGGGATTTTAATTTTTGGAATTGTAATCTTTCTTATTCCTTATTTAGAAGCGGGTAAAAGTCTGCCGAAAAAATGGATTGCCCCTGTGCTTATTTTTCTTTTGTTTCTATATCCTTTTAATACCAATTATAGGAATACCCTTATCAATATTCCGGGAATATCTAAAAAAGATGCTTTTGTAGTTGCTGTTGCTAAAACGATAGAGCTGGATTTTAATAATAACGTATCATCTGGTAGCAAAAGTTATTCGGAGAGAGTTGCTTTACTTCCTTATCTAATTTTTTCTATCGAGAAAGAAAAAGAATGGACATATTATAAAAATATGGAAAGATTTATATATCTTCCTGTAAGTATAGTTCCTAGAGCAATTCTCCCCAATAAGCCTATATCGGATATAGGAGCGCGTTTACAGGCAATGATTACATCTAGCCACAACTCCATAACTCCAACCTTATATGGTTGGGCCTATTTAGAAGGAGGAACTATCTTTGTTTTTTGTCATTTACTAATACTTTTAATTATTATTAATATCGTACAATACACAAAATATAAGAATACCATTTTTTATTTTTTATTTTATGTAAATTTTTTGATAAGTATTGTTACTATTGAGAGTGATACCTATTTTTTTGTTGCAGGTCTGATACAAAATTTATTTGTATTTTACATTTTCAGCAGATTTTTTTTCAAAAAAGTAGAGTAGCTTCAATTAGTTTATTATTGTTCTAATAATAAGTTTTTAAATGTTAAATTTTGATGATACCTTTATTAATCGTTCTTTTATTGATTTTCTCTTTTCTTGATGAAAAATTTTCATCAATACAAAAGATGTTGGTATTAATCTTCTGTTTTGTTTTTTGGTGGTTTTTAGAAAGTTTCAGATGGGAAAGTGGTACAGACTTTTGGAACTATCTTAATAATTTCCAAAGAATTAAACTTAAATTTCTCTGGACAGACAGATATGAGTTGGGATACAATCTTATGGTTTTATTTTTCAGGGATTATTTAAAAACTACATTTATTTTTTTTACAGCTGTTTATTATTCAATCGTATTTACATTGTATTTTTTTTCGATCAGAAAAGCTACAGCAAATCCTATATTGTTTGTATTTATTTTCTTTTGTTTCGCTATTGGATTAATGGGAAGCACTAGGCAATTAATGGCTGTATCGATTATGTTTTTTGCAAGTATTTACTTTTTAGAAAAAAAAAAACTTTGGTTTATTATATTTATACTTTTAGCTTCACTTTTCCATAGGACAATCATTATCTGTTTACTTTTTGTTTTCTTCACAAATCATATAAAGTATAAGTACTGGATTTATATGATTGTTATTGCTTTTATAACACAAATTAGCGGACTTAATACATTTTTTATAGAAAATATTATCTCGCTTTTGCCCAAAGCATTTTCGGAGAGATTTTTTAGTTATCTGGCAATGCCGGCAGCAGATACTGTAAATATTAAAACTTACTTAGCAGGGGTTTTTCGGAGAGTTTTACCAATAATGTTGCTATTTATATATAAAGATAAACTTACCGAGATTGCAGGAAGTATGAAGATACGGTATGTTGTGAATATATTGTTTTTTTCATTATTTTTATACATCATGCTGTCATTCAATTTTACATTTATCATATCCAGAATCAGTATTTATTTCAATATATTTGAAGCGCTGTTTTATGTATGGTTAATAACAATTTATATTAAAGAAAAGAAGCATATATATATATTAGGATTAATATCATTTTTCCTTGTACTTTGTGTCAAGTATATTATGAATTATCCAGAGCTCTTCCTACCTTATAAAACGATATTTTTTACCCTATAAAATTATGGAGGTTCATTTTTTTGAAAGAAAGCCTACGGAAGGACAGGTGAGTATTGAAAAACTTTTTTCTCATTTATACATTCAGTTGGAAGATAAAAAAGTAAACTTTAAAGTCATAAAGAATCCGTTTTCATTAATTCATTTTTGGAAGGCGTTATGGTTTTTTAAACAACAACAAGGAGACGTAAATCATATTACCGGTGATATTCATTGGGCTTGTTTGCTTTTAGACAGAAATAAGACCATTCTTACAATACATGATTTGGTAGGCCTATACCAATACAAAGGATTTAAACGTTGGCTGTATTATATATTGTGGGTTTATCTTCCTATTAAAAAATTAAAATACATAACAGTTATTTCTAATAAGACAAAAGATGAGGTCTTAAAATATATTCCATCAGCAAAAGATAAAATACATGTAATTTCTAATTTTGTTACAGTACCTATTTTAGAGAATAATGAGATTCATTTTCATGAAAAAATTAAAATACTGATCGTAGGAACCAGAACAAATAAAAATATAGAAAGAATATTACAAGCTCTAATTAACTTAGAAGTACAAATAACAATCATCGGAGAATTAGAAGAATCCCATAAAAACTTAGTAAAAGAAAATAATTTATCAATAAATAATCTAAATAATATTTCTGATAAAGAATTAATAGAAAAATATTACGAAGCAGATATCTTATTATTTCCCTCTTTGTATGAAGGGTTTGGATTGCCTATTTTAGAAGCTCAGGCACAAAATTGCTGTGTTATAACATCCAATATTTCTCCTATGAAAGAGATTTCGAGTGATGGAGCTATTTTAGTAAATCCATTTTCTGTAGAAGAAATCAGAAATGCAGTTATTAAGTTGGTAAATAGTGAAGAAGATAGAAGGGATCTTGTAAAGAAAGGAAAAGAAAATGTTATAAAATATAGCCCAGAGAAGTTATCAGAGCAATATATTAATTTATATAATCAAATTTTAGAGAAATGATTTTTATTGATGCAATATATATAAATAATGGGGGAGGAAAAGTACTCTTAGATTATTTAATGCAGGAATTGAATAAACTTGATGTACCAATCTTTTATCTTTTAGATAAAAGAATAGAAAATAATCATCAGCCAGTCAACGGAAAATCCAAAGTTGTTTTTCAGCAAGCAGATTATTACAGAAGGAAGGAATTTTATCAGGAACATCAGGATCAGTTTTCAACAATATTATGTTTTGGGAATTTACCTCCGGCTATTAAGATGAAAAATGCGGTGTCCTTTACTTATTTTCATCAGCCACTATTTTTAAGACTACCTAAAGAGATGCCGATTAAAGAAAAAGTAATGTTTTGGATTAAAACAAAAATTTTATATTCGAGCAGAAAAAATACAGATTATTGGTTGGTACAGTCAGATTTTATAAAACAAAGACTGAGTGAAAAGTATAAAGTGAAAAGAGAAAAGGTATTGTTGATGCCATTTTATCCCCCCTTTAAAGATACTCAAACAGTTGTACAAAGAGAAAAAAACACTTATGTTTTTGTAAGCAATGCCGCTCATCATAAAAATCATATCAAGCTGATTGATGCATTTTGTAAATTTTATGATATAAGTAAAAAAGGGGAACTTACAATTACAGTGGCAGAAACCTTTACGGAACTCTACCAAATGATTACAGAGAAACAAAACTTAGGATATCCTATTAAAAACTTAGGTTTTATAAACCGCGATGAGCTTAAAGAAATCTATCAGTCTCATGAATATCTTATTTTCCCGTCTCTTGCAGAAAGCTTCGGACTGGGGCTGGTGGAAGCTATTGATAACGGGTGTAAAGTCATAGGAGCAGACCTGCCATATACGTATGAGGTTTGTGACCCTTCTATTATTTTTAATCCCAACGAAGAACAAAGCATAATTGATGCTTTATTATTATCTTTAAAAAGTAATATTAAACCCTCTACGAAAAAAATCACAAATAATATTAAACAATTTATTACACTCCTACATGAAAATAAAAAATAAAATACTTCTTATAACCGGCGGAACAGGTTCTTTTGGAACAGCTGTTTTAAGAAAATTCATACATACAGATCATTTTAAAGAAATACGTATTTTTTCCCGCGATGAAAAAAAGCAGGATGATATGAGGAATCAGTTCAAAAATGATAAACTAAAATTTTATATTGGTGATGTAAGAGATTACAACAGTATAGAATCTGCAATGAGAGGGGTCGACTATGTCTTTCATGCTGCCGCCTTAAAACAGGTTCCTTCATGTGAGTTTTTCCCTATGCAGGCTGTAAAAACAAACGTTGAAGGTACTCAGAATGTAATCGATGCGGCTGGAAAAAATGAGGTAAAAAAAGTAATTTGTTTAAGTACAGATAAAGCTGCCTATCCTATCAATGCTATGGGGATCTCAAAAGCGATGATGGAAAAAGTAGCGGTTGCAGCATCCAGAAATTTAGAAAATACTACGGTCTGTCTTACAAGATACGGAAATGTAATGGCTTCGAGAGGTTCTGTAATTCCATTATTTGTAAAGCAAATTAAAAATAATGAGCAGATCACGATCACAGATCCAAATATGACCAGATTTTTAATGTCACTTGAAGAGGCAGTAGATTTGGTTCTGTTTGCTTTTGAACATGGAAATGCTGGTGATCTTTTTGTAAATAAAGCTCCGGCAGGTAAAATTGGTGATTTGGCACAGGCATTAAAAGAAATGTTTAAAGCAGAAAATCCGATAAAAGTGATTGGAACGAGGCACGGCGAAAAACTCTATGAAACGCTTTGTACCCGTGAAGAAATGATAAAAGCGGAAGATATGGGAGACTTTTACAGAATTCCTGCAGATAACAGAGACCTAAATTATGCTCAATATTTCTCAGAAGGAGAAGAAAAAGTTTCTAGAATAGAAGATTATCATTCTCATAATGCAAAACAGGAAGATGTAGAAGGTATGAAAAAGCTACTTTTGAAACTTCCTCTCATCAGAAGAGAAGTATTAGGAGAAAATTTGATGCAATATCCTGACTAACATGAGTGTTCCAAAGATTATTAATGGTGAGAAATATTCGGACGAAAGAGGTCGTCTGTTTTTTAACAATAATTTTGATGTTTCCCCAGTAAAAAGAATTTACTTTATAGAGAACAATAGTATAAAATATACAAGAGGCTGGACGGGACATAAAATTGAACAGCGTTGGTTTACAGCTTCTAAAGGTGTCTTTGTCATTAAGTTAATTAAAATTGATAATTGGGAAAATCCATCAAAAAATAGTGAAATTCTGGAGTTTGAACTCTCTGGTGAGAAACTGGATGTTCTTTATATGCCAAGCGGCTATGTTTCGGCAATTCGTGCAAAAGAAGAAAATTCGAAACTGTTGGTAATGGTTAATTATTCTTTAGGGGAAATTAATGATGAATATCGTTTCCCTTCAGATTATTTTGAAAATATATTATGATTAAAAAAATTGGAATTACAGGGCAAAATGGTTTTGTAGGCTCGCATTTATATAATACACTGGGATTAAAACCTGACCGATACGAAAAGATTGACTTTAAAAAGGATTATTTTGAAGATAATGAAAAGCTGGATGAATTTGTAAGGCAATGTGATGTCATTGTCCATTTAGCTGCTATGAACCGTCATCCGGATCCGGAAATAATTTATAATTGTAATCTTGATTTGGTAAAAAAACTCATAGATTCTTTAGAAAGAACTGGTTCACAGGCTCATGTTCTTTTTTCGTCTTCTTCTCAGGAAGAAAAAGATAATCTGTACGGAAAATCAAAAAAACAAGGTAGAGAGTTATTCTTGAAATGGACTGAGAAATCAGGCGGAAAATTTACAGGAATGGTTATTCCCAATGTTTTCGGACCATTTGGAAAACCTAATTATAATTCTTTCATCGCTACATTCTGCTACAAGCTTACTCATGGTGAAACTCCTGCTGTTGATACCGACGGCGAAGTTAGTCTTATTTACGTAGGAGAACTCGTTCAGGAAATAATTAACCAGATCGAAATTGCTGAAACAAATGAATTATATAAAATCCCTCATACCTCGGTAAATAAAGTTTCTGAAGTACTTGCAAAACTTGAACATTATAAAAGCCTGTATTTTGATAATGGTGAAATTCCACAATTAGATTCAAAGTTTGATTTGCAACTTTTCAATACATTCCGTTGTTATTTTGATATTAAAAATCATTATCCTGTAAAATTTACACAGCATACCGATCCTAGAGGAGCTTTTGTTGAGGTAATAAGGTTAGGGATTGGCGGACAGTGTTCTTTCTCAACTACAGTTCCCGGAATTACAAGAGGAAATCATTTTCATACAAGAAAAATTGAAAGATTTGCCGTAATTAAAGGTAAAGCCTTGATACAGCTAAGAAAAATAGATACCGATGATGTTCTTGACTTTTATCTGGATGGCAATGAACCTGCTTATGTAGATATGCCAATCTGGTACACGCATAATATTAAAAATATAGGAGAGGAAGAATTATATACCATTTTTTGGATTAATGAGCCTTTTAATCAAGAAGATGCAGATACTTATTTTGTAGAGGTTTAATACAACTGATTTTTCAATTTGAATGAACATCAAGATTACAAAAATAAAAATTATATTTGTAATCGAAAAAATACAATGAAAAAACTTAAAGTAATAACCGTAGTAGGAACTCGCCCAGAGATTATTAGACTTTCAAGAGTATTATCAGCTTTGGACGCTTCTGAAGCTGTAGAACATATTATCATTCATACAGGACAAAATTATGATTATGAACTCAATCAGATTTTCTTTGAAGATTTGGGACTTCGTAAACCTGATTATTTTCTGGAAGCTGCAGGAAAAACAGCAACAGAGACTGTAGGAAATATTTTAATTAAAATAGATCCGCTTTTAGAAGAGTTGAATCCCGATGCCTTTTTAGTATTGGGGGATACCAATTCTTGTCTTTGCGCTATTCCCGCTAAAAAAAGACAAATTCCTATTTTCCATATGGAAGCAGGAAACAGATGTTTTGACCAGAGAGTTCCGGAGGAAACTAACAGAAAAATAGTTGATCATACATCGGATATCAACCTTACCTATTCTGATATTGCGAGAGAATATTTATTAAGAGAAGGTCTTCCTGCAGACAGAATCATTAAAACCGGTTCTCCCATGTTCGAAGTGCTGCATCACTATCTTCCGCAAATTGAGAACTCAGATGTCTTGAACCGTCTGAATTTGGAAGAAGGAAAATATTTTGTCGTGTCATCGCATAGAGAAGAAAATATTAATTCTGAGAAGAATTTCAATGGTTTAATAGAAAGCCTTAATATTATAGCAGAAAAGTTTGGATTTCCGATCATTGTTTCTACGCATCCAAGAACAAGAAATATGATCGATAAAATGAATGTCGTTGTAAGACCGGAAATTCAGTTTTTAAAGCCACTTGGTTTTCACGATTATAATGCTTTGCAGATGAGAAGCTATGCCGTTTTATCAGATTCGGGAACAATTTCAGAAGAATCTTCTATATTGAATTTCAGAGCATTAAATATTAGAGATGCTCATGAAAGACCCGAAGCAATGGAGGAAGCATCTGTAATGATGGTTGGCTTATCTCCTGAAAGAATAATACAGGGGCTTACCCAGCTCCAGCAACAAAAAGTAGGGAGTGAAAGAAATTTCAGACAGGTTTCTGATTACTCTATACCAAATGTTTCTGAGAAAATGGTCAGAATTATCCTGAGTTATACGGATTATGTAAACAGAGTAGTCTGGAGTAAGAAATAGGTAATGAATATATTATTTCTTACTTTAGCAAAGATAGATACGTTGAAGCAGCGTGGTCTTTATCAGGATTTGATGCGTGAATTTTCTAGTCATGGTCATCATCTTTATATTGTATCACCTGCTGAAAGACGTGAAAGTAAAAAAACGAGTATAAATACTGAAGGAAATACAAAATTCCTGAATGTGAGAACTTTAAATATTCAAAAAGCTAATTTTATTGAAAAAGGTATTTCGACATTATCAGTGGAAAATCTGTTTTTAATAGCGGTGAAAAGATATTTTTCAAACGTTAAGTTTGATTTAGTGCTCTATTCTACACCACCTATCACTTTTACAAATCTTATTAAGTTTATAAAAAAAAGAGACGGTGCAAAAACATACTTGTTGTTGAAGGACATCTTTCCTCAAAATGCGGTAGATATGCAACTGATTTCAAAAAAAGGAATTTTATACAAATATTTCAGGAACAAAGAAAAAGATCTTTACAATATTTCTGATAAAATTGGATGTATGTCTAAAGCGAATTTTGAGTTTATGATGCATCACAATTCTTTTGTTCCCAAAAATAAAATTGAAATTAATCCAAATTCGATTGAAATACTGGATTCTAATGAACTTTCATGCAAAGAAAAAAATGACATTAGGATAAAATATAATGTTCCATTAGATAAAAAAGTCTTTATATATGGGGGGAATTTAGGAAGGCCGCAAGGAATTGATTTTCTTATTAAAACTTTGGACGCTAAAAGAAATGATGAAAGAATATTCTTTATTATTGTAGGCTCTGGTACAGAATACGGAAAAATAAAAAATTGGATAGATACTACGCAACCACAAAATGTATTATTATTGCCGGTATTGCCTAAAAATGATTATGACATTTTTATTCAGTCTTGCGATGTTGGATTGATATTTTTGCATAAAGATTTTCTAATTCCGAATTATCCATCCAGATTGCTTTCATATCTTGAATATAAAATGCCGGTACTTGCAGCGACCGACAAAAATACAGATATAGGATTAGATATTGTGAGTAACAATTGCGGCATATCAGTATATTCGGATGACATTAATCAGATGATAAAGGCAATAAATGAATTTACAGAAATGGATGATTCTGAATTTCAAAAAATGAGACAAAATAGTAGAGATTTTCTTGAAAGAGAATTTCAGGTGAAAGAATCTTACGAAAAGATTATAAAATCGTTAAATCAAAAATAATATAAAGTGTACAAAGATTTTTTCAAAAGAGTTATTGATTTTTGTTGGGCATTAATTGCTTTCTTATTACTGAGTCCGCTTTTTTTATTAGTGATGGTAGGTCTGGCTTTTGCAAATGAAGGCAAACCTTTTTTCTTTCAAAAAAGACCTGGGAAAAATGGGAAAATTTTCAGCATTATCAAGTTTAAAACAATGAATGATAAAAAAGATGCCAAGGGCAATCTTTTATCAGATATAGAAAGATTAACACCTATCGGTGCTTTTGTCCGTAAAACATCATTAGATGAGATTCCACAATTAATTAATGTCCTAAAAGGTGATATGTCTCTTATTGGACCGCGTCCGCTTTTACCAAAATACTTATCTTTGTACAATGATTTTCAATCCAGAAGACATGAAGTAAGACCGGGAATCACCGGTTGGGCTCAGGTAAACGGACGAAATTCTATTTCATGGGCGAAAAAATTTGAATACGATATCTGGTATGTAGATAATCTTTCATTGGTTTTAGATATTAGAATCTGTTTTTTAACCCTTAAGAAAGTGTTTTTTAGAGAAGGAATTAATCAGGACGGACAGGCTACAACAGAGCCTTTTAATGGAAATAATTAAATATGAAAAAAATAGCAATCGTTGGAGCAGGAGGTTTTGGACGTGAGGTAAAGATGCTGATAGATCAGCTTAATGAAAAAACTCCTTTGTATGAAATAATAGGTTTTTATGATGATAAAGCTCATGCGGACATCATTAACGGAATACCATATTTAGGTGTTATAGAAAATATTAATAAAGTAGATTTTTCTCTATGCTTAGCTATAGCGATTGCCGACCCTACCACGAAGAAAAAAATTATAGGTACTATTTATAATGAAAATATCGAATACCCGAATTTACTCCATCCTTCTGTTATAATAGGGAAAGACAATGTTTTCTTGGGCAGAGGAAATATCATCTGTGCAGGAGTTATTATTACAGTAGATATTGAAATAGAAAATTTTGTTATTTTAAATTTGTCATGTACCTTAGGACATGATACAAAAATAAAGAGCTTCTGTTCATTTATGCCTACAGTAAACATTTCTGGAGAAGTTCTGATTCATGATTGTGTATATGTTGGAACTGGAGCCAAAATTATTAATCTCTTAGAAATAGGTGAAAATACAATTGTAGGAGCGGGAGCGGTTGTTGCGAAAAGTCTTCCTGCAAATTGTACAGCTGTTGGAATTCCTGCTAAACCCATAAAATTTCACGAATAAATATGAATACTAAAATCTGGTTATCCTCACCACATATGGGAGGTAATGAACAAAAATACATCAATGAAGCCTTTGCCGAAAATTGGATAGCACCTCTTGGTCCCAATGTGAATGGTTTAGAGCAGGATCTTGAAAAATATTTAGGACAAGACGTAAAAGTGGCAGCTTTATCAGCAGGAACTGCCGCTCTTCACTTAGCATTAATCGAATGTGGAGTAAAACCCGGTGATGAAGTAATCTGCCAGTCGATGACGTTCTCTGCTTCAGCAAATCCGATTGCTTATTGTGGAGCAACACCTGTTTTTGTAGACAGTGAACCGGAGACATGGAATATGTGTCCTGTGGGATTAAGACAGACCATCGGTGACAGAATAAAGAAAGGTAAAAAACCTAAAGCGATTATTGTTGTTCATTTATATGGAATGCCTGCTAAAATGGACGGAATTATGTCTATTGCCAACGAATTTGAAATTGATGTAATCGAAGACGCTGCTGAAGCGTTGGGTTCTAGTTATAAAGGTCAGATGTGCGGAACGTTTGGACGTTTTGGAATTTTGAGTTTTAACGGAAATAAAATTATTACAACTTCCGGAGGCGGGGCTTTGGTTTGCCAGAATCAGGAGGATAAAGATAAGATTGTCTTTCTTTCTACGCAGGCAAGAGATGATGCACCTCATTATCAACATTCGCAGATTGGATTCAATTACAGAATGAGTAATATTGTTGCAGGAATCGGGCGAGGCCAAATGGAAGTGTTAAACAGTAGAGTAGAAGCTAGAAGAAAAATGCATGATTTTTACGTTGATATTTTTAAAGATACTGCCGGAGTCACTGTATTTTCAGAACCATCTTCCGATTTTTACTCTAACCATTGGCTTTCTGCAATCATCGTGAATCCTGAAATTACAGGAAAAACAAGAGAAGAATTAAGGTTAGCATTTTTAGAAGATAATATCGAATCAAGACCGTTGTGGAAGCCTATGCATTTACAGCCTGTTTTTGCGGATGCACCTTTTTATGGTGGAAATACTTCTGAAACGTTCTTCGATAACGGATTGTGTTTGCCATCAGGATCCAATCTTACAGAAGACGATCAAAAGAGGATTGCCAAAGTGATTAATAACTTTTTTGAAAGGTAATTCAAAAATGAATCAATATAAACACTGGAAGATTGTTTTTGATGTTGTTTTATCAGCTTTCTTGATCATCCTGATGTTTCCTTTATTGATCATTCTGTTTATTATTGCAAGTATTGATACCCAATCCAACGGAGTTTTCTTTCAGAGAAGAATCGGCCAACATGGTAAGCCTTTTATCATTTATAAATTTAAGACGATTCATGATACGAGAGGAAAAAGTTCTGCAATCGGATTAATTTTAAGAAAATTTAAATTTGATGAATTACCACAATTGTTCAATATTGTAAAGCAGGAAATGAGTTTTGTAGGTCCTAGACCTGACGTGGAAGGCTATTATGATAAACTTGAAGGTGAATTCAGAAAAGTATTAAAATTAAAACCCGGAATTACTTCAGAAGCAAGTATTAAGTACAGTAATGAAGAGATAATTTTGGCTCAACAGGAAAACCCGTTACAATATAATGATGAGGTACTTTTTCCTGATAAGGTTAAAATGAACTTAAATTATTTGGAAAATATGTCTTTTAAAAATGATCTTAAGATTCTTTTTAAAACTTTTTTTAAAGTATTTATAAAATAAAAATTAATAATATTTGATTTATTTTACACGATTATTACAACATGAAAATTAAAGAAACCCCTTTAAAAGACTGCTATATCATAGAACCTACAATCTTTGAAGATGACAGAGGATATTTTTTCGAAAAATTCAATGAAAAGAAATTTGAAGAACTTACCGGAATGAACGGTCATTTTGTTCAGGACAATATTTCAAAATCATCGTATGGTGTTTTGAGAGGACTGCATTTACAGAAAGGCGAGCATGCACAGGCAAAATTAGTTTCTTGTCTCGAAGGCAAAGTGTGGGATGTTGCGGTAGATTTAAGAGAAGAGTCTCCAACTTTTGGTCAATGGTTTGGGATTGAGCTTACGGCAGAAAATAAGCTGCAGTTGTATGTTCCCAGAGGTTTCGGTCATGGTTTTTCTGTGTTGAGCGATACCGCTGTTTTTGCTTATAAATGTGATAATTTTTATAATAAAGAATCTGAAGGCAGTGTAAAATACAATGATTCTGATTTAAATATTGACTGGAAAATTAGCGATGATGATGCTGTTCTTTCTGAAAAAGATGAAAAGGCTCCCAGTTTTAAAGAAAAGAATTTCTAAACAGTATATTGAAAGTCACTTTATTAAAGTGGCTTTTATTTTTTAATTAAGGCTCTTTAATATTTCGTATCTTTGCAAACTCAAAATCAAAAAGATGCGCACAAAATCTGTAGGTAAAAAGAAAATTAATGTTGTAACACTTGGATGTTCCAAGAATGTTTACGATTCTGAAGTCTTGATGAGCCAGCTGAAAGCCAATGGTAAAGAAGTTGTTCATGAAGATAAAGGAGACATCGTGGTGATCAATACCTGCGGATTTATTGACAATGCAAAGGAAGAATCTATCAACACTATTTTAGACTATGTAGAAGCTAAAAATAGGGGTGAAGTAGAGAAAGTTTTCGTAACAGGATGTCTTTCGGAAAGATACAAGCCGGATTTGATTAGAGAAATTCCTGATGTCGATCAATATTTTGGAACGAGAGATCTTCCAATTTTGTTAAAACATTTAGGAGCAGATTATAAGCATGAATTGGTTGGGGAACGTTTAACAACAACTCCAAAGCATTATGCATATTTAAAGATTTCCGAAGGTTGCGACAGACCTTGTTCTTTCTGCGCAATTCCTTTGATGAGAGGTGGTCATGTTTCTACACCGATTGAAAAATTGGTTACAGAAGCTCAAAAACTGGCTAAAAAAGGAACTAAAGAATTAATTTTGATCGCTCAGGATCTTACCTATTATGGTCTTGATATTTATAAAAAACGTGCTTTGGGCGATTTGTTAAAAGAATTGGTTAAAGTAGAAGGAATTGAATGGATTCGTCTTCATTACGCTTTCCCAAGCGGGTTCCCTGAGGATGTTCTAGATATCATCCGTGAAGAACCGAAGGTTTGTAACTATATAGATATACCTCTTCAGCATATCAATTCAGATTTGTTGAAATCTATGAAAAGAGGAACTACTCACGAAAAGACAAATGCACTTTTAGGTAAATTCAGAGAAAAAGTTCCTGATATGGCGATCAGAACGACGCTTATTGTTGGTTATCCGGGAGAAACTCAGGAAAGATTCGAGGAATTAAAAAATTGGGTAAGAGATCAAAAGTTCGACAGATTGGGTTGTTTTACATATTCTCATGAAGAAAATACCGGCGCTTATGTGTTGGAAGATGACGTTCCACAGGAAGTTAAGGAAGCAAGAGTAGAAGAGATCATGGAAGTTCAGTCGCAGATTTCATGGGAAAAAAATCAACAAAAAATCGGTAACATATATAAATGCGTATTTGACAGAAAAGAAGGTAATTATTTCATCGGAAGAACAGAATATGATTCTCCGGATGTAGATAATACTGTTCTTGTATCTGCAGATAATACCTATATTTCAATCGGAGAATTTGCCGATGTGAAGATTACTTCAGCAGAAGAATTCGATCTTTATGGAGAATTAGTCTAATATTTTATTTTTTTCGAAAATAAGAACTTACATTTATGTTAATTTTTAATCTAACACATGAATAAAAATTAACATAAAATTTCTTAAAACTCAATTATTTTTAAGTTGTTGATTTTCAGTTATTTATTGTTTTTTTGAGGAAAAATGTTAATTTTTTTTTATTTAATGTTGTATATATTAAATAATATTGTACTAACTTTGCCACAAAGAATAAATTTTAGCAATTCTATTCTCTGGATCTCAAATATTTAAAATTTTAAATAAAATTTAGAATTTTTATATTAGATTATAAAAAGAGTATTAGCTTTGTTATGGTAAGCACATGTTGGGAAAGGTCCCATATGGATATATATCATTGATGAAAATATAATTTAAAATCTTTAAAAACTTATGAAAAAATTTTTATTAACATCGACTATGTTAGTCGGATTTGTAACAATTGCTCAGGCTCAGCAAGGACGAGTTGGGATTAACACAACTACTCCTGCTGCTACTTTAGATGTTGTAGCTAATACATTAGATACTGCAAGACCTGATGCAGTTTTGGTTCCTAGAATGACAGCGGCAGAGCTAAATTCAAAAAATGCTGCTTATGTAGCGGCTCAGAACGGTGCTTTAGTATTTGTAACTTCTGGAACGGGTGTTGCCTCAACTAAAACGGCAAACGTGACAGGAACAGGGTTCTATTATTATGACGATCCAACTTCTCTATGGGTTGCTGTAGGTGCTGCTTCAGCTCCTTCTAGATACGAAACTATTAGAGGAAATGTAGTAAGTGTTAATGCGGCTACGTATACTCTTCTTCCTACAGACAATGTAATAGTTACTAGATTTAATTCGGGAGTTCAAATTACACTTCCTTCACTTACAAATACAGCGGCAGATATTGGACGTGTTATTAAGGTTATTAATAATAATACAACAGCAAGTGCTTTAACTTTCACAAATGGAGCTGGTGATTCTCCAGCTACAATTTTAGGAAACTTAATAGTGAATCAAAACAGAGGTATTGAATTCGTTTGGACTGGAACTTCTTGGTCATCACCTCAAAAATAACCTTTAAACTTAAATAAGATGAAAAATATATTTAACCTTTTAGCTATTGCAGCTTTCGGTTCTCTAATAAATGCTCAAGTAAGTGTTAACAATGGTGTTCAACCTGCTGCAATTAATAATTCAAATGTAGGAATTGACCTTAGTAGTGCTTTTAGTACCGAAGCAGGTGCAGGTCCTAATATAGGAAAAGGGGTTCTTATCCCAAGTGTTGATTTAGTAAATTTCGAATTTGACCTTAGTCTTGCAGATGGTACCACGTTTCCTACTTTTTTTGATGGTATGATTGTTTATAATAATGCTAATGGAACAACGCTTACTGCTGGTAATAGGTCTTCGACTGCTACGCTTGTAGCTCCTGGATATTATTTCTTCTATAATCCAACAGGAAGTAGTACAAGTACTGTACAGCCAGGTGTTTGGAGACCATTAGGAGCTTCTGCAAAGTTTGATGTTGTAAATAATGCTGCTGCTGGTGTTGCTACAAATACACTTGTTGATGGTGCTCAGGTTTACGCATATAAAGGACAGTTCACTACAACTGGAAGTTCAACTGCTGTCACACTTGCTAATGCTGCAACTTTAGGTTTGACTTCAGTTTATGGTATTACTATTTTTAAAAGAGCAGGTGCTACGAACACTACTAAGGTAGTATATTCGAAAGAACTTTATTCATTTAATGCTAGTACTGGTGCTGCAATTACTGGTTCTCCTAGTATGTCTGTAGTTTATCCAGCTGATACTTATGACTATATAATCGAATATTTCAAATAAGAAATTTATTTTTTATAATAATATGAAGCCGATGATTTTTTATCATCGGTTTTTTTAATTCCTTTAATTGTGGTATTGTAATTCTTTTTACAAAGATAATTATATCATAGTAAATTTACAAGTCATAAAATTATTTAACATATTGATAATCAAAACAAATTGTATGTTAAGAATATCAAAATATTTTTATTTTAGTTAAAATTGTTAACTTTTTAGGCTTTATTTTAACACTATTTAACAATAGCTTGTAAAACCCCTATTAATAGGGAGTTATAATGAATATTAAGATAAAGTTTAGTTTTTATTAACGTTTGTTAACAAATAGAATAGGCTGGTTGAAAGATTCCTGATACATTTGCTGAGTCAAAACCAATAAAAGTTCAAAATGATGAAAAGATTCATTCTCGTAATCATAATGATGATTTCAACCTTTGGTATTTATTCTTTCAAGAACAATGCCATAGATGCGAAAAAAACAAGTTATGCATCGTACTACCACGAAAAGTTTAACGGTAGAAAAACAGCAAGCGGAGAGATCTTTGATAATGCAAAGTTTACCGCAGCAAACAGAACGCTTCCTTTTGGAACCAACATTAAGGTTACCAATCTGAACAATGGCAAAGAGGTAATTGTGAAAGTAAATGATAGAGGGCCTTACCATTCGTCAAGATCTTTAGATATGTCTAAAGCAGCGTTCGATGAAATCGGAGACACCCATAAAGGGACAATTCCGGTGGAATATGAAATTGTCGATTAAATTTATGATTTAAATTAAAAAGCCAACTGAAGAGTTGGCTTTTTTGTTTTGTATTAAAGACTTAATTCTACTAAGGCAGGACAATGATCCGAATGTACCGCTTCTTTTAAAATAACCGCTCTTGTAAGCTTATCTTTTAATGCATAAGACGTAAAATTATAATCTAATCTCCAGCCTTTATTTCTTTCTCTTGAATTTTGCCTGTAACTCCACCAAGTGTAATTATTAGGTTCATTATTAAAGAATCTGAAACTGTCGATCAGTTCGCATTCATTAATGAAATTGGTCATCCATTCTCTTTCCATGGGAAGGAAACCTGAAACGTTTTTTAATCCGATAGGGTTGTGAATATCAATAGCTTCATGGCAAATATTGAAATCTCCGGAAATAATAAGATTGGGAATCTCTTTCTTCAAATTTTTTATATATTCTAAAAAATCGTGACAGAATTGCATTTTGAAATCCAGCCTTTCAATATTAGAGGCAGAAGGGACGTAAACCGAAATCGCAGAAAATTCGTCAAAATCAGCTCGAATGATTCTTCCTTCATTATCATAACTTTCAATACCGCAGCCATACTCTACGTGATTAGGTTTTATTTTAGAAGCAATTCCAACGCCGCTGTATCCTTTTTTTACTGCAGAATGCCAATAACTGTGATATCCTAATTTTTCAAGACTTTCGATATCTATTTGGTCGTTTCCTGCTTTGCTTTCCTGAATGCAGATAATATCCGGATCAGCAGTTTTAAGCCAACCTAAAAAATCTTTGGTGAAAGCTGCCCGAATTCCGTTTACGTTATAAGTGATTAATTTCATGCTTCAAAAATATTAATAAAAAATAAGCGGAAAAAATCTTAGATTTTTTCCGCTTATTTCATTTCCCAAAAGTAAAACTATTTAGGTTCTAAAATGCTGAAAGGAATAATACATTCTTCCAGTGAAATTCCTCCATGTTGATAGGTTTCTTTATAATAATTCACAAAATGATTATAATTCTTCGGATAAGCTAAGAAAATATTATTTTTCGCAAAAATATATTTAGAACTTAAATTTCCTTTCGGTAAAAAAAGTTTTTCAGGATTGGTTACTGCCCAAACATCGCTTGTATCATAGGTTAGGCTTTTACCTGTTTTATAACGAATATTCGTTGAAGTTTCTCTATCACCAACCACTTTACTAGGTTTTTTCACGTAAACTGTTCCGTGATCTGTAGTAATCACCAGTTTAAATCCATTTTCAGCAGCTATTTTGATAATCTTTAATAATGATGAATTTTCAAACCAGTTAAAGGTTAAAGATCTGAAAGTTTTATCATCACGAATTAATTGATCAACAATATGATTGTCGGTTTTTGCATGAGAAAGAATATCAATAAAGTTATAAACGATCACCAAAAGATCATTGTTTTTGTGCTGATTGAAATCATCGTAGATCTTTCTTTCAAAATCGGCATTCAGAACCTTCAGATATTTCATTGATTTAGAACTTAAACCAAGTCTCTTCATCTGATCTTCCAAAAAGTCACGCTCAAATTCATTTTTATTTCCTTCTTCATTATCATTAAACCATTTATCGGGAAAACGTTTTTCAATCTCAGAAGGCATTAAACCTGCAAAAAATGAATTTCTCGCATATTGAGTCGCTGTAGGAAGAATACTGTAATAATAATCTTCTGATACCTTATTATAATATTTTGTAAATAATGGTTCAACTACTTTCCATTGATCATAACGTAGATTATCAATCATCAAAAGAAGAACTTTTTCTTTTTCAACTTCAGGTTTTACTTTGTCTTTGAAAAGCGTGTGGCTCATGATTGGTTTGTCAGATTCATGCAACCAATCTTCATAATTGTTTTCAATAAATTTTGCAAACTGGATATTAGCTTCTTCTTTTTGAGATTGAAGAAGATCAGCAAACTCGTTATCTGTTACTTTATCGAATTTCAGTTCCCAGTTAACGATTTTTTTATAATATTCTGCCCAATCCTGATACGTTCTCAAATAAGAAAGTTCCATAGAAAGGTTTCTGAATTCCTGCTGATACTGTAAAATCGTTTTCTGCTCAACAAGATTCTCTTCCTGAAGGTTTTTCTTTAATGATAGTAATATCTGATTTGGGTTTACAGGTTTTAAGATATAATCTGCAATCTGCGAACCGATTGCTTCTTCCATGATGTGTTCCTCTTCGCTCTTCGTCACCATTACAATTTTTAAAGAACTGTCTTTATTCTTAATCATTGGGATGGCTTCAAGCCCCGAAATTCCAGGCATATTTTCATCGATCAAAGTCAATGCAAATTTTTCAGAATCCATTAGTTCTAATGCCTCATTCACGTTGTTAACGGGAGTTACGTTGTACCCCTTTTTTTCTAAAAATACGATGTGAGGTTTAAGTAAATCTATTTCATCATCTATCCATAATATCTTTTCCGACATAATTTATTTTTTACATGGTTAATAGTATCAAATTGTTGACCAATTCTTGCGAAAAACTGCCAAATTTAGAGGCTTTAAAGTTAAATATTAGTTAAATGAAAACATAACGGAATAGTTTTAGTTTTGTTTCATCTAGTACCACATTTGTACCTATTCAAAGATAGTGTAAAATACAACTAAGATCAATATTTTTAATAACCAGCCGATTTCATATAATTTTTAAAGAATTTATTATTGATAAAGCTAAATTTTTTAATGAGAATTTAATCAGGCTTAAAATTTAAAATTCCTAACTTTGTTTACTAATACTGACATTTCAATGCAGAATAAGCTAAAAATCATCAATGATCCGGTTCACGGTTTTATCAAAATCCCACACGAAATTTTATTTGACATTATCGAACATCCTTACTTCCAAAGATTGAGAAGAATAGGGCAGACTGGGCTTTTAAACCTGATTTTCCCCGGAGCGACTCATACAAGATTTCATCATGCGCTAGGTGCAATGCATTTGATGTTTACAGCTCTGGAAACACTTAAACAGAAAGGAGTGAAAATTTCTGAGGAAGAAGAAAAAGGGGCAATGTTGGCAATTTTGATGCATGATATTGGTCATGGACCGTTTTCTCACGCCTTGGAAAGTATGTTGATGGACGATTGGCACCACGAAAATCTGTCATTATTGTTAATGAATAAATTGAATGAAGATTTCAACGGAGAACTTTCATGTGCAATTAAAATGTTTCAGGGAAAATATCACAGGAAATTTTTCAATCAGCTTATTTCTTCTCAGTTGGATGTAGACCGTCTCGATTATTTGAATCGCGACAGTTTTTTCACAGGAGTTTCCGAAGGAAATATTAATACTCAGCGAATTATTTCAATGATGAACGTTTGTGAAGACGACGAATTGGTGATTGATGCTAAAGGAATTTATTCTATTGAAAACTTTCTTACGGCGAGAATGTTCATGTATTGGCAGGTATATTATCATAAAACATCTGCGTTGGCAGAATTTATTTTGGTTAAAATTTTAGAAAGAGCAAAATATTTGATTTCTCAAGGAAAGGATTTGCCTGCAGCAGATAATCTGAAATATTTTTTACACCGCGAAAAAAGTGCGGCAACAGACGAAGATGTGGAAAGATTTACACAGCTTGATGATAATGATGTTATTCAGGCAATGAAAATTTGGCAAAATTCTGATGACGTTATTTTGTCCTATTGGTGCAGATGTGTCATCCAGAGAAATCTCCCGAAAACAATTATTTCATCTCATCCATTTGATTCTGAATTTATTGAAGAAAAAATAAAAAATACGAATGAATTTTTCGGAATTGATAACGGAAATGAATTAGTGCACGAAATTAAGAGAAAACTTTTACCTTACGACAGTGAAAAACAGCCGATTTATCTTCTTCAGAAAAATGGTCATAAAATAAGACTTGAAGAATCCGAAGATCAGCTTCTGTCGGGTCTTATTGTTAATAAAACGACAAGATATATATTGACATTTCCGAGGGAAATTTCACATCTTAATTCTTAAATAGTCTTAA
>Ga0308171_1000324_pt1 | contig 119597 bp, 100 predicted proteins | sample PhyGR1_FD_202135 | JGI IMG/M metagenome (GOLD analysis project Ga0308171, IMG submission 202135) | Phyllosphere microbial communities from UC Gill Tract Community Farm, Albany, California, United States - DLSLSG.R1 | ecosystem: Host-associated > Plants > Phyllosphere > Unclassified | place... | reverse complement strand
CCACCAGCGCTGCGCTGCTGGCCTTGATCCTGTCCTGAAAGGCCAGGACGTCTTGCAGCGTCTGTGCGGTACCTGCGGGGGATGATCCAATCTGGAGGGCGGCAACGGTCGAAATGGTCATGGGGTGAATCTCGCGGAGAGCAATGGAAGCGCCGATGCTGCGCTCACCGGCTTCACCGATCAATGGCCCAAAATCCCCATCAGATATGAATCAGATCGATTTCTCTCAGGTGGACCTGAATCTGCTGAAGGTCTTCGAGGCGCTGTACGAAGAAGGCGGTGCGGGACGCGCCGGCATCCGGCTGAACCTGACCCAGTCGGCCGTGAGCGCCGCGCTGGCCCGCCTGCGGGTGCTCTACGCCGACCACCTGTTCGAGCGGACCGGGCGGGGGCTCAGGCCGACGCCGCGCGCACTGGAGCTGCGGCCCCTCATCGCGCAGGCGCTCGACCATTGCCGCCAAAGCCTGGCCGTATCGGCCCAGCTGGCCAGCCATGCGTCGCGCACGCTGACGCTGGGGCTGTCGGACGATTACGAGATGGCCATCGGCGGGCGGCTGATGGAACTCGTCGCAACGAACATGCCGGGCCTGCGGCTGATCTTCCGGCAGACGCACAGCCTGGCAGTCGGTGACATGCTGATGTCCCGAGAGATCGACCTCAGCCTGACGGCGGGCGGAGTCACCTCCAGCACGCTGGGCCGGGAGGTCATCGGCATGGCCGGGTACGCTTGCGTGGGCGACGGCCGCTGGCTGCGCGAAGGCCCGTTGGCGCTGGATGACTACCTGCGCAGGGGCCATGTGCTGGTGTCTGCGCGAGGCTACGTGGGCGCTGTCGATGAAGCCCTGAAGGCCCGGGGCAGCAGCCGCCGCGTGCAGGCATCGACGACGCACTTCGCGGCGCTGCCCTATCTGCTGCTGGGCAACGACTGCGTGGCCACCTTGCCGCGCCATGCCGCCCTCGCGTTGGCACGGGTGAGTCCCCTCCGCTGGATCGAATGCCCTCTGGCCCTGCCTCGCTATGCCGTCGAGCTGGGATGGCGCAAGGACAGCCTGCGCGATGCCGCCGTCCAGCGCCTGAAAGCCCTGGTGGAGCGGGCGTGTGCCGACCCGATCCATGGCCTGACGGGGACCGCGGCCGGCCATTGAAGGCCCCGGTCACGACGGGGCCGCATGCGCGGAGCGTGCACGTGGCAGGTGGCCCGCTCAGCGCCCCGCGCAGGCCTTGCACAGCTGCAGCGCCAGCCGCTGCAGCGCCTGCCAGCCGTCGGTCGGCCAGTCGGGCACTTTCAAGCCCTTGACGATGCCGTCCACCGTGTGGGCGGACTGCAGCAGGCGGGCGGCGGCGGCGTCGGAGAAGCGCGGGACGATGCGCTCGAAGAGGCGCTCCTTCGCGCCCCAGACGCGGTTTTCGCGCAGCGCCATCGGCAGGGGCTTGCCGGCGTTCACCGCGTCCTTCACGCGTTTCAGCGCGCGGATGTCTTCGGCCAGGGCCCAGTGCACCAGCACCTCGGCCTCGCCCTCGGCCTGCAGGCCGTCGAGCATGCGCTGCACGCGCAGCACCTGGCCGGAGAGCACGGCTTCGGACAACTTGAAGACGTCGTAGCGCGCCACGTTCAGCACGGCCGCTTCGACCTGGGCGAGCGACAGCTCGCCCGGTGGGTGCAGCAGGGCGAGCTTGGCGATTTCCTGGTGCGCGGCCAGCAGGTTGCCCTCCACCCGGTCGGCGAAGAACTGCAGCGTGCGCTGGCCTTCGTCGCCCGGCGCCACGCGCTGGCCCTGCGCGCCCAGGCGCTGGGCGATCCAGGTGGGCAGCGCGGCGCGCTCCACCGGGTCGATCTGCACCGTGGCGCCGTGCGACTCCAGCGCGGCGAACCAGGCGCCGGTGCGCGTGGCCTTGTCGAGCCGGGGCAGCAGCACCAGGGTGAGGGTGCTGTCGTTGCCCTGCGCGGCGGCGGCGATCTGCTGCAGCGCGGTGCTGCCGTCCTTGCCGGGTTTGCCGGACGGGATGCGGATCTCGACGATCTGCTTGTCGGCGAAGAGCGAGAGCGAGCCGCCCGCCGCCAGCACCGCGCTCCAGTCGAAATGCGCACCGGCCACGGTGTAGCTGCTGCGCTCGGTGTAGCCCTGTGCGCGCGCGGCCGCACGGATGGCGTCGGCCGCTTCCTGCTGCAAGAGCGGCTCATCGCCGTGCAGGGTGTAGAGCGGGCGCAGGCCTTTGTGCAGCTGCGCGGTCAGCTGATTCAGCGCAATCTGCATGGCAACGGCCCCTTTTCAGAACAAAAACTGGCTGTAGCGCTTATTCCATAAGGGCAACCAGCTATACAAAAAATAGCAAAACCGATGGGGATGGGCTGATCGGCCGGTTCGGTTGGCCCGCGCCGGAACGCCATGGGAGGGGGCTGCACGCCCCGCTCAAGAAGCGGCACCGACCTTCACGGCGGCCAGGCGGCGCATGAGCTGCTGCACCAGGTCGGTCTGCATGTTGCGGAACAGCAGGGCTTCCTCGCCTTCCTTGGACAGCGCCACCGACTCGTTGTAGCTCACGTCGCGCTGCTGCAGCAGCTCGGTGGGCGGGATCAGCTCCACGCCCTGCGGGGTGCGCAGGCCGAACCGCAGCCGCAGCCGCAGCTGCAGCTCGCGCACCTGGCCGGAGGCGTTCAGGCCCACCACCACGCGCTCCTGCTGCTCGGAGAGGATGTCGAGGATGGCCTCGGCCTGCGGCAGCTGGGCGGGTTCGGTGAGCAGGGTCAGTTTGCCGCCCGAGCCCTGCAGCGTGCGCCGCAGCTCGCGCGCGATGGCGGAGCCCGGCTGCGACTGCACGTAGAGCGAGCGGAAGCTGAAGTCCGGCGCGCCGCGCAGGCGAAAGCCGCAGGCGGCGAGCGGCGCGGCGGCCAGCCAGACGAGAAGGGAGCGTTTTTGCATGGGGGTGTCGTTCCGGCTCAGATCACGATGTTGACCAGGCGGCCGGGCACCACGATGACCTTCTTGGGCGCGGCGTCCGGGGCGAACTGGCGGAAGGCCTCGCTCGCGACGGCAGCCTGCTCGATGGCGGCCTTGTCGGCCGACGCGGGCACGTGGATGGAACCGCGCAGCTTGCCGTTCACCTGCAGCATCAGCTCCAGCTCGTCCTGCACCAGCGCGCCGTCGTCCACCTGGGGCCAGGCGGCGTCCAGCAGGTCGCCCAGCACGCCGGCGTAGCCCAGCTCGCTCCAGAGCGCGTGGGTGATGTGCGGCGTGGCGGGGTAGAGCACGCGCAGCAGGATGCCGAAGCCTTCGATCAGCGCGACGGCGGCGCCGGCGCTGTCCATCGCCTTGAAGTCTTCCAGCGCGTTGATCATCTTCATGGCGCCGGAGACCACGGTGTTGTACTGCATGCGCTGGTAGTCGTAGTCCACCTGCTTGAGCACGGTGTGGATCTCCAGCCGCAGCGCCTTGGCTTCCTTGCCGAAGGCCACGTCCTGCAGGGTGGCGGCACCGGCCACGCTGGCGAGGGCCGACGCCTTGTCCAGCGCGCCCAGCTTCACGCCGAAGTTCCACACCCGGCGCAGGAAGCGGTAGCTGCCTTCCACCGCCGCGTCGTTCCACTCCAGCGTGGCTTCGGGCGGCGCGGTGAACATGGTGTAGAGGCGGGCGGTGTCGGCGCCGTGACGCTCGATCAGGTCCTGCGGATCGACGCCGTTGTTCTTGGACTTGGACATGGTGCCCACGCCCTCGTAGTCGATGGGCGTGCCCACCGCAAGCGTGCCGACTGCGTTCTTCAGCCGGGCGCCGACGATCTTGCCGTCATCGCCCAGCACGTGCTCCACGTCGTGCGGCCAGAAGTATTCCTTGCCGCCCTTGTCGGTGCGGCGCGAATAGATGTGGTTGAGCACCATGCCTTGGGTGAGCAGCTTGGTGAAGGGCTCGTCCACCGACACCAAACCCAGGTCGCGCATGACCTTGGTCCAGAAGCGCGCGTACAAGAGGTGAAGAATCGCGTGCTCGATGCCGCCGATGTACTGGTCCATCGGCATCCAGTACTTCGCGCCGTCGGCCACCATGGCCTCGCTGTTCTTCGGGTCGCAATAGCGCATGAAGTACCAGGACGAATCCACGAAGGTGTCCATGGTGTCGGTCTCGCGGCGCGCGGGCTTGCCGCAGACCGGGCAGGTCACGCCGGCATGGAAGCCCTCGTGCTTGTGCAGCGGGTTGCCCGAGCCGTCCGGGATGCAGTCCTGCGGCAGCACCACGGGCAGGTCCTTCTCGGGCACGGGCACGGCGCCGTGTTCGTCGCAGTGGATGATGGGGATGGGCGTGCCCCAGTAGCGCTGGCGGCTCACGCCCCAGTCGCGCAGGCGCCAGGTGGTCTTCAGGTCGCCCAGGCCCTTCTGGTGCAGGGCGTGGGCCACCGCGGCCACCGCGTCCTTGTGGGAGAGGCCGCTGAAGCTGTCCGAATTGATGGTGACGCCGCGCTGCTTGTCGCCATACCAGTCCTGCCAGCGGTGGTAGTCGTAGTGCTCGCCATCGACCAGCACGACCTGCTTGATCTCGATGCCGTACTTCAGCGCGAACGCGAAGTCGCGTTCGTCGTGCGCCGGCACGCCCATCACGGCGCCGTCGCCGTAGCTCATCAGCACGTAGTTGCCGACCCACACTTCCACCGGCTCCTCGGTCAGCGGGTGGGTGACGAAGAAGCCGGTGCGCACGCCCTTCTTTTCCTGCGTGGCCAGTTCGGCCTCGGTGGTGCCACCGGCCTTGCATTCCTCGATGAAGGCGGCGATCTCGGGGTTGCCGCGCGCGGCATGCGCCGCCAGCGGGTGTTCCGGCGCCACGGCGCAGAAGGTGACGCCCATGATGGTGTCGGCGCGGGTGGTGAAGACGTACATGCGGCCGTCGCCGATCAGCGTGCCGTCTTCGCCGCGGATGTCGTGCGGGAAGGCGAAGCGCACGCCCTCGCTCTTGCCGATCCAGTTGTCCTGCATCAGCTTCACGCGCTCGGGCCAGCCGGGCATGCGGTCGCCGCGCACGTTGTCCAGCAGTTCTTCGGCGTAGTCGGTGATCTTCAGGTAGTAGCCCGGGATCTCTCGCTTTTCCACCAGCGCGCCGGTGCGCCAGCCGCGCCCGTCGATCACCTGCTCATTGGCCAGCACGGTCTGGTCCACCGGGTCCCAGTTGACGACCTGGGTCTTGCGGTAGGCGATGCCCTTTTCCAGCATCTTCAGGAACAGCCACTGGTTCCAGCGGTAGTACTCGGGGTCGCAGGTGGCCACCTCGCGCGACCAGTCGATGGCCAGCCCCATCGCCTGCATCTGCTTTTTCATGTACGCGATGTTCTCGTACGTCCACTTCGCGGGGGGCACGCCGTTCTTCAGCGCGGCGTTCTCGGCCGGCAGGCCGAAGGCGTCCCAGCCCATGGGCATGAGCACGTTCATGCCCTTCATGCGCAACTGGCGCGTGAGCATGTCGTTGATGGTGTAGTTGCGCACGTGGCCCATGTGCAGCTTGCCGCTGGGGTAGGGCAGCATCGAGCAGGCATAGAACTTCGGCCGGCTCGCGTCTTCGGTCACACGGTAGGCGTCTGCGGCGGTCCAGTGGCTGTGCGCTGCGCGCTCGACTTCGGCGTGGTGGTACTTGTCTTGCATGGGAGGGCGGGCCGACGGGGCGCGGCCGCGAACAAAGGGGTAGGCGGGAGTCAGCCGGCGATTTTAGGCGCGATGCGCCGCGAAGCCGGCTGCGGCTAGCGCGCCGGGCGCGGCTGCGCCACGAAGCCGATGCGCGTGAGCCCGGCCGCATGCGCCAGGCCCATCACCTCCACCACGCGGCCATAGGGCACGGCGGCGTCTGCGCGCAGCTCGATCTCGGTGCCGGGGCGCTCCTGCGCGGCCCGCGCCAGGCGCTGCGCCAGCGCGCCGGCATCCACCGCCTCGCCCTCCACGAACACCTGGCCGGCGCGGTCGATGGCGAGCGCGAGCGACTGCGGCGCGGCGCCGGTGGCGGTGCCCTCGGCACGCGGCAGCTCGAGCCGGATGGAGCTGGCCAGCAGCGGCGCGGTGAGCAGAAAGATGACCACCAGCACCAGCATCACGTCGACCAGCGGGGTGACGTTGATGTCGCTGAAGGGGCGCGGCCCGGCGGGGGTGCGGTCGATGCGGCCGAATGCCATGTGGACGCGTCCCGGGGTCGTGGTCAGTGGTGCGCGCGGGCAGGGGCGGCGGGCGCGAGCGGCGCGTCGAGCACCAGCTCGCGCAGGTCGTGCGCGAAGCCTTCCAGCTCGGCCTCCACGCCGCCGATGATGCGGCCGAAGACGTTGTAGGCCAGCACGGCGGGCAGCGCCACGGCCAGGCCGGCGGCGGTCATCACCAGCGCCTCGCCCACCGGGCCGGCCACGCGCTCGATGCTGATCTGCCCGGCCCCGGCGATGGCGGTGAGCGCATGGAAGATGCCCCACACCGTGCCCAGCAGGCCGACGAAAGGCGCCGTGGCGCCCACGGTCGCCAGCAGCACCTGGCCGAACTGCAGGCGGCGCAGCACGCCGTGCAGTGCGCCCCGCAGCAGGCGGGTGAGCTGCTGCGCGCGGCTGGCGCGGGTGGCCAGGGTCGCCGAGGGCGCTGGCGCGGCAGACGTGTCCTTTGCTACGCTTTCAATAGCAACAACCATTGGCAGCACCAGCGCCAGGGCGTCAAAAGACTCCAAACGCTGCCGCGCCGCCGCCAGGCTGGGCGCCTGCCAGAAAGCCGCCGTGCTGCGCAGCACGCCCTGCCGGGCGCCGCGCAGCAGCCAGGTCTTCCAGCAGATGACGACCCAGCTGGCGACCGACATGGCCAGCAGCAGCAGCGCCGTGCCCCGGGTGACCGCATCGCCCTCGCGCCACCAGTGCAGCAGGTCCATGGCAGGCTCCCGGTCCGAGTGGCCTTAGTTCAGGCCCAGCACGTCCAGCATGTCGAAGAGGCCGGTGCGCTGCGACTGCAGGAAGCGCACGGCCCGCAGGCTGCCCTGCGCATAGCCGGCGCGGCTCGACGACTTGTGCGTGATCTCGATGCGCTCGCCTGTGCCGGCGAACAGCACGGTGTGGTCGCCCACGATGTCGCCACCGCGGATGGCGGAAAAGCCGATGGTGGAGGGGTCGCGCTCGCCGGTCACGCCTTCGCGGGCGTAGACGGCGCAGTCCTTGAGGTCGCGGCCCAGGGCGGTGGCCACCACCTCGCCCATCTTGAGCGCGGTGCCCGAGGGGGCGTCCACCTTGTGGCGGTGGTGCGCCTCGATGATCTCGATGTCGTAGCCGGTGGCGAGCGCCTTGGCCGCCATCTCCAGCAGCTTGAAGGTGACGTTCACGCCCACGCTCATGTTGGGTGCGAAGACCACCGCGGTCTTCTGCGCGAAGGCGGCGATCTCGGCCTTCTGCGCCTCGGTGAAGCCAGTGGTGCCGATGACGATCTTCACGCCCAGCTCGGCGCAGAGCGCCAGGTGGGCCAGCGTGCCCTCGGGGCGGGTGAAGTCGATCAGCACGTCGGCGTTCTTCAGGCCTTCGCGCAGGTCGTCGGTGATGGCCACGCCGCTGGCCTGGCCCAGGAAGGCGGTGGCGTCCGAGCCGATGGCGGGGCTGGCCGCCACGTCGAGCGCGCCGGCCAGCACGCAGTCGTCGGTGGCGCGCAGCGCCTCGATCAGCATGCGGCCCATGCGGCCGGAAGCGCCGGCGATGGCGACGCGGCAGGGAGCGGTGGAAGGTGCGGTCATGGCGGGCAGGAAAGGAGGTCGGGTCGGCAGCCGGCCGGCACAAGGGGCGGGCGGCTCGGGCAGCAACGGGGTAGGCGCGCTCAGCGCACCGTGGATTCGAGCGGCGGGTAGCTCGACGCCGGTGGCGGGACGGGGCTGGAGGCGGGTTCGGACAGCGGCGCCGCCTTGGGGAAGCGGGCCAGTTGCGCCTCGGTCGCCTCGAGTTCGGGCACCTTGGACTTGGCACGCTTGGAGCCCAGCGTGGCCACGAATTCGGCCTCGGTCGGCATCTCGTCACCCTCCACGCGGTCGAGCACGTCGCCCTTGAAGAACACGGTCAGCTTGCGGGTCTGCACCTCGACGTCGGGGCGCTTGAGCGTGAACACGTATTCCCAGCGGTCGCCGTGGAACAGGCTGGTGACGAGCGGCGTGCCGAGGATCTCCTTGACCTGCTGGCGACCCATGCCGGGCTGCAGCGCCTGCACCTGCTCGCGCGAGACGAAGTTGCCCTGCACCACGTCGACCTTGTAGGGCGTGATCACGCTGGACACCCGATTGCTGACGTTGTCGAAGGTGCCGCACGCCGCAAGGCTTGCGCCGGTCAACAGGAGGGCAGCCCAACGGGCGCCAGCACGGACGTGAACAGACATGGAGAGGGCCATAGCGATATGATCGGTCCATTGTAGCGGCTGGTTTTCAGAGGCCGTTGCGCGCCTGTCTCGCCCTGCCGCGGAGGCGGATTTCCCGGGCGCCGGTACGCCCTGCGGCACACGAAAGACTCCTGTCATGACCAATATCGACGAACTCAAGAGCACGGGCCTGAAGGCCACGCTGCCCCGCCTGAAGATCCTGGAGATCTTCCAGAAGGGCGCGCAACGCCACATGACGGCCGAAGACGTGTTCCGCGTGCTGCTGGAAGAGCGTTCCGACATCGGCCTGGCCACCGTGTACCGCGTGCTGACGCAGTTCGAGCAGGCCGGCATCCTCAACCGCAGCAATTTCGAGAGCGGCAAGGCGGTGTACGAGCTGAACGAAGGCCAGCACCACGACCACTTCATCTGCACCGTCTGCGGCAAGGTGGAGGAGTTCTACGACCCCGAGATCGAAAAGCGCCAGCAGCTGGTGGCCAAGGCCAAGGGCTGGGTGGTGCACGACCATTCGATGGCGCTGTATGGCCAGTGCGCCACCTGCGCCAAGCTGGGCACGGCGCCAAACCACCGCTGAACCCCGCCGGCGGCGGGCCGGGCGCGCGGAGTGCGGCCGCCCGGCCCCTCAGGAGCCGTCACGCTCCATGGCGCGCCGGTGGCGCTCCACGAATTCCTGGTACGTATCGATCCCGCGCAGGTTGAGGATGGTGTTGCGCACGGCCGCCTCCACCAGCACGGCGATGTTGCGGCCGGCCACCACCTGGATGACCACCTTCAGCACGGGCACGCCCAGCACGTCCTGCGTGAGCGGCTCGTAGGGCAGGCGTTCGTATTCGCGCTCCAGCGTTTCCTTGCGCACCAGGTGCACGATGAGCTTCAGCCGCATCTTGCGGCGCACCGCCGTCTCGCCGAAGATGGCGCGGATGTCGAGCAAGCCGATGCCACGCACTTCCAGCAGGTTCTGCAGCAGATCGGGGCACTTGCCCTCGATGGTGGTCTGGTTGATGCGGAAGAGATCGACCGCGTCGTCCGCCACCAGGCCGTTGCCACGCGAGATGAGCTCCAACCCCAGCTCGCTCTTGCCCAGGCCCGATTCGCCGGTGATGAGCACACCCAGCCCCAGGATGTCCATGAACACGCCGTGCATGGTGGTGCGGTCGGCGAAGTGCTTGGAGAGATACGCCCGCAGCACGTCGATCACGAAGGCCGAGGATTCGTGCGTGGCGAACATCGGTATCTGCGCCCGCTCGCACATGGACAGCAGCGCATCGGGCGCGCTCTGTCCGTCGGCCAGCACCAGCACCGGCGGCTCCAGCGTGACGATGCGCGCGATGCGGCGCTTGCAGTCTTCCGGCGTGGCGTTGGTCAGATAGGCGATCTCGCGCTCGCCCAGGATCTGCAGCCGGTAGGGGTGGATGTAGTTGAGGTAGCCCACCAGATCGGCACCCGAGCGGGCCGAGCGCACGGCGACTTCATCGAAACGGCGCTCGGACGCGCCCAGGCCCGCCAGCCATTCCCACTTCAGCGGGCCACGGAATTCCTCGAACAGGACATCGGCGCTGACGACGTTCGGCTTCACGGCGGTGGATCCCTCGGTGGGTCAGTGGGAGGCGACGTCAGGCGCCGGTACGGGGGTGTGGCGCTCAGGCGGTCTGGGCCGACTGCCAATTGGCGATCAGCGCATGCAGCTGCGTGGCGTCGGTGCTGGACTTGATGCGTTCGCGCAGGCCGCTGTCGCTCAGCAGTTCGGCGATCTCGGAGAGGATCTCCAGGTGCTTTTGCGTGGCCGCCTCGGGCACCAGCAGGAAGATGAGCAGCCCCACGGGCTGCTCGTCGGGCGCGTCGAAGCCGATCGGGTTGGCCAGCTGGAACACCGCCGCCATGGGCGACTTCAGCCCCTTGATGCGGCCATGCGGAATGGCGACGCCGTGACCCAGCCCGGTGGAGCCCAGGCGCTCACGGGCAAAGAGGCTGTCGGTGATGAGCGCGCGGGACAGGCCGTGCTGACTCTCGAACAGCAGCCCCGCCTCTTCGAAAGCGCGCTTCTTGCTGGTGGCATCGACGCTCACGAGCACTTGGGCCGGAGGCAGGATGGAGGCGAGACGGTTCATAGTAGGAAAAACGATTATGCACGTCCCGCGAACGGACCTGTCGAAAACCCTAAGGAGGCTCTTGCGAGGCCGCTGAATCGACGCTGGCGTGAAAGCGCATTCGTAAAAATCGGCCCTGGAGTGTAACTACGGGCTACGCCAACGAGAACCGCCCCGAAAAGGGGCGGCGGCCGCCGGAATCAGCCGGCGCGCTGTGGGGTGTCAGGGAAAGCGAATGCCGTCCGCGCTGTCAGGCGACCGCCGCCGCCTCGGCCGGCGTGGCGGCCCGCTTGAGCGGCGCATGGCTGTGGTCCTGCAGGCGGTCCTTGTGGCGCACGACCTGCCGGTCGAGCTTGTCGACCAGCTCGTCCACGGCGGCATACAGGTCGGCATGGCAGCTTTCGGCGAAAAGGTCGCTGCCCTTGACGTGCACGTTGCACTCGGCGCGTTGTCGCTTGTCCTTTTCCTTCTGGTTTTCCACACTCAATATCACTTTGACATCGACCACCTGGTCGAAGTGGCGCGTGATCCGCTCCAGCTTGGAGGTCACGTAGCTGCGCAAGGCGGGGGTCACTTCCAGATGGTGGCCGCTGATCGTCAGGTTCATAGACAGGTCTCCTGTGGTTACCGTTGAAGAACATGGCCGCCCGTGCCGGTCTGGGGCGGCCTGCCGAACTCGATGCATGCGTCGCTCGTTGGAATTGACTATGCGCCGGCCCACCATGAAAAGCAAACCGGTGCCCGATAGGCGTTTGCAGCCAAGGGTGACAGGGTGATGAACGGCCGAAAAACCTTCACAATGGCCGAGTTCGCTAGGCAGCCCACCGCCCTTGGCCGCGGCACGCACATCCCGGGCCGGCGGGGCCCGCCCTCCGGCACCCGCTTCGCCCCGGCTGTCCCGGGGCCCTGCCTGCCCGCACCTGCGGCCACCGAAAGGGGCGCCCGCGGGTCGGCCGCTAAAATCCGCTCGCCCGCCCGCAGGCCCGCCGCGGGCCCTCGGCTTTTTCTCGCATCCCACCGTCCGCCCCCGCAACACCCGCCGCCATGATGACCCCCAGCGCTTCCGCCCTGCACACCTCCGCCCTCACCTCGCTGCCGCTGCTGGCCCGGGGCAAGGTGCGCGACAACTACGCCGTGGGCGACGACCGCATCCTGATGGTGGCGAGCGACCGCCTGTCCGCTTTCGACGTGATCATGGGCGAGCCCATCCCCGGCAAGGGCGAGCTGCTGACGCAGATGGCGCTGTTCTGGTTCGACAAGCTGGGCCACATCGTGCCCAACCACCTGACCGGGGACGACCCCGAGAGCGTGGTCACGCCCGCCGAGGTGCCGCAGGTGCGCAGCCGCTCGATGCTGGTGCAGCGCCTGAAGCCCATTCCGGTGGAAGCCGTGGTGCGCGGCTACCTGGCCGGTAGCGGCTGGAAGGAATACCAGGAGTCGCGCTCGGTGTGCGGCGTGCCGCTGCCCGAGGGCCTGACCAACGCGTCGCGCCTGCCCCAACCCATCTACACGCCCGCCGCCAAGGCCGCGATGGGCGAGCATGACGAGAACATCACCTTCGAGCGCACGGTGGAGATGATCGGCATTGACCTGGCCACGCGCATTCGTGACATCAGCATCGCGCTGTACGAAGCGGCCGCCGCCATCGCGCTCGACAAGGGCATGATCATCGCCGACACCAAGTTCGAGTTCGGCCTGACGCCCGCCGGCGAGCTGGTGCTGATGGACGAGGTGCTGACGCCCGACAGCTCGCGCTACTGGCCGGTCGAGGGCTATGAGGCGGCCCTGGCCGCCGGCGAGAACCCGCCCAGCTACGACAAGCAGTTCGTGCGCGACTGGCTGGAGCAGGCCCAGGTGAACGGCAAGCCCTGGAACAAGACCGCCCCGGCGCCGCGCCTGCCGCGCGAGGTGGTGGAAAAGACGGCCGCCAAGTACCGCGAAGCGCTGCAGCGCCTGACGGCCTGAGTCCGCCCGGCCCGCTTCACTGCGGCAGCATCGGCGGCTCGTCCTCGTCGATGCGCCGCTCGCCCCATTCCTGCGCCCTGAAGCGCAGCAGCGGCTCCAGATCGATGTCGCGCAGCACCAGGTCCCGCCCCTCCTGCGCATAGCTCGTCACCTGGCCCAGCGCCCGCAGGAAGGCCGGCCCCGTGCCGCCGCCCTGCAGGCACAGCCGCACCGACGCGTCCAGCACCTGGAAGCGCAGCAGGCCGCCCTCCTGCGCGAACTGGGCGACGAAACGGTTGCAGCCGTCGCTGCCCGTGGCGCGGTCGCCGCCCCGCTGCAGCACCAGGTACGGCGCGGCCTGGCCCTCGGCCGGCGCGTCGATGCGCGGCTCGCCCTGGATGGCCACCAGCTTCCAGTAGGTCTGTTGCAGCGGCATCGACGCGGCCACGTTGGCGCGGTTCAGCAGCACCGGCGCCAGCACCACGTCCACATGCCGGAAGGCGGGGTCGAACAGCACCGGATGCACGCCGGGCGTATCGAGCAGGATGGCGCCCTGGCGTCGCACGGCGGCGCGCACCTCGTAGCGGCCCTGCGGGTGCAGTTGCGATCGGTGGAACGACAGCCGCAGCGCATAGGGCAACGGGCCGGCCGGGTCGATGCGTTGGCGGGCCAGCACCACGGGGGGGTCTTCAGGGCGCGAGACATCGACCAGCGCGGCGTCGAACACGGCGTCCGGCGGCACGTAGAGGCGCTCGCGCGAGACGACCGAGCCGGTGACCTCGATGTCGGGCGCCTTCGTGGCGCAGCCGGCCAGCGCCGCTGCAAGGCAAAGCGCCACCAGCGGGCCGAGACGCGGGCGGCCGGTCTTGCCCAAGTCCTTCAGCTCAGCACGACGCTGGAGAGGCGGCGGCGGTAGCTGGCCAGCACCGGGTCCTGCGGCGGGATCTGGCCCTCGGTGACCTTCACCTTCGGCGGCTCGATGATCTCGAGCACCGCCACGTAGGTCTTGCGGGCGGCCTCGTCGTTCCAGCCCTTGTCGCGCATCAGGATCTCGAGCAGCTCGTCCATCGCGTCGGTCCAGCGCTGCTGGGCGATCAGCCACTGCGCGCGGCCGAAGCGGGCGTCGAAGTCTCGCTTGTTGGCGGCGATCCTTGCGTCAAATGCGGCTCCAGCGCTTGATAAATCAGCGGCCAATGCTACAGAATCGATAGCATCCATCCACGCCTTCAAGGCCCCCAGCTTGCGCGAAACGCCGGCCTTGGCGATCACCGGCGCGAAGGCGACCTTGGCGTCGTCCTCGCGGCCCTGCTGCAAAAGCGCCTTGACGTAGTCGAAGCGCGCGTCGTCGCCTTCCGGGTCGGCGGCGACGGCCTGCTGGAGCTTTTCCAGCGCGGCGGCGGGGTCTTCCTGCGCGGCGAGCGGATCGGGCACCTCGTCCTGCGGCTCGTCGAACGCCTCGGCCGGGGGCAGGTGTTTGTCGAGGAAGGCGCGCACCTGGCCCTCGGGCTGGGCGCCGGTGAAGCCGTCCACCGGCTGGCCGTTCATCAGCAGCACGCAGGTAGGAATGCTGCGGATGCCGAACATGGCGGCGATCTGCTGCTCCTGGTCGGAGTCGATCTTGGCGAGCTTGAAGCGGCCGGCGTAATCGATCTCCAGCTTCTCCAGGATGGGGCCGAGCGACTTGCACGGGCCGCACCAGGGCGCCCAGAAGTCCACCAGCACGGGCACTCGCATCGAGGCCGCGATGACCTCGGTTTCAAAATTCTCTATGGTGATGTCGATCATTGCTGTCAGGCCCGTTGGCGTGCGCGCCGCCCGGGAGGCGCGCACAAAAGTAAAATCGCGGGTTCCACTTCGGCGCGCCGTCTCAGCCTGGCGCGCGCACTCCACATGAAACCCCTCCAGATCGGCGTGGTCATGGGCTCTTCCAGCGATTGGGAGACCATGCAGCACGCAGTGCAGATTCTCCAGCAATTCGATGTCGCCCACGAGGCACGCGTCGTATCGGCCCACCGCATGCCCGACGACATGTTCGCCTACGCCGAGGCCGCCGCCGGCCTGGGGCTGAAGGCCATCATCGCCGGTGCGGGCGGCGCCGCCCACCTGCCCGGCATGATCGCCGCCAAGACCACCGTGCCCGTGCTGGGCGTGCCCGTGGCCAGCCGCCACCTCTCGGGCGTCGATTCGCTGCACAGCATCGTGCAGATGCCCAAGGGCGTTCCGGTGGCCACCTTCGCCATCGGCGCGGCGGGCGCGGCCAACGCGGCGCTGTTCGCCGTGGCCCTGCTGGCCAATGAAGACCCGGCCCTGCGCGCCCGCCTCGACGCCTTTCGCGCCGAGCAGACCGAAGTCGCACGCGGCATGACCCTGCCGCCGGTGGGCGCGGCATGACCGGGACGCCCGACATGAGCGCCGCCGGGCCGTCCCAAGGCGCGAAGGCCCCCTTGGGGCGCAGCGACCCAGCGCAGCGGCGGAGCGTGGGGGCGCCACTACTTCCGGGGGCCACGCTGGGCGTGCTGGGCGGCGGCCAGCTGGGCCGCATGTTCGCGCATGCCGCCCAGGCCATGGGCTACTTCACCGCCGTGCTGGACGCCGACCCGACCAGCCCCGCCGGCCTGGTGAGCCACCACCACATCCAGACCGCCTACGAAGACCCGGACGGCCTGGCGCGGCTCGCGGCCCTGAGCGACGCCATCACCACCGAATTCGAAAACGTGCCGGCGCAGGCCCTGCGCACGCTGGGCGCCGAGCGCCCGGTGGCGCCCGCCGCCGGCGCCGTGGCCATCGCGCAGGACCGCGCCGCCGAGAAGGCGCATTTCGACCGCTGCGGCGTGCCCTGCGCGCCTTACGCCGTGATCGGCTCGGCCGAACAGCTGGCCGCGATCGACGCCGACCGGCTGCTGCCCGGCATTCTGAAGACCGCCCGCATGGGTTACGACGGCAAGGGCCAGTCGCGGGTGAAGACGCGCGAAGAGCTGGCCGCCGCCTGGCAGGCCATGGGCGGCGTGCCCTGCGTGCTGGAAAAGATGCTGCCGCTGGCGCTGGAATGCTCGGTGATCGTGGCGCGCGGTGCCGATGGCGCCTGCGTGCACCTGCCGGTGCAGCGCAACCTGCACCGCGGCGGCATTCTGGCGGTGACTGAGGTTCATGAAGGAAATGTGCCCCCCGCGCTCGCGGAGCAAGCGGTTGCCGCTTCGAAATCGATAGCAGAAGGGCTGCAATACGTCGGCGTGCTGTGCGTGGAGTTCTTCGTGCTGGAGGACGGCGCCCTGGTGGTCAACGAGATCGCCCCGCGCCCGCACAACAGCGGCCATTACAGCCAGAACGCCTGCGACGTGTCGCAGTTCGAACTGCAGGTGCGCGCCATGGCCGGCCTGCCGCTGACGCAGCCGCGCCAGCACAGCCCCGCCGTCATGCTCAATCTGCTGGGCGACCTGTGGTTCGCCCAGGGCCCGCATGCGCAGACCCCGCCCTGGGCGGCGGTGCTGGCGCTGCCGGGCACCCATCTCCACCTCTACGGCAAGGCCGACGCCAAGCCGGGCCGCAAGATGGGCCACCTGAACGTGACCGCCGCCACGGCCGAGGCCGCGCGCGCCACCGCGCTGCAGGCCGCCGCGCTGCTGGGCATCGAGCCCTTCTGACGGCACCCGGCACCGCATGATCCTCGACGGCCAACGGCCCGACTCCATCACCGCCGCCGCCACGGCCCTGCGCGGCGGCGCCCTGCTGGGCCTGCCCACCGAAACGGTCTACGGCCTTGCGGCGGACGCCGCCAGCGACGCCGCCGTGGCGCAGATCTTCACCGCCAAGGGCCGGCCCAGCGACCACCCGCTGATCGTGCACGTGGCCGACGCCAGCGGCATCGCCCGCTTCGCGCGCGACGTGCCGCCCTTCGCCCAGGCCCTGGTCGACGCGTTCTGGCCCGGGCCGCTCACGCTCATCCTGCCGCGCCAGCCCGGCGTGGCCACGGCCGCCACCGGCGGGCAGGACAGCGTGGGCCTGCGCTGCCCGTCGCACCCGGTGGCGCAGGCCGTGCTGCGGGCCGCGGCGTCCGGCGATCCGGCGCTGCCCGGCGAGCCCGTCTGGGGCGTGGCCGCGCCCAGCGCCAACCGTTTCGGCCGCGTCAGCCCGACCACGGCGCGCCACGTGGCCGAGGAATTCGGCGACGCCTTGCTGGTGCTGGACGGCGGCCCCTGCGAGGTCGGCATCGAGTCGACCATCATCGACTGCACGCGTGGCCGGCCCGTGCTGCTGCGCCCGGGGGCCATCACGCGTGCCCAGGTGGCGGCCGCCTGCGGCATCGATCCGCTATCGAAAGAGGAGCTGCCGGACCATACCCCACGGGCGTCCGGCACGCTGGAGGCCCATTACGCCCCGGCGGCCCGCGTGCGGCTGATGGACGCCCGCGCGCTGCAGGCCGGGCTGGACGTGCTGGGGGCCGACGCCGCCCACCTGGCCGTCTATGCGCGCGCCGCGCTGCGCACCCGCTCGGCGCGCGTCGTCATGCGCCGCATGCCGGACGACGCGGCGGCCGCGGCCCAGCAGCTGTTCGCGGCACTGCGCGGCTTCGACGATGCCGGTGTGAAGCTGATCTGGATCGAGACCCCGCCCGGGTCGACCGACTGGGAAGGCGTGCGCGACCGGCTGCAGCGCGCGGCCGCGGCAGGCTGACCCGACGACGGCCCGGGGCCCATGGCGTTCGCGCCTTGCCGCGCGGCGCGAGCGCCGCGATCGCCCTCGTTGCAGGCCCTGCCGGGCGTAATCGTTAAACTCAGGCCACTAATTCTGGAGAAACACAACATGGCAGCAAACTGGATGCGCCGCAGCCTCGTGGTCGCCGCTTGCGCGTCGGCCGCATTGCTCGCGGCCTGCGGATCGAGCACCACCGAATCGGCCCTCTCGCCGACGCGGTTCATCACCTTCGGTGACGGCCTGACCGACGCCGGCCAGGGCGGCGGGGGCAAGTACTCCGTGAACGACGGCTCGATCAACAACTGGGCCGTTCAGCTCGCCTCCCGCTACGGCCAGAACATCACGCCGGTGTCCGCCGGCGGCCTGGGCTATGCGCGTGGCAATGCCCGCGTCGTCGCCACGCCCGACGCGGCGGGCAACGCCGCCACGCTGACCGTCAAGCAGCAGATCGATGCGTTCCTGGCCGGCGGCACGTTCGGCGCGGACGACCTGATCGTCATGAGCGGCGGTGTGAGCGACGTGATCGTCGGCATGCGGGCCGTGCTGGCTGGCACGCAGACGGAAGAGGCCTACGTGGCGGCCATGCGCACCGCCGGCCAGGACTATGCCAAGCAGATCCGCCGCCTGTCCGACGCCGGCGCGCGCCACATCCTGGCCACCGGCACCTACGACCTGAGCCGCTCGCCCTGGGCGACGGCCATCAACCGCACCGACCTGCTGAGCCGCGCGAGCAGCGCCTTCAACCAGGGCCTGCTGGTGGACATCGTCGATCTGGGCAGCACCGTGCTGTACGTCGATTCGGCCTACTACGTGAACCTGATGCAGGGCTCGCCGTCCGGCTACGGCTTCGACAACGCCACTACGCCGGTGTGCACGTCGGTGGACGCCGGCCCGGGCATCGGCATCGGCGCGGGCGAGGTCAACTCCTCGCTGTGCAACACCTCCACGCTGGTGGCCGGCGCCAATCAGGACAAGTTCCTGTTCGCCGACAAGGTGTACCTGACGCCCTCGGGCTATCGCCAGTTCGGCAACTACGCCTACGACCGCCTGCGCGTTCGCTGGTAAGACCGACCGACCGACCGACCGACCGGGCAGGCAGGCAGCGCCTTCCCGGATCGCCCATGAAAAAGCCGACCTCCTGGGTCGGCTTTTTGCTGTCTGGCGACCGCCGGGCGCTTCGTGGGCGCCGGCTGCGCATGCCTCCGGGTGGATCAGAACCGGTAGCCGATGCCCACGGCTAAGACGTTCGGGTTGAGACGGATCGGAATGCTCTGGCCGCTGGAGAGGTGCGTGCGGGTCTTCAGGAAGCTCTTGTAGTAGGCCGCATCGACGAACCAGCGTTCGTTGAAGTTGTAGACGAAGCCGATCTGCGGCGTCAGGCCGAAACGGTCGTCGATATCGGCCGTGGTCGGGTTGGCGGGCGTGCCGCCGCTCAGGGCGTTCAGCGTGGCGGTGGTGCGTTCCTTGAAGAATTTTGCGTAGGTCACGCCCAGGCCCAGATAGGGGCGGAAGTTGGCGTTGGCCTCGCCGAAGCGGTACTGCGCGAAGACGGTGGCGGGCAGCACCTTGGTTTCGCCCACCTTGCCCACGCCGGCGATGGCGCCGTCGCCGTAGAACGAGTGCTTGAAGGGCAGGCCGATGGGCACGTCGATGGCCCAGTTGTCGGTCAGCATGTAGTTCAGGCCGCCGGTCAGCGCGCTGGCGGAACCGACGTCCACCCGCGTGCCGGGGAAGCTCGGCGCGCTGAGGTCGCCGCTGCGCACCTGGGGCGCGATGTGGGTCGCGCCGATGCGCACGCTGAGCGTGCCGGCCACCTGGGCCTGTGCGGCGGTGGCGAGAAGGGCGGTGGCAAGGGCCGCTGCGGCCCGGACGATGTGCTGCTGGTTCATGGCGATGGATTCCTGCGTCGAGGGAGCGCTGCGGCCGTTCACAGCCAGCCGGCCTGCGCGAGGGCGCGCGACACCAGCTGGCCGACCAGCTGGTGGCCGTACGGCGTGGGGTGGAAGCCGTCGGCGAAGCCATAGGTCTGCCACCAGTTGGTGCCGCCGGTGGCGCCCGTGGGCGGGGTGGCGGCCGACAGCGCGGCCGCGGTGCAGGTGGGGAAGGTGTAGGTGGGCAGGCCGTCGCTGCCGACGCCGGTGACCGGGCAGGCGGCGGTGGTCACGTTGGTCAGCTGGTACTGGGCGGGGTTGGTCGCCTGGTCCTTGAACGAGGAATACAGGTCCGCGATGACGATGCGGCTGTCGCCCGTCACGTTGCTGGCCAACTGCGTGTTGAAGGCCTGCACCCAGCCGTCGAACACCGCCTCGGCCTGGGCCGCCGCCGGTGCGCCGCTGGCGGCGGCCACCGAGGCCAGCACCGCGCGGAAGCGCGGCGTGAGCGTGATGCCCGGCATGTTGACGATGGCGACGCGCTTGGCGCCCTTGTCCAGCGTGTGCGTCTTGATGGTCGTGGCGAACTGGCCGGCCAGCGTCTGCATGTAGCGCCCGCCGACCTGCGCCAGGCCGGTGGCACCGGCGGCGAAGGCGGCGTTCACCGTGGCGGCATCCAGCACGGTGCTCAGCACGGCGCGGTAGGCGGCGCCGCCGTCGCGCGGCACCCGCAGGTAGGCGCCGATGAGATCCGCCGCGTCGTTGCCGCCGCCGTCGATCAGCACCAGCTCGCTGCCGTTATAGCCGGCGGTGCCGGCGTCCTGGATCTGGCGGGTGATGGAAACCGGCGAGGCCGGTGCCGTGAAGTTGTTGATGCGCCCGCCGGCCACCGCGTAGTTGGTGCAGGTGGCGTTGACGCTGAAGCTGGTGCCGTTCGACGTGTAGTGCGGGCAGAGCGTCTGGCCGTAGGTGGTGGCCACGCGCTCGGGCCAGATGGGGGTGGAGCCGGGGCCGGTCGGGGCCGAGCCCTGCACGGTGGCCTTGAAGCCGAAGGTGCCGCTGTCGGCCAGGCTGTCGCCCATCACGCGCACGGAGTTCACGCTGACGGCCGTGGAGGTATCGGAACCACCGCCGCCGCAGGCGGACAGCAGGGCGGCGACGGCGGAGGCCACGGCGGCGCGCGCCGCCCATTGCATGCGAGGTTTCATCTAACGACTCCTGTTATAAATAGAACGACCGTTCTTTTTTCGGTGGCCCACCGTAAGTCGGGACTTGCCAGGCCATGGAGCGGGTAAACACCGAGGGGCGAGGCGAAGGACCTGCCCCGGTCAGTCCGCCCGCCCGGTGTCCGCCGCCGCCCACTCCACCAGCGCCTCGATGGCGGGGCGGGCCGCCGGCGCGTTGGCGTGGTTGACGAGCGCCACCAGCACGTAGCGCCTGCCGCTGGCGGCATGCACGTAGCCGGCCATGGCGGTCACGTCGCGCAGGGTGCCGGTCTTGAGGTGGGCGCTGCCGGTGGCCCGGCCCTGCGTGCGGCGCAGCGTGCCGTCCACCCCGACGATGGGCAGCGAGGCCATGAGCTCGGGCATGGCGGGCGACGCCCATGCGGCCTGCAGCATGCGCGCCAGTGCCTGCGCGCTCACGCGGCCCTCGCGGCTCAGGCCCGCGCCGTTGTCCATCACCGGCGCATCGCCCGCCGCGCCGAAGCGCTGGCGCCACCACTGGCCGACCACCGCCCGCGCGCCGTCGAAGGTGCCCACGCCGCCCCGCTGCAGCGCCAGCGTGAGGAACAGTTGCTGGGTCATCACGTTGTTGCTGTATTTGTTGATGTCGCGCACCACCTCGGCCAGCGCCGGCGAGCGCACGCTGAAGGCCGGCGCCAGGCCGGCCGGCACGCGGCCGTCGCGCACGCTGCCGGTGAGCCGCCCGCCCAGCTCGCGCCACATGCCTTCGACCGCGCGGGCCGCGTAGCCCGCCGGGTCGGCCGGGGCGACGGCCCACTGGCGCTCGCCGCAGGCGGCGGGGTACACGCCCTGGAAGGCCACGCGCGCGGCCTCGGCGAAGTCGGCCTGCAGGCCGGCGCGCCAGTCGCCGCAGGCCGCGCCCGGCGCCGCCAGCGGCACGGTGGCCTGCAGCTGCGCCGGCGACAGGGGTGGCTCGTAGCTCACCCGGGCGAAGCCGGCCTGCGCATCGGGCAGGAAGGTCATGGCCAGGGTCTTGTAGTTGATGAGCAGCGCGTCGGGGGCCGCGTTGTAGGGCCTGAGCGGCTCGCCGTCGAAGAGGCCCGCGTCGTGCGGCGGCACGTCGAACGCGCTGCGGTCGAGCACGATGTCGCCCACGATCACTTGCACGCCCTGCGCCCGCAGCCGCTGCATCAGCAGCCAGAGCCGCTCCACGACCAGCTTGGGGTCGCCCTGGCCCTTGATGTACACGTTGCCGCGCAGGCTGCCGCCCTGGGGCGCGGCGTCCAGGTAGACGGGCGTTTCCCAGATGAACGCCGGGCCCAGCAGGTCGAGCGCGGCATAGGTCGTGACCAGCTTCATCACCGAGGCCGGGTTGGCCGGCGCCTGCGCCCGGTAGGCCAGCCTGGGCGGCACGCGGCCGTCGGCCTCCACCACCACCGCGGACAGCGCCTCCCGCGGCACCTTGGCGCGCGCGAGGGCGGCGTCGACGGCGGGCGGCAGGGCGGGCGTGGCGGCAGGCGCAGGCGTCTGTGCCCGGGCGAGCGGCGGCACCAGGGTGGCCAGGGCGATGCCGCAGGCGGCCGCCGTGCGCAAGAGCCACCAGGAAAGCGGGCGGCGGGCGCGGAAGAATGAAACCATGCGGCAAAGTCTAGCGTTCGGCCGCGACAGGCCACGCGCCCGGGCCCAGCGCCGATAATCGGCGGCCGCCCTCGCCCTCCTGCCCGTCCCGGCCGTGGCCCGCCGCCCCCTTCGGGCATCCGGCCCGGCGCACCTGCCATGCACCTGCTCGCCTTCGACACCAGCACCGACACCCTGTTCATCGCCGTGCAGCGCGACGCGCAGGTGTACGAGCACCGCGGGCCGGGCGGTGCGCAGGCGTCGGCCTCGCTCATTCCGGCGATCCGCACGCTGATGGCCGAGGCGGGCGTCGAGTTCGACACGCTCGACGCCATCGTCTTCGGCCGGGGGCCGGGCTCCTTCACCGGCCTGCGCACCGCCTGCGCCGTGGCGCAGGGCCTGGCCTTAGGCGCGCGGGGCGGCCTGGGCGTGCCAGTGCTGCCCGTGGACACGCTGCTGGCCGTGGCCGAGCAGGCCCGCGCCGACCATGGCTGCAAAGAGGTGCTGGCAGTGCTGGATGCGCGCATGGACGAGGTCTATGCCGCCGCCTTCGAATACGGGGCGGACGGCCGCTGGCAGGCACCCGCCGACTTCACCCTGTGCGCCCCGCAGGCGCTGGCCGCGCCGCCGGGCTTCACGGTGGCGGGCAATGCGCATGCGGCCTACGGCGACCGGCTGGCGCCCGCAGCCCCGCACGTGCATGCCCTGCCCACGGCGGCGGCGCTGCTGCGGCTGGCGCCGGCGCTGCTGGCGGCGGGTGCCGCGCTGCCGGCCCAGGCGGCGCTGCCCCGCTACATCCGCGACAAGGTCGCCCAGACCACCGAGGAGCGCGCCGCCATCAAGCGCGCCGCTGCCGCGGCCGCCGCAGAGAAGGCATCGGCACCATGAGCGCCCTGCCCCGCCCCCTGGCCCCGCACGCCACCGAAGCGCGCTTCGAGCCGCTCACCGTGCAGCGGCTCGAAGCCCTGCTGGCGGTGGAAGTCGCGGCCTACACCCACCCCTGGACGCGCGGCAACTTCATCGACGCGATGGCCGCCGGGTACCAGGCGCAACTGCTCATGGCCGGCGACACGCTGATCGGCTACTTCGTCGCCATGCGCGGGGTGGACGAGGTGCACCTGCTCAACATCACCGTGGCGCCGGACTTCCAGCACCAGGGCTGGGCGCGGGTGATGCTGGACGCGCTGGCCCTGTGGTCGCGAGGCCAGCAGGCGCAGTGGCTGTGGCTGGAGGTGCGCATCGGCAACCTCCGGGCGCGCCGGATCTACGAAGCGCATGGCTACCAGGTGGTGGGCCAGCGCAAACGCTATTACCCCGCCCACGCCGACGAGCGCGAGGACGCCATCGTGATGAGTCTGAAACTATGAGCCTGGACCTCGACGCGCGCCAACGCGCCATGCTGCAGGAGATGGGCATTTCCGTCTGGGCGCCGCTGCCCGCATCGCCCACCGAGGACGCGGCCGCCGCGACGGCGGCACCCAGGGCCGAGGCGGCAGCGCCGGCGCCGTCCGCACAGCAGCAGGTACGGGTGCCCACACAGGCGGCGCCCATGCCGCCGCCGGCCCGCGCTCCCGCGGCGGCGCCGGCACCCGCGCCCGCTGCGGCGGCCCAGCCCCCGGCCACGCCCACGGCAGGCCCTGGCCTGGTCTGGCATGCGCCGGTCGCCGTGTACCCCCAGGCCGACCCGGCGGCCACGCCCACCGGGCTGGGCGCGGGTTGGCTGGTGGTGGTGGAAAGCGCCACGCCCGGCCAGCCGCTGCAGGGCGATGCGGGCCGGCTGCTGGACAACATGCTGCGCGCCATGCAGCTGCACAAGCATCCGCGCACCCATGTCGCCACCCTGGGGCGTGCCGGGGTGCCCGGGGCCGAAGGCCCCGCCGAGCCGGCCGACGGCATGGCCCAGGCGCTGGCGCAGCTGCGGCCCGCGCTGGTGCTGGTGCTCGGCCTGGGCGCCGCCCGCGCGGTGCTGGGCAGCCGCGAGCCACTGGGCCGGCTGCGGGCGGGCGTCCAGTCGCTGGACGGCCCGGGCGACCTGCGGGTGCCGGCCGTGGTGAGCTACGACCCGGCCTACCTGCTGCGCGCACCCGACGCCAAGGCCGGCGCCTGGGCCGACCTGTGCCGGGCGCTGGCGCTGGTGCGCGGCGCGGCCTGAAGCCCGGCCGCGCGCACCGCGTGCGCGGTCCGCGCCGCCCCCCGGCGATGCCATAATTCGCCGCTTTCGTTCTTCGCCAACGCCAAGACCACACCCATGGAAACCTACCCTAGTTGGTAGCTTTCAACTCCCGGCCGGTTCACTGCCAAAGGGGTTGAAAGCGCACCCCACGCCCCCTCGCAGTCGACCCACAACACACCGGGAGTGAGCCCATGCTCAACATCTTTTCGCTCGCCAACGGCCGGCTGGTCCAGGAAGAAATCGAGTCGCTGGAAGAGCTGGCGCAGTTCCAGCCCATCTGGGTCGATCTGGAATCGCCCACGCTGGAAGAAAAGCGCTGGATCAAGCAGCACTACGGCCTGTCCATCCCCGAAGACGCGATGGACGAGGACATCGAGGAATCCGCCCGGTTCTACGAGGAAGACAACGGCGAGCTGCACATCCGCAGCGACTTCCTGATCGACGACGACGAAGACCCGCGCTCGGTGCGGGTGGCCTTCATCCTGAACCTGGTCAACGACTCGCTCAAGAGCAAGGGCGTGCTCTTTTCCATCCACGACGAGGACGTGCCCGTCTTTCGCCTGCTGCGCATGCGAGCGCGCCGCGCGCCCGGACTGATCGAGGACGCCCGCGAGGTGCTGCTGAAACTCTTCGACGCCGACGCCGAATACTCGGCCGACACGCTGGAGAACATCTATGACGAGCTGAAGGAAGTCAGCACCCAGGTGCTGGCCGGCGACGTGACCGACACCCGCGCCGGCGAGGTGCTGGCGGCCATCGCCCGGCAGGAGGACCTGAACGGCCGCATCCGCCGCAACGTGATGGACACGCGCCGCGCGGTGAGCTTCATGATGCGCAGCAAGATGCTGAACGCCGAGCAGTTCGAGGAGGCGCGCCAGATCCTGCGCGACATCGAATCGCTGGACAACCACACGGCGTTTCTCTTCGACAAGATCAACTTCCTGATGGACGCCACGGTCGGCTTCATCAACATCAACCAGAACAAGATCATCAAGATCTTCTCGGTGGCGAGCGTTGCGCTGCTGCCGCCCACGCTGATCGCAAGCGTGTACGGCATGAACTTCCAGCACATGCCGGAGCTGGAATGGACCTACGGCTACGCCTACGGCATCGCGCTGATGGTGGCGAGCGCGGTGGGGCCGATGTGGTACTTCCGCAAGCGCGGATGGTTGAAGTAATCACCCCCTGAGCCGCTTCGCGGCTTCCCCCTCAAGGGGGACGACGCCAGTGGACCGGCGGAGCCGGATCCACGGCGTCTGCTGGCGAAGACATGCCCTGTGCCTGAAGCCGTCTTCGCGTGCATGCCGCAGGCCGCAGCTTGATTGCCAGATCTGCCAGCAGCGCTTATTACGCAAGCGCCTCCAGCTATTATTTTTATAGCAAATGCATGAGTTCACCGATGATTTCGTCCGCATAGCGGCTCGCGACCTCGGTGACGAAGCGGGTGAAATCGACGTGCGCGCTGTCGTCGGCGCGGTCGGAGATGGTGCGCATGGCGGCGAAGGGCAGGCCGTAGTCGGCGCAGACCTGGGCCACGGCGGCGCCTTCCATCTCCACGGCCAGCACGTCGTGGCCGGCGGCGGACAGCGACCGGCGCAGGCTCAGCGCCGCGTCGGCGGCGCCCACGAACACGTCGCCGCTGGCGATCAGGCCGGCATGGCGGCGCGGGCCGGTGGGCATGCGCTCCAGGCACGTGTCGACCGCCCGGGCCAGTTGCGCGGTCAGCGCCGCATGGCAGGGCCAGCGGGTGCGGCCGTAGCCGGGGACTTCCCAGCGCGGAAAGAGCGGCGACGCATTCATGTCGTGCTGCAGGAAGTCGTGCGCCACCACCACGTCGCCCACCGCCACGCCCTCGCCCAACCCGCCGGCCACGCCGGTGAAGACGATGCGCGCCACGCCGAAGTGCTCGACCAGCGCGGTGGCCGTGGTGGCGGCCGCCACCTTGCCGATGCCCGAGAGCGCCAGCACCACGGAACGGCCATGCAGTTCGCCACGCCAGAATGCGCGGCCCGCATGGGTGATGCGCTGCGGGTGCGCGAGCGCGTGGACCAGGCCGGCCTGCTCTTCGGGCAGGGCGCTGAGGATGGCGGTGGCCATGGGCGATGCCGTGGTCTAGACCGGGCGCTCGCCAGGCCGGCAGACGCCGCGCAAGGGCCGCACCGCCGCGCTGGCGTCGCCCGCCTTCCCGATGCGCGCAACGCAACGAGAACCGGGGGGAGCGCCGCAGCCGCTCGGGGGGATGGTCATTTCCTGTCGCGCAGCTCGCGCCGCAGGATCTTGCCGACCGGCGTCTTGGGCAGCTCGGTGCGGAACTCGATCACGCGGGGCTGCTTGTAGCCGGTAAGGTTGGCCTTGCAGAATTCGCGCACCTGGGCTTCGGTCAGCTCCGGGTCTTTCTTCACGATGACCAGCTTCACGGCCTCGCCGGTCTTCTCGTCGGGCACGCCCACCACTGCGCATTCCAGCACGCCCGGCAGCCCGGCCACCACGTCCTCCACTTCATTCGGGTAGACGTTGAAGCCGCTCACCAGCACCATGTCCTTCTTGCGGTCCACGATCTTGAAGAAGCCGCGCTCGTCCATCACGCCGATGTCGCCGGAGCGGAAGTAGCCGTCGGCCGTCATCACCTTGGCGGTCTCGTCGGGCCGCTGCCAGTAGCCGGCCATCACCTGCGGGCCCTTGATGGCAATCTCGCCGGGGCGGCCCACGCCGGCGACGTCGTTGCCCTCGTCGTCGATCAGCTTCATGTACGTGCTGGGGATCGGCACGCCGATGGTTCCGGTGAATTCCGTCGCCGTCACCGGGTTGCAGCTGGCCGAGGGGCTGGTTTCCGAAAGGCCGTAGCCCTCGCAGATCGGGCAGCCGGTCTTTTCCAGCCAGCGCTTGGCCACGGCGCCCTGCACCGCCATGCCGCCGCCCACCGACACGCGCAGGTTCTTCCAGTTCACGGTGTGGAAGTCGGGGTGGTTGGCCAGGCCGTTGAAGAGGGTGTTGACCGCCGGAAAGCTGTGGAAGGTGTGCTTGGACAGCTCCTTGAGCACCGCCGGCAGGTCGCGCGGGTTGGGGATGAGGATGGTCTTGCCGCCGGTGCGCAGCGACAGCATCATGTTCACCGTGAAGGCGAAGATGTGATAGAGCGGCAGCGCGCAGACGCTGGTGGGCTGCTCGCCCGCCGGCACCTTGGCCATCGCGGGCATGTTCCAGGCCTCGGACTGCAGCACGTTGGCAATCACGTTGCGGTGCAGCAGCACTGCGCCCTTGGACACCCCGGTGGTGCCGCCCGTGTACTGCAGCAGGGCGACGTCGCCCGGCTGCAGGGCGGGCTCCACCAGCGCCGGGCCGGCGGCTCCCTTGGCCAGGGCGTCGTTGAAGCGCACCGCGCCGGGCAGCTCGAACTCGGGCACGAGTTTCTTGACGTTGCGCACCACATAGTTCACGACCAGGCCCTTGAGCAAGCCCAGCCGGTCGCCCATCGACGCCAGCACCACGTGCTTGACCTGGGTCTGCGCGATGCAGGACTGCAGCACCTTGGCGAAGTTTTCGATGATGACAATGGCCTTGGCGCCCGAATCCTTGAGCTGGTGCTCCAGCTCGCGCGCCGTGTAGAGCGGGTTCACGTTCACCACCACGAAGCCGGCGCGCAGCACGGCCGCCACCGCCACCGGGTACTGGGGCACGTTGGGCATCATCAGCGCCACGCGGTCGCCCTTGGCCAGGCCCAGGCTCTGCAGATAGGCGGCCAGGTGGCGGCTCTGCGTGTCGGTCTCGGCATACGTCACGTCGCGGCCCATGAAGCTGTAGGCGACGCGGTCGGCGTATTGGCGGAAGGCCTCCTGCATCAGCACGACCAGCGATGGGTATTGCGCTGCGTCGATGTCGGCAGGCACTCCCTGCGGATAGGCGGCGAGCCACGGTCGGTCGGTCATGCTTGTCTCTCCAGTGTCTGGTCGGTCATTTGGAATGCCGCGCATTGTCTCTGCGCGGGCACGGGCGGCGTGTCGGTACTTTCGCTAGCGCTTTCGCGGGGCGCCCGGGCCCGCGAAGGCGCTCCCCGGCGCTCAGCGCGGCACGGTGAACGGGAAGGGCGGCACGACGAAGCGGCCGTCCATCATGCCCGTGCTCAGCCGTGCGGCCTCGGCCAGCCTTTCGCCATAGGCCAGGGCGGGCCGGCCGGCGACCAGGAATTCCTCGTTGTTGCGCGTGTCGGGGCGCAGCAGGCGCTGGTCGGCCACCACGTCCACGGCGATGAAGGCGCCGCCCGTGCCGGCGTACCTGAAGAGGATGTGCGAATACGGCGTGGGCAGCTCGATCTTATGGCGCGCCATCCATTCGGCCAGGCGCGGCCGGTTCTCGCCCAGGTAGTTGGCCGTGTCGGCGCGGCGCTTGTAGCGCAGGCAGTCGATGCGCACCGGGCTGCCCTGGGTGGCGTCCTTCACGTCAACGCCGTCCTGGCGGGGGCACGGCGCTGTCCAGAAGGTGGTGTCGCGCAGGTAGTTGGAGCTGTTGGTCTGCACCAGCATCACGGCCAGCAGTTCCCGGGCCGGGCCGCGCAGGCCCATGGCCACCATGCTGAGCGGGATGTCGTTGGCAGTGTCGTCGGGCAGCACGTCGATCACCTCGTCGGCGCGGCCGAGCGGCTCCCAGGCGGCGCCCGGGGGCATTTCCAGTTGGGCGCGGCCCACGCGCGGGAGATCGGGTTGCAGCGGCGCGCAGGCGGCCAGGCTCAGGGCGCCGGCGGCGATCAGCAGCGGAGCCAGCGCGGCGCGGCCGGCACGGAAAAACTGGGGCATGGAAACGGTCCTCGTTGGTCGGAGCTTGGCGCAGCCGCCGCCGGGAAGCGGAGTTCCTCCGCCCGGCGCCTGCGCTCGATGGGCCGGAAGGTTACCTGATCGCACCGGGTGGCAATGGCAAACAAAAAGGCCCGGGGCGCTTCATCGCACCGCCGGGCCCGGGCCGCCCCGCCGGCCTGCACCGTCGGGGGTGGCGTTCAGCCGATCAGTTCACCACCTGAGCCAGCGAGCCGGCGGCGTAGCGCGCGGCCATGTCCTGCAGGCTGTGGCCCTTGACCTTGACGCCCTGGCCTTCGCAGCCGAACTCGATGTAGCGCTGCTTGCAGATCTGCTTGGCGGCTTCGCGGGCGGGCTTGAGCCACTCGCGGGCGTCGAACTTGTCGGGGTTCTCGGCCAGGAACTTGCGCACCGCGCCGGTCATCGCCAGGCGGATGTCGGTGTCGATGTTGATCTTGCGCACGCCGAACTTGATGGCTTCCTGGATTTCCTCGACCGGCACGCCGTAGGTTTCCTTCATCTTGCCGCCGTACTGGTTGATGATGGCCAGCAGCTCGGCGGGCACCGACGAGGAGCCGTGCATCACCAGGTGGGTGTTGGGGATGCGCGCATGGATTTCCTTCACGCGGCTGATGGCCAGGATGTCGCCCGTGGGCTTGCGGCTGAACTTGTAGGCGCCGTGGCTGGTGCCGATGGCGATGGCCAGCGCGTCGAGCTGGGTGGCCTTGACGAAGGTGGCGGCCTCTTCCGGGTCGGTCAGCATCTGGCTGTGGTCGAGCTTCACGTCGGCGCCGATGCCGTCTTCCTCGCCCGCGTCGCCGGTCTCCAGATTGCCCAGGCAGCCGAGTTCGCCTTCCACCGTGGCGCCGACCTTATGGGCCATCTCCACCACCTTGCGGGTGACGTCGACGTTGTAGTCGAACGAGGACGGCGTCTTGCCGTCGGACATCAGGGAGCCGTCCATCATCACCGAGCCGAAGCCCAGGTTCAGCGCGCCCTGGCACACCTCGGGGCTGGTGCCGTGGTCCTGGTGCATCACCAGCGGGATGTGCGGGTACATCTCGGCGGCGGCCTGGATCAGATGCTTGATGAACGCCTCGCCGGCGTATTTGCGGGCGCCGGCGCTGGCTTGCAGGATCACGGGCGCGCCGGTCTCCTTGGCGGCTTCCATCACGGCCTGCACCTGTTCCAGGTTGTTCACGTTGAAGGCGGGAATGCCGTAGCTGTTTTCAGCGGCATGGTCGAGCAGTTCGCGCATCGAGACGAGAGGCATGGGGTCGAGTCCGTTCAGAGGAGGTGAAGGAGGGCCGGTGCCCCGGTGCGGCGAAGCCGTCCGGAGCCGGTAACCGTGTGGTAACCAGCGATTTTATCGCTCCTGCGTGTCAGTGGAGTTCGCCAAAACGATACGCCAGCAGGTGGTGAAGGGCGCCGGGGCCGGCGCCGGCCCGAAGCGCCCCCCGTGCACCTGTGCCACGCGGGTCACGATCTCGTGCCCCAGGCGCAGGCTGTCCACGGGGGGCGGACAGGCCGGCGTGCCGGCGCGGGCGCCGTCGTCGCACACCTGCAGCCAGGCGGCCGAGGCCGCGTCGGCGCCGGCTTCGGCACCCCCCTCGGCATCCCCATCCAAACCCCTATCCGCATCCGCGTCCGGGGGCGTGCCCACGCCCACCTGCACCTCGATGCGCGTGCCGGCGGGCGTGTGGCGCAGCGCGTTCTCCAGCAGGTTGCGCATGGCCAGCTCCAGCAGCACCGCGTTGCCGTGCAGCACGGCGGGCGAAGGCGCCGCGACGGCGATGCTGCCGCCGTGCTCCCACGCGGCCTGGGCGTATTCGGCGCTCACCTGGCGCGCCAGCGCGGCCAGGTCCACGACTTCCGCCTCCTGCAGCCGCGTGCGGCTGGTGCGCGCCAGTGCCAGCAGCTGGTCCAGCACGTGGCCGGCGCGCAGCGCGTCGCGGCCGATGCGGTCCAGCGCCTGGGCGTGCTGCTCGGGCGGCAGTCCCCGCGCCAGTGCGTCGGCATTGAGCACGATGGACGACAGCGGCGTGCGCAGCTCGTGCGCCACCTCGTTGGCCAGCCGGCGCTCGCGCGACAGCACCGCCTGCTGCCGGTCCAGCAGCGTGTTGATCGACGCCACCACCGGCGCGAATTCGCGCAGCGGGGTGCGCGCGGCCAGCCGCTGGGTGCCGGCCACGTCCAGCGCGACCACGTCGTGCGATAGCGAATAGAGCGGCCGCAGCCCGCGGCGCACCGCCAGCCCCAGCGCCAGCGCCACCACGGGCAGCAGCCAGAGGCCGGGCTCGATCATCTGGCCGGCGATGTCTTCGGCCAGGTCGTCGCGCTCCTGCAGGTCGAGCAGCACCATGACCTTGCGCTCGCGCTCCGCGTCCCACTGCGAGAACGCGCGCCAGGCGGGCGCGTCGGGCGATCCCAGCCGCAGGTCGGCGAAGCCTTCGGGCGTCTCGAAAGCGGGCAGCGGCGCGGTGCCGGTGTGGGTCAGCAGGCGGCCGGTGGCGTCCCACTGCGCCACGCTGAGCGACTGCTGGTAGTCGTGCGCCTTCAGCCACGGCATGTCGGTGCGCCGGGTGGCACGGGCGGAATCCACGGCCCTGCCGGGCGCCAGGTTCAGCAGCAGGGCCGCCACGCTGGCCAGGTGGCCGTCGGTCAGCTCGTCGGCCTCCTGCACGCCGGTCTGGTAGGCCATGAAGACGAAGCTGCCCCAGACCAGCACCAGCGCGCCCAGCGTCCAGCACAGGAGCAGCCAGGTCAGCGAGCGCTGGCGGCGGGCCGGGGCGGCGCCCCTCCCGGCGGGCGTGGGCGCGGGCTCGGGCAATGGCGTGGGGGGCTTCAAGGAAGACGTCATGCCGCTGGATCCGCCGGGATGAAGTAGCCCACGCCGCGCATGGTCACGATGCGGTCGTTGCCCAGCTTGCGGCGCAGGTGGTGGATGTGGACTTCGATGGTGTTGCTCTCCACCGCCGTCTGCCAGCTGTAGAGGCGTTCCTCGATCTGCTGGCGCGACAGCACGCGGCCGCGCGATTCCAGCAGCACCCGCAGTACCGAGAACTCGCGCGGCGACATGTCCACCAGCACGCCGGCCCGCCGCACGGTGCGCGCCGCCGGGTCCACCTCCAGGTCGCCGTGGCGGATGGTGGGCGCCGCCCGCCCGGCCGAGCGCCGCAGCAGGGCGCGCAGCCGCGCCTCCAGCTCGTCCACGTCGAAGGGCTTGGTGAGGTAGTCGTCGGCGCCCAGGTCGAGCCCGGCGATGCGCTGGCGCACCTGGTCGCGCGCGGTCAGGATCATCACCGGCGTGGCCGGGTCGGGCAGGGCCGCCTCGCCGGGGGCCGGCGCGGGGCTGGCGCGCAGGCGCTGCAGCAGCTCGCCGCCGTCCAGGTCCGGCAGGCCCAGGTCGAGCAGCACGGCGGAGAACGATTCCGCGCGCAGCGCGCTCCACGCGGCGGCCACGCTGCCGCACACGTCCACCGCATAGCCACGCTGCTGCAGCGTGGCGCTCAGGCCGCCGGCAATGCCGGCATCGTCTTCCACCACCAGGATTCGCATGGGGGCGATTGTGGCGCGGCCGGCACCCGCCGGGGGGATGGCTCTGCCCGGCCCACCTTCCTCGAACCCATAAGACGGCGTTAAGCCCGCGCGCATAAGGTGGGCGCAACACAGCACCCCGCCCCGCCATGCCCCCCGCCGACCTCCTGGCCCCGCCCGCGCAGCTTGCGCCCCGCGCTCCATCCGCCACCCCATCCGTCCCGGCCCGCAACGTGCCCCGCCGCTGGTGGGAAGACCCCGCCCTGCTGGCCATTCCCGCCGCCGCGCTGCTGCTGGCGCTGTGGGATGCCACCTCGCTCGACCTGCTGCTGGCCCAGGGGTTCGGCACGGCCGGCGGCTTTCCGCTGCGCGAGTCGTGGTGGCTGTCGAAGCTGCTGCACGACGACATGCGGCGGCTGGCCTGGGCGGCGGCCACGGCGCTGGTGGTGGGCGTGTGGCTGCCCTGGGGCCCGCTGCGCCGCATCGACCTGCCGCGCCGCGCCGCGCTGGCGGTGGCGCTGCTTTCGTCGCTGGCGCTGGTATCGGCGGGCAAGGCGCTGAGCCACACCAGCTGCCCATGGGACCTGGCGCAGTTCGGCGGGGTGGCGCGCTATGTGTCGCACTGGCAATGGGGCCTGCGCGACGGGGGCAGCGGCCACTGCTTCCCCGGCGGCCACGCGTCGGCCGGCTTCGCCTTCCTCTCGCTCTACTTCGCCTGGCGCGACGACGCGCCCCGCCTGGCGCGCTGGTGCCTGGCGGCTGCCCTGCTGGGCGGGCTGGCGCTGGGCGCGGTGCAGCAGTTGCGCGGCGCGCACTTCCTCAGCCACAACCTCTGGACGGCCTGGCTGTGCTGGACGACCTGCTGGGCCGTGGATGCGGTGCGCGGGCGCTGGTTCGGCGCCGGGGCGGCGCAGGCCGCGCTCAGTTCGCCCGGCAGATCTTGAGCATGTTGGTGCCGCCCGGCGCGCCCATGGGTTCGCCGCAGGTGATGACGTACAGGTCGCCCTGCTGCACGATGTTGCGGGTCTTCAGGTGCCCCTCGGCCTGCTCCAGCGCGGTGTCGCGGTCCACGCTGGTGTCCATCAGCAGCGGGCGCACGTTGCGGTACATGGCCATCTTGCGCTGGGTAGCCACCTTGGGGGTCAGCGCGTAGATCGGGATGTGGATGCGGTGGCGGCTCATCCAGAGGGCCGTGGAGCCGCTGTCCGTGAGCGCCACCAGGGCCTTGGCGCCCAGGTGGTGGGCAGTGAAGAGCGCGCCCATGGCGATGGAGTGGTCGATGCGGCCCAGCGTCTGGCCGATGAAATCGGAGTCGCGCTCGGGGTCTTCGGCGGCCTCGGCGGCGGCGCAGATCTTGGCCATTTCCTCCACCGTCTCGAGCGGGTAGCGGCCGGCCGCCGTTTCGGCGCTCAGCATCACGGCGTCGGTGCCGTCCAGCACGGCGTTGGCCACGTCGCTCACCTCGGCGCGGGTGGGCACGGCGTTGGTGATCATGCTTTCCATCATCTGCGTGGCAGTGATGACGACCTTGTCCATGTCGCGCGCCATGCGGATCATCTTCTTTTGCAGCGCGGGCACGGCGGCGTTGCCCACCTCCACCGCCAGGTCCCCTCGGGCGACCATGATGCCGTCGGACACACGCAGGATCTCTTCGAGCAGCGGCACGGCCTCGGCCCGCTCGATCTTGGCGATCAGGCCTGGACGGTGGCGGTATTCGCCCGCCGCCACGTTGCACAGCTGGCGCGCCATTTCCATGTCGGTGGCGTTCTTCGGAAAGCTCACGGCCACGTAGTCGGCCTGGAAGCTCATCGCGGTCTTGATGTCCTCCATGTCCTTGGCCGTGAGCGCGGGCGCCGTGAGACCCCCGCCCTGCTTGTTGATGCCCTTGTTGTTGGACAGCTCGCCGCCGATCTTGACGGTGGTGTGCACCTCCTCGCCGCGCACGGCGGTCACCACCAGCACGATCAGGCCGTCATTGAGCAGCAGCACGTCGCCGGCCCGCACGTCGCGCGGCAGTTCCTTGTAGTCGAGGCCGACGCCGGCGATGTCGCCCAGCTCGGCGCGGGAGGCGTCCAGCACGAAGGGCTGGCCCGCCTGCAGCATGACGCGGCCCTCGGCGAACTTGCCGACGCGGATCTTCGGGCCCTGCAGGTCGGCCATGATGGCCACCTCGCGGCCGGCCCGCTGCGCGGCCTCGCGCACGGCGGCGGCGCGGTCGATGTGGTCCTGCGCCTTGCCGTGACTGAAGTTCAGCCGCACCACGTTGACGCCGGCGCGGATCATCTGCTCCAGCAATTGCGGGTCGCTGGACGCGGGCCCGAGGGTGGCGACGATCTTGGTGGCGCGGCGAATCTGCATGGATTGTCTCTTTCTTGCTTCAGGCGAGGGGATCGGAATTCGATTCTGGCATGGCGCCGGTTACCTGCCGGTTACCCCCGCCGCTGCGCTCACTGGGGAATGGGCTCGCCACCATCCGCGCGTGCGATGGTCGATCACCATCCCGGACGCGTCCGCAACGCCGACGTGGCGTTCGCCCACAACCTCACCAACCTGCGGGTGCGCAAGTACCAGAACATCGACCAGGTACCGTTGACCGAGGGCGTGCTCCACGTGCCGGTGCCCCAGGGACATCGACTTGCGCCAAGGCAGTCGCTGGGGGTATCAGAGTCGCGGCACGGAGAGCGCCAGCCCTCTGCCGTCCAGGTATTCCTGGAGCAGATGCTGCGCCGCATCGGCCGCATCCGCGACCGCAGCGTAGGCGCGGACCCCGCAGCGTGCCCTGCGGTGCGCCGTTCAGCCCCCCGACCTGCCGCGTTTCTGCCGCGATTCCTTGAACGCCCGCATGGTGCCAATCAACTGCAGCAGCAACTGATTCGATGCGATGGAGAGCTGGCGCCCCAGCCGGGTGACGATGTGCGCCTCGGCCGCGCCCATCACCGACTGGTCGACAGGGATGGCCACCAGCTCGCCATCGTCGATCTCCTGCGCCACGGTGAACGCCGGCAGCAGGCTCACCCCCAGGTCCGAGCGCACGAAGTGCTTGATGACGGAGATGGAGTCGGTGGTCAGCTTCGGAACGAGGCGCACGCGCTCCATCTGCTCGGCCAGCTCGATCACCTGCCGCGTTCCATACGAGCCGTGCATCAGCGCGACGGGGTAGGCGCTGACCTGCCTCAGCAGGGGCTGGCGCTTCAGTGTGGCCAGGGGGTGATCGGGCCGGGTGATGACGCACATCGGCTGGCGGATGGCCGCCCGTGAGCGGATGCCGGAGGCCATCGGCGGGTTGTAGACCAAGCCGATGTGCGCGGAGTCCTCTGCGACGAGACGCATGACTTCGTTCGTGCCCGCCAGGTGCATGGTGACTGTCAGGCCCGGATGGCGTTGCCAGAACTCCTTCATGGGCTCGGACATCAGGTCGCTGACGAAGCCCTCGCCCAGCACCAGGTCGACGTGTCCGCGCGCCAGGCCTCGCAGCTCCTGCACCTTGGTCAGCACGTCGTCCTGGTAGGCGCTTTCCTGCCGGAAGTATTCGACCAGCATCTGGCCGGCCTCCGTCGCCTTCACGCCGCGCCCGTGCCGCTCGATCAGTGGAATGGCCAGCTCTTCCTCGAGCTTGGCGATCTGGCGGCTCACCACGGAAGGGTTCATGTCGAGCGTATCGGCCGCCGCGCGCACGGAGCCGCGCACGACCGCTTCGTACAGGTACCGGACACGCCGGAATTCCAGTTTCTCTTGCATGCGGCTCCCTGGCTGGCAACGGAGAGGGCAACGACGGCGACCACCGCGAGTGTTGCTCCCTGGTCAACGGAATTGTACGGGCGTTGTCATTGTTCGCCACGCCGGTCGGTGGGATTCTCCGCCCATCGCTGCAATCGGCCAGCTCGCGATGCAGGGCCGCAATCGACGCGATGCATCGCAACCTTTTCCATCCATTTCGGAGATTTCACATGAAGACGATCGGTGTCATTGGCCTGGGCAACATGGGGCGCGGTATGGCGCTTTCACTGCAGCGCGGCGGCTTCGAGGTGGTCGGCACCGACGCTTCGGCCGCCACCCGCGCCGCGCTGGCGGCCCAAGGCGTTCGCACGGTGGATTCGATCCAGGAAGTCGTCGCCCAGGCGGAGGCCATCGTGCTGTCGCTGCCGACGGCCGCCATCGTCGAGCAGGTCGTGGCCGGCCCCGGCGGGCTGCTGAGCCACCCCAAGGCCGGCATGCTGGTCATCGAGACTTCCACCTCGCACCCCGACACCACGCGCCGCCTGGCCGCGCAGCTGGCCCAAGCCGGCATGCGGCTGATCGACGCGCCCGTCAGCGGCGGCCCCAAGGGCGCGCTGGCCGGCACGATGACCATGGTCATCGGCGGCAGCGACGAGGACGTGGCCCGCGCCGAGCCGGTGATGGCCGCCATGAGCGCCAAGCGCGTGCACGTGGGCGGCGTGGGCGCGGGCCATGTGGCCAAGATCGCCAACAACCTGCTGTGCGCCGCCCACCTGGCCATCGCCGGTGAGGTGACGCGCATGGCCGAGCAGGCCGGCGTGCCGGTCGATCGCCTGCTCAGCGGCGTGAACGCCGGCTCGGGCCGCAGCTTCGTCACCGAATTCAACTTCCCCACCTGGGTCACCAGCGGCAAGTTCGACTCGGGCTTCACCATGAAGCTCATGCGCAAGGACGTGCGGCTGTCGCAGGAGCTCATCGGCGCGCTGGGCATGGACCTGCCGCTGTCGCGCCAGGTGGCCGAGCGCTGGGCCGTGAGCGCCGAGACCATCGGCGACGACGAGGACTTCAACTGCATCGTGGAACTGGGCACCCGGCCCGCCAAGGCCTGAGCGGCCCTTCGCTTCACGCGCCATCCGACACCCCCCACACATCGCTAACCGAGAACCACCCATGACCTCCGCACTCAGCCAACAATTGCTCGCCAAGCTGGCCCCCTTCTTTCCTGGCGCCGATACCGTCGGCTCCTACATCGGCGGCGAATACGTCGCCGGCACCGGCGCTCCGGTGACGCTGGTCGATCCCGCCACGGGCCAGCAATTCCTGCAGTACGCCGACGCCGGCGCCGAGCAGGTGGCACAGGCCGCCGCCGCCGCCACGGCCGGCCAGAAGGCCTGGGCCGCCCTCACTGCCGCCCAGCGCGGCCGCGTGATGTTCGAGATCGGCCGCACCGTGCGCGCCCACATCGAGCCGCTCGCGCAGCTCGAATCGCTGTCGGCCGGCAAGCCCATCCGCGACTGCCGCGGCGAGGTCACCAAGGTGGCCGAGATGTTCGAGTACTACGCCGGCTGGACCGATAAGCTGCACGGCGAAGTCATCCCCGTGCCCAGCGGCCACCTGAACTACACGCGCCGCGAAGCCTTCGGCGTGATGCTGCTGATCACGCCGTGGAACGCGCCCGTGTTCACCTGCGGCTGGAACGTGGCACCGGCCATCGCCGCCGGCAACGCGGTGCTGCTCAAGCCTTCCGAGCTGACGCCGCTCAGCTCGCTGGCCGTCGCCGTGCTGGCCGAGCAGGCCGGCCTGCCCAAGGGCGTCATCAACGTGCTGAGCGGCTTCGGCCACACCACGGGCCAGGCCGCCATTTCCAACCCGGCCGTCAAGAAGGTCGTGTTCGTCGGCTCCCCGGCCACGGGCGGCAAGATCGCCGCCGCCTGCGCCGCGCGCGGCATTCCCTGCGTGCTGGAGCTGGGCGGCAAGTCGGCCAACATCGTGTTCGAGGACGCCGACCTGGCGCGGGCCTGCGTGGGCGCGCAATCGGCCATCTTCGCGGCCGCCGGCCAAAGCTGCGTGGCCGGCTCGCGCCTGCTGGTGCAGCGCAGCGTCCATGACCGCTTCGTCGCCATGCTGGCCGACGGCGCGCGGCGCCTGCGCACGGGCGAGCCGCTGTCGCCCGAGACCGAAGTGGGCCCGATCCAGAACGCCAAGCAGTACGAGCACGTGCTGGGCATGATCCAGTCCGGCCTGCGCGAGGGCGCCGAGCTGGCCGAGGGCTGCGACGGCCAGCCGGCGGAGCAGGGCTACTTCGTGCGCCCCACGGTGCTCAAGAACGTGCGCAACGACATGGCGGTCGCCCGCACAGAGATCTTCGGCCCGGTGGTGGTCGTCATTCCGTTCGACACCGAAGAGGAAGCCATCGCCATCGCCAACGACAGCGACTTCGGCCTTGCAGGCGCCGTGTGGACGAACAACGTGGCGCGCGCCCACCGCGTGGCCGCCCAGGTCAAGGCCGGCACGTTCTGGATCAACACCTACAAGGTGATCAACGTGGCCTCGCCTTTCGGCGGCTTCGACGCCAGCGGCTATGGCCGCTCCAGCGGCACCGATGCGCTGCACGAATACACGCAGGTCAAGAGCGTGTGGGTCGAGACCTCGGCCAGCCCGGCCGTCGCGTTCGGCTACGCCCCCGGCATCGGCGCCTGATCCCCCACCCCGCCCGTTCGCCCATGAAGCGGGCGGGGGGCGGACTCCCAGCAAACCACCACATTCCGCGAGCTTGTCATGGCATCCATATCCTCACCCTCCGTAACGCCCGTTGCGCCCCCGCACGCCATCCGCTCCGTGGCGTGGCGTCACATCGGCCTGATCGTCGGCCTGGCCGCAGCCGTCGCGATCGGCGCCGAGTCCCTGGGCAACGCCACCTTTCCCATCGGCGTTACCAAAGTCACGCTGTTCCCCTTCCTGTGGGCGCTGCTGGCCTGCATCGCCATCAGCATCGTGATGAAGCGCACCGACCGCACCCAGGTGGCCTATCTGCGGCCCCAGACACTGGCTGCGGACTTCGTGCAGATCGGCATCATGCTGTTCATCGCCAAGCTCGGCTTCGTCGTCGGCGCCAACATCCAGAAGGTGATCGCCGCCGGTCCGGTGCTGCTGCTGCAGGAGGCAGGCAACTTCCTGGGCACCATCGTGCTCGCGATGCCGGTCGCGCTGGCCCTGGGCATCAAGCGCGAGGCCATCGGCGCGACCTTCTCGGTGGGCCGCGAGCCGGGCGTCGCGCTGATCGCGGAGCGCTACGGCATGGATTCCGCCGAAGGCCGTGGCGTGCTGGCCGAATACGTCACCGGCTCGGTGATCGGGGCCGCCTTCATGGCATTTTTCGCGAGCATGGTGGCCCATTCGGGCCTCTTCACGCCGACCGCGCTGGGCATGGCGGCCGGCATCGGCTCGGGAAGCATGACCGCCGCCGCCGTCGGTGCGATCTCGGTGCAGTTCCCGGACGACAAGGACACCATCGCTGCCCTGGCCGCAGCCAGCAATCTGATCACCACGGTCGTAGGCACCTACCTGCTGGTGGTCTTTTCGCTGCCGGTATCCAACTGGCTGTATGCGAAGCTCGAACCCGTGCTGGGCCGCAACCGCAAGGCGATCGTTGCCGAGTACGACTCCCGGATGCGCCAAGCGATGGGCGAGATGCACAGCCAAGCCCGCCTGCCGGCCTGGGCCGTGGTCTCGGTCGTCTGCCTCACCGCACTGATCGCATTGATCGGCAACCAGATCGCCGGCAAGGTGACGCTGGCGGAGACGGCGCCCGGCATGGCGTTGCTGGTTCTGTGCGTGCTTGGCGGGTTGACCCTCAACCGTGTCCTGCGGCGCCTGGGCGTTCCGTCGATCATCTGGGTCTCCCTGGTGGGAGTGCTGCTGAGCCTGCCCGCGCTGCCGTTTGCCGCCGTGGTCAATCCGCTGATCGCCAAGATCGGGCTGCTGCCGCTGGTGACGCCGGTACTCGCCTATGCAGGCCTGTCGCTGGCCAAGGACCTGCCGATCCTGCGGGCGCTGGGCTGGCGCATCGTGCTGGTGTCCCTGCTGGCCAACGCCGGCGCCTTCCTGGCAGGCGCGTTGATCGCACAGGTGTTCGGTGGCTGAAGCCGTGCCCGCCATCACCCAGGACACACTGGACGCCATGCGCGCATGGCGTCGCGACCTGCACGCTCATCCGGAGCTGGCGTTCAACGAGCACCGCACCGCCGACCTGGTCGCGCGCGAACTGGCCGCCATGGGCATCGACGTGCACCGTGGATTGGGTAGGACCGGCGTGGTGGGCACGCTCTCCACGGCGCCCGGCCCGGCCATCGCCCTGCGCGCAGACATGGACGCGCTGCCGCTGGAGGAGCTCAACACCTTCGGCCACTGCTCGCGCCATGCCGGCACCATGCACGCCTGCGGGCATGACGGCCACACCGCCATGCTGCTGGGCGCGGCCCGCCACCTGGCGGCGCAGCGCAGCTTCAGCGGCACCGTGCATTTCGTTTTCCAGCCGGCGGAAGAAGGCGAAGGCGGCGGCCGCGCCATGGTGCAGGACGGCCTGTTCGAGCGCTTCCCGTGCGAAGCGGTCTACGGCATGCACAACTGGCCGGGCCTGCCCGCCGGCACCTTCGCGATCAACCACGGGCCCATGATGGCCGCGCTGGACACCTTCGAGATCACCGTGCAGGGCCACGGCACGCACGCGGCCATGCCCGAGCGCGGCGTCGATCCCTTCACGGCCGTCGCGCAGATCACGCTGGGCCTGCAGACCATCCCGGGGCGCATGCTGAGCGCGATGGACAGCGCCGTGGTCAGCCTCACGCAGATCCACGGCGGCGACGCCTGGAACGTCATACCCGACCATGTGGTGATGCGCGGCACCGTGCGCTGCTTTTCGCCGCAAGTGCAGGACCGCGTGGAAGCGGCGCTGCACACCCTGTGCCGCGCGACGGCCGAAGCCCACGGCGCCACGGCCACCGTCGCCTACCGGCGCGGCTACCCGCCCACCATCAACACCGACCGCGAGACCGACGTGGCCATTGCCGCCGCCCAGGCGGTGGCCGGCGCCAGCCGCGTGCAGTTCGACTGCCGGCCGTCGATGGCCTCCGAAGACTTCGCCTTCATGCTGCAGGCCAAGCCGGGCGCCTACATCTGGCTGGGCGCCGACGGCGCGAACGCCTCGCTGCCGCTGCACAACCCGCGCTATGACTTCAACGACGACACGCTGGGCCTGGGCGCGGCGTACTGGGTCAGCCTGGTCGAAAACGTGTTGAAGGCGAAGGAAGAGGCACCGGCCTAGCCGCGCATCAGCGCCTCGATCTCGCCGCCATCCACCGGCACCCCACGGGTGATGAGTTCGCAGCCGCCCTCGGTCACCACGGCGTCGTCCTCGATGCGGATGCCGATGTGGTGGAACTGCTCGGGCACGCCCGGCGCGGGCCGCACGTAGAGGCCCGGCTCGATGGTCAGCACCATGCCGGGGTGCAGGATGCGGCTGGGCCGGTTGGTGATGGCCTCGCCCGAGAGCGGGTCGCGCCGCTGGCTGGTCTGGCCGACCTCGGTCGGCTCCACGTAGCTGCCGCAGTCGTGCACGTCCATGCCCAGCCAGTGGCCGGTGCGGTGCATGTAGAACTGGAAATAGGCCCGCTTCTCGATCACGTCCTGCACGCCGCCCACCTGGTTGCGGTCCAGCAGCCCCAGATCCAGCAGGCCCTGCGACAGCACGGCCACGGTGGCGTCGTGCGGGTCGTTGAAGCGGGCGCCGGCCCGGGTGGCGGCCACGGCGGCCTCCTGGCTGGCCAGCACCAGGTCGTACAGCGCGCGCTGCGGGCCGGTGAAGCGGCCGTCGGCCGGGAAGGTGCGGGTGATGTCGCTGGCGTAGCCGTCGAGTTCGCAGCCGGCGTCGATCAGCACCAGCTCGCCCGCGCGCACCGGGGCGGCGTCGGCGCGGTAGTGCAGCACGCAGGCGTTGGCGCCGGCCGCGACGATGGAGTTGTACGCCACGGCCTGCGAGCCCTGGCGGCGGAACTCGTGCAGCAGCTCGGCGTCGAGGTGGTATTCGCGCACGTCCTCGCCGGCGCGCAGCATGCGGGCGCTGCACTGCATGGCGCGGATGTGCGCCTGCGCGCTGATGGCGGCGGCGCGGCGCATCACGTCCAGCTCGTGCGCGTCCTTCACCAGCCGCATCTCGTCCAGCAGGGTGCAGAGGTCGCCCTGCTCGGCCGGGCAGAGCGCGCCGTAGCGCACCCGGGCGCGCACCTGGTTCAGCCAGCCTTCCACCCGCGCCGCCAGCCCGGCATGAATGGCGAAGGGGTACCAGACGCGGGCGCGGTTTTCCAGCAGGCGGGGCAGCTGGGTTTCGAGCGCATTTGCGGAATGCGCGGCCTGCACGCCCAGCGCGTCGACCGCGGCCTCGGGCCCCAGGCGGTAGCCGTCCCAGATCTCGCGCTCCAGGTCCTTGGGCTGGCAGAACAGGGTGCTTGTGCCGTCGGCCGCCAGCACCAGGCAGGCGCCGGGCTCGGTGAAGCCGGTGAGGTAATAGAAGTAACTGTCGTGCCGGTAGAGGAAGTCGCTGTCGCGGTTGCGCGAGCGCTCCGGCGCGGTGGGAACGATGGCGATGCCGCCCTCGCCGAGCTGGGCGGCGAGGCGGGCGCGGCGCTGGGCGTAGAGCGCGGTGGTCGGCTGGTTCATGGCCGCATTCTCGGCGCAACCGGCCACACCGCCCGGACGCCTTCCCCATCTCCTTACATTTGGCAGCAATCTGGCGCGTATCCGGCGGCCTCAACCGTTGAGTTCGGCCAGCCGCTCGGGCGTGCCCACGTCCGTCCAGCGGCCGGTGTGCAGCGTCGCCGTGACGCGGCCGGCGTCCATGGCCCGGCGCAGCAGCGGGCCCAGCGGGGCGCGCACGCCCTGCGGGTTGCCGGGCGCGATGTCGCACCAGGGCGGGGTGAACAGCTCGGCCCGCAGCAGGGCGATGGTGCTGTAGGTGTAGCGCGGTCCCGGGTGGTCGGTGGGCAGGTTCAGCGCCCGGCCGTCGGGTGCCAGGCCGAAATCGCCGCGCAGGTGGTGCGCGGGGTTGGGCACCAGCCAGAGGTGGGCCAGCGCGTCGCTGGCCGCGAAGCGCTCGGCGGCCTGCGGCTCGAAGACGAAGTCGGGCGCGAACACGTCGCCCGCCGCCAGCCAGAACATCGGGCCCAGCTGGGGCAGCGCGCGGGCGATGCCGCCTGCCGTCTCCAGCGCATCGCCGAAGTCGCGGGCCTCGTTGGAGTATGAAATCGATAGCACTCCGCCCAGGCGGACCGGGCGCGGGAGGCTGAAAACATCCCCGAATCGCTCGCTGACCTGGTCGCCCAGCCACGCGGTGTTGATGACGGCGCGCGGCACGCCGGCCTCGGCCAGCGCCCGCAGGTGCCATTCCAGCAGGGGCCGGCCGCGCACGCTCAGCAGGGGCTTCGGCGTGGTGTCGGTCAGCGGGCGCATGCGCTCTCCCCGGCCGGCGGCCAGCAGCATGGCGGGGGGTTGGTGGGTCATCTCGGAAGTCATGGGCGGGCGAGGTCAGGACGAAGGCAGCGCGCCGCGCTGCAGGGCGTGGCGCTGCACCCGCTCGGGCGCGAAGAGCGCCAGCAGCGCGTCCATCAGCGCCTCGGCGCGGGGCGACTGGTCGCCGCCGAAATTGCACACGTACACGTCGAGCGTGACGGCGCCCTGCTCGGGCCAGGTGTGCACGCACAGGTGCGATTCGGCCAGCAGCACGGTGGCGGTGACGCCGCCCGGGCCGTGCGCGGTGGCGGGGAAGGTGTGGAACAGCTGGCCCACCGCCTGCAGGCCGGCGGCCGCGACGGCGTCCGTGCAGGCGCTGGCCAGCAGCGCAGCGTCCAGCAGCCAGTGCGGCGCGCAGCGGCAGCCCTTCAGATCGGCGGTGAGGTGCAGGCCTTGCATGGGGCTGGACTTTAGTGCATCCCCGCGCGGCACGGCCGGCCGGTAAAATGCGCGGTTTCCTCCCACAGCCCCTTCCGGAGCCGCCCTCGATGGCCAATTCTCAACAGATGGCGAATGCGATCCGCGCACTCGCAATGGATGCAGTTCAACAGGCCAATTCCGGCCACCCCGGCGCCCCCATGGGCATGGCCGACATGGCGGTGGCGCTCTGGGGCCGGCATCTCAAGCACAACCCCGCCAACCCGCAGTGGGCCGACCGCGACCGCTTCGTGCTGTCCAACGGCCACGGCTCCATGCTGCTGTATGCGCTGCTGCACCTGACGGGCTACCCACTGCCCATCGAGGAGCTGAAGAACTTCCGCCAGCTGCACAGCAAGACGGCCGGCCACCCCGAATACGGCATCACACCCGGCGTGGAAACGACCACCGGCCCGCTGGGCCAGGGCATCACCAACGCCGTGGGCTTCGCGCTGGCCGAGAAGCTGCTGGCCACCGAATTCAACCGTGAAGGCCACGCCGTGGTGGACCACCACACCTTCGTGTTCCTGGGCGACGGCTGCCTGATGGAAGGCATCAGCCAGGAAGCGATCTCGCTGGCCGGCGCCTGGAAGCTGGGCAAGCTCATCGCCCTCTACGACGACAACGGCATCTCCATCGACGGCCAGGTCGCGCCCTGGTTCATCGACGACACCCCCGCCCGCCTGCGCGCCTGCGGCTGGAACGTCATCGGCCCGGTGGACGGCCATGACGCCGACGCCGTGGATGCGGCCATCGCCAGCGCCAAGACCAGCGCCGACAAGCCCACGCTGATCGTCTGCAAGACGGCCATCGGCAAGGGCTCGCCCAACCGCGCCGGCACCTCCAAGGCGCACGGCGAACCGTTGGGCGCCGACGAGATCACGCTGACCCGCAACGCCCTGGGCTGGACCAGCGCGCCGTTCGAAGTGCCCGCCGAGGTGTACGCCGACTGGGACGCCAAGGCCGCCGGCAGCGCCGCGGAGGCCGCCTGGAACGAGCGCTTCGCCGCCTATTCCGCCGCATTCCCCGAGCTGGCCGCCGAATTCACCCGCCGCATGGCCGGCGACCTGCCCAAGCACTTCGCCCAGACCGCCGTCGATACCGTGGTGGGCGCGCACACCAAGGCCGAAACGGTGGCCTCGCGCAAGGCATCGCAGCTGGCGCTGGAATCGTTCACCGCGCAGCTGCCCGAGCTGCTGGGCGGCTCGGCCGACCTGACCGGCTCGAACCTGACGAACACCAAGAGCACGCCCGCGCTGCGCTTCGACGAAGCCGGCAAGGTGGTGCAGATCGAAGTCGCGCTGGGCGCCGAGACCGCGAAGGTGGGCGGGCGCCACATCAACTACGGCGTGCGCGAATTCGGCATGGCCGCCATCATGAACGGCATCGCCCTGCACGGCGGCTTCATCCCCTACGGCGGCACCTTCCTCACGTTCAGCGACTACAGCCGCAACGCCATCCGCATGGCCGCGCTGATGAAGCTGCGCGTGGTGCACGTGTTCACGCACGACTCCATCGGCCTGGGCGAGGACGGCCCCACCCACCAGTCGATCGAGCACGTGGCCAGCCTGCGCCTGATCCCGAACCTGGACGTCTGGCGCCCGGGCGACACGGCCGAGACCGCCGTGGCCTGGAGCGTGGCCCTGTCCAACCGTGACAAGCCCACCGTGCTGGCGCTGTCGCGCCAGAACCTGGCCTATGCTCCCAAGCGCGACCTGGGCGACATCTCGCGCGGCGCCTACGTGCTGTCCGAACCGGCCGACGTGGGCATCAAGAAGAAGGCCCAGGCCGTCCTCATCGCCACCGGCTCCGAAGTGCAGCTGGCCCTGGCCGCGCAGCAACTGCTGGCCACGATGAAGATCGCCGTGCGCGTGGTCTCCATGCCCAGCACCACCACCTTCGACCGCGAAGACGCGAAGTACAAGGCCAGCGTGCTGCCGGCCGGCGTGCCGCGCATCGCGGTGGAAATGGGTTCGCCCGACGGCTGGTGGAAGTACGGCTGCGCCGCCGTGGTCGGCATCGACACCTTCGGCGAATCGGCCCCGGCCCCGGTGCTGTTCAAGCACTTCGGCTTCACGCCCGAGAACGTGGCCGACACGGTGCGCGTGGCCATCGGCGCGGCCCGGCTGAAGAAGCAGCCCGCCGCCAGGAAGGCATCCGCTTAAAGACCCCTCGTGCCCGCCGCGTCCGCCACGTAGCGGGCTGGCGTGGCTGTCCCCGGTTTTCAACTTTGCAACTTTGGAGAGACAAACCATGACGATCAAGATCGGTATCAACGGCTTCGGCCGCATCGGCCGCAACGTGCTGCGCTCGGCCGTGCAGAACTTCAGCGACATCGAAGTCGTGGGCATCAACGACCTGCTGGAGCCCGATTACCTGGCCTACATGCTGCAGTACGACAGCGTGCACGGCCGCTTCGAGGGCACCATCGCGGTGGAAGGCAACACCCTGGTCGTCAACGGCAAGAAGATCCGCCTCACGCAGGAGCGCGACCCCGCCAACCTGAAGTGGAACGAGGTCGGCGCCGACATCGTGATCGAATCGACGGGCCTGTTCCTGGACAAGACCACCGCGCAGAAGCACATCGACGCCGGCGCCAAGAAGGTGCTGCTGTCGGCCCCGTCCAAGGACGACACGCCCATGTTCGTCTACGGCGTGAACCACCAGACCTACGCCGGCCAGGCCATCGTCTCCAACGCGTCCTGCACCACCAACTGCCTGGCCCCCCTGGCCAAGGTGCTGAACGACAAGTGGGGCATCAAGCGCGGCCTGATGACCACCGTGCATGCCGCCACCGCCACGCAGAAGACGGTGGACGGCCCCTCCAACAAGGACTGGCGCGGGGGCCGCGGCATTCTGGAAAACATCATCCCCTCCAGCACCGGCGCGGCCAAGGCCGTGGGCGTGGTCATTCCTGAGCTGAACAAGAAGCTGACCGGCATGTCCTTCCGCGTGCCCACCTCCGACGTGTCGGTGGTGGACCTGACGGTGGAGCTGGAAAAGGAAGCCAGCTACGACGAGATCAAGGCCGAGATGAAGGCCCAGTCCGAAGGTGCCCTGAAGGGTGTGCTGGGCTACACGGAAGACAAGGTCGTCGCCACCGACTTCCGCGGCGACACCCGCACCTCCATCTTCGACGCCGACGCCGGCATCGCGCTGGACAAGACCTTCGTCAAGCTCGTGTCCTGGTACGACAACGAATGGGGCTATTCCAACAAGTGCCTGGAGATGGTGCGCTTGATCGCCGCCAAGTAAGCGCCCGCGCAACTTCCACGCCAAAGCCCGGAGCCGTCAAGGCCCCGGGCTTTTTTCGTGGCGCCGCTGCGCGCGGGCCTGCTGGGCATCGCGCAGCACTGCCTGCATTCCCAGGGCGGCACGCTGGTGCCGGCCACCGGCCGCAGAGCGGCCTTCGCGCCTTGCACAGGGCGCAGTGAGAGCCGGGTGCTCGGCGTCGGCGCCGGCATCCCGGCACACTCGTAACCGTAAGAAACGGCCCACGGGGCGCGGTGGGCGGGACCTACGGGAGCGCCTTCGGGGCGTGCCGAGAATCCAAAGCCACCCTGCCGCGTGCCCCCTCACCCCCGTGAAGCCCTGGCGCCGCGGCCCGTCGTACCGATTCAGGAGCCCTCTTCATGCAGACTGCCACTTTCCTTCGAACCTCCTGCGCCGTGCTGGCCCTCGGAGCGCTTGCCGCGTGTTCTTCCACGCCGCCGCCGGTGGACCAACTGGCCGTGAGCCGCTCCACCGTGAACCGCGTGGGTGCCGAAGCGAACGTGGTGGCCAATGCGCCGGTCGAGCTGCAACGCGCCCGCGACAAGGTGGCCATGGCCGAAAAGGCCATGAACGACAAGAACTACGACATGGCCCGCCGCTTCGCCGCCGAAGCCGAGGCCGACGCCCGCGTGGCCGAGACCAAGGCCGATGCCGCCAACAACGCCAACACGCTGCAGCAGGTGCAGACCAGCATCCGCGGCCTGCAGACCGAGATCGACCGCCGCGCTCCCGTCGTGGCGCCGGTGCCGCCCGCTCCCGGCGCCATGGCCGCGCCTCGTGCCATGCCGGCTCCGGCAGCGCCGATGGCGCCGCCCGCTTCCTCCGCGCCGCCCGCTCCCATGGCTGCCCCCATGACGCCCGCCGCTCCGATGGCCCCTGTGCGCTGAGGCGTTTCGCCCCAGCCCGCCGCCCGCCCTCGCTGCCTGCCCTTCACCCCCCATTCGACTAGAACACCATGCACCCTCAATTTCGCCGCTCTCCCCTGCTTGCCGCCGTCCTGCTGGCTGCTGGCCTGATGGCCGGCTGCGCCACCCGCCAGCCGCTCAACTCGGTGGAAGAGGCCCGCACGGCCGTCACCCGCACCGCCAACAACGCCGACGTGGTGCGCCTGGCCCCGCTGGAGCTGAAAGCCGCCACCGACACGCTGGCCCGCGCCGACCGCGTCTGGACCGACGACAACGACGCCGCCGAAGCGAACCACTTGGCCTACCTGGCGACGCAGCGCGCCGAGATCGCCAGCAATACGGCCCGCGCCCGCCAGCTCGAAGCCGACATCAAGAAGGCAGGCACCGACGCCGAACGCCTGCGCCTGACCCGCGAGGCCGACCGGGCCCGCATGCAGGCCGACGCCAACGCCCGCAGCGCCCAGGCCGCGCAGGCCCAGGCCATGAGCGCGGAGCAGCGCGCCGCCCAGAACGAAGCGCGCGTGCGCGCCCTGGAGGCCCAGCTGCGCGACATCGAGGCGCAGCAGACCGAACGCGGCCTGCTGGTCACGCTGGGCGACGTGCTGTTCGCCTTCAACAAGGCCGAGCTGTCGCCCCAGGCCGGCCCGCGCCTGGACAAGCTGGCCAACTTCCTGCGCCAGTTCCCCGACCGCAAGCTCATCATCGAAGGCCACACCGACAGCGTCGGCGGCGACACGTACAACCAGGAGCTGTCCGAGCGCCGCGCCCAGGCCGTGCAAGGCGCGCTGGTGCAGCGCGGTGTGGCGCCCGACCGCATCACCGCCCGCGGCTACGGCAAGACCTACCCGGTGGCTGAGAACGCATCGCCCGAGGGCCGTGCGATGAACCGCCGCGTCGAGATCGTCATCGCCGACGAGAAGGGCAATCTGCGCGGCCGTTGATCCGCCCGCCGAGCCGGCCCTTGCGCCACGAAAGCCCGCCCGGCCCCATGCCGGGGCGGGCTTTTTGGCAAGAAGCCGTCCCCATCCCTTGCCATACTCGCCGCCATGACTGAAAGCACTATGCCTGCCGCCGCCGGGCAGCCCTCCGCGCAGGACGTGCTGCGCTTCTGGTTCGGCGAATCCACCCCCGCCCAGTGGTTCCAGAAAGACGCGGCCTTTGACGCCGCCATCCGCCAGCGCTTCGGCGCGCTGCTGCGGCGCGCGGCCCGGGCAGAACTGGCCCACTGGCGCACGGGCGCGGAAGGCCGGCTGGCCGAGGTGATCGTGCTGGACCAGTTCTCGCGCAACGTGCTGCGGGACGAGCCCGCCGCCTTCGCGCAGGACGGCATGGCGCTGGTGCTGGCGCAGGAGGCCATCGCCCAGGGGCTGGACGCCGCGCTGCCGCCGGAGCGCCGCGCATTTCTCTACATGCCGTTCATGCACAGCGAATCGGCGCAGGTGCAGGCGGAATCGGTGCGGCTCTTCACCGCCTTGGGCAACGCCAACAACCTGGACTTCGCGAAGCGGCACCAAGCCATCGTCGACCGCTTCGGCCGTTTTCCCCATCGCAACGCCGTATTGGGACGGTCCTCCACGGCCGAGGAAACCGCTTTCCTGCAGCAGCCCGGCAGCTCGTTCTGACGCCGGGGCGGGGGAATTCGCCCGCTTTTTCATGCCAAAACCGGGCCTGCCGCCCGTCCATCAAGCGCTCGAAGCTATATTTTCGATAGCAAAAGACGACGACGGCGCAAGGGCCTTGCCCAGCAGGATCGGCGGAAACACTGTAAATTACCACAGTGCTCACCGAATCCAAACTCGCCATCCTGGCCGACGCCGCCAAGTACGACGCCTCATGCGCCTCCAGCGGCACGGCGGCCCGCAACTCCGTGGGCGGGCGCGGCATCGGCTCCACCGAGGGCGCGGGCATCTGCCACAGCTATGCGCCCGATGGGCGCTGCATCTCGCTGCTGAAGATCCTGCTCACCAACTACTGCCAGTACGACTGCCTCTACTGCGTCAACCGGGTCAGCAGCAACGTGCCGCGGGCGCGCTTTTCGGTGCAGGAGGTGGTGGACCTCACGCTCGACTTCTATCGCCGCAACTGCATCGAGGGCCTGTTTCTCTCCAGCGGCATCATCCAGACGCCGGACTACACGATGGAGCGGGTGGTGGAAGTGGCCCGCGTGCTGCGCGAGGAACATGACTTCCGTGGCTACATCCACTTGAAGACCATTCCCGACGCCTCGCCCGAGCTGCTGCTGCGCGCCGGCCGCTATGCCGACCGGCTGAGCATCAACATCGAGCTGCCCACCTCGGACGGGCTGGCGGCGCTGGCGCCCGAGAAGGACGGCGCGGCCATCCAGCGCTCGATGGGCCGGCTGGCCACGCACATCGACGACGCCCGCCAGGCCCGTGCCCAGCAGCAGCGCGGCGGCGCGCCGCAGGTGGTCTCGATGCCCGGCCGCACCCGCCGCGCCGAGGCACCCCGCTTCGCGCCCGGCGGGCAGAGCACGCAGATGATCGTGGGGGCCGACGCCGCCGACGACCGCACCATCCTCGCCACCAGCGCCCGGCTCTACGGCGGCTACGGGCTGCGGCGGGTGTACTACTCGGCCTTCAGCCCCATTCCCGACGCATCGCGCGCCCTGCCCCTGTCCGCGCCGCCGCTGGTGCGCGAGCACCGGCTCTACCAGGCCGACTGGCTGATGCGCTTCTATGGCTTCACGCACGACGAGATCGTGCCGCCCGCCGCGTCCGGCGGCGACGCCAGCGCGGCGGGCGCCGGCATGCTGTCGCTGGAGATGGACCCGAAGCTGGCCTGGGCCGTCGCCCACCCCGAGCTCTTTCCCGTCGATCTGAACACCGCCCCGCGCGAGCGCCTGCTGCGCGTGCCCGGCCTGGGCGTGCGCACGGTGGACAAGCTGCTGTCCGCCCGCCGCGTGCGCCGCCTGCGCCATGCCGACCTGGGCCATCTGCACGTGCCGCTGGGCAAGGTGCTGCCCTTCGTCATGGTGACCGACCACCGGCCCGCCGACCGCCTGCGCGACCCGGCCCGGCTGCGCGCGCACCTGGCGCCGCCGCCGGTGCAGGCCTCGCTTTTTGCCTGAGAAGGCGTGAAGGCATCCGCCATGCCGCACCGCGTCATGCTGAGCCACCCGGCCGACTGGCCAGGCTTTCGGGAGGCCGCGCGCGGCTGCCTGCAAGCGGGCCTGGAACCCGACGCCGTGCACTGGGAGGTAGCTGGCGCGGCGGAAGCCGATCTGTTCGGCGGGCAGGGGGATGGCGCAGCCGATGCGGTGGATGCACAAAATTCGGCGCAGGCCTGCGCGCCCGCAGCGCCCGGCGCCCTGCTGCGTGTTCCGCGCACCTTCGTCACGCTGGGCGGCCAGGTGGCACTGCACAGCGACACCGACCGCTATGCCCTGCTCTACCGCGCCCTGTGGCGGCTGGCGCATGACCCAGCGCTGCGGCACGACGCCCTCGACCCCGACCTGGCGCGCATGCAGCGCATGGCGGCGGCGGTACGGCGCGACATGCACAAGATGCGCGCCTTCGTGCGCTTCCGGGCGGTGGACGACGGCGGGGCCGAGCCGCTGCACGTGGCCTGGTTCGAGCCCGACCACCACATCACGCAGGCGAACGCGGCCTTCTTCGTGCAGCGCTTCACGCAGATGCGCTGGGCCATCCTGACGCCGGAATGCAGCCTGCGCTGGGACGGCGGCACGCTGCAGGTGGGGCCCGGCGCCACCCGCGCCGATGCACCGCCGCCCGATGCGGGCGAGGCGCTATGGCTGACCTACTACCAACACACCTTCAACCCCGCCCGTTTGAAGCTGGCGATGATGCGGCGCGAGATGCCGACGCGCTACTGGAAGAATCTGCCCGAGGCCGCGCTGATCGATGCCCTGGCCCGGGACGCGCACGAGCGCAGCGTGCGCATGGTGGACGCCGCGGGCACGGTGCCCCAGCGGCGCATTCCGAAGGCACCCTGACGCCACGACGGGCGCCAGTGCCATCCAGGCGATGGCAGTCAGAGCGCCATGCCGTCGGCGGTGCGGATGGTCTCGCGTCCCGCCTTGTCCTTGAGGCGGCCCAGGTCGTTGTCCAGCGCGCGGGCCAGCTTGTCGATGGCGGCGGTGAAGGCTTCAGGTACCTTACCGGCGTCGGCATTCACCGCGATGGGTGGGCGGCCAGCGGCGCGCGCCTCGATGTTGCAGCGTTTGTCGGCACCATTGGAGCGGCCGGCGTCCAGATCGGAGAAGTGAACCTCCACCCGCGTCAGGTGGTCGCGGAACCGGGCGAGACGGGAAGTGGCCTCGTCCTGGATCCAGCGGTTCATGGCCTCACTGCCATCGATGTGGTCGTCGGTCTGTACCTGTACTTGCATGGGTGGCTCCTTGTGGTTGGAAACTCCACAGTGGGGCCGGCCGCGCGGGCTTCAATCGTGCCCGTCGCGGCTGTTGCGTTTGCTTGCGGTCCGTAGCCTTTCGCTGCACGGCCGCGGGGGGAACCGCCTTTCGGCTTACTCAAGCCTCGACGGTGAAGGCGGTGGCGGGCACCGAGCCCGCCTGCGCCTCGGTGCCCAGGGCACGCACGTGGGCCAGGCGCGCCAGCAGGCGCTCGGCCGCCGCATCGCCCGGCACCCGGGCCAGTACCGCGCGCAGATGGGCCTCCGCGTCGTCCCAAAGGCCGGCATCCAGGCTTTGCAGGGCGGCCGCGCTCGAGGCGCAGAGCGCCGGGTCCGCACAGGGCGTGAACACGCGCACGGCCTCGGCCCGCCCCCGCACGGTGACGTCGCCCAGTGCCCGCAAGGGGATGTCGGGCGGCAGCTGCGCGGCCGTGGCGGCCGACAGCAGGATGCCGGTGTCGAACGCCTTGTTGGCGGCTTCCAGCCGGGCGGCCACGTTCACCGCGTCGCCCACGGCCGTGTAGGCGAAGCGCTGCTCCGACCCCACGTTGCCCACCACCGCCCGGCCCGTGTGCAGGCCGATGCGCAGCTGCACCGGCGGCAACCCGCGCGCCACCAGCCCGGCCGCGAGCGCCGGCATGGCATGCTGCAGTGCAATGGCCACGCGCACCGCCTGCTCGGCATGCCGGTCGTCCAGCAGCGGCGCGCCCCAGAACGCCATCATGGCGTCGCCGATGAACTTGTCCACGGTGCCGCCGGCCGCGTGCACCCGGGGCACCATGGCGTTGAAGCAGGCGGTGAGCACCTCCACCGTCTGCTCGGGGCTCAGTTGCTCGGACAGCGTGGTGAAGCCGGCCAGGTCGGTGAACATGAGCGTGATCTCCCGCGATTCACCGCCCAGGCGCACCTGATCGGGCTCCGCCGCGATCCGCGCCGCCACCGCCGGCGGCACGTACTGCGCGAACCGCGCCCGCAGCAGCCGCGCGCGGCGGCGGGCCACGCCATAGGCCAGCAGCGCGGTGGCGCCCACGCTCGCCAGCACGCCCGCGACGGGAAAGAGCGGCGGCCACCACAGGCCGCGCTGGAACAGCAGCCAGGAGCCACTGGCCATCGCGCCGGCCAGCAGCAGCGCGAGCGGGGCCGCCGAGGCGGGCCACCGCCAGCCGGCCGCCAGCAGCAGGGGCAGGCCGAGCATCAGCGCGAGCGGGGACCAGCCGGTGTCCACGCTGCGCAGCTGCGCGCCAGTGAGCTGGTTGTCGATCAGGGTGGCCTGCAGCTCCACCCCCGGAAAGAGGCGCTCGCCGCCCAGCACGGCGAAAGGCGCGTTGAACAGGTCGGACTGTGCGTGGCCCAGCTCGGCGGGCGCCTGGGCGGAGCGGCCGATGAGCACGATCTTGCCGCGGAAGAAACCCGGCGGCAGCACGCCGGGCAGCAGGGCCTCGTAGTACGACCGGGTCTCGAACGTGCCGCGTGGGCCCCGGTAGACCACGAACTCGGAGGGCGCGGCCTGCCGGTGCGCGCGCGCGGCCCGGGCGTCGGCCAGCGCGGCGAGCTTGCCGGCGAAGCTGTTGACGTGGGCGTTGGCGCGGCGCACGACGAAGTCGTCATCCGGCTGCACCAGCGAATCGCCCGGCACCGCGCCGGCGGCAAGGAAGCGGCGCAGCGGCATCACCTCGGCCCACGACGCGGGGTCTTCCTGCGCGCCGTCCTGCGGCTCCCGCGCCGAGGCCAGCACCACCGACGAGGCCGCGGCGATCGACCGTGCGAATGCCGCGTCCTCGGCGGGATGGGACGGCTGGGCGAACAGCACGTCGAAGCCCACCGCCGCCGCGCCGTCGGCCTGCAGCCGGTCGAGCAGGCGCGCATGCAGGCTGCGCGGAAAGGGCCATGCGTGCTCCACGTGCCGGAACGTGGGCTCGTCGATCGCCAAAATCACGATCGGCACGGCGCTGCGGTGGGGAGCGGCCAGCGTGGAGAAGGCGTCGAACACCTTCATTTCCAGGCCGGCCCAGGGCCGGGTCAGGCTCAGCGCCCACACCAGGGCCAGCGCCAGCCCGCCCACCGCCACCGTGGCCGCCATCGATGGCGCCGCATGGCCATGCCGGCGGGGCCACCACCGGCGCCATGGCGGACCGGGGGAGTGTGTCGTGCCGAGCATGGCCGGAGTATGGCCCGGGGGCGGCGGCGGTCGCGCTTCGCTTTGCAACCGACGCGTCGCATCGCCGCGCTCCTACAACGCCACACCGCGCCGCTGTTACAAACTACCGCATGCCTGCCGCCTTGCAGAACGCCTCGTTCCCCTCGTCCGAACATTTCACCGAAAGCCCGGGCGCGTGCACCGGAGACCGCCCATGACCTCGGCCAAACGCCTGAAGATCGGCCTGTCCGCGTGCTTCTCGCATGCCGATCCGGCGCGCTCGCTCTTCACCAACAAGACGCTCCAGTACGTGGAGCAGACCATCGCGCACTGGATCATGTCGGCCGGCGCCATGGTGGTGATGGTGCCCTGCCCCACCGGCGAGACGGCGCGCGGCGACGTGACGCTGGCGCACTACGCCGAATGGCTGGACGGCGTGGTCATGCACGGCGGCGCCGACGTGTGGCCGGGCAGCTACGGCGAGGTGCCGCTCAAGGACGCCTGGCTGGGCGACCGCATCCGCGACCTCTACGACCTGGCCGTGGTGGAGGCCTTCGAGCAGGCGGGCAAGCCGATCTTCGGCGTGTGCCGGGGCCTGCAGCTCATCAACGTCGCCTTCGGCGGCACGCTCTACCAGGACATCGAGACGCAGCACCCCGGCGCGCAGCAGCACCGTAATGCCGTCACCTACGACCAGCATTTCCATGAGATCGACCTGGTACCGGGCACAAGGCTCTCGGCCATGTACCCGCGCCAGCAGCGGGTGGTGGTCAACAGCATCCACCACCAGGGCATCAAGAACCTGGCGCCGGGCTTCGACGTGGAGGCATGGAGCCACCCCGATGGCGTGCCGGAAGCCATTCGCCGCCGGCCCAGCCGGGGCAAGGGATACATCGCGGCGACCCAATGGCACCCGGAATTCCGCGCCAGGGACGCGGTGGCGCTGGACGACACTCCCATCCTGCAGGATTTTCTGGACGCCTGTTCGTTCGCCAAGCTGCGGCCCGCACCGGGCCACAGCCCCTTCCAGATTCGGAATCGGGCATCTCGGCTGTTGCGGCAGGCCCTTTTGCTCAAGCGTTGAGCTATAAAAACGACTGAGCGTCAGAAAACAGCCCGCGACGACGGGCCGGCAAGCGCTCTTGCCGCATACCAAAGGCCGAGGCAGGGTTTTCCACTGTTTTGCAAGCAATGCGCCGAGCGCGCGTTGTAGACCAAAAATGGCAGTCAGCCAGCGCGCGCGGCGCGGGTGACCCCAGGAAGACAGCCCGGCCGTGCCGTGGGCCCCGCCCACGCACCGCGACACCCCGGATCTTGTCCCCCGGCACCCCCTCCCTGCGTCCAGCGGCCCTGCCAGCGGCGGAAAGGTACGGGCTGCAAGGCCCGTGAGCGGAGACGGGGCCCACCCCGTCCCGTTCGGCGCCTTCCGGTTTTCTTTCATCAGCCAGGAGACAGCGATGCGAGCCAGCCCGGATTCCCGTTCCCCCCGACCCTCGGCGCCTGCGCCGACCCCCTTCACCCCCTCCCGCCTGCGACGCTGTGCGGCCGCCCTCACCCTGGGCGCGCTGGGCCTGGGCCTGGCCGCGCCGGCAGCTGCCATCACCGGGCAGCTGAACGCGCAGATCACGCTGACCTCCGGCTGCATCATCTTCGGCGGGCCGGGCACGGTGAGCGGCGCCAATTTCGGCACGCTCGACTTCGGCGTGCGGCCCTCCACCTTCATCGGCACCGCCACGGCCGTGGCGACCGGAGGCGAAGGCGGCGGCACGACCCAGGTGGTGTGCTCGCCGGAGGTGTCGGCCATCAACATCGCCGTGAGCCCCGGCAACCATGCCGGGCAGGGCACTTCGGGTGTGGGCCAGCGGGCCATGAGCAACGGCAGCGCCTTCCTGGCCTACGACGTGTACCAGGACCCCGCGCACACCACGCCATATCCGCTGTCTTCCGCCGTGACGGGCATCGCCGTGCCGATCACCGGCTCGGCCTTCGTGCTGCCGATCTACGGCCTGGTCAACAAGACCACACCCAACGCCCTGCCGGCCGGCACCTACACCGACCAGCTGCAGATCACGCTCACCTTCTGACAGGGGGGCGCCATGTCGAAGAGTCCTTCGCTGGGCGGGGACGCGCACGCCCGTGCTTGCGCCCGCCTTGGTGCCCGGCACCGGGCAGGCGCGCCCCGCGCCTGGCTCGGCGCCGCGTTGCTGGCGGCCCCCGCCCTGGCCGTGCCGGCCTCCATCCCCACCACCGCGCCCATGCTGGTGACGGCCTCGGTCGTGCGGGGCTGCATCGTCTCGGGCGCGCCGCAGCAGACCACGGGCGTGCCTTTCGGGCGCATCGATTTCGGCACCCATCCGGCGGTGGGCGCGGCCAGCGTGACGGCGCTGGCGGGAGGTGGCGGCCTGCAGGCGCGCATCGAATGCACGCCGGGCACGCAGGCGCACATCAGCGCCAATGCCGGGCTGCATCCGCAGGGCGGGCAGCGGCGCATGTCCAACAACGCCGGGCAGTTCATCGCCTACTCGCTGGCGCTGGCCGGCGCGGTGGCCGCGCCGCTGCCGCCGGACACCGTCGTCGACCTGCCACTGGGCGCCGCCGCCACGGCGCTGCCCCTCGTGGGCACCGCGTCGCTGCCCGGCAGCGGGCTGGCCGCGGGGCTCTACACCGACACGGTGCAGGTGACGCTGACATGGTGAGCCGCGCCCACCTGCTTGGCGGCTGGCTGCTGGCGGCCTGCGCGGGGCTGGGGGCCTGGGCGCCGCCGGCGCATGCCGCCGCCCCGCTGATGATCTGGCCGGTCGATCCGATGATGGCCGGCGGCCAGCGCGCCGTGGCGCTGTGGATCGAGAACCGGGGCGAGGAGCCGGTGAGCGTGCAGGTGCGGGTGATGGGCTGGACGCAGGACCAGGGCGACGACCGGTTCGACGCGCAGAAGGACGTCATCCCCAGCCCGCCCATCGCCGACATCGCCCCCGGCGCACGCCAGCTGGTGCGGCTGATGGCCCTGGTGCCGGCCTCCCCGCTTTCGGAAGACGCCTACCGCGTGATCGTGGACGAGCTGCCCCGGCCCGTGGCCGCCGCTCCGCAGGCCGAGGGGCCGGCCGCGGCCGCCGCCGCTCTTGCACCCGCACCCCTACCCGCACTCGCACCGGCGCTGGGCGTGCAGCTGCAGGTGCGCTATGCCATACCGCTTTTCGTCTATGGCGCCGGCGCGGCGGGCCCTCGCATGTCGGCCACCGCGCTGGCCGCGCTGAACGGCGAGCCGGTGCAGCCGCTGGATGCGGACCTGTCGTGGCGCATCACGAGCGACGGCGGCTCGCACCGGCTGGTGCTGCGCAACACCGGGCGCGCCCACGCACGGCTCACGGCCGTGAGCTGGCAGGCGGCCGATGCCGCGCGGGAGACCCCGATCAACCCCGGCCTGCTGGGCTACGTGCTCCCGGGCAGCGAGCGGCAGTGGGAGCTGCCCGCCCCGCCCGCCGGCCCCCTGCTGCTGAAAGCCACCGTCAACGGACGGCAGGCCCTCGTCCGCCGTGCAGCGCCATGACCGCCCCCCTTCGCTGCTGCGCGCCGGCTGCTGGCTGGCGCTGCTGGGCTGCATGCCGCATGCGCTGGGCGCGGGCGCCCTGCCGGGGTCGGCCGGGCCGCCCCCACCGGCCCCAGGCCCAGAGCAACGCGGGCCGGTCACGCTGTACCTGGAGGTCACCCTCAACGGCCAGCCCGCGGGCGAGTTGATCGAGGTGACGCGGCACGGCCCCGACCAGCACGCCGTCGACGCGGCCGTGCTGCGCAGGCTGCACCTGCCCGCCGACCAGCCCGCCGGCACGCCGGTGGTGCTGGAGGCGCTGCCTGGCGTGTCCACGCGCTACGACGCTGCCGCGCAGCAGCTGGCCGTGCAGGTGCCACCCGGCTGGCTGCCGGCGCAGCAGCTGCAGCCCGAGGCGCGCGAGCCGCTGCAGCTGTCGGCCGGCAGCGGCTGGCTGCTGAACTACGACGTGTACGCGCAGCACTCGCGCACCGGCCGGTCGAGCGCGGCCACCGCCTCGGTCTGGTCGGAGCAGCGCTACTTCGGCCCGCCGGGCATCGTCTCGAACACCGGCATCCTGCGCCATGCGGACGGCGGCGCCGGGCCGTCGGGCTACCTGCGCTACGACACCCGCTGGACGCGCACCGACCCGGTGGCCGCCACCGAATGGACGGTGGGCGACATGGTGACCGGGGCGCTGCCCTGGTCCACCCCGGTGCGGCTGGGCGGCGTGCAGTGGTCGCGCAACTTCTCCACCCGGCCCGACCTGGTGACCTACCCGCTGCCGGAGTTCGCCGGCCAGGCCGCCGTGCCTTCGGCCGTGGACGTGTTCGTCAACGGCTTTCGCGCCACGCGCCAGAACGTGCAGCCCGGGCCGTTCACGCTGGGCGGCCTGCCCACCGTGTCGGGCAGCGGCGTGGCCTCGGTCGTCACCACCGACGCGCTGGGCCGGCGCGTGAGCACGGAGGTGCCCTTCTACGTCAGCAGCCAGCTGCTGCGGCCCGGCTGGACCGACTATTCGCTGTCGCTGGGCGCCCTGCGGCAGGACTTCGGCATGCGCAATCTTTCCTACGGGCAGGCGCTGGGCGCGGGCGTGTACCGGCGCGGCGTCACCGACCGCTGGACGCTGGAGGGCCAGGCCCAGGCCGGCCGCGGCCTGGCCGTGCTGGGCCTGGGCACGATGAACCGGCTGGGGCAGTGGGGCGTGGCCTCGGCATCGGCCACGCGCGGGCAGGTGCGCGGGGTGGGTGCGGGCTGGCAGTACGGCCTGGGCTACCAGTACGAATCGGCGCTGGGCGGCATTTCCGCGCAGCAGCTGGGGCGCACGGCCGATTACGGCGACGCCAGCACCGCCGCGCGCGATGGCTTCCGGCTGCAGCGGCGCAGCCGCCAGATCAACGCGCACCTGAACACCCGCGTGGGCAGCTTCAACCTGGGCTGGGTGGATCTGCGCGGCGCGCTGAACGAGCGCAACCGGCTCGCCTATGCCAGCTTCAGCACCTCGCTGCAGCGCGACCTGTTCCTGTCGCTGACGGCCGGCCGCACGGTGGACACGGGCGACACGCAGCTGCGGATGCAGCTGACCTACCTGCTGGGCGAGGACACCTCGGCGCACGTGGCCTTCTCGCGCACCGGCGGGCGCAACCAGGCGCAGGCGAGCTATCAACGCAGCGTTCCGACCGATGGCGGCTGGGGCTGGAACGCCAGCCAGTCCATCGACAGCGAGCGCGAGGGCCGCTACACGCAGGCCGCGGTGCAGCACCGCAGCCGGGCGGTGCTGGCCCAGGCCGGCGTGTTCGGCACGCCCGGCGCCCCTTCGCAGTGGGCGGGCGCGGCCGGCTCCCTGGGGTGGATGGACGGCTACGCCTTCGCGGCGAACCGCATCACCGACAGCTTCGCGCTGGTGTCCACCGAGGGCGTGCCCGGCGTGGAGGTGACCTATGACAACCAGCCCATGGGCCGCACCGACGAGCGCGGCTACCTGCTGGTGCCGGGCGTGACCTCGTACTACGCCGGCCGTTTCGCGCTCAACGCGCTGGAGATGCCGGCCGACATGCATGTGCCCGCCCTGGAAAAGAAGGTGGCGGTGCCGCGCGGCATGGGCGCCTTCGTGTCGCTGCCGGTGCTGAAGATGCGCACCGCCACCATCACCCTGCTGGGCACCGACGGCCGGCCGCTGCCGCCTGGCAGCGCCGTGCTGCACGAACAGGGGAACGTGCCCTCGGTGGTGGGCTGGGACGGGGTGGTCTATCTCACGCGGCTGCACCCGCGCAACACGCTGGTGGCGCAACCGCCGGGCGGGGCGCCGCCCTGCCGGGCCGAATTCGAGGAAGCCGCCTACGCGGCGGCGCGCGACCTGCTCGTCACCTGCGTCACCGATGCGCAGGGCACGGGCGGTGCGGGCGGGGCCGCGCCCCCGGGGCAGCGCACATGAAGGCCGCCGCGCTGCTCGCCGGCGCCGCGGCGCTGGTGGCCGGCCTGCCGGCCGCGCAGGCCGCCTGCGTCACGGCGGAGAGCGGCGGCTCGCTGGGCACGGCATCGTCCTTCCGGGTGCGGCAGGGGCCGGCCGTGAGCACGTCGGCCCAGTTCACCCTGGGCTGCGGCGGCATCGTGCTGTCGGCGCTGGGCACACCCACGGTGCGTGCCAAGATCACCTCGCCCACCACGGGCCTGACGCTGAAGAGCGGCGCGCGGCAGATTCCCTACCGCATCACCGACCTGGGCGGGTCCTCGTACACGCAGGGGCTGCTCATCATCAACGCATCGGGCGCGGCCGTGCTGGGCCTGCTGAGCAACAACACGGCCAGCCTGCCGCTGCGCATCGCCACCACCCTCGGGGCGAACGTGCCCGCCGGCACCTATACCGACACCATCACGGTGAACTGGGAATACGCCAACCTGTGCGAAGGCCTGCTGGGCCTGGGCAACGTCTGCCTGGGCACCCCGCGCAACGGCAACGTGGACCGGACCCTGACCGTGCAGCTGGTGGTGACGAACGACTGCGCCATCACCGCGCCCGACCTGTATTTCGGCTCCGCCCCGCTGCCGGGGGCGTTCGGTTCGGTCACGCAGAACCTGACGCTGACCTGCACGCAGGGCCTGAACTACACCGTGGGCATCACGGCCGGGGCGGCGCCGCAGGGAGGCCGGCGGCACATGACCTCGGAGGGCCACCGGCTGGCCTACGACATCTTCCGGCCCGGCGGGGGCGTCTGGGGCACCGAGGGTGCGGCCCGCGTCGCGGGCACCGGCGTGGCCGACGGGCTCACGCCGCAGACGCTGCCCTACACCGCCACCATCTACCCCGACCAGCCGGCCGTGCCGCCCGGGCTCTACCAGGACAGCCTGCAGGTCGAGGTGCAGTTCTGACGCACGGCCCGCGGCGGGCGGCCCCACAGGGGTTCAGGCGCTGGCGCGGCAGACGCGCACCACGTCGGCGCCGTAGGCCTCCAGCTTCTTGGCGCCCATGCCGGTGATGCCCTGCAGGTCGTCCAGCGAGCTGGGGTCGCGCTCGGCGATGGCCGCCAGCGTGGCGTCGTGGAAGATCACGTAGGCCGGCAGGTTGTGCTCGCGCGCCACTTCGGCGCGCCAGGCCTTGAGGTTGATGAAGCGCGCCTGGCCGTCCGGACCCAGGTTGGCGGCGGCCGCCGGCGGCGCGGTGCTGCGGCGGGTGCGCTTGGCCGGCGTGCTGGCGGTGGACTCGCGCAGCTGCACGGACACCTGGCCCTTGAGCACGGGGCGCGAGCCTTCCGTCAGGCTCAGCGTGTCGAAGCTGTGCCCGCTCTCCAGCATCACCTTGTGCAGGCCCACCGCGCCGGTGGCCAGCAGCTGGCGCAGCACGCCGCGCAGCTGCGGCTCGGTGTATTCCTTGCCCACGCCGAAGGTGGAGAGCTTGTCGTGGCCGAACTGCCGGATCTTCTCCGTATCCTTGCCGCGCACGATGTCCATGATGTGGCCGGTGCCGAAGGTCAGGCCGCTGGCTTCATGCACGCGGTAGATGGTGGACAGCAGCTTGCGCGCCGCGTCCGTGCCGTCCCAGACGGCCGGCGGGTTCAGGCAGTTGTCGCAATTTCCGCAGGGCGTGGACGCCTCGCCGAAGTAGCCCAGCAGCCGCACGCGCCGGCAGTCGGTGGCTTCGGCCAGGCCGAGCAGCGCGTCGAGCTTGCCACGCATGACCTGCTTGAAATCCTCGCCGGCGGGGCTCTCGTCGATCATGCGGCGCTGGTTCACCACGTCCTGCAGGCCGTAGGCCATCCAGGCGTCGGCGGGCAGGCCGTCGCGGCCGGCGCGGCCGGTCTCCTGGTAGTAGCCCTCGATGTTCTTGGGCATGTCGACGTGGGCGACGAAGCGCACGTCGGGCTTGTCGATGCCCATGCCGAAGGCGATGGTGGCGACCATCACGATGCCTTCCTCGCGCAGGAAGCGGTCCTGGTTCTCCTGGCGCACTTCGGGCGGCAGCCCCGCGTGGTAGGGCAGCGATTTCAGGCCCGCGTCGACGAGCGCGGCGGACATCTCCTCCACGCGCTTTCTCGACTGGCAATAGACCACGCCCGCATCCTCGGGGTGCTCGCGCTCGATGAAGCGCAGCAGCTGGGCGAGCGGCTCCTTCTTTTCCTCGATGCGGTAGCGGATGTTGGGCCGGTCGAAGCTGCTGACGAAATGCTGCGCGTCTTCCAGCTGCAGGCGCTCGACGATGTCGGCGCGCGTGAGTTCGTCGGCCGTGGCGGTGAGCGCGATGCGCGGCACGCCCGGGTAGCGCTCGTGCAGCACGGTGAGCGCGCGGTATTCGGGACGGAAGTCGTGGCCCCACTGGCTCACGCAATGCGCCTCGTCGATGGCGAACATCGAGAGCTGCCCACGCTGGTGCAGGCCGTCGAGCAGCTCCAGGAAGCGCGGCGTGGTCAGCCGCTCGGGCGCGGCATACAGCATGGTGATGTCGCCACGCGCCACGCGCCGCTCCAGCTCCTGCGTCTGCTGCCAGTCGAGCGTGGAATTGAGGTAGGCCGCGTCCACGCCCGCCTCGTGCAGCGCGCCCACCTGGTCGTGCATGAGCGCGATCAGTGGCGACACCACGATGGCGACGCCGCGGCCCGCATCGCGCCGCACGATGGCCGGCACCTGGTAGCACAGCGACTTGCCGCCGCCCGTGGGCATGAGCACCAGCGCGTCGCCGCCGGTGATCACGTGTTCGACGATGGCCTCCTGCGGGCCGCGGAAATGCTCGTAGCCGAAGACGTCGTGCAGGACGAAATGCGCGGGGGACAAAGCTGAAATACTCTCTTTTTGATAGCTACCCGCGCTGTATGCATGAGCGCCGGGGGCAGATTTGGCTTGGAATCGCTGCCACCGCGAATGCCCGAAGGGCCGCGGGCAGGCAAGGGCGCTATTGTGCGCGCCGCGCCCCACCGCCGCGCCCCACAGCCGCAGGTGGGCGGCGGCGGCCAACGATTCGCAACGGCAATGGATCGGTCCGATTATTCAATTGGACGCCTATGGCTGCTGCCTCCAAGATGGATGTCAGCCCCGGTACAGGGGCAGCGACCCCCCGTGGTTCACGACAACCCAGGAGACAACAAACATGCAGCGATTCCTCCGCGCCACCCTGGTGGCCTGCGGCGTGCTGGCGGCCAGCCTGCCGGCACCGGCCCAGCAGCCTTATCCCAACGCCCCCATCACCCTGGTCGTGCCGTTCGCTGCGGGCAGCGGCACCGATGCCGTGGCCCGCACCGTGGGCCAGAAGCTGGCGGACCGCTTGAAGCAGCCGGTGCTGGTGGACAACAAGCCCGGCGCCAACGGCCAGGTGGCTGCGCAGCTGGCGGCCAAGGCCAAGCCGGACGGCTACACGCTGTTCATGACGACCAACACCACGCACTCGGCCAACCCGGCGCTGTATGCCCACCTGAAGTACGACCCGATCAAGGACTTCACGCCGGTCGCGCGCACGGGCGAGCTGCCCTTCGCGCTGATCGTGCACCCCAGCGTGCCCGCCAGGACGATGGCCGAGTTCATCGACTACGCCCGCGCCCACCCGGGCAAGCTGAGCTACGCCACGCCCAACAGCACCTCCCTGGTGGCCATGGAGAGCATCAAGCGCATCGCCCAGGTGGACCTTCTCGGCGTGCCCTACAAGTCCAGCCCGCAGGCCTTGACCGACCTGCTGGGCGGCCAGGTGCTGGCCTATGTGGTGGATCTGGGATCGGGCAAGAGCATGCTCGCGGGCGACAAGGTGCGCACGCTGGGCATCACCACGGCCCAGCCCTCGCCGCTGCTGCCGGGCGTGCCCCCCATCGGGCAGACGGTGAAGGGGTTCGACCTCACCTCGTGGAACGGCATCTTCGGCCCCGCCGGCATGCCCCCGGCCGTGGTGGACCGCATCAACACCGAACTGCAGGCCGTGCTGGCCGACAAGGACACGCAGGACAAGCTGGCGCAGATCGGCTTCCAGGTCTGGCCCAGCAAGACGCCGGAAGAGTTCAGCCAGTACGTGGCGCAGCAGCTCACGCACTGGGGCACCCTCATCCGGCAGGCGGGCATCAAGCCGGAATGAAAGCGCATGCCCCTGGCGAACCCAGCGACCGGGCCGCTCGCCAGGCGCTCCACCGTGGCGCCCGCAGGACACTCGACATGACGGATGACGCATCCCCCACCCCTGGCGCAGCACGCACCGGCCCGCTGGCCGGGGTGCGCGTGCTCGACCTCACCTCGGTCATCATGGGCCCCTTCGCCACGCAGATCCTGGCGCAGCTGGGCGCGGAGGTCATCAAGGTGGAGGCACCCGATGGCGACAACATGCGCCACGTCGGCCCCATGCGCCACCCGGGCATGGGCCACATCTTCCTGCACGCGAATGCCGGCAAGCAGAGCATCGCGCTGGACCTGAAGCACCCCGAAGGCCGCGAGGCCGCGCTGCGGCTGGCCGAGGAGTGCGACGTGCTCGTCAGCAACGTGCGGCCGCGGGCGCTGGCCCGACTGGGACTGGACTACGACGCCGTGCGGGCCCGCAGCCCGCGCATCATCCACGTGAGCTGCTGCGGCTTCGACCAGGACGGGCCCGACGCCGCGCGGCCGGCCTACGACGACCTCATCCAGGGCGCTACCGGCATCCCCTGGCTGATGCAGCAATACGGCGCGCCCGAGCCCGGCTATGCGCCCACCACGCTGTCGGACCGGGTGACCGGCCTGCACGCGGTGTATGCCGTCACCGCGGCGCTCTATGCCCGCGAGAAGACCGGCCAGGGCCAGGCCATCGTCGTGCCCATGTTCGAGGCGATGGCCCAGTTCGTCCTGGGCGACCACATGGCGGGCCTCACCTTCGAGCCGCCCCGTGGCGAGCCGGGCTACGCCCGCCTGCTCACCGCCCACCGCAAGCCCTACGCCACGGCGGACGGCATGCTGTGCGTGCTGATCTACAACGACAAGCACTGGCGCAGCTTCTTCGCCGCCATTGGCGAGGACGAAGGGCTGGCCCGCGACCCGCGCTTTGCCACGCACGGCGCGCGCGCCGCGCACATCGACGCCGTCTATGCCGAGGTGGCCCGCATCCTGCGCGGCCGCCCCACCGCCGAATGGCGGGCGCTGCTGGATGCCGCCGACGTACCGAACATGCCCATGAACTCGCCGGCCGACCTGCTGACCAACCCCCAGTTGCGCGCCACCGGCTTCCTGCACGATACGGTGCACCCCACCGAAGGGGCCATGCACGCCATGGGCCACCCCACGCGCTGGTCGGCCACCCCGCCCGCGCACGACCTGCCCGCGGCCCCGCGGCTGGGGCAGCACACACGCGCCCTGCTGGCGCAGGCCGGCTACACGCCGGCCCAGATCGACGCCCTGCTGGCGCAGGGTGCCTGCCGCATATCCGACGGAGAGACCGCATGACCCACCCCACCCCCCGCTACCTGGTGCGCCAGGCCCAGGTGCCCGGCTACCAGCCCGCCAACCACCACCACACCGTGAACCAGCGCCTGATCGGCCCCGAGACCGTGGGCGCGCGGCAGATGGAAGTGCTGCTCGGCACCCTGCACAAGGGAGGCGGCGCACTGCCGCACGCGCACCCGGGCATCGAGCAGGCCTGCTACCTGCTGGAGGGCACGGCCCGCGCCGAGGTGGAGGGCGAGGCCTTCGACATGGTGCCGGGCGACATGTGCTTTTTCCCGGCCGACCGCATGCACGTGTTCACCGTGACCAGCGATACGCCCGTGAAGCTGCTGGTGATCTACAGCCCGCCCTACGGCGAGTCGCCCGACAAGGTGATCCGCCCGGCCGCGAAAGGCGTGTGATGGACTTCGCCTTCTCGCCGGAACAGGAACAGATCCGCGATGCGATCGAGCGTGTCTGCGCGCCCTTCGATGCCGACTACTGGCTCGCCAAGGACCAGGGCGGCGGCTTTCCGCACGACTTCCATCGGGCGCTGGCCGATGCCGGCTGGCTCGGCATCGCCATGCCCGAGGCGTACGGCGGCGCGGGCCTGGGCATCAGCGAGGCCGCGCTGATGATGCACACCATCTCGGCCACGGGCGCGGGCCTGTCGGGCGCCTCGGCCGTGCACATGAACATCTTCGGGCTGCACCCGGTGGTGGTGTTCGGCACCGAGGAACAGAAGGCGCGCTGGCTGCCGCCCCTGATCCAGGGCCGCGACAAGGCCTGCTTCGGCGTCACCGAGCCCAACACGGGCCTGAACACCCTCAAGCTCAAGACACGCGCCGTGCGGCAGGGCGACCACTACGTGGTGCACGGCCAGAAGGTGTGGATCAGCACCGCGCAGGTAGCCAGCAAGATCCTGCTGCTGGCGCGCACCACGCCGGTGGAGGAATGCAGCGGCACCGAAGGCCTGAGCCTGTTCTACACCGACCTGGACCGCAGCACGGTGGAAGTGCGCGAGATCGAGAAGCTCGGCCGCAAGTGCGTGGACTCCAACCAGGTGTTCATCGACGGCCTGCGCATTCCCGTGGAAGACCGCGTGGGCGAGGAAGGCAAGGGCTTCCAGTACATTCTGCACGGCCTCAACCCCGAGCGCATCCTGATCGCGAGCGAGGCCGTGGGCCTGGGCCGGGCGGCGCTGGCACGCGCGGCCGGCTATGCGCAGGAACGCGAGGTGTTCGGCCGCCCGATCGGGCAGAACCAGGGCATCCAGCATCCGCTGGCGCAGTCGTGGATGGAGCTGGAGGCCGCGCACCTCATGGTGCAGAAGGCCGCCTGGCTCTACGACCGGCACCAGCCCTGCGGCGCCGAGGCCAACGCCGCCAAGTACCTGGCGGCCGAGGCCTGCTACCACGCCTGCGAGCGCGCCATCCTGACCCATGGCGGCATGGGCTACGCCAAGGAATACCACGTGGAGCGCTACCTGCGCGAATCGTGGATTCCGCGCCTCGCGCCCGTGAGCCCGCAGCTGATCCTCTGCTTCATCGCCGAGAAGGTGCTGAACCTGCCAAAGTCCTATTGAACGCGGCCTGGGGCATCATTCCCCCATGAAACTGCACCTGCTGCGCTACTTCGCCGTGCTGGCCGAGGAGCTGCACTTCGGCCGCGCCGCCGAGCGGCTGGCCATCACGCAGCCGCCGCTCAGCTCGGGCATCAAGGCCCTGGAGGACGGGCTGGGCGTGAAGCTCTTCGACCGCAGCAGCAAGCACGTGGCGCTCACGCCCGCGGGCCAGGCCTACCTGGCCGAGGTGCGCGTGGTGCTCGACCGCGTGGCGCGCGCGGGCGACACGGCGCGCGCCGTAGCCGCGGGCCTGCGCGGGCGGCTGGACATCGGCTTCACCGGATCGATGGTCTACCGCGACATGCCGGCCATCGTGCGCGCCTTCGGCGAACGCGCGCCCGGCATCGAGGTCAACCTGCGCGAGATGTCTTCTGGCGAGCAGATCGAGGCACTGCTGCACCGGCAGCTGCACGCCGGCTTCATCAACGCCAGCGTGGTGCCGGTGCCGCTGCGCAGCCTGCCGCTGGCGCCGGACCATTTCGTGGCCTGCCTGCCGCAGGGCCACGCGCTGGCCGGCGCGGCGCAGGTGGACCTGCGCGCCCTGGCCGACGAGACCTTCGTGATGTTCGCCCGCGACGTGGCCCCGGCCAACCACGACAACGTGATCGCCCTCTTCCACCGCGCCGGCATCCACCCGCACACGCGCCACGCCACGCGCCAGTGGCTGACCGTGGTGGCCCTGGTGGCCATGCGCATGGGCGTTGCGCTGGTGCCGGCCACGATGGCGCAGGCCGCCGTGCAGGGCGTGCGCTTCGTGCCCATCGCGGACCTGGAGCATCCCACGGTGGGCGTGCTCGCCTGGCACGAGGCGGCGCAAAACCCGGCGCTGCAGACCTTCCTGGACGTGGCGGGCGACGGCCGCGACTGATGCCGCTTCTTCCTACAATCGGGGGATGAACCTGCCCCGCTACACCCGCGCCCAACAGCTCCCCGCCATCCTGGCCGAACGCATCGCCATCCTCGACGGCGCCATGGGCACCATGATCCAGCGCTTCAAGCTGGGCGAGGCGCAATACCGGGGCGAGGGCTACAGCGGCCCGGACGGCGCGGGCGAACGGTTCAAGGACTTTCCCCGCGACGTGAAGGGCAACAACGAGCTGCTATCGCTGACCCGGCCCGACGTGATCCGTGACATCCACGAACGCTACCTGGCGGCCGGCGCCGACCTGATCGAGACCAACACCTTCGGCGCGACGACCATCGCGCAGGAGGACTACCACATGGCTGATCTGGCGCGCGAGATGAATCTCGCCTCCGCCCAGCTGGCGCGCGCGGCCTGCGACAAGTTCTCCACGCCGGACAAGCCCCGCTTCGTGGCCGGCGCCCTCGGCCCCACGCCCAAGACGGCCAGCATCAGCCCGGACGTGAACGACCCGGGCGCGCGCAATGTCGATTTCGAGCAGTTGCGCGCCGCCTACTACGAGCAGACCGAGGCGCTGGTCGAAGGCGGGGCCGACGTGCTGCTGGTGGAGACCATCTTCGACACGCTCAACGCCAAGGCCGCGCTCTTCGCCATCGACGAATTCTTCGAGAAAAGCGGCGAGCGCCTGCCGCTCATCATCAGCGGCACCGTCACCGACGCCTCGGGCCGCATCCTGTCGGGCCAGACCGTGACGGCCTTCTGGCACAGCGTGCGGCATGCGCGGCCGCTGGCCATCGGCCTGAACTGCGCCCTGGGCGCCACGCTGATGCGCCCCTACATCCAGGAGCTGAACCGGGTGGCGGAAGACACCTTCATCAGCTGCTACCCCAACGCCGGTCTGCCCAACCCGATGAGCGACACCGGCTTCGACGAGACACCCGAAGTGACCAGCCGGCTGGTGCACGAGTTCGCTGCCGAGGGCCTGGTGAACATCGTGGGCGGCTGCTGCGGCACCACACCGGATCACATCGCCGCCATCGGCCGCGCGGTGGCGCCGGTGCCGGCGCGCCGGCTGTTCTACCCTGAAGCGGCTTGACCGAAGGGGCGTGACGGGGCCTTGGCCGCCCTGTCGGATGAAGTCGCCGGCCCGCTCACGCACGCCGCCTACCGGGCGATGCCCGGGTTGCCGTTACGATCCGCCGTCCTTTACTCCGGTGCCCTGCCGTGCGGTCCTTGCGCGTTCAACTGATCCTGTTCTGGGGCTTTCTGCTGGCCGCATGCGCCCTGGTCGCCGCCGTCATCGTGGTGCTCTACCAGACCGGCTCGGGCGCGCAGGTGGCGGCCAGCCAGTCCCACGCCACGCAGGCCTGCGAGGACATCGCCACGCGCTATGCCAAGTCGGTGCCGGCCGCGGCGGCCGATGCACCGCAGGCCGATCTGCTGCGTGTGCTGCTGCACGTGGTGCTGTTGGAAGTGCCGCAGGTGGAAGGCGGCGTCTGGCGCGCCAACGGCGGCATGCTGGCCTATGCCTATCCCACGTATGAAGGCAGCAGCGCCAAGGTGGACGTGCCGGCGGCCGAAGAGCCGCTGATCGTGCAGACGGCGCGCGAGGCCGCGGGCGCCGGCCGCCCCGCCGTGAACCTGGTGCGCGGCAGCCGCGAGGTGCTGATCGTCGCCGCCTGCCCGCTGGCCGCACACCCCGGCGCCGCCGTGTGGACCATGACCCGTGCCCACTCCGGCGCCATCGCCGCGCAGAAGAGCCTGCGCATCGGTATCGCCGTGCTGGCGCTGCTGGTCGTGGCCTCGGGCGCCTGGCTGGGGTGGATGCTGCTGCGCGGCCTGCGGCAGGTGCGCCAGCTGGAGAGCGCTTTCGCCAGCGCCCAGGAGGACGCCGTGCCACGGCTGGAGCGCACCGGCATCCGCGAGCTGGACCGCATCGTCGACGGCTTCAATGGCTTCGGCGCACGCCTGCAGGAGGCCCGCGCCCGCCTGAAGGAAGCCACGGCGCAGCGCCACCGCGACCTGCGCCTGACCGCGCTGGGCCGCATGACGGCCTCGGTCGCGCACGAGATCCGCAACCCCATCGCCGCCATGCGGCTGAAGGCCGAGAACGCGCTGGCGGCGCCGCCAGCCCGCCATGCCGACGCCCTGGCCGCCATCGTCACGCAGATCGACCGGCTGGAAGGGCTGGTGCAGAGCCTGCTTGCGCTGGTGCAGCCGCTGAACCTGCAGCCGCGCGACGTGGCGCTGGGCGACTGGCTGCGCGAGCGGCTGGAGACGGCACGCCCCGCCGCCGGGGCGCGCGGCGTGCGGCTGGCGCTGCGGGGCGACCTGTCGGCCGAGGCCGGCTTCGACCCCGTGCATGCGGCCCGCGCCATCGACAGCCTGCTGGACAACGCCGTGCGCCATGCGGCGGAAGGAGGCGAGGTCGTGCTGTCGGCCACCGTGGATGCCGCCCGCCGCCGCTGCACGCTGGCGGTGGAAGACGACGGCCCCGGCGTGCCCGAGGCGCTGCGCCCGCAGCTGTTCGAGCCCTTCGCCACCGGCCGCGCCGACGGCAACGGCCTGGGCCTGGCGCTCGCCCGCGAGGTGGCGCTGGCCCATGGCGGCGATCTGCACTACGCACCGCGCCATGCGGGCGGCGGCGGCGGTGCCCGTTTCATCCTGGAGCTGCCATGGCGTGCCTCTTAGTCGTCGACGACGACGCGGCCTTCCGCGATTCGCTGGTCGAAACCCTGCAGAGCCTGGGCCATGAGGTGCACGCCGCCAGCAGCGGCGCCGAGGCCCTGCGCCGGGTGGAGAGCCAACGCTACGGCGCCATCTTCCTGGACCACCGCATGCCCGGCATGGACGGGCTGCAGACGCTGGAGGCGCTGGCCGCCCGCGTGTCGCGGCTGCCGCCGGTGCTGGTGCTGACGGCCTATGCCACCGGCTCGGGCACCATCGAAGCCATGCGCCTGGGCGCCTTCGACCACCTGACCAAGCCGGTGAGCCGGGCGACGGTGGCGCAGGTGCTGGAGCGTGCGCTGCGCTCGCATGCCGAAGCCGAGGGGTTCGCCGCGCCGGCACCCGCTGCGGCCGACGCGGCCGACGACGGCGAGCTGGTGGGCATCAGCGAGGCGATGCGCGAGGTGCACAAGCGCATCGGCCTGGCCGCCGCCAGCGATGCGCCCGTACTGATCGAAGGCGAGACCGGCACCGGCAAGGAGCTGGTGGCCCGCGCACTGCACCGCCACTCCCCGCGCGCCGGCGGGCCGTTCGTGGCGCTCAACTGCGCCGCCATTCCGAAGGAACTGCTGGAGAGCGAACTGTTCGGCCATGTGAAGGGTGCGTTCACCGGGGCGGTGGCCGAGCGGCCCGGGTGCTTCCGGGCGGCCGACGGCGGCGTGCTGCTGCTCGATGAGATTGGCGACATGGCGCTGGACGTGCAGGCCAAGCTGCTGCGGGCGCTGCAGGAAGGTGAAGTCACCCCGCTGGGCAGCCACCGGCCGGTGAAGGTGGACGTGCGTGTGCTGGCCGCCACCCACCGCGATCTGGCTGCCGCGGTGCGCGACGGGCGGTTCCGGGAAGACCTGCGCTTTCGGCTGGACGTGCTGCACATCGTGCTGCCGCCGCTGCGCGAGCGGCTGGCGGACATCGTGCCGCTGGCCGAGCACTTCCTGCGCCGCGCCGCCGCGCCGCAAACGCCCAGGCGCCTGTCGGCCGACGCAGCCCGCGCGCTGCTGGCCCACCCCTGGCCCGGCAACGTCCGCGAGCTGCGCAACGCCATGGAGCGCTGCCAGGCACTGCAGCGCGGTGCGGTGGTGTCCGCCGCCGACCTGGACCTGCGAGGCGCTGACGCGCCCGCGAGCCGGCAAGGCAGCGCGGCCGGCACCCTGCCCGCCGGCTGGCTGGACGGCCCCCTGCCCGAGGCCATAGAGCGGCTGGAGCGGCTGATGCTGGAACACGCGCTGCGCCAGGCCGAGGGCAACCGCTCGCTGGCCGCACGGCGGCTGGGCATTCACCGGCAGCTGCTCTACAGCAAGCTGACGCAGTACGGCCTGGGCTGAGAAGGGGCGGCATGCAGACGAACACCTTTCCCGCTGCGCCCTGCTTCGCCTCGGTTCCGGTCGCCGCCGCGGGTGTCCGGAAGCCGGACAGACTGTCGCGCTTTCATGCGGCGAATCAGCGCAGCGAATTACGCAAGCCCTTGATTCATAACGAATTCTCACTTGGCACGGGATTTGAGATGTCTTCTGCGTCACAACCCCTTGAAGGATGATTGCCATGCAGAAGACTCTTCACCCCCTGGCCCGCGCCGCGATGTTCGGCGCCGCCTTGCTGGCCACCGCGGCCGCCCAGGCCCAGCCCGCCGTGCCGCCCGCACCCGCCGTGGTCGTGCAGCCTGCACCGATGGACCAGGCCACCGTGAGCGGCACCGTGCAGCGCTGGCTGGTGAACCCCAACGGCGAAGCGGACGGTTTGCTGCTGCAGGACGGCACGCAGATCGCCTTCCCGCCCCATCTGTCGGCCACGCTCACGTCGTGGCTGCGGCCGGGCGACAGCGTCCAGGCCACCGGCTGGAACCGCAAGGACATCGGCGTGCTGCGCGCCATCAGCCTGCAGTCGCAAGGCCGCGTGGTGCAGGACACGCCGCCCGCCCCCGGCCAGCGCCCCCTGCCCGCCCCGCGCGAGGCCCTGACCGCGCTGCAGGCCGATGGCCGCGTCGCCCGCGTGCTGTTCAACAGCCGGGGCGACGCCCACGGCCTGCTGCTGGAAGACGGGACCGTGGTGCGCTTTCCGCCACACAACGGGAATGCCGTGATGCCGCTGCTCAAGCCTGGCGCCACCGTGTCGGTGCGAGGCTGGGGCACGCGCAATGCGCTGGGCACCGGCATCGAGGCTGCGCAGCTGGGCGCCAATCCGAACAGCCTGCAGGACATGCTGGGCGGTACGGCCGGCGGTCCACCGCCCGGCGGCCCCATGGCGGGCCCCGCTGGCGCAGCCCAGCGCCGTCTCTGATGGACCGGCGCAGCGCCCGACCGTCCAGCCCTGCTGACTTTTTGAACCCCTCTCACACGAAACACCCATGAGCAAACCCCAGGAACAAGCAACGGAAGTCTGGTCCCTTGAAGGCCGCTTCCAGCATCTGCTGCACAGCCCCCGCGGCGAAGTCGAAGGCGTGATGATCGACGTGGACGGCATCCCCGTGCAGTTCGTCTTCGACAAACACGCGCACGATCCCGGCACCCGGGCCTTCCAGGCTTTGACCGCCGGCCAGAAGGTGGAGGCCGAGGGCACCCTGATGGCCCCGCCATCGAAGGGCGAGGCGCCGCACGAGGTCTTCGCGTTCGAACAACTCGTCTCCATCGACGGCACCCCCTTCAAGCCCGACCTGGCGGAGCGCGAGGTGCGTGGCCGGGTGGCCCGCATCCACCATGCCCGCCACGGCGAGCCCAATGGCGTGGTGCTGGACACCGGCGACTTCATCCACACCCGCCCCGATGGCTATGCGCAATGGGGCGCAGGCCTGAAGGTGGGCGTGGAAGTCACCGCCGCCGGCCCCGCGCGTCCGCTGCAAGGCGGCGTTGCAGGCCACGTGATCGAGGCCCGCACCGTCAACGGCCAGCCCCTGGCCGCCGAGCCCGCACGCTAGCCCCCAGGAGTCGCCATGGCCACCGCCCCCGCTGCCCGCACCGCCCCTGGCACCCCCGGTGAGACGACCCTTCCAGCCGCCGGAGCATCGCTGACCGCCCTTGCCTGGATGGCGTTCTTCATGGCGGACGTGCGCGACGGCCTGGGGCCGTTCCTGGCGACGCATTTGCAGACCCAGCGCATCGACCAGACCATGATCGGGCTGGTGCTGTCGGCCGGCGGGCTGGCCGCGATGGCGGCGACGCCCGTCGCCGGCGCGTTTGCCGACCGTTCGCGCGCCAAGCGGGCATTGGTGGCGGTGGCGGCGCTGGTGGTGCTGGGCGCCAGCGGGCTGGCGTTTTCCACCCGCTCGCCGGGGGTGCTGATCCTGTCGCAGGTGCTGACCGGCATCGCCGGGGCGGTGCTGGCAGCGGCCCTGGCGGCGCTGACCCTGGGCCTCGCCCGCAGCAGCGGCCTGCGGCACCAGACCGGCCGCAACGAGGCGTTCAGCCACGCCGGGAACATCGTTTCCGCCCTGGGCGCTGCGGCCTTCGCGCACTGGATGGGCGCGCCCTGGATGCTGGTCGTCATGACCGCCATGGCCGTGGGGGCCTGGGCCTGCCTGCTGCGCATCCGTCCGGGCGACATCGACCATGTGGCGGCGCGCGGAGGAGGAGCCGAGTCGGCCGCAGCGGCCTCCAACGACCCGCGCTCGGTCGCGCCGGAAGGACTGCGCGCCTTCCTTTCGCACCGGGCGCTCTGGTGCTTCGGACTGACGTGCGCGCTTTTTCACCTGGGCAATGCCGCCATGCTGCCGCTGTTGAACCAGCGCCTGGCGGCCACCGTGCCCGACTCGTCGCCCCTGCTGTGGACGGGTATCGCCATCGTTGTCGCGCAGCTCACCATGGTGCCGGTCGCGCTCTGGGTGTCGCGCAGCCGCAAGTGGGACCTGCAGGTGTTCGTCTACATCGCCATCCTGGCGCTGCCGGTGCGAGGCGTGATCGCCTGGGCCATCGCCGACTCATGGGCCAACATTCCGGTGCAGGTGCTCGACGGCATCGCCGCGGGCGCCATGGGCGTGGTCACGCCGCTGATGGTCGAGCGTTATGTGCGCGGCAGCGGCCGCTACAACACCGCCCTGGGCCTGGTCATGACCATGCAGGGCATGGGCGCTGCCCTGAGCCCCGCCGTCGCCAACACGGTGGTGGGCTCCGGCGGCCATTTCGGCCTCGCCTTCGGCGTGCTGGCCGGCTGCGCCCTGCTGGCACTGCCTGTCTTCTGGATCGCGCAGCGCTCCGCAGGCAACCCGCATGGCACCCCGGCTGGCCAGACCGCGCCCGGCGCCCTGGCCTGACGTGACGTGACTTGACCTGACCCACGCACCGCCTGCGGGCCGTGGCGACAGGCCTGCGCCACGGCGTGGCTGGCGCTGCGGCGCGCAAGCAGGCACCATGCAGGCGGAGGACCTGCCCATGCCCGACCTGCCCGACCGCTCCGATCTGCCCCAAGACGCCACTTCCAGCGCCATTTCCAGCGCCACGGAACCGCATCCCGCCCGGGCCGCCGCCCACCGCATCCGCCCGATGGCCCGGCGATGCATGGCGGCCGGTTGGGCCGCCCTGGCGCTGTGGCTGTCCGGCTGCGCCGCCTCTGGGTTCGCCGCCCCTGAGCCGCCAGCCGCCAGCGACCGCGGCGCGCAAGACGAAGCCCTGCGCGCCCGCTACCCCGCCGACCTGCAGGCCTGCCGGAGTTACGCCGCCCAGGCTGGTACGGTGCAGGAGACGCTGGACGGCATGGTCGAAGGCGCCCTGGTGGCCGCCGCGCTGGTGTGGGGCCTGGGCCGCAGCAGCGACGCCGTGCAGGACTGGGCCATCGGCGGGGCCTTGCTCGGGGGCGGACAGCAGGTGCTTCGATCCGAAGAGCGCCGCCGCCGCTGGATCGTGGCCTGCATGGCCGAGCGCGGCCATGGGCAGGGCGCGCAGGCGCTGGCGCTGCAGCCGCCCGCGCCGCTGCCCGCGCCGCGACCATTCGCCCCGCCGCGCGCCACGGGCGTGGACACCTTCAACGCCGAGCGCCTGGCACGCGAGCAGTCGTGCAGCGCCCAGCCCCTCTCCACCCTGGTCGCCAAGGGTCCGGGCTTCGAGACCTACAGCGTGCCCTGCGCCAACGGCGATGCGCTGGCGGTGCGCTGCGAATTCGGCAACTGCCGGGTGCTGCGCTGAGTCGCGTGGCCCGTGGAGAGGGTGCGCTGGCCGGGGCGCTGGCTCATGCAGCGGCCAGCTGCAGATACACCTTGCCCTGCTTGATCCGCACAGGACCTGGTGGCCCGGCCGCAGCACCCGCTTCTGCTGCGCGCCGAAGGCGAGGCGCTAGACTGGCGCGACCTGATGGACTGGCGATGGCTGGTCTGGCCGCGCGGCACGCCCATCCGCCACGCACTGGACGGCGCCCTGGCCGCCGCCGGCCACGCGCTGCCGGCAGGCAGCGTGGAATCGAACTCCGTCACCATCAACCTCACGCTGCTGGGCCACAGCGACATGATCGGGCTGGCCTCGCACCGCGCGGCGCTGCGCTTTTCGCAGATGAACGCGCTGCGCGTGCTGCCGGTGCGGCTGTCGGGCTTCGGGTCGGTGTCGATGTACTGGCGCGAGAACACCACCGACCGCAAGGCGGTGGCCGGCATGCTGCGGGCGCTGCGCGAGGCGGCGGCGCCCGTGCCGTGACGCCGCTTCAGGGCCGTGCCGTGCCGCGCCGGCCCAGCCAGGCCGCCCCGCCCAGCAGCAGGGTGAGCAGCAGCACACCGGCCTGCGTCAGGCCGGGCACCGGGGCTGGAACGGGCGCCGCAGCCACCGCCAGCGCGTAGCTGCGGCTGTCCTGGCCGGCGGTGCCGGTGGTGCTGTCGGTCGCGGTCACCGTGAAGGCAAAGTCACCCACCGCCGTGGGCGTGCCGCTGAGCGTGCCGGTGGCGCCGTCGAGGCTGATGCCGGCCGGCAGGGCACCCGCGCTCACCGCATAGGTGTAGGGGGCGACGCCGCCGCTGGCCGGGTTGATCGTGGCGCTGTAGGCCCGGCCGCTGGTGGCGCCGGGCAGCGCGGTGGCCGGCAGCGCCAGCGTCGGCGCGGCCACGGTCAGCGCGTAGGCACGGCTTCCGGAGGTCGGCACGCCGGTGTCCGTGGCGGTGACCGTGAAGTTGAAGGTGCCGCTGGCGGTGGGTGTGCCGGCCAATACGCCGGAACTGGCCAGGGTCAGCCCGGCAGGCACCGCGCCGGCAGTGACCATGAAGGTGTAAGGCGAGGTGCCGCCGCTGGCGGTCAGCGTCTGGCTGTAGGCACTGCCAGAGGTCGCCGCTGGCAACGACGCCGGAGCGATGGTGACCACTGCGTCATCGTTGAGGATCGTGCCGGTGCCGGTGGCACGGGCGATGCTCGCATTGCTGGCGCTGGACAGCGTCACGCTGAAGGTCTCGTCCGGCTCGACGGCGGTGTCGCCATTGACCGTCACCGCAATGCTCTGCGTTGTGACACCGGGCGCGAAGGTCAGCGTGCCGGCGCTCGCGACATAGTCGCTGCCGGCGGTGGCGGTGCCGTCGGCGGTCGCGTAATTGACGGTGATGGTCTGCCCGCTGGCAGCGCTCAAGGTGACCGTGAACGTCGCCGTGCTGGTGCCGCTGTTGCCTTCGGTGACGCTGGCATCCGCGACCGAGAGCGCCGGCACCGCGTCGTCATTGACGATCGTGCCCAGGCCCTGCCCGTCGGCGACGGTGGCGCCGCTGACATTGGTGACGTTGACGAAGAAGCTCTCGTTGGGTTCGTTGAGCGTGTCGCCCATCACCTGCACGGTGAAGGTGGCGCTGCTGCTGCCGGCCGGAATGGTCAGCGCGTTCACGCTGGAGGCCACATAGTCGGTGCCCGCGGTCGCAGTGCCGTTGGCGGTGGCGATGTCGAAGCTGACACCGCCGCTGCCGGCCGGCTGGCTGAGCGAGACGATGAAGGTGAATGCGGTGTTGCCGGCATTGCCTTCGTTCTGCGACACGTCGTTGATCGACAGCGCCGGCTGGTCGTCGTTGAGGATGGTGCCGGTGGCGCTGGAGGGCGAGCCCACGATGTAGCCGCTGCCCGCATTGAGGCTGATCACCACGGTTTCGTCCGGCTCCACGGTGGCGTCAAGCGTGGGATCGACAGTGATGGTGCCGCTGGTCTGGCCGGCGGCAATCACCAGCGGCGAGCTGACCGCGGCGTAGTCGGTGCCCGAGGTGGCGGTGCCGCCAATGCTGAAGCCGATCGAAACCGCCGAGGTCGGGGCCTGGCTCAACGTGACCGTATAGATCAGATTGGCGCTGCCGTCTTCAGCCACGCTGGCCGGCGCCACGCTGATGCTTGCCACGGGGAAGTCGTCGTTGACGATGGTGGCGGTCGCGCTGGACGGGTTGCCGATCGAATAATCAGTGCCGCTGGCCACCTGGAAGATCAACGTCTCGTCAGGCTCCACCGTGGTGTCGGCGACCGGGGTGATGCTGAAGCTGGCAGACGTCGCGTTGGCCGGCACCACGATGCTGCTCACCGCGCCGGTGTAGTCGGTGCCGCTGGTGGCCGTGCCGCTGCGGGTCAGGTTCACCGTGGTCGCCGAAGGGTTGGTCTGGCTCAGCGTCACCGTGTAGACGAAGGCGGTGCCGCTGTCCTCATTGGCGCTGGATGGCGAGACCGCGATGCTGGCGGTGCGCGCGGGGTTGATGGTGATGTTGAAGACGATCTGGTTGGCCGGCGACTCGTTGTCTGTGATGTAGAACGAGTCCGAGGTAGCGCCATCGCCGTTGTTGTCGTAGATCACCCGTTCGGTGCCTGCAGAATCAAGCTGACCAGTGAAGACAAGTGTGCCATGCGAAGGTTGAGACCCGCTGGCCACACCAAAATTTTCGGGCCCGTCGCAGTCGCTGACATCGAACGTCACCGATCCGCCCGAATTGATAGTCGCGGTCTGCGGCGTTGCGCAAAATGGCCCAGCGGCCAGACTGAACTGCGACGTCGCCAGCAACAGCAGCGCGATCAGCCACCGCAGCGTGGAACGCAGGCCGATCGACACGGTGTGTCTCGTATACATAGTTCGATTTCCGTAGTCGCGCCACGCATCGGCGCCGGCAGCCATCCTGGTGCCTTTGGAAAAAGGGGGGGCAGAGAACAGGTCGCGCGGGGCCTTTTCACAGCGCCGCCCTGGCATTGCACCACAAAGTTAACAATGCGGAAACAATTATTACGTTGTCCCGTCGCCGGGGGAGTGCCTGCCGGCGCTTGCCCTGCCGGCAGGGCCCCAGCAACCCGGCCAGCCTCCGGGACGCCGCCCCGCCGGGTGGCGCCGCACCGCACTCTCCCGCAGAATCGGGCGCACATGCCCTTGCCGCCCCACCACCCCAGCCCCCTCCCCACCCCCGACGAAACGGCCGCGCCTTCGGCCGCCGCGCGCACTGCTTCCGCCGCCGAGGCCGAAGCCGCCGCCGAGCTGCAGCGCAGCGCCGCCCAGCGCGCCTCGCTCTCGCCCTTCGGGCCGCTGTCGGTGCCGGTCTTTCGCATGCTGTGGCTCACCTGGCTCACGGCCAACACCTGCATGTGGATGAACGACGTGGCCGCCGCCTGGCTGATGACCACGCTCACCACGTCGCCGGTGCTGGTGGCGCTGGTGCAGACGGCCTCCACGCTGCCGGTGTTCCTGCTGGGCCTGCCGAGTGGCGCGCTGGCGGACATCCTGGACCGGCGGCGCTACTTCATCGCCACCCAGTTCTGGGTGGCCGCCGTGGCCCTGGTGCTGTGCTTGGCCATTCTGGCGGGCGGCATGACGGCGCACCTGCTGCTGGTGCTCACCTTCGCCAACGGCATTGGCCTGGCGATGCGCTGGCCGGTGTTCGCGGCCATCGTGCCCGAGCTGGTCAGCCGCGAGCAGCTGCCCGCCGCGCTGGCGCTCAACGGCGTGGCGATGAACGCGTCGCGCATCATCGGCCCGCTGCTGGCGGGCGCCATCATCGCCAGCGCGGGCAGCGCCTGGGTGTTCGTGCTGAACGCGCTGCTGTCGGTGATCGCGGGCTTCGTCATCATGCGCTGGAAGCGTGCGCACCCGCCCAACCCGCTGGGGCGCGAGCGGCTCTCCAGCGCCATGCGCGTGGGCGTGCAGTTCGTGCGCGAATCGCCCCGCATGCGGGCCGTGCTCTGGCGCATCACGGTGTTCTTCCTGCATGCGACCGCGCTGCTGGCGCTGCTGCCGCTGGTGGCGCGCGACCTGGAGGGCGGCGGCGCCGGCACCTTCACGCTGCTGCTGGCCTCGATGGGCGTGGGCGCCATCGTGGCGGCGCTGTTCCTGCCCCGGCTGCGCCAGGCGATGGCGCGCGAGACGCTGGTCGGCCGGGGCGCGCTGCTGCAGGCCGCCGCCACCGCCGTGGTGGCCGTGGCGCCCAATGTGTACGTGGCCGTGCCGGCCATGGTGGTGGGCGGCGCCGCCTGGATCACCACGGCCAATTCGCTCACCGTGTCGGCCCAGATGGCGCTGCCCAACTGGGTGCGGGCGCGCGGCATGTCGATCTACCAGATGGCGCTGATGGGCGCGACGGCGGCGGGCGCGGCGCTCTGGGGCCAGGTGGCGTCGATCACCAGCGTGCACGCCAGCCTGCTGATCGCGGCGGTGACAGGCGCGGTGGGCATGCTGGTGGTGCAGCGCGCCGTGGTGGACCGCAGCCTGGAGGAAGACCTGAGCCCCTCCACGGCCTTCAAGACGCCTCAGGCACCGACCACGCCGCAGGCGGGCCTGCGGCTGGTGGTGTCGATCGAATACTTCATCGACCCGGCGCGGGCGGCGGAATTCCGGGCGGTGATGCAGGAAAGCCGCCGCGCCCGCCTGCGGCAGGGCGCCTTGAGCTGGGAACTGCAGCACGACATCAGCGATCCGCGCCGCTACGTGGAGCGCGTGGTGGACGAGTCGTGGACCGAGCACCTGCGCCGCTTCGGCCGGGCCACGGCGTCGGACGTGTCGCTGCGCGACCGCAAGTTCGCCTTCCACACCGGCGAGAACCCGCCGGTGGTGTCGCGCTACGTGGTGGAAGGCGAATGAGTTTGCTATTATTTTAATAGCTATATGCGCTTGATTTACAAGCGCCAGAGGCCGTTTTCACTTTGAAATCCCGCCGCAGCACCGCTGCGCGGGAATGAACGGGCCTGCGCCGTGTCAGGCCGTGCCGACCAGCACCACCTGCAGCCCGGCCGCGCCGTACACCGCCCGGGCGCGGAAGCCCGGCACGACGATCTGGCCGAATTCGCCCTGCACGTCCTTCGCGCGGATCACGGTGAGCGTGTCGCCCACCTTGGGCGCGAAGCCGGAACGGAAGGCGATGACCAGCGTGCCGCCCAGCACCGCGGTGCCCGGCGTGCTGAGGGCGCCCGCATCGGCCGAGCCCAGCTGGGCCTGCAGCGTGCCGGCAGACGTCTGCGCGTAGCCGCCCTGCAGCTGCACGGTGCCGCCCGCGCCGCCCACGGCCAGCGTGCCGCCGCCCACGTAGACGGCGCCCGTGCCCAAGGCCTGGGCGCTGTCGGCGCGCAGGGTGCCCGCCACCAGTTCGATGCCGCCGCTGAAGCGGTTGGTGCCGGCCAGCGCCAGCGTGCCGGTGCCGCGCTTGGTCAGCTTGCCGGCGCCGGCGATGTCGTTGCGCCAGACGTCCAGCGCGTGGAAGCCGCCCAGGCTGGCGTCCATGCTCACGTCCACGTCGCCGTTGAAGGCGCCGTAGCCGTCGCCGGCGGCCAGCAGGTTGAGGCGGCCGAAGCCTTCGGCGTCGTCCATGACGGGGTAGCCCGATGGCAGCGCGGTGGTCTTGAGCACCACGCGGCGCTGCGCGTCGCTGAGGTAGGGCTGGCGCGTTTCCAGCAGCACTTCGGCGCCCTTGGGCACCAGGGCCGCACGGGTGGTGTCGCCCGTTTGCGCGAAGCCGAACACCAGTCGGCGGCGGTAGTTGCTGCGGTTGGCGGCCGCGTCGGCGAAACGGTCCTGCGCCGTGCCCTGCGAGTGGGCGAAGGCCAGCAGCGCCTCGGGGGTGGCGGCGCCGGTGGCCTTCATCAGCGTCTGCTGCGCCTGGGCGCGGGCGGCCTTGCGCACGTCGGGCGTGGCGGCGGCGATGTTGCCCAGCGCGGAGGCCTGTCCCAGCAGGCGCCCGCCGATCACGTCCATGGGCGAATGCATGCCGGCGACGATGCGCATCTCGCCCAGCTCCAGCCCGCGCGCGAGCATTTCCTGAAAACGTTCGGGCACCAGGTAGGCCATGGCGACGGCATTGCGCACGGCCTCGGCCGAGTGCCCGCTGGGAAAGCCGCCGTCGGTGGCGGGCGTGCTGCTCTTGGCCGGCTCCAGCGTGGGCACGACCTGCACGCTGGAGCTCCAGCGCCACGGGCGGGCGTACTTGTAGAAGCGCTTGGCGGGCTCGGTGGAGGCGTTGGTGCCCATGCTGCCCACGAAGTCGATCACCAGGCCGAAGTCGGCATTGGCGCTGCCGCCCACGCCGGCGTTGTTGCCCTGGTCGTCGTAGCGCACCGTGCCGGCGTCGGCCGGAATGCTGGTGATGGTGGTGGTCTGGCGCGCGGCCTGGCGCCAGGCGGCGGTGAGCGGGCCCATGCCGTCGGTCACGCTGTAGTTCTTGCCACGGCGGTCGTCGTAGTAGGCGGCGTCGGCCTGGGCGGGCGTGCGGGCGGCGGTGGTGCGTACGACGAAGCCCACGTTCTCGGCCTGGAAGGCAGCGCTCTTGACGGTGCCGTCGGTGGCGTCGCCTGGCAGGCCGGACCACTTCGAGGCGGCAATCGCCGGGAAGCCGTCGCGCGCGGGCGCCGTCTGGCCGGCATCGACCAGGCGGGTGGAGGGCTCCCACAGGTCGAGAAAGCCGCTCAGCAAGCGCACGCCGGCGTTCGTGTCGAGCGTGGCGTAGCGCGCATCGCCGCGCTGGTTGGTGGCGGCGTTGTCCACGAACGCGGGCACGGCCGGCACCGGCGCGGTGTCGGCAAAGCCCACGCCGGCTGGCGCTGCGGGCAGGAATGCGTTGTCGTCATTGCCGCCGCCGCAGGCCGCCAGGGCCAGCAGCGCGGGCAGCAGCGCCACGCGCAGCGCGCGGACGGGAAAGAGCGAAGTCACCGGCTGCGCAGGACGCGGCGCAGCGGAGAGGAAAGAAGCCGAAAAAGGCATGGAAGGCCACCGTAGGGACAAGGGAAGGGAGGCACCTTAGAGGGGCTCCGTGACCCTTGCGTGACAACGCGCGCCGTGCCGTGCAAGACGCGGCCCAAGCCGCCGGAAACTCCATTTCCATAGCATCACGTGCTGAATCGGCGGGCGCTGCAGCGATTTTCTGCTGACGCGCCCTCACACCGCGAAGCTGCGCCGCAGCACGCCCTGGAGCACGGTGCGCAGCAGGGGCTCGACCGCCTGCGCCCGGGCCTGCGCCTGCCCGGGTGGCGGCGTCTGGTCGGGTGCGTCGGACGGCGTTGTCGATGCCGGGCTGAACCGTTCGCCCGCCTGCAGCACACGCGCCAGCGCCTCCCAGTGCGCCGCGACCGTCCCGGTGATCTCGGCCCGCCAGCGCGCGGCCAGGTCGGGCGCGTCGTCCTGCGGCACGCGCGCCTGGTGGGCGATGACGAGATAGTGCGTGCAGGCCGCCTCCACGGCCTGGCGCAGCGCCTCGTCGGCGGTGTGCTTCTTGCGCAGCGCCCCCAGCGCCCAGGCCGTGGTGCCCGCCAGCAGCGCGCCCAGGGCCGTGCCCGCGCCCATCGTCAGCCCGCCCGTGCCGATGTCGATCAGCGCCCCGGCCTTGGCGCCGGCGGCTGCACCCGCTGCCGCGCCGGCCGAGGTGCCCACCGCCAGCGCGACGTGGTCGCGGCGGCCGGTGGCGGGCGCTGCCGCGGCACCGGGCTGCGCAGCAGCGGCGGGCGGCAGGCCGTGCAGCTCGCGCAGCGTGGCGTCGAGCGCCTGCAGCTGCCGGGCGTACCGCGCGGCGGCTTCGTCGCCCGACCCCAGGGCGCCGCACGCCGCCACATGCCGTGCCACGGCCTGCAACGCACGGTCGAAGCGTTCGGCGTTGTGCGCCTGCCAGGTCTGGCGCACGCGCTCCAGCGCGGCACGGCGTTCCGGCGGCAGCAGGGGCGCCAGGCGGTCGAACAGCGCCGGCTCCAGCACCCAGCTCTCGCCCCATTCCGCCCACGGCAGCAGGGTGTGGGGCGCGCCCTGCCAGGCCGGCGGCACGGGCGCATCGGCCAGCAAGATGACGGCATCCACGGGCGCGGCAGCGCTCCCGGCGCCGCCCGGTGGGCCGCCTGCGCCGCCGGCCCCCGCAGACGCCAGCGGGGGCTCGGCAAAGCGCAGGGTGTCGGGGGCGCCGCCTTCCGCATGGCGGGCCGCCAAAGCACGCGCCGCCTGGGCCTCTGCAGCGCTGGCGCCCACCAGCCCGATGCGCCAGTCGACGGGCAGCGCAGCGCGCAACGCGTCGAAGCCGCCCTCGCCCGGGTCGAGCCGCAGAGCGCGCACCAGCCGGCCCTCGCGCCAGCGCGCCCAGCCGGCCAGCGCCAGCCGCGGCAGCACCACGACGAGCAGCAGCAGGCCGACATACATCCAGACCCAGCGGCTGCCCTCCGCGCCCGTGCCGGCGAAGTCCTGCGTGGCGGCAATCTCCTGCGGCGAGAACGGTGCCAGCCCGAACAGCGCGGTCAGCGGCCAGAACAGCACCGTGGTGATGGCATGCACCTGGGGCACGTCGAGAAAAGTGCTTTCCCAGCCGAACTGGTAGCGCACCACCAACCCGCGCAGCAGCAGCGACAGCGCGATGCCTGCGCCCCAGGCCGCCGCGCACAGGTGCAGCACGCGCGCCAGCCGCTGGCCGAAGAGGGCCGCCGTGGCGTTGAACCAGCGGCGGTGGAAGTCGGCCGCCACGCGCGCCGCCAGGCCGGACCGGGGCGACGCGGACGACGGCGCCGCCACGCCGGGGCGTGCCCAGCGCCGCAGCGCCAGCGGCAACTCCAGCGCGCCGGCGGGCCGCCGGAAGGCGCGCCACGCCAGCAGCGCGTAAAGCGCCAGGTTCCACGCCAGCACCAGCAGCAGCGGGGGCGACAGCAGGTCCACCCGGTGGGCGTTGGCGATGCGGTCGATCGCCAGGCCCGCCAGCAGCGCGGCCACGGGCAAGAGCCGCCCCAGCCAGCGCAGGCGCGCGCTGGGGTGGGCGAGCACGGCGATGTCGGGGTCGCGGCTGCCGGCCCGGTCCACCAGGGCCTGCGCGCGGGCCTGCACCACGTCGGCCACCTGCAGGCGATCCACGCCGCGCTGGCGGGCGGCCGCCACAGCCTGGCGCAGGGCCTCGTCCACCTCGGGCGGGCTGACGGCGCCGGCCTGTTCGATGGACTGCGCGAGCAGCACGGCGCGCAGCTGGGGTTCGGTCACGGGCAGGCTGTGGGGCACGGTGCTCACTTTTTAATAGCTACCAGCGCTTGTTGCATGGGCGCCAGCGGCTGATTCGACCTTGAATGACTGCAGTAGGGCGCGGGCGGCCCGCCTATCGCGGCCAGAGCACCCAGAGCCGCAGGTTCTGCTTGAGGCGCCCGGCGATGTCGCCGGCCTCCGGCCCCCAGCCGGTGAAGTAGTCGGCCCGCACGGCGCCCAGGATGGCGCTGCCCGTGTCCTGCGCCATTACCAGCCGCTGCAGCTGCGTGGTGGGGCCGGTGGAGGCCAGCCATACCGGCGTGCCGTACGGGATGCTCTGGCGGTCCACCGCGATGGAGCGGCCGGGCGTCAGCGCCACGCCCTGCGCGCCCTTGGGGCCGAAGCCCGCGTCCAGCGCGCCGAGCGGTTCTTCGCGGAAGAACACGTAGCGCGGGTTGGCCCACAGCATCTCGTTGACGCGGCCGGGGTTCTGCAGCGTCCAGGCGCGGATGCCGGGCCAGGTGGCGTCGCGCACCAGGCCCTGGTCGAGCAGCCAGCGGCCCACGCTCATGTAGGGTTGGTCGTTGGTGCCGGCGAAGGCCACGCGCACCAGCGAGGTGGTGCCGTCGGTTTCCAGCATGCGCAGCCGGCCCGAGCCCTGGATGTGCAGCACCATGGCTTCGACCGGGTCGCGCACCCAGCCGATCACCCGGCCCGCGAGCTGCGCCTGCGCCTCGGGCAGGGATTCGATCTGCTGGCGCGTGTACCAGGGCTTGCGGCTGCCCAGGGTGGCGGGTGGCCGGTAGAGCGGCACCGTGTAGCCGTTGCCGGGCACGCGGGCGGCGTCGAGGTAGGGCTCGTAATACGCGGTGAGCAGGCCATCGGGGCTGCCGCCGGGCGCCTCCACCCGGTAGGGCTGCAGGCGCGCGCGCATCCAGGCGCGCTGCTCGTCGGGCGTGCCGATGGACAGGCGCCGCACGTCGCCGCAGAGCGGCGCGAAGGCCGGCGCCGGCCGCTCGCAGTTCTTGATCCAGGCGTTCCAGGCCTCGGTGGTGCTGTCCTGCTCGAAGCCGGGCAGCTCGTCCCAGGGCACCGGCACCCAGCGGCTCTTGGGCTGCGCGAGGGTGCCGGGCACGGCGGCGGCCGGCGCGGCGGGCACGCTGGCGAAGGGCGGCGGGGGCGGCGCGGTGGTGGCCGCGGGGGCATCGGTGGGGGCGGGCGGCCGGGTGGAGCAGGCCACCAGCGTTCCTACAATCAGCGCCGTTGTCACCAGGCGCAGGAGACGGAATTTCATGGGACTGATTTTGCTTGAAGCCTTGCTCGCGCTCGTGCTGCTGGTGGCGATCGTGTGGTGGACCATGTTCTCGGGCCGCCGCCGGGGCGAGCTGGAGCTGCCGCCCGCGCAGGAGCCCGCGCCCGGGCCGCCCGCAACGCCCCCACCACCCCCTCCGCCGCCGCCGCCCGGCGGGGCCTGAGTGACCGGCCATTCGCTTCGGCCGGGAAACGCCGTGCTCCTACAGGCCCGCCCTGCCTCGCTTGCTACTGTGTGAGCCCTCCCCTGCAAGCCCCCGGGCCGGGCAGGGACACCGACCTCACATTCATCCAAGGAGTCCGCCATGCGCCTGCGCCATTCCATCCTCGTTTCCGCCACCGCCGCCGCCGTCCTGCTGGCCACCGGCTGCGCGAACATGACCGACACCCAGCGCCAGACCGCCACCGGCGCGGGCGTGGGTGCCGCCGGCGGCGCCGTGCTGGGCGCGGTGACGGGCGGCAACGCCGGCACGGGCGCGCTGATCGGCGCGGGCGTGGGTGCCCTGGGCACCTACATCTGGTCGCAGCACATGGAACGCCAGAAGCAGGACATGCAGCGCGTGACGCAAGGCACCGGCGTGGTCGTCACCCAGACGCCCGACAACCAGCTCAAGCTCGACATCCCGAGCGACATCTCGTTCGCCGTGAACCGCTCGGACATCCAGCCCAACTTCGCCCCGGTGCTGGAGCGCTTCGCCGAGGGCCTGCGCAACAACCAGAACGCCGAGGTGCGCGTGGTCGGCTTCACCGATTCCACCGGCACCGACGCCATCAACAACCCGCTGTCGCTGGACCGCGCCACCAGCGTGCGCAACTACCTCACCGCCCGCGGCGTGAACGGCAACCGCATCCAGGTGGAAGGCCGCGGCTCCGCCCAGCCCATCGCCAGCAACGACACCAGCGACGGCCGCGCGCGCAACCGCCGCGTGGAGATCTTCGTGGGCGAGCGCCAGCGCGGCTGATCGGCGCCACGCGCCAGCACAGAGGACAGGCCGGCGGCCTGTCTTTTTTTTCGCGTGTCGGCGATGCGCCGCCGGTCAGTGCAGCGAGCGCAGCAGGTTCGCCAGCTCCACCGCCGACTTGACCTGCATCTTGTCGAACACGCGCGAGCGGTGCACCTCCACCGTGCGCACGCTGATGTCCAGCTGGTCGGCGATCAGCTTGTTGGGCAGGCCCTCCACCACCAGCCGCATCACGTCGCGCTCGCGCTCGGTCAGCTCGGCCACGCGGTCCTGCAGCTGGTGCTGGGCGCGGCGCTCCTGCAGGTGGCTGGCCGACTGGGCCAGCGCGGCCTGGATGCGGTCCACCAGCAGGTTGTCGGAAAAGGGCTTCTCGCAGAAGTCGAAGGCGCCGCGCTTGACGGTGGCCACCGCCGTGGGCACGTCGGCATGCCCGGTGAGGAAGATCACCGGCATGGCGGCGATGTCGCCGCGCTCGGCCAGCTGGTCGAAGAGGGCCAGGCCGCTCATGCCGGGCATGCGCACGTCCAGCAGCAGGCAGCAGGGCTGGCGCTGCGGCGGGCGGGTCTGCAGCATGGCGGCGAACGATTCGGCGCTGTCGTAGGACTCGCTGGGCACGCGGCGCGAGCGCAGCAGCCAGGCCAGCGCCTCGCGCACGCCCGCGTCGTCGTCGACGATGTACACGGTGGCGTTGGAGACAGGTTCCATGGGTCAGGGGGTGGAGGTCGGCTCGGAAAGGGACGCTGCGGCCGCCATTTCGGCCGGGGCCGCGGGCAGCGTGAAGGTGAACACCGTACCACGGGGCTCGCGCCGCGCATGGCCCAGGAAGCCGCCGTGCTGCTCGACCACCGTGCGGCACAGCGACAGCCCCAGGCCCATGCCCTCGGCGCGGGTGGTGAAGAACGGGGTGAAGAGCTGCGCGGCCACGTCCTCCGGAATGCCCACGCCGCAGTCGGCCACGGTGAATTCGATCCAGCCGCGGCTGGCGTTGGACGCGGCGCGCGCCACGCGCAGCTCCAGCACACGGGGGTGGATGCGGGCATCGTCCATGGCCTGCATGGCGTTGCGCGCCAGGTTGAGCAGCACCTGCTCGACCATGGTGCGGTCGCACAGCGCGGCGGGCAGGCCGGCATCGATGGTGATCTGCACCTGCACGCCCAGCTTGCGGGCCTGCAGGCGGATGAGCGGCATCACGGCGTCGAGCAGCGCCTGCGTGGTGACCACCTCGCGGCTCTGGTCGCGCCGGCGCACGAAGTCGTGCACGCTCTTGATGACGCGGCCGGCGCGCTCGGCCTGCTGGGCGATGCGCTGCATGGCGGTGCGCACCTCGCGCAGGTCGCCGCGCAGGGGCTCGGGCAGCGGTGGCTGGTGCGGCGGCCCGGCCTTGCCTTCGGCCACCGGCTCCAGCAGGTTGAGCGAGCCGCTCGCATAGCTGGAGATGGCCGCCAGCGGCTGGTTCAGTTCGTGGCTCAGCAGCGAAGCCATCTCGCCCACGGTGGCCAGGCGGGCGGTGGCCTGCAGGCGGTCGTGCGAGGTGCGCGACAGCTCCTCCACGCGGCGCTGCTCGCTGACGTCGAGGAAAGAGCCCATCCAGCCGGTGTGCAGGCCCTGGGCATTGATGAGCGGCGCCTCGTAGATCATCACCGGAAACCGCGTGCCGTCGCGCCGCATGAAGACCGACTCGTAGCCTTCGCGCGGCGGCACCTGCTGGCCCGACAGCCGCACCTGCTGGCGAGCCCCGTATTCCTGCGCCAGTTCGGGCGGCCAGTAGGGCAGCGGCGCGCCCTGGCCCGCGAGTTCCTGCGCGGTGAAGCCCACCATGTCGCAGAACGCGGGGTTGACGTAGGTGATGCAGCCCTGCAGGTCGCGCGCGCGCAGGCCGATGACCAGCGAGTCCTCCATCGCCTTGCGAAAGGCCAGCGCGTCGCCCAGGTCGCGCTCGGCGCGCAGGCGCCGCCGGTTGTCGCGCACCAGCACCACCAGCACCGTCACCAGCGCCACCGACATGGCCGTCACCAGCGCCGTGAGCACGTTGGGGAACACGCTGGGCGCGCTGTGCCAGCTGCCCATGCGCAGCATGAGCGCCGTGCCCGGCAGGTCCAGCAGCTGCTGGGCCTGGAACATGCGCGAGCCGCGCCGCGTGGCGCCCACCATGGCCAGCCGGGTGCCGTCGGGCTCGGTGAAGGAGACCTCCTGCCCGCGCTGCAGGCTGGTGGCGACCACGTCCACCAGCACGTTCTGCAGCGCGTAGGTGGCCGTGAGGAAGCCGGTGTAGCGGCCGCTGTCCAGCAGCGGAACGCACAGCTCCATCATCTCCGAGCCCATGCCGTCGCTCTGCGGCTGGAAGTAGCTGCCCGAGTACGAGGCCGCGCCGATGCGCCGCGCATTGGCGCAGGCGAGCGCGATGTCGGACTGCGCGGTCGCCCGCGCCTCGGGCTCCGTCTGGATGATGCGGTAGGGCGTCTCGACGTGCGCGCGCACGCGCAGCTGCGTGTCGCGCCACTCCACGCGCACCAGTTCGCGCCGCAGGCTCAGCAGGCCGGCGGCGCGGTGCTCCCACGAGGCCAGGTCGGGGTCGCCCGCCTGCAGCGCCTGCAGGCTCTGCAGGTTGTGGCTGAAGGCGGTGCGGATGTCGGCCACCGCGTCGGCCGTGTCGCGTTCGAGCTTGCCCTGCACCTGGCTGGCTTCATAGCGCCCGGCCAGCCAGACCAGCGTGACGAGCATGGCGGCCACCAGGCCGACCAGCAGCGTCCAGAGGGACCAGCGGCGCCAGGCGCTGTGCCAGCGGCGCCACGGCTGCCGGCTGGCGGGCTCGGTGGCGGCGGCGGGTTCGGCGGGGGCCGTCACTGCAGCACGCGGTGATCGAGCGCCGGCAGTTGCTGGCGCACCTGCCGCAGGTAGGCGGCGTCGATCTCGCCGCAGACGACGCCGGCCCCTTCGGCGCGCTGCGCCACCACGGCGCCCCACGGGTCCACCAGCATGCTGTGGCCCCAGGTGCGGCGGCCGGTCTCGTGCGTGCCGCCCTGCGCGGGCGCCAGCACGTAGGCCAGGTTTTCGACGGCGCGGGCGCGCAGCAGCACCTCCCAGTGCGCCTGGCCGGTGGTGTGGGTGAAGGCGCTGGGCACCAGCAGCAGCTCGGCGCCGGAGCGCGCATGCTGGCGGTAGAGCTCGGGAAAGCGCAGGTCGTAGCAGACCGACAAGCCCACGCGCCACACGGTGCCGTCGCGCGCCGTGAGGTCGAAGCGCGCGGTGTCGGCGCCGGCTTCGATCACGTGGGCTTCGTCGAAGCGCTCGCGCCCGTTGTCGAAGCGGAACAGGTGGATCTTGTCGTAGCGCGCCACGCGCTCGCCCGAGGGGTCAAACGCCAGGCTGGTGTTGCGCACCTGGGTGGCGCTGCCCGACTGCAGCGGCAGGGTGCCGCCCACGACCCAGAGGCCCAGCTCGCGCGCGGCCGTGGAGAGCATGCGCTGCAGCGGCCCGTCGCCCAGCGGCTCGCGCAGCGCCAGCTTGTCGGTGTCGCGCGCGCCCATGAAGCCGAAGTATTCGGGCAGGACGGCGAGCTCCGCCCCCTGGGCGGCGGCTTCTTCGAGCAGGCGGCGGGCCTGGGCCATGTTGTCTTCGGGGCGCGGGCCCGAGACCATCTGCAGGGCTGCGACTTTCATGAGGCGTCTCCGGAGGGGGTGGCGGTGGTCGGCGAGGCGTCCGGCTTGTCGCCCGGGGCGGCCGGGCGGCGGCGGGTCATGCGCTCGATGCGCGGGTCGTCCCAGGTGCCGTCGATGTGGAACTGCTGCGTGGCCGCCTGGATGAGCGGGCCGCGCAGGAACACCTGTGCCAGGAAGCTGCCCAGTCCGATGACGGGGTTGATGGCGGTGGCGACGAGCGAGGCGGTCATGGCGTTGATCTCGGGCACCACCACCACGTGCAGGTCCTGCGTCTCGCGGGCGATGTCGGCCCGCCCTTCCATCAGCACGGCGGCGTTCACGCCCTTCATCTGCAGGTTGTTGGTGATGGCCACGCCCTGCTCGATGCGCACGTCGCCGCGCACGAAGTCGAACGCGAAGCCTTCGCTGAACACGTCGCGGAAGTCGAGCGTCAGCCGGCGCGGCAGCGACTGCAGGCTGAGCACGCTCAGAAGCTTGGCGAGGCCCGGTTCGGCCTTGAGGAACTGGCCTGACGCCATGTCCAGGTGCACCAGGCCGGACATGGTGGGGTAGTCGGGGCTGATGGGCGCGCCCGTCCAGGCCACCTGCCCGTCCAGCCGGCCCTGGCCACGGCGCAGCACGCCGTCCATGCCGAAGCGGGCCAGCAGCTCGCCGGAGTCGCGGATGTCGAGGCGGAAGTTCATCACCGTGCGCCGCACCGGCTCGGCCGTGCCCGGGGCGGGCACGCGCGCCCAGCTGCCGCTGGAGGTGAAGGTGGCTTCGGGCGCCACCAGGTTGAACTTGGCGAGCTGCCATTCGCGCGCGCCGCCTTCCCCCCGGTTCTGCGCCTCGATCTCGATGCGCCCCAGGCGCCGGCCGCGCAGCTCGAAGTCCTGCACCACGATGTCGAGCGAGGGCAGCGTGCCGGGCTGCGGGGAGTCGCCCAGCAGGATGTCGTCCACCTGCGTGGCGGCGGCCTGCGGAATGGCCAGGCGCGACAGGCGCACGAAGAGCTGGCCCTGCGCCGCCTCGGCGCCGGTGCCCGCGCCCTGCCGGTATTCGACATAGCCGTTCAATTCCGCCGCGTCGATGTTGGCGCGCCAGGTGTCGCCGTCGCGGGAGCCGCCCGCGACCACGCGGTGCAGCGTGCGCCCCTGCCGGGTGATGGTGTCCGCCCGCAGGGCGATCGTGGTGGGCAGGTAGTCCTGCATGGCGGCCACGGGCATGGCCTCGGCAGCGGCGGGCGCCGGCGCGGCAGGGGACGCCGCATGGGTGGCGGTGCCGGCGGGGGTGCTGCCGGCGGGCTCCAGCAGCCGGGCCTGCCAGGCATCGACGTCCACCTGGTGCAGGTGCACGTTGGCGGCCACGCCCGTGGCGGGCAGGGGCAGTGTTTCCTCCGGCCCCAGGCCCAGGGCAATGGCGCCGCGCAGCACGCGCGGCTGCGGCCCGCTCACGTCGCGCACGTAGCGCACCGAGCCGACACCGCCCAGGTCCACCACCAGCTCGTCGTGCAGCGGCCCGGCGGCGGCCGATTCCGGCGTGAGCCGGTTCTGGAAGCGCACCGGCAGGGTGGTTTCGGCCGGCTTGCCCAGCGGCGCGGGCACGGCCAGCGCCATGCCCTGCAGGCTGGTGGAGACCTGCACTTCGGGCACGCCGCGCCGCACGCCCACCGCCACGCTGTACGGCGTGCTGCCCGAGGCGCTGCGCGCGATCTTCGCCAGCGCGCCCAGTTCGCTCGCCTGCTGCAGCCCCTGGGCGGTGGCCACGCCTTCCGCCCGCACCTCCACCACCGAGGCGCTGCCGGGCGTGTTGGCGGCAGGCCGCATGCCGCCGTCGAAACGCACGTTGCCGCCCAGCGCGCGGCCCTGCACGCCGGCCAGGGTGAAGCCGCTCTCGGTGAACTGCACCGCGCCCTGGGCGCCTTCGACCAGCGGCGTCTGGGGCGTGAAGCGCACGTCGTTGCCGGCGAGCGTGACGGCGCCGCGCACCTTGGACGCATCCATGTGCTCGACCGGCAGGCTCAGGTCGAGCTGCAGCGCGCCCGGCCCCGTCGCCATGGCCTGGTCCAGCGCGCCGCCCGTCAGCTCGCCGATGTGCGAGGTGCGCACCAGCGCCAGCATGTCGGCGAGCGGCCCGCGCACCTCGGCCGACACGCCCACCACCGTGTGCGCGAGGTTGGGAATGCGCACGTTCACCCGCTGCGCCCGCACCTGCGGGCTGCCGACGAACGTGCCGGTGGCGTTGCGCACGCTCATGCTGGCGCGATCGAAGATCAGCTCGCCCTCCAGGCCGGTGAGGGCCGGCCACGGCAGCTGCGCGGCGTGCTGCAGCGACGGGGGCACGTAGGCGTACGTCACGCCGCGCACCTTCGCCGCGATGCGGAATTCGCCCTGGCCCGGCTGCTCGAACGGCATGTGGTGCAGATCGCCCTTGACGCGGAACTGCACCTGGCTGGCGGTGCCCGCCGTGACGGCGTCGCGCACGTAGTGGCGCGTGGCCTGCGGAATGACCTGGGGCAGGTAGCGATGCACCCGCGTGCCGTCGGCGCGCTGCAGCGTGCCCGACAGGTCGAGCACGCCGGGCGCATGGCCCAGGTCGTCGGTGTGCCAATGGGCCCGTGCCTCGCCCGCCGCGTCGGCATTGGCGAAGCGCACATCGCTGGCCTGCACCGCCAGGCGCTGCCCGTCGCGCTGCCAGCGCACGGCCGCGCCCAGCTGCTGCACCGGCACCAGCGGGTCTTCGAACACGCCGGGCAGCAGCAGCGCGCCGTCGGCCACCGCCAGCGTGGCGTTGCCGCCCGCCTGGTTCAGATCGAATTCGACCGTGGCGCCGCGCACGCCCGGCACGCGCGCGGCGGCCACCTCGGCCGTGCCGGCGGGCGCCGCCAGCGCCAGGCCCGAGACCTTGCCCCGAGCCTGGTATTGCTGCGGCGCCGCCAGCGGCCCGCGCCAGCTGGCCTGCACGGCCTCGACCATGCCCTCGGGCGCATACGTGGCGAGTGCGCGATGCGCCGTGTCGCCCAGCGGCAGGCGGCTGGCGATGTCGGTCAGCGCGGCCAGGTCCAGCCGGTCGGCCTGCAGCTCGCCGTGGTCCTGCTCGCCCCGGGCGCCGTGGGTATGGCGCAGCGTCAGGTTGCCGCCGGGCCAGCGCAGGCCGTCGTCGGTGAGGAACTGCACACCCTGCGTAGATAGCTCGAACCCGTCGGCGAAGCGCCGCCCGCCGATGCGGCCGGCCACGGTGCGCAGCGCCAGCGGCTGCAACTGCGCGCCGAGCGTGGTGCTGACGCCCGCCAGCGCCACGTCGGCCGTGCCACCCGACAGCTCGCCGCGCTGCACGTCGGCCCAGGCGCGCACCGCGCCGTGGCCGCCGGTCACGCGCGCGCCCACGTCCACGTACTGGTTCAGGCGTGATACGTCCACCCGGGTGAAGTCGGCGAAGAGCTGGCCACTCCACTGCTGCCAGGCGCCGCTGTGCGTGGCCAGCAGCGGGGCGCGGAACTGCCCGCGCAGGCTGAAGCGCTCGCCCCATTCGGGCGGCGGCGTGGCGTCCAGCCGCAGCGCGTGGCGCCAGCGGCCGTTGCGCAGCACCAGGTCGACGTCGCTCAGCGCCAGCGGCGGGGCGGAGCGCAGGGCGTCGCTCCAGCGCACCGTGCCGCCGCGAATGGCCAGCTCGGGTTGCGAGAAGAGCCAGTCCGCGCCCTCGGTGCTGGCTGCGGCAGCGGTGTCGCCGTCACTGTCGCCCAGCGCCAGGCCGGCGACGAAGATGCGGCCGTCCGCTTCGCGGCGCACGTCCAGCTCGGCGCCCTCTATATAAAGCTGCTCGAAGCCGCGCTTGAGCAGCGAGCGCGGCGAGACGGTGGCGACCACGCGCGGCAGGCGCAGCGCCGGGCGGCCCTCGGCATCCAGCAGGGCGACGTCGCCCAGCTCGATGGCGGGCAGCAATCCGTTGGAGCGCGCGCTGAGCGAGCCGATCTGCACGGGAACCCCCAGGGCCCGTCCGGCATGGCTTTCCAGCTGCGGACGGTATTCGCCGATTCGCGGCACAATCCAGCCATGAAGCACGCCCCACGCGGCTGCCAGCGCGACACCGAAGGCCAGCAGCAGCCCCAGCGACCACCGAGCGAACACCGCCACGCATGTCAGAAGACGTGTGGGGCGTGGTGGCGTCTCGGCGTTCATGGCGGGTGTTGTCGGTGCCAGGAATTATGACCCGCGCCCTCCCCCCGGGTTCGCGGCCGGAGCGTGTCGTTGTGTACGACGGCACGCCTTCCCGCACGGCCCCGACGCCCCTTCGCCCCGCTCTCTGACACCCTCCTCCATGCAGCCGTCTCCGCCACCCGCCGGCCCGGGCATCGCCGACCATTCGCGCTTCCTGCAGCGCCTGCACCGCCGCTATGCGGACGAATTCCCCCTGCTGCCGGCGGGCCTTCCCACCCGCGACACCATGGCCGAGGCGCTGGACGCCCTGGCGGCCCGCGGCCACGACACCGGCGCCGCGCTGCGCATCCTGCGCCAGCTGGTGCTGGAGCGGCTGATCCGGCTCGACTGCGAGCAGCAGGCCCCGCTGGACGACGTGACCCGCGCCATGACCTGGCTGGCCGAACTGGCCCTGGACCGCGCCTGCGTGCAGGCCCGTGCCGAGCTGGACGCGCGCCACGGCGCGCCACAGGGCCCGGACGGCGGCCCGGTGGAGCTGTGGATCATCGGCATGGGCAAGCTGGGCGCACGCGAGCTGAACGTCTCGAGCGACATCGACCTGATCTACGTGTACGAACACGACGGCGAAACCGCCGGCAACGAGCAGGGGCGCGGGCGCATCTCGCACCACGAATACTTCGGCCAGGCGGTCAAGGCCATCTACAGCCTGGTGGGCGACACCACCGAGCACGGCTTCGTCTTTCGCGTCGACCTGGCGCTGCGGCCGAATGGCAATTCGGGCCCGGCCGCCGTCTCGCTGGCCGCGCTGGAGGAATACCTGCAGGTGCAGGGCCGCGAGTGGGAGCGCTTCGCCTGGCTGAAGAGCCGCGTGGTGGCGCCGCGCGAATCCGTCATCGGCGAGCCCGTGCAGGCGCTGCGCGGCGTGGTGCTGCCCTTCGTCTTCCGCCGTTATCTCGACTACAGCGTGTTCGACGCGCTGCGCTCGCTGCACCGCCAGATCCGCGACCATGCCGCCAAGCGCAGCGCCGGCCACCCCGAGCGCGCCAACGACGTGAAGCTCTCTCGCGGCGGCATCCGCGAGATCGAATTCATCGTGCAGCTGCTGCAGGTGGTGCGCGGCGGTCAGTTCCCCGAACTGCGCTGCCGCCCCACGCTGGACGCGCTGCAGCGCATCGCCCGCGCCGGCCTCATGCCGCAAGAGACGGCCGATGCGCTGGCCGCCGCCTACACCTTCCTGCGCCAGGTGGAGCACCGCATCCAGTACCTGGACGACCAGCAGACCCACGTGCTGCCCACGCGCGACGACGACCTGGCCTGGATCGCCCAGACCCTGGGCCTGGGCACCTGCGCCTTCCTGCACCAGCTGGACGCCCACCGCGAACTGGTGGCGCAGGAATTCGACACCCTGCTGGGCGGCGCCGGCAAGAAGCAATGCACCAGCGGCGGCTGCGGCGGCCCGCGCGCGGGCGCGCCGGCCGCGCCGGAGCTGGAGTCGGTGCTGGCGCAGCTGCCGCCCACCGTGCGCGCCCGCGTGGCCGAGTGGCGCACGCACCCGCGCGTGCAGGGCCTGAGCGACGAGTCGCGCGACCGCCTGCTGCGGCTGGTGCAGCGCACCGCCCGCTGGCTGGCCGACGGCCAGGTCAACGAAGACGCGGTGGTGCGCCTCGTCGGCTGGCTCGAATCGCTGCTGCGGCGCGACGTGTACCTGGCGCTGCTGCTGGAGCGCCCCACGGTGCACGAACACCTTTTGCACCTGCTGGGCGCAGCGCAGTGGCCGGCCCGCTACATGCTGCAGCACCCCGGCGTGATCGACGAGCTGGCGGGCGAGGCCCTGCTGTCCGAACGCTTCGTGCCCGAAGACTTCGAGCACGAGCTGGCGCTGCGCATCGCCTCGCTGCAGACCACGGGCGAGGACGACGACGAGACGCTGCTGAACCTGCTGCGCCGCGCCCACCATGCCGAGACCTTCCGCACCCTGGCGCGCGACGTGGAACGCCGCATCACCGTCGAGCAGGTGGCCGACGACCTCTCGGCCCTGGCCGACAGCGTGCTGCGCGTGACGGCCCGCTGGTGCTGGAGCCGCCTCAAGAACCGCCACCGCGAGGTGCCGCAATTCGCCATCATCGGCTACGGCAAGCTGGGCGGCAAAGAGCTGGGCTACGGCAGCGACCTGGACATCGTCTTCGTCTTCGACGACGACGACGACCGCGCCCCCGAGGTCTATTCGGCCTTCGTGCGCAAGCTCATCAACTGGCTGACGGTGAAGACCGCCGAGGGCGACCTGTTCGAGATCGACACGGCCCTCAGACCCAACGGCAATTCCGGCCTGCTGGTGACCAGCTTCACCGCCTACGCCAACTACCAGGAACGGCGCGGCAGCAACACCGCCTGGACCTGGGAACACCAGGCCATGACGCGCGCCCGCTTCCTGCTGGGCACCGAAGACCTGGCGCCGCCCGGCACGCTGCCGCCGCTGCCCCTGAGCGACGGCGCGGCCCTGGTCGGCACCGGCCGCCACCTGCGCGAACGCTTCGACGCCGTGCGCGAAGCCGTCATCACCGCGCCACGCGACCCCGCCTCCCTGCGCGAGGAGATCGTCACCATGCGCGAACGCGTGCGCGCCGCGCACCCGGTGCCGGCTGGCCAGTTCGACGTGAAGCACAGCGTGGGCGGCATGGTGGACGTCGAGTTCGCCATCCAGTACCTGGTGCTGTCGCAGTCGGCCGACCACCCCAGCCTGCGCGAGAACCGCGGCAACATCACCCTGCTGCGGCGCGCCGAGGACGCGGGCTTTCTGCCCGAGGGCGTGGGCACCGCCGCCGCCACCGCCTACCGCACCCTGCGCCAGGTGCAGCACCGCGCCCGCCTGAACGAGCAGCCCACCCGCGTGGACCCGGCGACCCTGCAGGCCGAGCGCGATGCCGTGCTGGCGCTGTGGCGGGCGGTGTTCGGCGGCTGATTTCGCCAGGGATTCAAGCCAGATCGGACTCCAGCGCCCGTTCCACAAGCGCCTCATGCTATTTAATTGATAGCGAATTGAGCGATGCCCGTGGAGCGGGTTGCCGGCCATCGGCGCTACGCCGCCTCGTGGGGCCAGCCTTGCCCGGCCTCTGTGGGCCCGCTTGCGCACAAACCGCATATCCATGCGCGGAAACCTTCGCAGCGCGAAAGCGCCGACGGGTCTTAAATCCCTCCATCAGCCCGGCGCGACGGTCGCCCCGGGCCTCGGAACCAGGAAGCAAGGAACCCCACCCATGATCCGCCCCTTCAAAGTCGTCGCCGTCTCCGGCAACGTGCAGCGCCCCTCCCGCACCCTGGTGCTGGTCGAGGAACTGATCGCCGCGATCGGCGACGTGCTGCCCATCGAAGCGCACACCATCGAACTCGGGCCCCTGGCGCCGCAGATCGGCGGCGCGCTCTACCGCAGCCAGCTGCCCGCCAGCGTGGAGGCGGAACTCGCCGCCATCGAATCGGCCGACCTGCTCATCGTGGCCAGCCCCGTCTATCGCGGCGCCTACACTGGCCTCTTCAAGCACCTGTTCGACTTCGTGCACCAGGACGCGTTGATCGACGTGCCCGTGCTGCTGGCCGCCACCGGCGGCAGCGACCGCCACGCGCTGGTGATCGACCACCAACTGCGCCCGCTGTTCAGCTTCTTCCAGGCGCGCACCCTGCCCATCGGCGTGTATGCGTCGGAGCAGGACTTCACGGGCTACGCGGTCGGCAGCGCGGGGTTGAAGGCGCGCATCGCGCTGGCGGCGGAGCGTGCGGCGCCGTTGGTGGGTGTGGCGCCGGCTGGAGCAGCCGGGGCGGCGGCTGTGCCGCGTTTGGCTCTTGCGGCTTGAAGGAATCCGAGCCGACTTCAAACACAGCCACGCTTACACCGAATGGGCAGCGTGGACGCCCTGCGCGCACCACGGCTAACGTGCGGTCAGTACGGGCGGTATAGCAGCCTGTCAATCCGCTCTTGCTGCGTTGCACGGCATCAACTGCGATGTGCAGCGCGGCGAGAGCCACGCCTTGGTGAGTGCCAACGGCGCGGATAAGTCCATCCCACTCAACGCCGTGTCGCACCTGCTACTGGCTGAGCGCGCCCAGAACATCGCCGGCTGCATGTCTCCTATGCCGGCCAGGACCTCCCGCAGGCCAGGCTGGACGTCCTGATGCACGCCCCGCCGGTGCAGGTGCTGGAAAGCCGGCACTGCTTTCCAGCCTGTTGGGCCAGTAGAAACTGACCACTGGTGGCCGTAGCGCAGCGCGCCGAATCGCCGACGGACTCGGGCGGGTCTAGGCATTCTTCCTATGCCTCAAGGATCGGCGGCGCAGCGGGGCGGGCATCACCTCCAGCAGCAAACAGCAGATGACCGCCATCGGTCGCACGCTCATGTCGCGTCCAGGCCTGTAGATGCTGGACGAGCCCACCAAAGGCTTGGCGCCCAGGGTGGTGCAGGACATCTTCCGGCGGATGCGACGCCTGAACATGAACAGGGCCTGGTCATAGTGGTAGTCGAGCAGAACTCCCCCCCTTGGCCCTGCGCTACGCCGACCGCGCTACCGTGCTAGATGCCGGCCACAGCGTGCTGGGCTGCACGGCATCGGCGCTGCGCGAGCGGGAGGACACCCCACCCGTCCATCTCGACCATAACGCGCATCGGGCACTTTGCGGTTTGAGCGGAGAGAATCGACCGTAATTACAGGCACTACGCCGAGTTGTACGTGGGCATAACCTGCGGCGCGTTACGCACCGCCGCCTGCACCCGTACCCGGCCCTGCGTTGACGGCAGTGACAACTGGACTAGCGCCAGGGCCAGTGAGCATCGTACGTCCTCGAAATCTACGGCACGCTGCAATCCTGCCTTTGGGCCGCCCAGGCCTTAGCCATGGACATTGATCGAAGCGCGGCTGATGATTACGCGGGCGACTTCTGTCTTTTCTATGAAACTCTTTTTCTTAAGGCTTTGCGAAAGTACTGTGGCTGATGAACTGCCACCGGCCCCACTGCTACCGGCCTACTCGGAGTTCAGAAGTATCCAGTTGAAAATCTTCTTCGATGCCGACTTTTTTCATGATCGCCGGCAGCACTTGATGAATTACACGCATGCCAATGAGCAGTTCGTTCATGTAGATGTCGGGATGAAGACGGTTTTGATCAAATCCCAAACTATGGGCTTCAGCGGCCCTTCCCAACTCGTCGTGGGAATCGACAACCAGATCCATGAGCTCAGCCCTCAGGGGGACACCAGCTCGAAATGCACGCTCCTTCAGATACGCGACCATGGAAGTGACCTCAGATTCCACTTTCCTCTTGAAGCGTGCAAAGCCGGGAATTTTGCCCTCGTCCAAGTCCAACTTGGATGCGGCCAGACCGAGCAATGCAAAATCAAGTTCCCCAGCTGGACTGTCGAAAAGATCTAATTCTTCGTCTAAGATCAAATGAGCCACGAACGCCGCGTAAAAGCCATACACGTTTGTGAGCGATTTGAACATGTCATAAATGAGTGAGGCTATTTCGCTGTCCCAGATGGCGTCGCCCTCATCCCCATTCTCATCCGCTATACAAATCTCCAGTTCCTTGGGGAACGGCCGAGGAATTTTTACTCCCATTTTTTGAAGCACATGAAAAGTGTTCCAAAATAGAAAGCAGTTGTCATCATTCAGATCATCAATCAACGGCGCTGTGTTGTAGCCAGTTTCCGCAGCGCACTCAGAGAGATTAGCAAGGCAACGGATAAGTTGTATCCATTTTTTGGCGTCTTCTATGGAGCCAGCAAGTAGAACGACGTCTGGATCCAGATCGCCCAAACCAGCCAACTCACTCAACTTCTCGCTCATTTCAATTGAAATATGCTCGCCTTTTTTCCACTTGCTAATTTGTGCCGGCGAAACTCGCAGTTGAAGGGCAAGTTCCTTCTGGGTGCAACCTTGAGCGGACAGAGCAAGCTCGACAAGTGACGATGATTTCATGTATGACTCAAAAATGTTAAGTAAACTCAAAAATGAATTTACTTAACAGTGTACCCATGGACTACCGGGTCTGCAACAGTTCAGGCAAAAGATGACGAGTCGCCGGATGGAGTTAAGTCAGCTCCGCGCGCCCGCCAGCCTCGGCTACGGCGTGCTGATCTGACAGGGCATCAGGCTCTAGCAAATGGCCCCAGGGACTTTCTGACCAGCAAATTTTGCGAGTGTGGATTGAGAGAGTGAGCGGCCTGCATGTACCCACAGAGGGAATTCAGCCGTAGAGGCCGCAGGGTCAGAAATCGCTGCATAGAAGAGGCAGCAACGCCGACACAGTGTCCACAGGTCCATCGAAAAGCCCGAGCATCGAACCGCCACACACGTTCGGCGATCAAGATGCCAACACAAAAATCCCGCATATCGATCTACCAATTCCTTCGCACCACGCCGCCGCGTCCCGGTCTCCAATCCATGCATGACCGCAAGACCCGCCCTCCTGCAGCAGCGCCTGCCCGACACACCCACCCACGTGGCGCGCATCGCCACTGATGCCGACGCCATCGACGCCGCCCACCGGCTGGCGGCTGAATTCGCGCCCGGCGCCGCCGAGCGCGACCGCGAGCGGCGCTTGCCCTGGGACGAGCTGACGCGCTGGTCTGCCAGCGGCCTGGGCGCGATCACCGTGCCGCGCAGCCATGGCGGGGCGCAGGTCTCCTACGCCACGCTGGCCGAGGTGTTCGTAATCCTCAACGCGGCGGACTCGTCCCTCGGGCAGATTCCGCAGAACCACTTCGGTGTGCTGGGCGTGCTGCACGAGCTGGGTACGCCCGAGCAGAAGGCGCGGTTCTACGCCGAGGTGCTGGCCGGTCGGCGGCTGGGCAGTGCGGGGCCGGAGCGCAAGGCCGATGGCGCGGCCACCGTGCTGCAGGGCGCCACGCGGCTGCGCACCACGCCGCAGGGGCAACTGGTGCTGACGGGCAAGCGCTTCTATTCCACCGGCGCTCTCTTTGCCCACCGCATTCCCGTGCGCGCCACCGACGACGCGGGTCGCAGCGTGCAGGTGTGGGTGCCGCGCGAGGCGCCGGGCGTGGCCGTGGTGGACGATTGGGACGCCTTTGGCCAGCGCACCACCGCCAGCGGCACGGTGGTGTTCGACGACGTGCCGGTCGATGAGGCCGACGTGCTGCCGCTCTGGCAGCTGGCCGACCGGCCGGGGCTCTACGGACCCACGTCGCAGTTGATGCAGGCCGCCATCGACCAGGGCATTGCCGAGGCGGCGGTGGCCGATGCGCAGCGCTTCGTGCGCGAGCGTGCCCGGCCCTGGGTGGATTCGGGCGTGCAGCACGCGCACGACGACCCGTATCTGATCGCCGATGTCGGCCGCCTGCAGATCGACCTGCACGCCGCGCGCGAGGTGCTGCGGGAAACGGGCGGGCTGTTCGACGCCCTGGCCGCGCGCGCCGCAGCCGCCGGTGGCTACACCGCCGACGACAGCGCACGGGCATCGGTGGCCGTGGCCGAAGCCAAGGTGCTCACCACCCGCATCGCGCTGGAGGCGAGCGAAAAGCTGTTCGAGCTGGCGGGCTCTTCCGCCACGCGCGCCACGCACCACCTGGACCGCCACTGGCGCAATGCCCGCGTGCACACGCTGCACGACCCGGTGCGCTGGAAGCTGCATCTCATCGGCAACCACCTGCTGAACGGCGCGCTGCCCCGGCGGCATTCGTGGAACTGATGGCGCAAGCGCCCCGGCCGCTACCGATTTCGACACCGATGAGAGAACCGACCGCCATGTCCCTGCTGCTCCCTGAACCGCCCGCCAGCGCCCTTTTCACCGCGGCCCCGGTGCCGCCGGCCGAGGCCTCGCCCGCCCCGGCTCCGGCCGGCACGCCGCAGCGCATCGGCAGCGACGCCGAAGCGCTGGCCGCCGCCCAACGCTTTGCCGACCGCGTGGCGCCCGATGCGGCCCACCGTGACCGCGAACGCCTGCTGCCCTGGGCCGAGCTGGACGACTTCGTCGCCAGCGGGCTCTGGTCCATCACCGTGCCGCCCGAATACGGCGGCCCGGGCGTGTCGGCCGGCACGCTGGCCGAGGTGATCGCCCGCGTGAGCGCGGCCGACGGCTCGCTGGGGCAGATCCCGCAGAACCATTTCTATGCGCTGGAGGTGCTGCGCGTGGGCGGCAGCGATGCGCAAAAGCGCTTCTTCTACGGCCGGGTGCTGGCGGGCGAGCGTTTCGGCAACGCGCTGGCCGAGATCGGCCACAAGGACTTCCAGCGCCGCACGCGGCTGGTGCCGCAGGGCGACGGCGGCTTTCGCGTCACCGGCCGCAAGTTCTACTGCACCGGCGCGCTGTATGCGCACTGGATTCCCACGCTGGTGGTCGCCCAGGAGGCCGACGGGCGCGAGGTGACCTGGCTGGCCTTCGTGCCCCGCACCGCGCCGGGCGTGCGCATCACCGACGACTGGGACGGCTTCGGCCAGCGGGTGACGGGCAGCGGCTCGGTGGAGTTCGACGACGTGCGCGTCGAGGCCGAATGGGTGGTGCCCTTCCTGGCGTCGTTCCAGCGGCCCACCACCATCGGCCCGCTGGCGCAGCTGCTCCACGCGGCCATCGTCCTGGGCCTGGCGCGGGGCGCGCTGGCCGCCACGCGGCCTTTCGTGCGCGACCACGCCCGGCCCTGGATCGACGCCGGCGTGGACCGTGCGGCCGACGACCCGCTGCTCATCCAGCTGCTGGGCGACACCGCCGTGCGCGTGCGCGCCGCCGAGGCCCTGGTGCGCCGCGCCGCCCGCTTCGTGGATGCGGCGCAGGCGGACGCCACCGAACAGAGCGTGGCCCAGGCATCCATCGCCGTGGCCGAGGCGCGGGCGCTCACCACCACCGCGTCGCTGGATGCGGGCACGCGGCTCTTCGAGCTGGGCGGCACCTCGGCCACCACCGGCCGGCAGGGGCTGGACCGCTTCTGGCGCAACGCCCGCACGCACACGCTGCACGACCCGGTGCGGTGGAAGTACCACGCCATCGGCAACTACCACCTCAACGGCCGCATTCCGCCGCGCCACGGGGCGCTCTGAAGTCCGCTCTTCCAAGCCATCGCAACGACATCGCAACGACCATGAAGCCATTCCGTCTGTTCCGCACACTCCTGACCCTCGCTGGCGCCGCCGTGCTCGCCGGCAGCGCCCTGGCCGCGCCGCTCAAGATCGGCGTGGTGCCGGGCATCTTCGCCGACTCGGTCGAGCTGGCCGCCAAGGAGGCCAAGGCCCAGGGCCTCGATGTGCAGGTGGTCGAGTTCACCGACTGGACCACGCCCAACGTGGCGCTGGATGCCGGCGACATCGACCTGAACTACTACCAGAACAGCAACTACCTGGCCAACGCCGTGCGCAGCAAGGGCTTCGACTTCGTGAGCGTGCAGCCGGGCATCCTGTCTTACCTGGGTCTGTATTCCATCCGCCACAAGACGCTGGCGGACCTGCCCGAAGGCGCCCGCGTGGCCATTGCCAGCGACCCGGTCAACATCGGCCGCGCCCTGCGCCTGCTGCAGCACGCCGGGCTGATCACGCTGCGGCCGGACACGGGCCTGCTGGGCACGCAGGCCGACATCGTGGCCAACCCCAAGCGGCTGCGCTTCATCGAGGTGGAAGGCCCGCAGCTGGTGCGCGCCACGCAGGACGTCGATCTGGCGCTGGGCTACCCCTACTTCATCATCCCGTCGAAGGCATTCGATGCCACCAAGGGCCTGGCCTACACCCGCTACGAAGACGACTCCTGGGCCATCCAGTTCGTGGCCCGCAAGGACCGCGCGGCCGACCCGCGCATCGCGCAGTTCCTTGCCGTCTACAAGACCTCCGGCGCGGTGCGCCAGGCGATCCAGCGCTTCTACCTGAACGACGCCGGGCTCTACCGCCTGGCGTGGCTGCCGCGCTGAAGGAGGGCACCGCCATGACACAGCAGCGCCGGCATATCCTGCTCAACGCCTTCAACATGAACTGCGTGGGCCACATCAACCACGGCCTGTGGACGCACCCGCGCGACCGCAGCACCGACTACCGCACGCTCGCCTACTGGACCGACCTGGCCCGCACGCTGGAGCGCGGCCTGTTCGATGGCCTGTTCCTGGCCGACATCGTGGGCACCTACGACGTCTATCGCGGCAATGTCGATGTGCCGCTGCGCGAATCCATCCAGCTGCCGGTGAACGACCCGCTGCTGCTGGTGCCGGCCATGGCCGCCGCCACGCAGCACCTGGGCTTCGGCGTGACGGTGAACCTGTCGTACGAAGCGCCCTACCTGCTGGCGCGGCGCTTTTCCACGCTGGACCACCTGACGCAAGGCCGCATCGGCTGGAACATCGTCACCGGCTACCTGGACAGCGCCGCGCGCGCCATGGGCCAGCCGGCGCAGCTGCCGCACGACGAGCGCTACGAGCGCGCCGACGAGTACCTGGACGTGCTCTACCAGTTGTGGGAAGGCAGCTGGGAAGACGGCGCCGTGCGCCGCGACAAGGCCGCGCGCGTGTTCGCCGACCCGGCCCGCGTGCACAAGGTGGTGCACCACGGCCGCTACTTCGACGTGGAGGGCCATCACCTGAGCGAACCCTCGCCGCAGCGCACGCCGGTGCTGTTCCAGGCCGGCAGCTCGGGCCGGGGCCAACGGTTCGCGGCGCGCCACGCCGAATGCGTTTTCATCTCGCCCCCGAACAAGGAAGCCGCCCGCCAGACGGTGCAAGCCCTGCGCGAGCAACTGGTGCGCGCCGGCCGCCGGCCGGACGACGTGAAGGTGTTCGTGGGCGCGGCGGTGGTGACGGGCCGCACCGAGGCCCAGGCGCGCGAGAAGCACGCCGACTACCTGCGCTACGCCAGCCGCGAGGCGGGCCTGGCCCACTTCGCCGCCAGCACCGGCATCGACTTCGCGCAGTACGACCTGGATGCGCCGGTCGATTACTCGCCCGGCAACGCCATCGAGTCGGCCAGCCGCACGGCCCAGCAAAACGGGTGGACGCGGCGCAAGCTGCTCGACCTGTTCGCGCTCGGCGGCCGCTACCCGGCCATCGTGGGCGATGCGCAGCAGGTCGCGGACGAGCTGCAGTCCTGGGTCGACGAGACCGGCGTGGACGGCTTCAACCTGAGCCGCACCGTGGTGCCCGAGAGCTACGAAGACTTCATCGACCTGGTGGTGCCCGAGCTGCAGAGCCGGGGCGTCTACAAGACCGCGTATGCGGAGGGCACGCTGCGCAGCCGGCTCTTCGGCGAAGGCGACCGGCTGCCGGCGCGGCATGCGGCCCAGGCGTTCCGGCGCCGGGCGGCAGCCCCGGGCGCCGCTCCCACGGCGGCGACCCATGCCGCTGCGCCCCACGCCCAACCAGCCCTGGAGGCCCAGCCATGAAGCCATCCCTCATTGCGCACCGGCGCTCTTTCTTCGCAGCCCTGACGGGCTTGCTGGCGGTGGCGGCCATCGCGCAGACGCCCGCCGCGCCCCTGCGCATCGGCGTCACGCCCGGCTCGCTGGCCGATTCCGTGCAGGTCGCGGCGCAGGAGGCCCGCCGGCAGGGGCTGGACGTGAAGGTCATCGAATTCACCGACTGGACCGCCCCCAACACCGCGCTCGCGGCGGGCGACATCGACCTGAACTACTTCCAGCACCAGGCTTTTCTGGACAACGCCATCCGCGAGCGTGGCTACGCCTTCACCAGCGTGGCCACCGGGCTGCTGCCCAACATCGGCCTCTATTCGCTCCGGGTGCAGCGCTTCGCCGACCTGAAGGAGGGCGCCCGCGTGGGCGTGGCCAACGACCCGGTCAACCAGGGGCGCGGCCTGCTGCTGCTGGAAAAGGCCGGCCTCATCCAGCTCAAGCCCGGCGTGGGCGCGCGCGGCAGCGTGAACGACATCGTGGGCAACCCGCGCAAGCTGCGCTTCTCGGAGATCGAGGGCCCGCAGCTGGTGCGCGCCATCGACGACCTGGACCTGGCCCAGGGCTACCCCGCGCATTACGTCAACGCCGGCAAGCCGCAGCTGGCCGGCAGCGCGCTGCTGTATTCCGGCATCGACGACCTGGCCTACGCCATTCGCTTCGTCGCCCGCAAGGACAACGCGCAGGACCCGCGCATCCAGCGCTTCGTGCAGATCTACCAGGACTCGCCCGCCGTGCGCAGGCAGATCAGCCAGTCGTTCGCAGGCGACGAGCGGCTCTACAGCCTGCCCTGGCTGGCCAGGGCGGCGCCTTGAGCGCGGCCCGTCGCCCCCTTGCCTTTCCCTGCTTCGTTCCTCCACTCCCGGCCCGCACCATGACCCTGCAACGCTTGCTTCTCGCTCCCCTCATCGCCCTCGCCACCTGGGCCGCGCTGCCCGCGCACGCCGCCGACAGGCTGCGCATCGGCGTGCTGCCCGGCGTCTACGCAGATGCCATCGCCGCCGCCATTCCCGACGCCAAGGCCCAGGGCATCGACGTCACGGCGGTCGAGTTCACCGACTGGACCACGCCCAACGTGGCCGTGAACGCGGGCGACCTCGACCTGAACTTCTTCCAGCACCAGCCCTTCCTCGACAACGCCATCCAGAAGAACGGCTTCAAGCTGGCCAGCGCGGGCACGAGCTTTCTGGCCAACATCGGCCTCTATTCGCTCAAGCACAAGGCGGCCGCCGACGTTCCCGTGGGCGGCAAGGTGGCGCTGGCCAACGACCCGGTGAACCAGGGCCGCGGCCTGCTGCTGCTGCAGAAGGCCGGGCTCATCACGCTGAAGCCCGGCGTGGGCTTTCTCGGCACGGTGGACGACATCGCGCAGAACCCGAAGAAGCTGAAGTTCGTCGAGGTGGAAGGCCCGCAGCTGGTGCGCGTCACCGGCGACGTGGACATCGCCCAGGGCTACCCGCACTTCATCGTGGCTTCCAAGGCGTTCGACCCATCCAGCGGGCTGGCGTACTCGGGCATCGAGGACGCGCGCTTCGCGATCCAGTTCGTGTCCCAAGCCGACCGCACGAAGGACCCGGTGATCCAGAAGTTCGTGAAGGTGTTCCAGAACTCCGCCGCCGTGAAGGCCGCCATCGACCGCGCCTTCGCGGGCGACAAGCGGCTCTACGTGCTCACCTGGACGCAGCAGCCATGAGCGGCGGTGCCCACATCCTTTCGCCAGCCGCCCTGTGGCGCAGCGGCGCCGGCGCAACGCCGCAGCGCACGGCGGCGCAGGCCGGCCCTGCGGCACCGGCCGCCGTGCAGGGCACGGCCTCCTGCACCGGATCGGTGGTGTTCGACGGACTGGGCAAGGTGTATGCCTCGTCCGCCGGGCCGGTGGCGGCGCTGGAAGGCATCAGCCTGGAGATTCCCGCCGGCAGCGTCTTCGGCATCATCGGGCGCAGCGGGGCGGGCAAGTCGAGCCTGCTGCGCACCATCAACCGGCTGGAGTCGCCCACCTCGGGCCGGGTGCTGGTCGATGGCGCCGACATCGCCGCGCTGGACGACGATGGCCTGGTGGCACTGCGCCGGCGCATCGGCATGATCTTCCAGCACTTCAACCTGCTGGCCGCCAAGACGGTATACGACAACGTGGCGCTGCCGCTGCGGGTGGCCGGCTGGCGGCCCGCCGCCGTGCACCAGCGGGTCGAGGAGCTGCTGGCCCTGGTGGGCCTGGCGGACAAACACCGTACCTACCCAGCGCGCCTCTCGGGCGGGCAGAAGCAGCGGGTGGGCATCGCCCGGGCGCTGGCCACGGGGCCGGAGATCTTGCTGTGCGACGAGGCCACCTCGGCGCTGGACCCGGAGACCACCCACGCCATCCTGCAGCTGCTGAGGGACATCAACCGGCGCCTGGGCATCACCATCGTGCTCATCACGCACGAGATGAGCGTGATCCGCGAGATCGCCGACCAGGTGCTGGTGCTGGAGCAGGGCCGCATCGCCGAGCTGGGCGAGGTCTGGCAGGTGTTCGGCGCGCCCCGACATGCCGCCACCCGCGCCCTGCTGGCGCCGCTGCAGCACGGCCTGCCGGGTGACCTGCAGGCGCGGCTGCGGCCCGAGCCGCCGGCGCACGGGGGCTTTCAGCGCATCCTGCGGCTGGGCTATACCGGCGCGGGCGGGCTGGAACCCGATTTCGCCCGCATCGCAGAGGCCCTGCACAGCCCCGTGCGGCTGCTGCAGGGCGGCGTGGACCGCATCGCCGGCCACCCGCTGGGCCGCCTGATCGTCGCGCTGCCCGGCTCCGTGCCGCTGCCGGCGCTGTCTTCCCTGGTGCAAGGGCCTGACGCCATTGCCCATTCCATCGAGGTGATCGGCCATGTCGCTGACGTTGAGCATTCCCTTTGAGCGCTACACCCAGGCCCTGGCCGACACGCTGACGATGGTGGGCGCCTCCGCCGCCATCGCCTTCGTGGCGGGCATTCCGCTGGCGGTGCTGCTGATCGTGACCGCGCCGGGCGGGTTCCTGGCCTCGCCGCGCATCCACCGGGTGGTCGGCAGCGTGGTGAACGGCTTCCGGGCCACGCCCTTCATCGTGCTGCTGGTGGCGCTGATTCCGTTCACGCGGCTGGTCGCCGGCACCACCATCGGGGTGTGGGCCGCCATCGTGCCGCTGGCCATCAGCGCCACGCCGTTCTTCGCGCGCATCGCCGAGGTGAGCCTGCGCGAGGTGGACCCGGGCCTGATCGAGGCGGCGCAGGCCATGGGCTGCCGCAAGTGGCACATCGTGCGCCATGTGTACCTGCCCGAGGCGCTGCCCGGCATCGTGGGCGGCTTCACCATCACGCTGGTGGCGCTCATCAGCTCGTCGGCCATGGCGGGCGCGGTGGGCGCGGGCGGCCTGGGGGACCTGGCCATCCGCTACGGCTACCAGCGCTTCGACACGCAGGTGATGCTGATCGTGATCGCGGTGCTGATCGCGCTGGTGTCGCTGGTGCAGTTCGGCGGGGACCGGTGGGTGCGCTGGCTGCGCAGCCGGTGAGCACGGGCGCCCGGGGGGCGCTGGTCGGAATGCCACGGAACAGGGGCCGCAACTGCGGCCCCTTTCGTCGTTGGGGTGAAAGGCCAGGGACAAAAACACCGGCTAGCGCTTGTCCCAACTGCGCATCCAGCTATGCTTTTCATAGCAATCAGCGGATCGGAGCGAGAAGTCAAACAAACGTTTGATTCGTTGTGCTCTAATCACGCTGCCATGGCCCGAGCCCCCGTCCCCGACGACACCGCCCCCACCGACGCCCTGCCGCCCGCCCGCGAACGCCTGCTGCGGGCCGCGCTGCGGCTCTTTGCCGAACACGGCTACGCCAAGACGTCCATCCGCGCCATCGCCCAGGCCGCGCAGGCCAACGTGGCGGCGGTCAGCTACTACTTCGGCGACAAGGCGGCGCTGTATGCGGCGCTGTTCTCCGAATCGTTCGGCCAGATGCAGCCGCTGATCGAGGCGTTCACCCGCGAGGGCCTCAGCCTGCGCGAGGCGCTGCAGGTGTACTTCGAGGGCGTGCTGGAGCCGCTGCAGCATGGCGAGATGGCCCGGCAGTACGTGCGCCTGCACATCCGCGAGGCGCTGGAGCCCACCAGCCAGTGGGAGGTGGAACTGGAGCGCGACGTGCGCCGCCCGCACGAGGCGCTGGCCCGGCTGCTGGCCACGCACCTGGGCGCGCCGGTGGACGACGACGGCGTGCACCGGCTCACTTTTTCCATCACCGGCCTGGCCTTCCAGATCTGGTGCCAGCAGGAGGTGGTGTGCGCGCTGCGCCCGCAGTTGCTGACCGCCCCCGGCGCCGTGCCGGCCTGGACGGCGCGCCTGACCGAATACGCCCTGGCCCTGGTGGCCGCCGAAGCGGCGCTGCGCCGCGCCCCGGCCCCCCTTTCCGGCGCTGACGGCGCCACCCCCGCACCATGAACGCACCCCGACGCTCCGCCCGATCCGCCACCCGCGCCCTGCTGGCGCTGGCCCTGCCGCTCTGGCTGGGCGCCTGCACGCTGCCGCGCCCCGCCGCCGAGGTGCCGGCGCCCGTGCCGGCCGGCTGGCAGGCGCCCCTGCCCCACCAGGGCCGCGTGGCCGATCTGGCCCGCTGGTGGGAACGCGCCGGCGACCCGCTGCTGGTCGAGCTGATCGGCGCGGCGCAAGACGTGAGCCCCACCCTCGCACAAGCCCGCTCGCGCATCGTGCAGGCCCGCGCCACGCAGACGGCCGCCCGCGCCGCGCTGCTGCCCACGTTGGACGGGCAGGCCACCGCCAGCCGGGGCGCCAATGAAAACGTGGGCGGCCTGGCCACCACCGCGCAGGCCAACCTGCAGGCGGGCTGGGAGATCGACCTCTTCGGCGGCAACGCCGCGGCCAGCGACGCGGCGCGCGAGCGCCTGTCGGGCGCGGGCGCCCGGTGGCACGAGGCGCGCGTGTCGGTCGCGGCCGAGGTGGCGCAGCAGCTCAGCAGCTGGCGCCAGTGCACGCGCCAGCTGGCCGTGGCCGAATCGGACGCCCGCTCGCGCGGCGAAACGGCGCGCCTGTCGTCCGAGAGCCAACGCGCCGGCTTCACCGCCCCGGCCACCGCCGCCCTGGCCGACGCCAGTTTTGCCGATGCCCGGGTGCGCGCCGCGCAGCAGCGCATGCAGTGCGAGATCGGCGTGAAGACGCTGGTGGCGCTGACCGGCCGGCCCGAGCCCGAACTGCGCGCCCGGCTGGCCGCCGCCCCCGCGCCGCGCACGCCCGATGCGCTGTTCGCCATTCCCGAGCTGCCCGCGCAGACCATCGCCCAGCGGCCCGACGTGTACGCGGCCGAGCGCGAGGTGGCCGCCGCCAGCGCCGAGGTGGGCAACGCCCGCGCCCAGCGCTATCCGCGCCTGACGCTGGGCGGCTCCATCGGCCGCGGCACGGTGCGCACCGGCGGCGTGGAGGTGTCGAGCAACACCTGGTCGATCGGCCCGGTGGCGCTCTCGGTGCCGCTCTTCGATGGCGGCCGGCGCGCCGCGCAGGTGGATGCCGCCAGCGCCCGCTACGACGAAGCCGTCGCCAATTACCGGGCCACCGTGCGCCAGGCGGTGAGCGAGGTCGAACAGGCCCTGGTGCGGCTGGACAGCACCGCCGCCCGCAGCACCGACGCGCGCCGCGCCGCCGAGGGCTACCGTCGCTCGTTCGAGGGCACGCAGGCGCGCTGGCAGGCGGGCCTGGCCAGCCTGGTGGAGCTGGAGGACGCCCGCCGCACCGCCCTGGCGTCCGAAACCGCGCTGGTGGCGCTGGAACAGGAGCGCATGGCCGCGTGGATCGCCCTCTACCGCGCCGCCGGCGGCGGCTGGGACGGCGTGCCGGACGCGCCCCGCTGAGCCCGCCTGCATTTGCCCCCGCTGATTCCTTTTCTTTCGATCTGACCGTACGAACGGAGCCGCTTCCATGCCGCGCAAGACCTTCCAACCTTCCGTGATCGTTCTCGCCCTGGTGGGCATCGTGGGCGTGCTGGCCGTGGCCGGCGCCCTCTTCGCCAACCGCCCCGCCGACGCCGCCAAACCCGAGGCCGCCGCCGCGGAGCACGCGCCGCGCCCGGCGCTCGCCGTCACCGTGACGCAGCCCGTGCGCTCGGCGATCGAGCTGCGCCTTCCGGCCAACGGCAACGTCGCCGCCTGGCAGGAAGCCGTGGTGGGCGCCGAGAGCAATGGCCTGCGGCTGACCGAGGTGCGCGTGAACGTGGGCGACGCGGTCAAGAAGGGCCAGGTGCTGGCCACCTTCGCGGCCGAGACCGTGCAGGCCGACGTGGCCCAGGCCCGCGCCAGCCTGCTGGAAGCCCGCGCCAGCGCCGCCGAAGCGGCCGCCAACGCCGAGCGGGCGCGCACGCTGACGCAGTCGGGCGCCTTGAGCGGCCAGCAGATCCAGCAGTACGCCACCGCCAGCGAAACCGCGCAGGCGCGGGTGGAGGCGGCCCAGGCCGCGCTGAACGCGCAGCAGGTGCGGCTGCGCAATGCCCAGGTGCTGGCGCCCGACAGCGGCGTGATCTCGTCGCGCACGGCCACCGTGGGCGCGGTGGTGAACGGGGGCGCGGAGCTCTTTCGCATGGTCACGCGCGGCCGGCTGGAGTGGCGCGCCGAGGTCACCTCGTCCGACCTGCCGCGCATCCGCCCCGGGCAGAAGGCCACCGTCACAGCGGCCAGCGGCGCGCAGGTGCAGGGCACCGTGCGCATGGTGGCGCCCACGGTCGATCCGCAGACGCGCAACGGGCTGGTCTACGTGGACCTGCCCACCCATCCGGACATTCGCGCCGGCACCTATGCGCGGGGCGACTTCCAGCTGGGCGCACGGGATGCCCTCACCGTGCCCCAGTCGGCCGTGGTGGTGCGCGACGGCTTCAGCAGCGTGTTCGAGGTGGCGCCGGACGGCCGCGTGGCCATGCGCCGCGTGCAGACCGGCCAGCGCGTGGGCGACCGGGTGGAGATCGCCTCGGGCCTGGCCGAGGGCGTGCGCATCGTGGAGCGCGGCGGCGCCTTCCTGAACGACGGGGACCTGGTGCGCGTCGAGGCGGCGCCCACCGTGCCGGCTTCGGCGCCGAATTCAGCACCAAAACAGGCTCCAGCGCCCGTTCCACCAGCGCAGTCCGCTACCAAATAAGGAGCAAACGATGCCTTCGTTCGCCCACCGCACCGCACGCCCCGCCCGGAGGCCGCAGCCATGAACCTGTCCGCCTGGTCGATCCGCAACCCCATTCCGGCCGCGATGCTGTTCGTGCTGCTCACCCTGGCCGGGCTGCTCGCCTTCCGGTCGATGAAGGTGCAGAACTTTCCCGACATGGACCTGCCGGTGGTGATGGTCACCGCCGCGCTGCCGGGCGCCGCGCCCGGCCAGCTCGAATCGGACGTGGCGCGCAAGATCGAGAACGCCATCGCCACCACGCAGGGCCTGAAGCACATCACCACCACGCTGGTCGACGGCACGGCCACCATCGCGGCCGAGTTCCAGCTGGAAAAACCCGTACAGGAGGCGGTGGACGACGTGCGCTCGGCCGTGAGCCGCGTGCGCGCCGACCTGCCGGCCGACCTGCGCGACCCGATCGTCGCCAAGCTGGAGCTGTCGTCGCAGCCCATCCTCGCCTTCGCCATCGCGTCCGATCGCATGGATGCCGAGGCGCTCTCGTGGTTCGTGGACGACACGCTCACCCGCCGGCTGCTGGCCGTGCCGGGCGTGGGCGCGGTAGGCCGCGTGGGCGGGGTGACGCGCGAGGTGCGCGTGGCGCTGGACGCGCTCAAGCTGCAGGCGCTGGGCGCCACCGCGGCCGACGTGTCGCGCCAGCTGCGCGCGGTGCAGGTGGAAAGCGCGGGCGGCCGGGCCGACCTAGGGAGCGCCGAGCAGCCCCTGCGCACCATCGCCACCGTGCAGACGGCGGCGGAGATCGCCGCGCTGCAGATTCCGCTCTCGCGCGGCGGGCACGTGCGCCTGGACCAGGTGGCGACGGTGAGCGACACGGTGGCCGAGCAACGCTCCGCCGCGCTGCTGAACGGCCAGCCGGTGATCGGCTTCGAGGTGTCGCGCAGCCGGGGCGCGAGCGAGGTGGACGTGGGCGCGGGCGTGCAGCGCGCGCTGGACCAATTGCTGGCCGAGCACCCCGACCTGAAGCTCACCCGCACCTTCGACTTCGTGCGCATCGCGCAGGACGAATACGACAGCTCCATGCGCCTCTTGTACGAGGGCGCCATCCTGGCGGTGGTGGTGGTGTGGCTCTTTCTGCGCAACTGGCGGGCGACCATCGTGTCGGCCGTGGCGCTGCCGCTGTCGGTCATTCCGGCCTTCATCGGCATGCAGATGCTGGGCTTTTCGATCAACATCATCACGCTGCTGGCGCTGTCGCTGGTGGTGGGCATCCTGGTGGACGACGCCATCGTGGAGGTGGAGAACATCGTGCGCCACCTGCGCATGGGCAAGAGCCCGTACCAGGCGGCGATGGAGGCGGCCGACGAGATCGGCCTGGCGGTGATCGCCACCACCTTCACGCTGATCGCCGTGTTCTTGCCGACCGCGTTCATGAGCGGCGTGGCCGGGCGCTTCTTCAAGCAGTTCGGCTGGACGGCGGCGCTGGCGGTGTTCGCCTCGCTGGTGGTGGCGCGGCTGCTCACGCCGATGATGGCCGCCTACCTCATGAAGCCGCTGGTGGGCGAGGAAAAGGAGCCGCGCTGGCTGGCCGCCTACATGCGCGCCTCGGCCTGGTGCCTCAGGCACCGCATCGTCACGCTGGCCGGGGCGCTGGTGTTCTTTGTCGCCTCGCTGGCGCTGATCCCGCTGCTGCCCTCGGGCTTCATTCCGGCGGACGACAACGAGCAGACGCAGGTCACGCTGGAGCTGCCGCCCGGCACCAAGCTGCCCGAGACGCAGGCGGTGGTGGCGCAGGCAGCCGAGCGGCTGCGCGGCGTGGGCCACATCGAGAGCATCTACACCGCAATCGGCGGCGGCTCCTCGGGCGCCGACCCGTTCGCGGGCTCGGGCGCGAGCGACCCGCGCAAGGCCACCATGACGCTGCGGCTGGCGCCGCGCGGCGAGCGCCCGCGCAAGCAGGCCATCGAGCAGCAGCTGCGCACCGCGCTGGAGGGCCTGCCCGGCGTGCGCGTGAAGATCGGCCTGGGCGGATCGAACGACAAGTACGTGCTGGCGCTCGCCAGCGAAGACCCGCAGGCCCTGGCCACGGCCGCCCGCGCCGTGGAGCGCGACATCCGCACCATTCCCGGCATCGGCGGGGTGAGCTCCACCGCCAGCCTGGTGCGCCCCGAGATCGCCGTGCGCCCCGACTTCGCCCGCGCCGCCGACCTGGGCGTGACCAGCAACGCGATTGCCGAGACGCTGCGCGTGGCCACCGTGGGCGACTACGACCAGTACCTGCCCAAGCTCAACCTGGCGCAGCGGCAGGTGCCCATCGTCGTGCGCCTGAACGACGCCGCCCGCCAGGACCTGTCGGTGCTGGAGCGCCTGACGGTGCCCGGCGCGCGCGGGCCGGTGCGGCTGGGCGAGGTCGCCACGCTGGAGGTGGCGGGCGGGCCGGCGGTCATCAGCCGCTACGACCGCTCGCGCAACGTCAATTTCGAGATCGAGCTGGGCGCGCGCGGCCTGGGCGAGGTGACCGACGCCGTGAAGCAGCTGCCCGCCGTGCGCGGCCTGCCGGCCAGCGTGCGCCTGATCGACGTGGGCGACGCGGAGATGATGGGCGAGCTGTTCGCCAGCTTCGGCCTGGCGATGCTGACGGGCGTGGTCTGCATCTACATCGTGCTGGTGCTGCTGTTCAAGGACTTCTTGCAGCCGGTCACCATCCTGATGGCCCTGCCGCTGTCGCTGGGCGGCGCCTTCGTGGGCCTCCTGATCGCGGGCAAGAGCTTCTCCATGCCCTCGCTGATCGGGCTGATCATGCTGATGGGCATCGCCACGAAGAACTCCATCCTGCTGGTGGAATACGCCATCGTCGCGCGCCGCGAAGGGATGAGCCGGCTGGACGCGCTGCTGGACGCCTGCCACAAGCGCGCCCGCCCCATCATCATGACCACGCTGGCCATGGGCGCCGGGATGATGCCCATCGCCCTGGCGCTGGGCGAGGCCGACATGAGCTTCCGCTCGCCCATGGCGGTGGCGGTGATCGGCGGGCTCATCACCTCCACCATCCTGAGCCTGCTGGTGGTGCCGGCCGTGTTCACCTACATCGACGACTTCGAGCAGTGGTTCCTGCGCGCCGTGCTGCGGCGCAAGGGGCATGGCGAGGGCAGCTCTGCATGAATCGAGCGGCAAGTGGGCGCTGCGGATCGGGAGGGGCTGCAAGGCGCAAACCGTAGCCATAGCGGGGCTATGGCGAGGATTTGCAACGCCGCAGACTGCCCGAATCCGCAGATGCACACGGCGCGGTGATTCGTGCAGAGGTTCCCCAGGGTGCGCGGGGATAATGCAGGCCTCTCCACCCCCATCCGCACAAGGCACGCCATGGCACGACCGCAGCACCAGCCGCACCTGACGGCGGACGGCTACCTGGCCTGGGAGGCCACCCAGGAAGAACGCCATGAATACCTGGACGGCGAGGTGTTCGCCATGGCGGGGGCGGAAGACCGGCACGTCACGGTCGCGCTCAATCTGGCTAGCTTCCTGCGTACACACCTGCGCGGCAGCCCCTGCAAGACCTACATGAGCGACATGCGGCTGCACGTGGCCGCCTCCAACGCCTACTTCTACCCGGACGTGCTGGTGACCTGCGACGCGGGCGACCATGCGAGCCGGCTGTCCAAGTCCCAGCCGACGCTGATCGCCGAGGTGCTTTCCACCGGCACCGCCAGCTATGACCGGGGCGCCAAGTTCGCCCATTACCGCCGCATCGCCCGGCTGGCCGAATACGTGCTGATCGACATCGACCGCCGCGCCACCGACGTCTACCGCAAGGGCGCGGACGGCCTCTGGGTGCTGCACCCGTTCGCGGGCGAGGACACCGTGGAGCTGGCGAGCGTGGCGCTGCGGCTGCCGGCGGCCGAGCTGTTTGCCGACTTGGATCCCGAAGCGGCCTGACATTGGGCATCGAAATCGGCCCACGCGCCCATCCAACCAGGGTTTTTAGCTATATATTTAATAGCATCATCCGCACTCGCCGAAAGGGCGAATTGACGGGGTTTGCCCGCAGTTTGCAGTTCATCGGGCGGCCCGCCGGCGCGGGATAATGCAGCGCTCCATGAACCTCGTTCCCCTGAACATCGACAGCATCCAGCTCGGCCAGCCGCTGCCCTTCGTGCTGCGTGACTCGGAGGGCTTGCTGCTGGCCCAGAAGGGCTATGTCGTCCGCACCCGCGCCGAGCTGGACGCGATGCTGGCCCGCGGCCTGCAGCTGTGCGTGGACACCACCGAATCCGGCGACAGCCACCGTGCCTACGTGGCGCAGCTGCACCGCATGCTCAACACCGACCAGGCGCTGGGGCAGATCGCGGCGGTGAAGCTCAGCGCCGGCGCCGCGCCGGCCAAGCCCGATCGCCCGCCCGAGCCGTCCGGCCGCATCGACTGGGGCGAAACCCAGCTGCGCGCCACGCAGCTGCTGCGCTCGCCCTCGGCGGCGCCGGACTTTCCCGCCCGCCTGCAGGCACTGCATGCCGACCTGGTCCGGCAGGTGGAGACCCTGCCCGACCCGACGCTGCTGGCGCTCATGCATCTGGCGGCCCGCGAGATCCGCATGTACAGCGCCACCCACGCCATGCTGGTGTCGTGCATCGTCATGCTGGTGGCGCGGGAGACCCTGCGCTGGCCGCCCGAACGCGTGCAGACGCTGGGACTGGCCGCGCTGTCGATGAACATTTCCATGACCGCCCTGCAGGACCAGCTGGCGCTGCAGACGCAGCCCCTGACGACCGAGCAGATGAACGCCATCGACTCCCACGTCGACCGCTCGGTGGCCCAGCTGCGTGACCTGGGCGTGACCGATGCCATCTGGCTGGAAGCCGTGGCCGAGCACCACCGCCGCGCCCCGGGCCCGTTGGCCGGCCGCACCGAGGGCCAGCAGATGGCGCGGCTGATCCAGCGGGCCGACACGTTCAGCGCCCGCATGTCGCCCCGCTCCACCCGCAACCCCATGCCGGTGACGGCGGCCCTGCAGGCCAGCTACCACGACGAGAACCAGAAGGTGGACGAAGCCGGCGCCGCCATGGTGCGCACCCTGGGCATCTACCCGCCGGGCGCCTACGTGCGGCTGGCGTCGCAGGAGGTGGCGGTGGTGCTGCGGCGCGGCACCACGGCCACCACCCCCCGCGTCGCCGTGGTGCTGAACCAGAGCGGCATGCCGACCGGCGAGCTGATTCCCCGCGACACCCGGCAGCCCGCCTCGAAGGTGGTGGCGCCGGTGGCGCGGCACGACGTGCGGGTGCAGGTGCGGCTGGAACGGCTGCTGGCGCTGGCCGAGCGGGTCTGACCCCCCACCGCCCCCGCCCGCGGGCCGCGGCTCGGGCCACGCCCGCTCGTTCCTGCCTGCGGAACCGTTGCGGCGGCCGGGGCGCCATGCCACGATCGGCACCCGCGCCGAACGAACCAGCGCCCGCCTGGCAGCGTAGAAGTCGCCAGGCCGTCCGGCCCTTCGCCGATCGTCGATCACCGATCACCCAGGAACA